>Ga0307373_10007570_pt1 | contig 16897 bp, 9 predicted proteins | sample OX2MG_FD_202534 | JGI IMG/M metagenome (GOLD analysis project Ga0307373, IMG submission 202534) | Soil microbial communities from Risofladan, Vaasa, Finland - OX-2 | ecosystem: Environmental > Terrestrial > Soil > Coastal area > Acid sulfate soil | place: Finland: Risofladan, Vaasa | collected... | reverse complement strand
GGCAGGCGGCTTGGCGCAGCCGCAGCAGTGCCTCCAGCACTTGCAGCTTGGCCTTGGCCATCCCCAGGCGGTCCACGCGCGGCAGCAGCGCCTGGCGATAGTGGTCGCGCAATTCGTCGTAGAGGCGGCGCTGGGGCGGCTTCATCTCGCAGACCAAGGTCTGCTCGGTCTTGGCGGGCAGCTCGCGCGCCACCTGTTCCTTGGTGCGGCGCAGGATAAAAGGGCGCAGCGCGCCCGCCAAGTGCTCGCGGTGGGCCGAGTCGGCGGTCAAATCGAGTCGGGCAAAGGCCGCCGACGAGCCCAGCATGCCGGGATTGAGGAACTCGAACAGCGACCACAACTCGCCCATGTGGTTCTCGACCGGAGTGCCGCTGAGCGCCAAGCGCTGGGCGCCGCGCAGCAGGCGCGCGGCCTTGGCGGAGGCGGTGGCGGCATTCTTGATGGCCTGCGCCTCGTCGAGGACGATGACATCGAACTCGACCTCCTTCAGCCGCAGGATCTCGCGCCGCAGCGTGCCATAGGTGGTGAGGACGGCGTCACAGCCGGAAAAATCGTGGGCGCGGCCGCTGCCGGTGTAGTCGAGCAAGCGCAGGCCGGGAGTGAAGCGGGCGGCCTCTTGCTTCCAGTTGAAAATCAGCGAGCGGGGCGCGACGATCAGCGCCGGCCCGGCGACTTCTCCCGCGGCTCGCGCCGCGCGGCGCAGCTCGAGCAGCGCCAACGCCTGGGCCGTCTTGCCGACGCCCATGTCGTCGGCGAGGCAGCCGCCGAAGCCGAAGCGGCGCAGGAACAGCAACCAACCCAGGCCTTCGCGCTGGTAGTCGCGCAGATGTCCACACAAGCCCGGGGGCTGCTCAACGGCGGCGATGCCCTCGAAGCTGCGCAGTTCTCGGCGAGCGCGGGCGAACAGCTCGTCGCAAGTGGCGGCGGGCTGGGTGGCGAGCAGGGCATCCAGCAGGCCGGCTTGACTGGCACGGAAACGAAGATGGTCATTGTCGGCCTCGCCGAGAGCGGCCAGGGCTCCGAAGCGGCGCAACCACTCCTCGGGAAGCATGCCGAAACTGCCGTCGGCCAGCGGGACCATGGCCTCGCCCCGGCGCAGGGCGGCGAGCAGGGCCGGCAAGCGCACCGGTGCGTCGCCCTCGCCGTAGGCGACCTCGCCGCGCAGCTCGAACCAGTCCACGCCGCTGCTAACCGCCAAGCTGCACGCGCCATGAGGACGGCAGAGCCGCCCCTCCGCCTCGACCTGCCAGCCCGCGCCGACCAGTGCGCGGACGGCGTGCGGCAGCTTGGCCGGCGCCAGCTCCCAACCCGCCGGACGATGATACTGCTGGGCGCGAAAGCGAAACCCGAGCGCCGGCAATTGCCCTGCCGCCGCCTGTTCCGCCACCGGATCGCGGCGCTGATAGCTTCGGGATTCCGTCTCCAAGCGGGCAGGTTGGGACGAGGCCGCCTCCACACGCCAATTGCCATAGTCGAATGCCAGGGTGGCCTCCAGCCGGGCAAGGCCTTGCCGCCGCTCCTCGGCCGCGTGAATGGCCAGCCGGGGCACCGGCGACAGCGCCACTTCGCTGACGCGCAGTTCTTCGGGCAAGACGAGCGGGGGCAGCGCGGGCGCTTCCAGCAACGTGGCCAGCAGGGCGTCGCGGTCGCGGTCGGGCACCCGCAGGGGCTCGGCTCGGCGGAAGTGCAGGAGCACCGAAAGCGAAGCCACTGGCGCCAGCGAGGCCACCCGCTCCGGGGTGAAGACGAAGCCCTCGGCCAAAATCAGCACCGGCGTTTGGAGATCCATCTGTTCTAGCTGAGGCGATCCGCGACCCAGTATGCCGCGCACGTCCCATCCGCCAACGGGCGCGCGCGTCACCTCCAACAGAAACTGCCAGGCGCCGCCGTCGTCCCAGACCAAGGGAGCGGCGGCGCTCCAGGGGTGACTCGCCACTTTTTGCTGGGGTCGCCCCCGCGGGCCGCTGGGAATGCGAGCTTCGATTTCCGAGGTCGTCGCCGCGATCAGCCAGCAGCGTCCAGTGGCGACCATGCGCGGCAGCAGCATAGCTAGCAGCTTCCCGCTCAGGCACACCTGCTTGGGCAGCAGGTCGTAGCGGTTCCATACTTGATAGGTTCCGGCATAGCCTGGCGGGCGCGCACCCGCCAGCGCCGCCACGATTCCGGCGTCGTCCTCTGGCAGGCGCGAGATGTGATCGCGGGCCCAATCCAGGCTCCGCAGCGCTCCCCAGGAGCCGTCCCGTTTGCGGTCCTGGGTGCAGAGCTCGACCACCAAGGAACCGGCCTGCAGGCTGACCGGCACGTCCAGGGCGTACAGAAGGCGGCGACCCTCGGGCCAGACGGCGGGCGACGGCGCCACTGGCGGAGTGGCGGCCGTGAACTCTTGCAGACGCTGCCGCCAACTCGGCGGGCGCGGCTTCGAAGGCGAAGCGGGCAGCGAGCGCCGCATTCGCAACGCTGACGCGGGTTCGGCGGAGCCGAGAAGACCGCTGTCCTCGGCCTCCAAGATTATGGCCCAAAGGTGCTTGCATTCGCCTTCGCGCTCGAAGGCCGGACACTCGCATCGGCAATCCAGGTCGGGATCCTCCCACTGCAAGACCACGTTGTAGTCGCGGGTACCGCGGACACGGCCCAACACCTGGTGATTGCTCGCCTCGGCGATGCGAACGCGCCCCTGCCGCCAATACGTGTGTCCCCTGCGGCGCGAGCGCTGGGAAAAATGGTGGGCCAAGCGCAGGGAGAGGCGTTGCATCGCAGGTTCGGTGGCCGGCTCCGCCGCGGCAGGCAGAACGGGCACAAGCTTATTAAAGTAACACGCTGGGAGCCCGCGCCTCGCGAAAGAACGCGACGGCCGGCGAGCACGGCATGCAGCTTGGTTGGCGCGGGCCCCAGCGCGCCTGCGGCGCGCGTCCCGCTTGTGCTCGCGGCGGCTTGGGGACCCGAGGCCCCAAGCCGGCGCTGCGCGGCTTTGCTGATGGACTGCTGGGGCCGCGCCGCATTCGTTTCCCGGGGGCGCAGACGCGCCACGGGCGCGTCTGCCCCTGCGGAATTTCGCAGCCCTTCGCGCCGATTTTGCCGGCAGGCAAAGCGGCGCGACCCCCGCGAGTAGATCGGGCCGAACAGCTCGAGGCCCTCCGGCGCGGTTAAACCCGCAGCAGCGCGCTGAGGATCTGCCGCGCCTCCCGACTGGCAGCTTTTCTCATGCCGCCATGGCGCTCCATGTTGCACCTGCGCGCAAGCCCCGGGGCCAACTGCCGTGTTTAAAGCCGCGGCGCGCCCAGGCAAATGGCCGCTAGCGCCGGGTGTTGGAGAATGGTGGCGTTGATCAGCACTCCGAGCGTCGCTTTGGCGTCCAGCAACTCCTCGAGCCGGCCCTCGGCGCCGCCGCTCCAGACCGCCTTCAACTCCTGCAACGCCCGGGCTCGCATCTCCTCGGGACGCAGCGCTCCCATCTCCCGCTTGAGATACTCGACCATCTCGGCGAATTCCTCCTGATCCAGCCAAATCCCGTGGCAGCGCGGGCACCAGTCCATCGCGATCGAAGATTTTCCCAGGATGGCTGCAATCAGCCGGACGTCCTTGCAGCGGGGGCAGAGGCGCTTGGTCTCGATCGCGCTGGCCTTCTCCAGGTTGTCAATCTCCTCGTTCAGCCAACGCACCTCCCCGTCCTCGACCTTGTCCTTCAAGCGCCGCAGTTCGTCGGGGAACAGGAACACGCCCTTGCAGGCCGGGCACCCTTCGAAGTCCACCCCAAAGGCGCGATACGCCGCCAGCGGCAGGCCGCAGGCCGGGCAAACGGCATCCGCCGCTCCTACCCGCAGCGCCCCGGGCAGCGGCGGCGCCTCGCGCCGCGCCTCCAATTCGCTGCTCTTCCGCTGCACCCGCTGGAACCAGTAGGGCACGTGCACATTATGAACAAAGTCGGCGAAGCCGCGGCCGCGCACCGGCATGTCCGCCTTCAGTTCCTTGTCCAGCAGGTCGAGCTGGCCACCGTCCAGCCAAAAGCCATGGCAGCTCCGGCAGCGCCGCAGCACGATGTCGGTCACCTCCAGAAAGCGCACGCGGTAGAGGTGGGCGTTGTCGCAGCGTGGACACCGCTTGAGGTCGGTCTCCGGCTCCGCCATCGGCTCCTGCGTGGAAGCCTCGATGCTGCCCTTCACCCGGAACGCCATCTTGTCCAACTCACCGGCGTCGAGCCACAAGCTGCCGCAATGCTCGCACATGTCGTAGGCGATCTGGTCGTGGGCGGTGCTGACCCGATTGTTGGTCATCTCCGTGCCGCAGTTCAGGCAAAGCATTTGCGACAGTCTCCTGGGGTGCAGTATAACCCGCGCCGCGGCGGCCTCTCAGGTCAGCGGGCGGCGAGCTGGGCGTGGAGTTCCTGCAGGACGTGGACGCTGGGGGGGGCGGTGGCCAGGGCGGTGATGGCCTCGACCGCGGCCTGGGCGGCGGCGATGGTGGTGAGGATGGGGATGCGGTGCTGCACGGCGGCGCGGCGAATGGCCTTCTCCTCGAAGAACTGCTGCACGCCCTCGGGGGTGTTGATGACCAGCGTCACCTTGCCGCCCTTGAGGTGGTCCACGAAGTTGGGGCGGCCCTCGCTGACCTTGAACACCGACTGCACCGGCAGCCCGGCTTGGCGGAAGGCGGCGGCGGTGCCGCGGGTGGCGAGCAGCGAAAAGCCGAGCTGGTGGAGCTGTCGGGCGAGGGCGACGCCGCGCTGCTTGTCGCGGTCGCGCAGCTTGAAAAAAGCCGTGCCGGCGGCGGGCAGCGCCTGGCCGGCGGCGAGCTGGGCCTTGGCGAAGGCCTCGCCCATGGTCAGGGCGACGCCCATGACCTCGCCGGTGGAGTGCATCTCCGGGCCCAGCACCGGGTCGGCGCCCTGGAACTTGTTCCAGGGGAAGACCGGACTCTTGACGCAGAAACGCTCGCCGTTGGCCACGCGCTGGCGGGCGATCACATCGGCGGGCAAGAGATCGCGCAGCTTGGCGGCGCCGCTCATCACAATGGCTGCCAACTTGGCCAACGGCACGCCGGTGGCCTTGCTGACGAAGGGGACGGTGCGCGAGGCGCGCGGGTTGACCTCGAGCACGTAGACTTGGCGCTCGCCGGCGGCATTGGTGGCGATGGCGTACTGCACGTTCATCAGCCCAATCACCTTGAGCTCGCGGCAGAGGCGGACGGTGTGGTCGTGGATAACCCGTTGCAGCTCGGCGGGAATGCTGAAGGGCGGCAGCACGCAGGAGCTGTCGCCGGAGTGGATGCCGGCCTCCTCGATGTGCTCCATGATGCCGCCCAGCACCACGTCGCGGCCATCGCTGAGCGCGTCCACATCCACCTCGATGGCGTCCTCGAGGAAGCGGTCAATCAGGATGGGGCGGTCGGAGGAGTACTCGGTGGCCAGCTCCATGTATTGCCGCAACGCGGCGGAGTCGTACACGATCGCCATGGCGCGGCCGCCGAGCACGTAGGAGGGGCGCACCAGGACGGGATAGCCGATGCGCTCGGCCACACGAATCGCCTGGGGAATCGAGGTAGCGGTGCCGTTTTCCGGCTGCGGGATGTTGAGCCGGCGCAGCAGGGCGCCAAAGCGCTTGCGGTCTTCGGCGAGGTCAATCGAGCGGGGCGAGGTGCCGATGATCTTGAAACCGGCGCGCTCCAGCGGCAGCGCCAGGTTGAGCGGCGTCTGGCCGCCGAACTGCACGATGACGCCATCCACCCGCTCGTGCTCGAGCACACGCGAGACATCCTCGAAGGTGAGGGGTTCGAAGTAGAGCCGGTCGCTGGTGTCGTAGTCGGTGGAGACCGTCTCCGGGTTGCAGTTGACCATGATGGTCTCGAACCCGCGCTCACGCAGCGCGAAGGCAGCGTGGCAGCAGCAGTAGTCGAACTCGATGCCCTGGCCGATGCGGTTGGGGCCGCTGCCCAGGATGGCGATCTTTTTGCGGGTCGAGGGGGCGGCCTCGTCCTCATCCTCATAGGACGAGTACATGTAGGGGGTGAAGGATTCGAACTCGGCGGCGCAGGTGTCCACGCGCTTGAAGACCGGGACCAGGCCCAACTGCCGCCGGCGCTCGCGCACCTCGGCTTCGGCGCAGCCGCTGAGCTCGGCGATGCGGGCGTCGCTCAGGCCGCTGCGCTTGGCCTGGCGCAACTGCGCCGGCGCGATCTCGGCCAGGCCGCCAGCGGCGGCCAGCGCCAGTTCCAGCTCGGAGACCTGCTGGATCTGGTGGAGGAACCAGGGGTCCATCCCGGTCCATTCCTGCACCTCCTCCACGCTCAGGCCGCCGGCGCCGAGGGCGTAGCGGATGTAGTTCAGGCGCTCGGGGTGGGGCGAGACCAATCTTTGGGTGAGCAGCGCCGGGTCAATCGCCAGGCCGCCGCGCTTCTTGCCGGTCTCGAGCGAGCGCACGCCCTTGAGCAGTGCTTCGCGGAAGGTGCGGCCGATGGCCATCACCTCGCCCACCGATTTCATCTGCGGGCCGAGGGTGTCGTCGGCGCCGGGAAACTTCTCGAACTGCCACTTGGGGATCTTGACCACCACGTAGTCGAGGGTGGGCTCGAAGCAGGCGGGCGTCTTGCGGGTGATGTCGTTGGCGATCTCGTCCAGGCGGTAGCCCACCGCCAGGCGGGCGGCGATCTTGGCGATGGGGAAGCCGGTGGCCTTGGATGCCAGCGCCGAGGAGCGCGAGACGCGAGGGTTCATCTCGATCACCACCATGCGGCCGTCGCGCGGGTTGATGGCGTATTGGATGTTGGAGCCGCCGGTCTCGACCCCGATCTCGCGAATCACGCGGATCGACGCGTCGCGCATGGCCTGGTACTCGCGGTCGCTGAGCGTCTGCGCCGGGGCCACGGTGATCGAGTCGCCGGTGTGCACCCCCATCGGGTCGAGGTTTTCAATGGAGCAGACGATGATGACGTTGTCGGCGTGGTCGCGCATCACCTCCAGCTCGTACTCCTTCCACCCCAGCACCGTCTCCTCGACCAGCACCTCGTGCACGGGCGAGAGGTCGAGGCCGCGCACCAGCATGGTGGCGAACTCCTCGCGGTTGTAGGCCAAGCCGCCGCCGGTGCCGCCCAGCGTGAACGAAGGGCGGATGATGACCGGGTACTCGACCACGAACTCCAGCCCATCGCGCAGGTTGTTGACCAGGCGCGAGCGCGGCGTCTCCAGCCCAATCGCCTTCATGGCATCTTTGAACAGCAGCCGGTCTTCCGCCTTTTTGATCGCCTCGAGGTTGGCGCCGATGAGGCGGATGCCGCAGCGCTCCAGGTCGCCGGCGTCGGCCAGCTCGACCGCGAGGTTCAAGGCCGTCTGCCCGCCGACGGTGGGCAGCAGCGCCACGCCCCCGCGCGGCTCGCACTCGCGCTCCAGGATCTTGGCCACGTAGGCGCGGGTGAGCGGTTCGATGTAGGTGCGGTCGGCCATCTCCGGGTCGGTCATGATGGTGGCCGGGTTGGAGTTGACCAGTACCACCTCGAAGCCGTCGGCGCGCAGCGCCTTGCAGGCCTGGACGCCGGAGTAGTCGAACTCGCAGGCCTGACCGATGACGATGGGGCCGGAGCCGAGAATGATGACCTTCTGAATGTCGGTGCGACGGGGCATTATCGGGGTTCCGCCATCATTCGCATAAAATCCGCGAAGAGGTAGTGGGAGTCGTGCGGGCCGGGGGCGGCCTCGGGGTGGTACTGCACGCTGAACAGCGGCAGCGAGCGGTGGCGCAGGCCCTCGAGCGTGCCGTCGTTGAGGTTGATGTGGGTAAGCTCGACCTCGGAGGACGGCAGCGAGTCGGGGTCCACGGCGAAGTTGTGGTTGTGGGCGGTGATCTCGATGCGCCCGCTGGGCTGGTGGCGCACGGGATGGTTGCCGCCGTGGTGGCCGAACTTGAGCTTATAGGTCTTGCCGCCCAGGGCGAGGCCGACCAACTGGTGACCCAGGCAGATCCCAAAGATCGGCACCCGGCCGAGCAGCGCGCGGATGTTCTCGACCGCGTAACCACAGGGCTCGGGGTCGCCGGGGCCGTTGGAGAGGAACACCCCGTCGGGGCGGAGCGCGAGCACGTCGGCGGCCGAGGTGGTGGCCGGCACCACCTGCACGCGGCAGCCGTGCTCGTCGAGCTGGCGCAAAATGTTGCGCTTGATGCCGAAATCGTAGGCAACCACCAGGGGCGCGGTGGGCGCCAGTTGCGGCGAGGCGGGCCAGGCGTAGGCGGAGCGCGTCGTCACCACGCGGGCGAGGTCGGTGCCGACCATGCGGGGCAGGGCGCGGGCCTGGGCCAGCAGCGGCGCCGTGTCTCCCGTGCCGATCACGCCGCGCTTGACGCCGTGCTCGCGCAGGTGGCGCACCAGGGCGCGGGTGTCAATCTCGGCCAGCACGGGAATGCGATGGCGCTCCAGGTAGCCTTGGCAGGCCTCTTGGCTGCGCCAGTTGCTGGCGACGGCGGAGAACTCGCGGACGATCAGGCCGCCGATGTAGGGGTGGGCGGCCTCGTCGTCGTCGGCGGTGGCGCCGTAGTTGCCGATCTGCGGGGCGGTGAGGCAGACCATCTGGCCAGCGTAGCTGGGGTCGGTGCAGATCTCCTGGTAGCCGGTCATGGAGGTGTTGAACACCACCTCGCCCGCGCCCTGCACGGGTGCGCCGAGGCCTACACCGCGGTACTCGCGGCCGTCTTCCAGCACCAGAACAGCTTCCATTCGCCTCCCTCGAACGCGTGGATTGGGTGACCCACAGGCGTGGATGCCGTTGGATCAAACCATTGTAGCAGTAGCCAGTTGCCACTGCCGGCTGCCGGCTGCATGGAGAGTGGCAGGGGAACAACCGTGGATACTTCACACCTGGCTCGGGTCGCTCCCGTTGGTCGCTCAGCGCCGTGGCTTCGATTCCCGGCAGGGGTGCCCGCTCTGCTCAGGGCACCTGCAAGCTGCCGCCACTGGCGGAGCCACACGGCAATGGTATAGTCAGCCGCATGCAACGCCGCCGCTTTCTCGCGCAGGCGGCCGCCGCCGCGACCGCCTGCGCCGCCCTGCCGCGGGCCCTGGCTGGGGCGATGCCACGGGGGCCGCGCCACCGCTTTCAAATCGCCAACGAGCGCTTCGAGCTGGACGGCCGGCCGATCGTGCTGCGCTCAGGCTCGATGCACTACCCGCGCGTGCCCCGCCCTTACTGGCGCGACCGCATGCGCAAGCTGCGGGCGCTGGGCCTGAACACGCTCTGCACCTACGTCTTCTGGAACGCGCACGAGCCGCGTCCGGGCGAGTTCGACTTCTCGGGCAACCTCGACTTGGCCGCCTATATCCGCGCCGCCCAGGCGGAGGGCTTGTGGGTGATCCTGCGGCCGGGACCCTACGTTTGCACCGAGTGGGACTTTGGCGGCTTCCCCGCCTGGCTGCTGCAGGCGCCGGAGATGAAGGTGCGCAGCTCCGATCCTCGTTTTTTGGAGGCCGCCGACCGCTACCTGCGGCGGGTGGGGCGCGAGGTGGGGGGGTTGCAGATCACCCGGGGCGGCCCGGTGATCCTGGCCCAGGTCGAGAACGAGTACGGCTCCTACGGAGATGACCACGACTACATGGCCGCCATCCGCGACCTGATGCGCGGCGCCGGATTCGAAGTGCCGCTGTTCACCGCCGACGGCCCCAGCCGGCGCGACCTGACCGGGGGGACGCTGCCCGACTTGCCCTGCGTCATCAACTTCGGCGACAGCGACGCGCCCGTGCGGGCGTTTGCCGAGCGGGCGCGTTTCCGACCCTCCGGGCCGCGGATGTGCGGCGAGTACTGGGTGGGGTGGTTCGACCACTGGGGCGAGCGCCACCACACCACACCGCCCGAGCACGCCGCCGCCGGGCTGGACTGGATGCTGGGGCAGGGCATTTCCTGCAACTTGTACATGGCGCATGGTGGCACCTCGTTTGGCTTCATGGCCGGCGCCAACTTTGGCCGCACCTACCAGCCCGACACCTCCAGCTACGACTACGACGCCCCGATTGACGAGGCCGGTCGCCCCACGCCCAAGTTCGACGCGCTGCGGGCGGTGATCGAGCAGCACCTCGCGCCGGGCGAGCGCCTCCCTGCCCTGCCGCCGCCACTGCCGGCGATCGAGATTCCCGCCTTCGAGCTGGCGGAGCGGGCGCCGCTGTCACAGCTTGATGCCGCGCCGCGGCACGCGCCCCGGCCGCTGACGATGGAGGCGTTGGGGCAAGCGCACGGGCTGATCTGGTACCGCACCGAGATCCATGCCGCCGCCGAAGGAAGGCTCGAGCCCTACGATCTGCGCGGTTACGCGCGGGTGTACCAGGGCACGCGCGAGTTGGGCAGCTTGGACAGCAGCCTGAACCAGACCGCATTGACGGTGGCGCTGGAGGTCGGAACCCCGCTCGACATCGTGGTCGAGAACATGGGCCGCATCAACTTTGGACCGCACCTGCAGCATAACCGCCAAGGCATCACCGAGCGGGTGCTGTTCAACGGCGTCGAACTGAAGAACTGGAGCATGGTCCCCTTGCCGCTCGACGACCTAGGCCGGCTGCGGTTTTCCGCAGAGACGGGGCCGGGGCCGGCGTTCTACCGCAGCGCTTTCAACCTAGAGGCGGTCGGCGACACCTTCCTCGACCTGCGCGGCTGGGGCAAGGGCTACGTTTGGGTAAACGGCCACAATCTGGGGCGCTACTGGAATCGCGGTCCGCAGCAGTCGCTGTTCCTGCCGGGCTGCTGGCTGCGGCGGGGCCACAACGACGTGGTGGTCTTCGACTGGGAGGCGCAAGGAACGCGGCGGTTGGCAGGGCGGCGCGACTCGAACTTTGCCACACCGGCCGCGGGGAGATAGGCGCAGGCCGCGCTACTTGGACTCGGCCGCCAGGGGGAAGTCGAAGCGGCGGGCGGCGCGGCCGGAGCTGCGGGCGGCGGAGGCGGCGTTGGGGGCGACGAAGGTGGGGCGGAACATGGGGGTCAGGCCCTCGGCCTCGCGGGTAAACGACATGGCCTCCTGGTCGGGGGCGAAGTCAATACGGATGACATCGCCGAGGCGGACTTGGCCGGTGGCGATGAGCTTGGCCAGGGGGAAGACGATGTAGCGCTCGATGGCGCGCTTGAGGTGGCGGGCGCCGTAGCGGGGGTTGTAGCCCTCTTCCAGCAGCCAGGCCTTGGCAGCGCGGGTGCAGTTGAACAAGAAGGGATGGCCGGCGGTGGAGGCCAGAATGCGCTGCTGCACCAGGCCGAGCTCAATGTCGAGGATGGCGCTGAGCTCGTCGGGGCGCAGGGTGTGGAAGACCACGGTGCGGTCGATGCGGTTCATGAACTCGGGAGAGAACTTGTGGCGGGCGGCGGCTACGGCGACGCGGTCCACTTTGGCGTCGAGCCGGTCATCGAGCTTGACCGTGGGCGGGGTGAAGCCGGTGCCACCCAGGGTGAGGGAGTCCATCTCGACCGCGCCCAGATTGCTGGTCATGAAGATGATGGTCTGCGAGAAGTCCACGCGGCGGTTGTCGCCCAGGGTAAGGGTGGCCTTGTCGAGGATGCCCAACAGGAGTTGCCAGAGCGCATCGGAGGCTTTTTCGATCTCATCGAACAGCAATAGCGAGAGGCGCAGGCGGTCGGTGTGCCATTGGCTCAGGGCTTCCTGGGTGAGCAGGGGATGGGTCTCGCGGTGGCCCAAATAGCCCGGGGGGGAGCCGATGAGCTTGGCGATCTCGTGGCTGTGCTGGAACTCGGCGCAATCAATCTTGATGGCGGCGCGGGCATCGCCGAACAGGGTCTCGGCCACCGCCTCCACCACGCGGGTTTTGCCCGAGCCGGTCGGGCCCAAAAGCAGCAAGTTGGCGATGGGGCGGCTGGGGGGATGGAGGCCGGCGAGAAAGGTTTGGTAGAGGTCCACCACGCAGTTGAGGGCGGGCTCTTGGCCAACGATCTTGCGGCGGAGCGCGGCCTCGAATTGGCAGACATCGTCGCAACGCAACGACGGATCCAGCACCTCTTGGCAGCCCGATTTCATATGGTCCCAGAGGTTAGGATGCAAGCGGCGGGCAGACGGTAGGCGGTGGCGGGATGGGGATCGGGGCGCGGCTCCGTTTCGAACCGGACGGGCTCAATCGCCCGTCTTGTGGTGTTCGGTTTCAGAGTGGAGCGCATGCGTCGTGGGCTGGTGCTTGAGTTTGGTCTCCAGTTGGGCGCGCAGAGCCTCCATCTCGGTCAACAGCTCGCGCACCCGCGTCTCGGCCTCTTCGCCCTGGCCGCGCTCGTGCAGGCGGCTGCGCAGCAGGGTGAGGTTCAACTCCTCCAGATCCTGGTGCAGGGTGCGGATGGAGCGCAGCAGCAGCGCCACCCCCTCGAGATCGGCAAAGGGCGAGACGAAGGTCTCGGCGGCGCGGGCGCGCACCGCCTCCCAGTCAATTTGCAATTGGGGGTGGGCTTGGCGCACCTGGGCCAAGACCTCGTCGCTGACCCGGGGGCGATTGCCCAGGCAGGCCAAGTGCACCTGCCGCACGTGGCCATCCTCGCGGACGTTGTGCACCAGGTAGTAAGACTTGCCTTTTTTGCGTACGAACGCCATCGGCCACCTCGCTCTCCGCCGTGGGCTCCGCCAAAGTTAGCTGTCGCGGCCCGTGGTGGTATATGCCCCACCACGGGGTAGGATGGGGGGCGCGGCGGCTAGGGTTGTCCTAGCCGCGGTCGCCTTTGCACCTTCGCCGTCACCTCCGCCCCGCCGGGGTGCATGCTACATTCGAAACAGGTCGTAGCGACCCTTTTGAACCCATGCGCCTCCCGTGCTGCCCTCGCCTGTTTGCCGTGGCTGGATCCGTATGTGCGCTGCTGGTGGCCGCCGCGGCGACCCCCGCGCCCAATACCGGGCGACACCCCACCCCGCCCAACCTGGAGATCCGCGCCATCTATTTGACCGGGCTGATGGCCGGCAGCCCGCATGGCCGCCGCCTAGCGCAGCAATGGCGGGCGGAGGGGGGCAACGCGGTGGTGTTCGACGTCAAGGACTCGGACGGGCCGGTGAGCTTCAACGCCGACCTGCCGCTGGCCAGCCACTTGAAGCACCCCTATATCGCCAACCTGCCGGAGTGGGTGCAGTGGCTGCACCAGCAGGGGCTCTATGCCATCGCGCGCATCGCCGTGTTCAAGGACGAGCGGCTGGTGCACGAGCACCCCGAGTTGGCGGTGCATTCGCGCGCGACCGGGGGGGTGTGGCTGGAGAACGGCAAGCCCACCTGGACCGACCCGTCGCTGCTGGCGGTGCAGAACTACAACGTCGCGCTGGCGGTGGAGGTGGCCGACGCCGGGGTGGACGAGATCCAGTTCGACTACATCCGCTTTCCGGTGGACGGCAACCAGCGGGACGCGCGCTTCGCCTACCAGAGCAGCGACCCCAAGGCGGTGCGGGCCGACTTCATCAGCAATTTCCTCTACCGCGCACACCAAGGGCTGAAGCCCAGCGGGGTGCACATCTCGATTGACGTCTACGGGGTGATGGCCTGGGCGCGCAAGGTGGACCTCAACGCCACCGGGCAGGACGTGGTCAGCCTGGCCTATTTTTGCGATGTGATGTGCCCGATGATCTACCCGTCGCACTTTTTCGGCGACTTTGACGGCTACCAGGACCCCGGCGACGCGCCTGAGCACTTCATCCAGGCGGGCATGGAGCGGTTCAACAGCATTACGCAGGACACCGGGGTGGTCATCCGCCCCTGGCTGCAGGCCTTTGCTTGGCGCACCAAGAGCTTTGGGCCGAACTACATCCTCATCCAGGTGGCCACCGAGCGGGCGCAGCACGGCGGCGGCTTCATGTTGTGGAACGCCGGCAACGTCTACAAGGCGCCGGCGGTGGCGATGCCGGAGATGATGGCGGGCGGGACGAAGTACTTCCTGGGCGGGTTTCCCTACGCGGTGACGGCGCCGGCGGCGCCGGCGGCGCCCAGCCCCCAGCCCTAGCCGTTCGATCCCCCTGAAAGCGCCGGGCCCCGAGCCGCAAGCGGCTCGGGGCCCGGAAGGCGGTTTTAGCTCCTAGCGGCGGTCGCGGCCGCCACGGCCACCGCGGAAGCCGCCGCGGCGGGGGCCATCGCCACCGCGATCGTCGTCGCGGCGGGGGGGACGGTCATAGCTGTCGCCGCCTTCCCCGGCCGGCTCGGCGCCGAGCGGGGGGGGAGGCAGGGGCAGGCCCAACTTCTCGCGCTGCTCCTTGAGCACGGCCTTGCGGCTGAGCTTGACCTTGTTGCCCTCGATGTTGATGCAGCGCACCAGGATCTGGTCGCCCTCCTTGAGCTCGTCCTCCACCTGGCGGACGCGGTACTCGGCGATCTCGGAGATGTGGAGCAGGCCGTCGGTGCCGGGGAAGACCTCGACGAAAGCGCCGAAGTCCACGATGCGGACCACCTTGCCCAGATAGGTTTTGCCGATCTCGGCGCTGGCGGTGACGTCGCTGACCATTTGCAGCGCCTTCTGGCCGGCGTTGCCGTCCACAGCGGCGATGTTGACGGTGCCGTCGTCGCTGACATCGATCTTGGCGCCGGTGGCCTCGACGATGGAGCGGATCATCTTGCCGCCGGGCCCGATCAGGTCGCGGATCTTGTCCACAGGGATCTTGATGGTGGTGATCTGCGGGGCGTAGAGGGAGCGGGCGGTGCGGGGGGCGGCGATGGTCTCGGCCATCTTGTCGAGGATGAACAGGCGGGCGCGGCGGGCCTGCTCCAAGGCCTCGCGCATCAGGACGGCGGTGACGCCGCCGATCTTGATGTCCATCTGCAGGCCGGTGATGCCCTCGCGGGTGCCGGCCACCTTGAAGTCCATGTCGCCATAGTGGTCCTCGGCGCCGGCGATGTCGGTGAGGATGGCGTACTTGTCGCCCTCTTTCACCAATCCCATGGCGATGCCGGCCACTGGGGCCTGCATGGGCACGCCGGCGTCGGCAAGGGCGAGCGAGGCGCCGCAGACCGAGGCCATGGAGCTGCTGCCGTTGGACTCCATGATGTCGCTGACCACACGGATGGTGTAGTTGAAGGTCCCGTCGGGCGGGAGCTGGGAGAGCTGGCTGCGCTCGGCCAGGGCGCCGTGGCCGATCTCGCGCCGTCCGGGGCCGCGCAGGAACCCGACTTCACCCACCGAGAAGGGGGGGAAGTTGTAGTTGAGCATGAAGCGCTTGAAGCCCTCGCCCTCGATGGTCTCGATGCGCTGCTGGTCTTCCTTGGTGCCCAGCGTGACGGTCACCAGGGCCTGGGTCTCGCCGCGGGTGAAGAGCGCCGAGCCGTGGGCGCGGGGCAGCAGCCCGACCTCGCTGAAGATCGACCGGATCTGGTCGAAGGCGCGGCCGTCGGGGCGATGGCGCTTGTCGAGCAGGGCGTCGCGGAAGATGCGCTCGCGCATCCGCTCGAAATATTTTTTGGTCTGGGTCTTGAGCTCGGGCTGGTCGGCGGGCACCGCCGCCAGCGCCTCGGCCTCGACCGCCTCGGCCAGCTTGGCGCTCTCCGCCTTGGGGTGGGCCTTGGTGTCGAGGGCGTCGATCAAGCGGACGCCGTACTGCTGGAACAGCTTCTTATAGAAGGCCTCGTCCACCACCGGAGCGGTGACGGCGCGCTTGGGGGCGCCGGCCTCTTTGCGGAGCTGTTCGATGCCCACCAGGATCTTCTTGATCTGCTCGTGGCCGAACTCGATGGCGCCGACCACCAGCTCCTCCGACACCACCTGGGCGCCGGCCTCGACCATGGAGATGCCGTCGGCCGTTCCCGCCACCACGATGTTGAGTTGGCTGCTGCGCATCTCGGTATAGGTGGGGTTGCAGACGTAGGCGCCGTTGACATAGGCGACGCGGACGCCGGCCAGGGTGTGGGGGAAGGGGATGTCGGAGATGTGCAGGGCGGCGCCGGCGCCGGTCACGGCCAACACATCGGGGTCGTTGTCCTGATCGGCGGACAGCACCAGGGCGATGACCTGGGTCTCGTTGCGGAAGCCCTTGGCGAACAGCGGGCGGATGGGACGGTCAATCTGCCGGCTGGTGAGGACCTCTTTCTCGGTGGGCCGGCCCTCGCGCTTGATGTAGCCGCCGGGAAAGCGGCCGGAGGCGTAGGTGTACTCGCGGTAGTCCACCGTCAAGGGGAAGAAATCGATGTTTTCGCGGGGCTGGTGGGCGCTGGTGGCGGTGGCCAAGACCATGGTGTCACCCAGGCGCACGACGACGGCGCCGCCAGCCTGGCGGGCGATCTTTCCGGTTTCCAAGGTGAGGGTCTTCCCTCCGGCTAATTCGACGGTGACGCGGGACGGCATAGGGTTCTCGCTTTTCCTGTTGAAATGGGGTGGGCGCGGGCGCGGCTAGCGCGCCGGCTACTTGCGCAGCCCGAGCTTTTGGATCAGATCGCGGTAGCGGTCCGGGTGCTCGCGCTTGAGGTAGTCGAGCAAGCGGCGGCGCTTGCCGACCAGCAGCAGCAGGCCGCGGCGCGAGTGGTGATCCTTGGCGTGGGTCTTGAAATGCTCGGTGAGGTAGGCGATGCGGTCGGTCAGCAACGCCACTTGGACCTCGGGCGAACCGGTGTCGGAGGGATGGATACGGTAGTTGCCGACAAGCTGCAGTTTGGCTTCAGATGTGGTCGCCATTCGCGGGGCGTAGCTCCTGTTCTGCTCTTCTACGATAGGAAGCACAAGGATAGCACGGAAACCACGGGGCTAGTGAACCGTGGACCGTGAACGGCGAACCGCCGCGGGCCACCGTCCACGCTTCACTGTTCACCGTCCACTAGTTCGCTTCCTACCTCCCGCCGCCGCCGGCGGCGGCGGGATGGACGACGATGAAGAAGGCGCCGCCTTGGGGGCCGCCGGTGAAGATGCGCAGCAGCACGTCCTGGTCGGGCGGGAGCTTACGCAACTGCGCGTTGACTTCTTCGGTGTTGGCCACCTTGACGCGGTTGACTT
>Ga0307373_10007568_pt1 | contig 16900 bp, 17 predicted proteins | sample OX2MG_FD_202534 | JGI IMG/M metagenome (GOLD analysis project Ga0307373, IMG submission 202534) | Soil microbial communities from Risofladan, Vaasa, Finland - OX-2 | ecosystem: Environmental > Terrestrial > Soil > Coastal area > Acid sulfate soil | place: Finland: Risofladan, Vaasa | collected... | reverse complement strand
GCATCTGTCAGCTCCGAATCAGATGACGCCCTATGAATCACACAATAACCTGCTTGGGAATCCTCTAATTGAGGACAGGCCCTAGTTCGGCGATGAAATGCGTCGTCCAGACGCCGGCGCCGAAAACCGTGGCCGCCGCCCAATGCCAGAGGTGTCGGCGCCTGCCGGTCGATTCCTGCGCGTCCGCGAACAAATTGACCGCGGTGAAACAGGCGAGGAGGCAGACCGTTCCGGCAAGCGCGACCAGCCGTAAATCATGCTGCTCGACCAGGCAGGCGTAAAGGATGCGAAGCATGCGCGGCATTAACGCGGTAGGCGGTTAACATCCCCTAAATTAGCCTTTTTGCTGAGGGTCTTGCGACGTTTTCGCCCATTCCGCGCATACCTCGGGATCGCGCTCCGCTGCTGCGCGCGCGGCGCCCAGTCGCGCGCGTTCGGCTTTGCCGAGCAGCCGCGCCGCAGCCCACACCGCCATCGCACGCACCAGCGGCGAGGGATCGTCGAGCCGCGCGGCTGCCGAGGGCGCGAGGCTGGCGTCGCCGCTATTGCCGATCGCGATCAGGACATTGCGGATGAAGCGGTCGCGGCCGGTACGCTTCACCGGCGTGCCGGCGAAGCGCGCGCGGAACCCGGCATCGTCGAGCGCGACCAACTCGGCCAGCGCCGGCGGCGCGGCGCGCGCGGCAAAGCGGGTCTCGCGCGCGGTCTGGGCGAATTTGTTCCACGGACAGGCCGCCAGGCAATCGTCGCAGCCATAGATGCGGTTGCCGATCGCCGGGCGCAGCGCTTCCGGGATGTGACCCTCATGCTCGATCGTGAGATAGGAGATGCAGCGCCGGGCATCGAGCCGATAAGGCGCTGGGAATGCCTGGGTCGGGCAGATATCGAGACAGGCATGGCACGCGCCGCAATGATCGGCTTCGGGTGGGTCCGGCGGCAGCTCGAGCGAGAGGTAGATCTCGCCGAGAAACAGCCACGAGCCGTAAGCGCGCGAGACCAAATTGGTGTGCTTGCCTTGCCAGCCGAGCCCGGCGCTCATGGCGAGCGGCTTTTCCATCACCGGCGCGGTATCGACGAAAACCTTGAGCGCGCCGGGCCGGTCTGCGACGATCCGGCGCGCCAGCGCTTTGAGGCGCGATTTCAGGACGTCGTGATAATCGCGGCCGCGGGCATAGACCGAGATATTGGCGTGGCCGGGCAAGGCAAGCCCGGCGAGCGCGTCGCCGTCCGGCGCATAGTTGAGGCCGAGGACGACGACGGTCTTGACCTCGGGCCACAGCGTTTTGGGGCTCACGCGCTCAGCGCTGCGCGCGGCCAGCCAGCCCATATCGCCGTGATAGCCGCGGGCCAAGAATTCCGCGAGGTGCTGGCGCGCGTCGGCGGCGAGCTCGGGCCGGGCGAAGCCGACCGCATCAAATCCGATGTCGAGCGCCGCAGCGCGGATCGCCGCTTTGGCGTCCGCGCTCGCGCTCATCCGCGCCCTCGATAAGCCGCGACGCCGGGATCGGGCAGCCAGAGTCCCGCGGGCGGCACGCCGGTCTGATAGAACACATCGATCGGCATGCCGCCGCGCGGGAACCAATAGCCGCCGATGCGCAGCCATTGGGGCGCGATCGCGGCGACGACGCGCTCGGCGATGCCGAGCGTGCAAGCCTCGTGGAAGGTGCCGTGATTGCGGAATGAGCCGAGGAACAGCTTCAGCGATTTGCTTTCGATCAGGTGCTGGTCGGGAACGTAGTCGATCACCAGATGCGCGAAGTCCGGCTGGCCGGTGACCGGGCAGAGCGTCGTGAATTCCGGCGCGGTGAAGCGCACGAGATAGGTCGTGCCCGGATGCGGATTGGCGACGCGCTCCAAGACCGCTTCATCGGGCGCGGCGGGCAGTGGGGCATGCGTGCCCAGGATTTTCAGGTCGCGATAAGCCGGATCGGTCATGGTCTAAAAGATTTGGCTCAACTCTCGAGCGGCGAAACGTCGCCGCCGGCCTGCAGCGCGGCAAAGCCGGCAGCGAAATCAGCGAGGCTTCTGGTCTCGATCGCGCCGCGCAAATCCCGCATCAGGTCGCCATAATAGCGCAGATTATGCTCGGTCAACAGCATGCTGCCGAGGATCTCGCTGGCGCGCGCCAGGTGATGCAGATAGGCGCGGGAATATTGGGCGCAGGCTGCGCAAGCGCAGGCCTCGTCCAGGGGGCGTGGGTCCTCGCCGTGGCGCGCATTGCGCAGATTGACCGTGCCGCGGCGGGTAAAGGCTTGCGCGGTGCGGCCCGAGCGGGTCGGCAGCACGCAATCGAACATGTCGATGCCGCGCAGCACCGCGCCGACGATGTCCGCGGGCTTGCCGACGCCCATCAGATAATGCGGCCGGTCGGCGGGCAAGGCGGGCACGGTCTTGTCGAGCACCGCGAACATCGCCGCTTGGCCTTCGCCGACGGCAAGGCCGCCAACGGCGTAGCCGTCGAAGCCGAGCGCCGCGAGCGCTGCCGCGGATTCCCGCCGCAGATCGGGATAGACGCTTCCTTGAACGATACCGAAGAGCCCGGCACCGGCGCGGTCGACGAACGCCGCTTGCGAGCGCGCGGCCCAGCGCATCGACAATTCCATCGAGCGCCGCGCCTCGTCCTCGGTCGCCGGAAACGGCGTGCATTCGTCGAATGCCATCGCGATATCGGCGCCGAGCAGTCGCTGGATCTCGATCGAGCGCTCGGGGCTGAGCGCCATGCGCGTGCCGTCGAGATGCGAGCGGAAGGTGACGCCGCTCTCGTCGATCTGGCGCAGCGCGCTCAGCGACATCACCTGATAGCCGCCGCTGTCGGTCAGGATCGCCCGCGGCCAATTCATAAATCGATGCAAGCCGCCGAGTGCCGCGATGCGCTCGGCGCCCGGCCGCAGCATCAAATGGTAGGTGTTGCCGAGGACGATTTCGGCGCCGGTTGCCGCGACCTCTTCCGGCCGCATCGCCTTGACCGTCGCGGCGGTACCGACCGGCATGAAGGCCGGCGTCTCGATCGTGCCATGCGCGGTCGCGAGCCGTCCGCGCCGCGCCGCGCCGTCCGTGCCGAGCAGCGTGAAGCCGATCATCCCGTGGCGGCCGGGAACAGCAGGCAGGCATCGCCATAGGAAAAGAACCGATAGCGCGCGGCGATCGCGTGGGCATAGCCGACCCTCATGCGCTCGAGCCCGGCGAACGCGGCGACCAGCATGAACAAGGTCGAGCGCGGCAGATGGAAATTGGTCAGCAGCACGTCGACCGCACGAAAGCGATAGCCGGGCGTGATGAAGATCGAGGTCTCGTCGGCGAACGGCGCGATCCGGCCGTCTTCGTCGGCCGCGCTCTCCAGCAGCCGCAGGCTGGTCGTGCCGATCGCGACGATGCGTCCGCCGCGCGCCCGGGCGGCGTTGAGCCGCGCGGCGGTGTCGGCCGCGATCGTCCCATATTCGGCATGCATGCGGTGATCCGCCGTATCCTCGACCTTGACCGGCAGGAAAGTACCGGCGCCGACATGCAACGTCACGGTCTCGAGCGACAGGCCGCGCTCCTTTATTGCCGCGAGCAGCGCCGGCGTGAAATGCAGCCCCGCGGTCGGCGCGGCGACGGCGCCGTCCGCGGCCGCGAACATGGTCTGGTAGTCGTGACGATCGCGCTCCTCGCCGCCGGGCTGGCGGCGGATATAAGGCGGCAGCGGCATCCGGCCGAAGCGCTCGAGCTGCGTGCGCAGCGCGGCGCCCTCGCAGTCGAAGCGCAAGGTCACATCGCCTTCGGGCAGCTTGCCCGTCACCTCGGCCGCGAAGCCTTCGCCAAAACGCAGGATGTCGCCGGGCGTCAAGCGGCGCGCGCCCTTGACGAAGACCCGCCACGCGCCGGCGCCGAGATCGCGATGCAGCGTGACCTCGACCGTTGCCTTGCCGCGCGTGCCGGTCAGCCGCGCCGGGATCACGCGCGTATTATTGGCAACCAAGACATCGCCGGGGCGCAACAGACGCGGCAGATCGCGGATTTGCCAGTCGGCGATGGTCTCGCCGATCAGCAGCAACCGTGCCGCGTCGCGCGGCTCGATCGGATGGCCGGCGATCAGCTCGCGCGGCAGGTCGAAATCGAATTCATCGACGCGCATGGGCGAGGCTTAGCGTCACCGCCGATCAGCGATGCGCGCGGGCGATGTCGAGCAGGACATTCGCTTCGACCTCTTTCTCGTCGAGGCGATATTTGACCAGGTCGCCGATGCTCACGAGGCCGAGGATCTTGTCGTCGGACATGACGGGCAAATGCCGGATGCGATGCGCGGTCATGGTGGTCATCGCGGTCTCGATCCGGTCGCCGGGCGCGCAAGTGGTGACGTCGGGGGTCATCAGCTCGTGGACCTGGTAGCCCAACGCCGCCGCGCCGTCCTGGGCGATGCCGCGGATCACGTCGCGTTCCGAAAACATGCCGGCGAGCTTGCCCCAGCGATCGACGACAACGAGTGCGCCGATCCGCTCCTCGTCGAGCTTGACGATCGCATTGGCGACGTTTTCGGTGGTGCGGATGGTCGCGACGTGGTGGCCTTTGCCACCGAGCAGAGCAGCAACCGTCATTTCTAAACTCCCGTTCATCAAATTTGCTTCTTCTTTTACATAGGTACGCCGGGTGCTCCCTTGAAGCATTGGCCGCGCCCGCGGAGAATGGCAGGCGGGGGAGGATGGCCGGCATGATTTCGGTTTCCCGATGGGGCGCGGCGGTGCGCAACGAGTGGCGGCTCGATCCGGCGATCGTCTATCTCAATCACGGCGGCTTCGGCGTGATGCCGCAGGCGGTGCTGGCCGAGCAGGATCGCTGGCGCGCGCGCATCGAGCGCAACCCGACACATTTCCTCACCTTCGAGATCGACGATGCGCTGCGCGACGCGGTAAAGCCGGTGGCAGGCGCGATCGCCGCCGCGCCCGAGGATGTGGTGTTCGTCGAGAACGCCACCTCGGGCCTCAATGCGGTGCTGCGCAGTTTGGATTTCGAGCCGGGCGACGAGATCCTGATCACCAGCCTCAGCTATCCGGCGATCCGCAAGGCGGCACAGTACACGGCCTCGCGCAGCGGCGCGCGGGTGGTCGAGGCCGAGATTGCCCTGCCGATCGCCGATGACGCGGCGATCTTGCGCGCCGTCGCCGGCAAGCTCGGCATCCGCACCAAGCTCGCGATCTTCGATCACATCGCCTCGCATAGCGCGTTGGTGCTGCCGGCGGCCGCGTTGACCCGGCTGGCGCACGAAGCCGGAGCGACGGTGATGATCGACGGCGCGCATGCGCCAGGGATGATCCCGCTCGACGTGCCCGCCATCGCCGCCGATTGGTATGTCGGCAATCTCCACAAATGGTGTTTCGCGCCGCGCAGTTGCGGCTTCCTTTGGGCAACGAAGGCGATGCAGCGCGTCACGCATCCGCTGGCGATCTCGCATGGCTATGGCGATGGCTTCCGCGCCGAATTCGACTGGACCGGAACGCGCGACGTGACCCCGGCGCTGGCGGCGCCGGCGGCGATCGACTTTCATACGCGTCTCGGTGGCGCAGCGCTGATGACCCGCAACATCGCTTTGGCGCGCGCGGCGGCGACATTGTTGCAGCAGCGCTGGGGCACCGAGCTAACGGGGCCGCTCGACTCGTTTGCCGCGATGGCGACGGTGCGGCTGCCGCTGGCGGATCCGCCCACGGGCGCGCGCGCCACCGCGCTGATGCGCGAATTGTCCGAGCGGCACGGCATTGTTGCGGCGGTGGTCGCGCTTGCCGATGCGCTGTGGGTGCGGATTGCCGCGCAGGCCTATAACGACATGGCCGATTACGAGCGTCTCGCGGCTGTGCTCGCGCCGCACGCATGACGCGGCGCTCGCGGCTCGATCTTGTCGGCTTCGCTCTCGGCGTCTTGCTGATTTGGGCGCTTTACGTCCCGCTGTTCGGCGACAAGGGCTTTGGCGCCGATCCGCGACCGCCGATTGCGCTGCTCGGCCTGCTCGCGCTGGTGGCATTCGTCGCGCAGATGCGGTGGTCGCTCGCGCCCTGGCTCCGCTGGTCGATGGCGTCGGCGATCGTGGTTTTGGCGCTCTTGCAATTCGTCGCCGGCGCCGTGGCGCAAATCCTCGCTCGCTCGCTCGATCTTTATTTCGACCTCGCCCGCCTGCCCGACCTGCTGGCGCTTTATCTCGACGCCGCAGGCTGGCGCGGCGCCATCGTCCTGGTCGCCGGTGCGCTCGGTATCGCGCTGCTGCTGTGGCTGACGGAGCGCGCGCTCGCGGCGATCGAGCGCGCAGCGGCCCGCCCCGCTTTGGCCGCGGCATCCTTCGGCGCTGGCCTCTTGGGCTTGGCGCTGATCGCATCGCCGCTCGGCCGCTGGGTCGATACCGCGGCGGCCACGGTCGCTGCCCGGCAGGCGAGCGAAGCGTGGCGCAGCTTTGCTGTTTTGCACGGAATTGACCACCGCTACGCCGGGCCGCTCAACGCGGCACAGCCGCCGACCGGCCCGCTGCCCGGGCTCGAGGGCAAGGACGTCTATCTGGTGTTCGTCGAATCCTATGGCACGGTCGCGCTCGACGATCCGGCCTATCGCCGCGTGCTGGCGCCGGCGCTCGCGGATTTCGCGACCGCGGTAAAAAATGCGGGCTATACGCTCTTGTCGAGCCGGCTGGTCTCGCCGGTGTTCGGCGGCGGCTCGTGGCTGGCGCATGGCACGCTGGCGAGCGGGCTGAAGCTCGATCCGCTGCTCAACGAGCTGGTCTTGAACGGCAACCGCAAAAGCCTGCCGCGCTATCTCGCCGCCGCCGGCTATCGCACGGTCGAAGTCATGCCGGGCATCAAGAAGCCCGATCCCGACGCCGCGTTCTGGGGGTTCGATCGGCATTATTTCGCGGCCGATCTCGGCTATGCCGGGCCCGGATTCGGCTGGTTCGACATTCCCGACCAGTTCACGCTCCGGCAATTCGCGGCGCGCGAGCTGGCGCCGGGCCACCAGCCGCTATTCGCGCAGATCGTCCTGGTGTCGAGCCATACGCCATTCGCGCCGGTGCCGCCCTATCTCGCCGACTGGCGCGATGCCGGCCGCTTCAAGACGGTGCCGATGGCGGATTGGCCGCGCATCTATGCGCCGCCCGATTGGAGCGATCTCGACCGGCCCTATCTCGACAGCATCGTCTATGATTTGAAAACGCTGGGCGCGTGGCTGGCGGGGCTCGATCGCGACGCGCTTGTGATCATCCTCGGCGATCACCAGCCGCCCGAGGTCACGCGCGTCGCCGGCCAGCCTTGGACCGTGCCGATCTATGTCTTGTCGCGCGACGCCGATCTGGTCCAGCCCTTCGCCGCGCTGGGTTACCGCGCCGGCGACACCCCGCCGCCGCGCGACAACCCCGCAGGGATGGAGAAATTCCTCGGCGAATTCCTCGCCGCGTATCGCAACGTCAGCGCGCCAGAACCCGCTTCAGCGCCGCCGCAAAGCCTTGGCGCTCGGGCGGCGTCCCGACCGTGACGCGGATCAGGCGGTCGAGCGGCGCGACGCCCGGCATGCGCAAAAACACGCCTTCGTCTTCGAGCAGCCGCGCGAGCGTCGAGCGCGCGCGGTTGCCGTCGCCCATGTCGATCGCGACGAAGTTGGTCGCTGAGGGCAGCGCCGTAAGGCCGAGGCTTTCGGCCAGCGCCGCATAATCGCGCCGGCCTTCGCCGACCTCGCGCACGACCTCGGCGATGAAAGCCTGGTCGCCGAGCGAGGCGAGCGCGGCTTCTTGCGAGAGGCGCGTCACGCCGAAATGATGACGGATTTTGTCGAAAGCGGCGATGATCGCCTTTGCGGCGATCGCGTAGCCGATTCGCGCGCCCGCCATGCCATGCGCCTTCGAGAAGGTGCGCACGCGAATGACGCGCTCGTCCTCGGGATCGATCGCCGGCAGGCTGCCCTGCGGCGCGAAGTCGCTATAGGCCTCGTCGAGGACGAGCACCGCACCGGGCGGAAGTTGCCGCAGGATCGCGCGCTGCTCGTCGGCGCTAAGCCAGCTCCCGGTCGGATTGTCGGGGTTCGAGAGATAGACCATCTGCGCGCGGTGCTTGACCGCCGCATCGGCGAGCGCCGCGGCGTCGTTGCGGAAGTCGCGATAGGGCGGCGTCACGAACCTGCCGCCGAATGCGCTCACATGAAACGCGAAGGTGGGATAGGCACCGTGCGACATCACCACCGGATCGCCCGGGTCGATCGCAATTCGAACGGCGAGGCTCAGAATATCGTCGGCGCCGACGCCCAGGCCGATATGGTCGCGCGCGACGCCGTGATGCCGGCCGAGCGCCTCGCGCAGCGCAAAGCCTTCGGGATCGCAATACCAATTGACGCGGCCCGCGCCGGCATTGATCGCGGCGAGCGCTTTGGGCGAAGGGCCGAAGGCACTCTCATTGGCGCCGATGCGTATCGCAACCGGCCGGCCAATGCGCCGCTCCAGCGCTTCGGGAGGGACGAAGGGCACCACCGCCGGAAGCGCGCCGACCAGCCGCGAATAACGGATCATGTCCGCGCCCCGCTGGCGCGAAGGCCGCCGCGCTTAACCGCGGTCGGACGTCACATGCTCGGCCGCGGTGGTGGCGGTCGATGGCGGCGGCACTTGCGGCGGGGGCGGCGAAACCGCCGCGTCATCGTCTTTCATGCCGGCCTTGAACGCCTTGATGCCTTTGGCGAAGTCGCCCATCACATGCGGCAGCTTGCCGGCCCCGAAAAGAAGCAGGACGATAAGCAGCACGATCATCCAATGCATCAAGCTGAACGAGCCCATGGGACATCCTTGAATTTCAGGCGGTCGATGGCCCGTATGGCGCAGGCCACCGCCCCGTTTGTCAAGGGAAAAGCCCCGTCCGGGAACCCCCGGCGGCGCTTTGCCCGTGGTTTCTCATGTAGCCTCTCGGCGAGCGCGATACTAGGCCCTCGTCCCGGCAGTGCTCGTGACGATCCGGGCGAAAAGTTCTAGGGTTCGGCGCATGCGAAATTACGTATTGGCTGCCCTGATTGGGCTCGCCGGCCTTGCGGTCGGCGCCGCCCTGGTGGTGCTTGATCGCCGGGCGCCCGAGCTTGCCTCGACGGCCTCGCCTCCGGCCGCTATTGCCTTGCCACCAGCGGCAGAATCCCCGCCCGCGCCGACCCCTCAGCCGCCGCCGGCGCCCGCCGTGTCCGATCTGCCGAATGTCGATGTTGCGCCGCTGGTCGTGCATACCGTTCCCGACGCGGCGCCGCCGGTCCCCACGGTCACGCTGCTTAATCGCGACGGCCGGACGATCAAGGAGTTCAAGCCCTCGGCGCCGTTGTCGCCGAGCTATGTCCCCTCGCCATCCGCGACCGATACCGCGCGCTCGCCCTCTTTCTATGCCCCGAGGGGCGCGAATTCGCGCGCGGCCACCGCTGCGCCGATCCTGGTGCCGCCGGGCTCGACACGGCGGCTTGCCGTTGCACCGGCGAGCGCTGCGTTCGATGGCGCCGCGCGCGCTGCCGGAGCCACGGCGCTGTCGGTCGGCGGCCGCAATGTCAGGCTGTTCGGTGTGCGGGTCGCCGATCCGCGCGACCAATGCAATCTCGGCCCGGGCGACAACCGCTCGTGCGCCGAGGTCGCGCGCGATGCGTTGGCGCAGCGGCTGCTGCACTACCCGAAGGTTGCCTGCCATGTGCCGCCCGGGCAACGTGGCAACCCGGCAGCGATCTGCACCGATACCAGCGGCACCGATCTCGGCGGCTTCCTGGTGGCGGAAGGCTATGCCCTCGCCGATACCAGCCAAAGCTACGACTATTTCGGCGCCGAAGGCGTTGCGCGCTCCTATCGGCTCGGCTTGTGGCGGTATCGCTAGAAGGAAGTCGCAGCGGCTCTCGGCCTTTGCGATTGCCGAGAGCCAACGATGAATCGCCGACCGTTTTAGGCGACGTGCTGCTTTTTCGGCGCCACGTATGCCATCGCCGCGTGCTCGGTGCAGTAAGGCTTGCCCTGAACCGGGCGCTTGCCGCAGAAATGGAAGCCCGACTCGCCGGGATGCCCCAAGGGCCAGGTGCAGCTTGGTGGCGCGATGCCGACCACACGCCGCGTCGGCGGGCGCTTCAAGGGCGACGGCCGCGGCTTGAGGCTGAGGCGGTGCGCCTTGCCCACCACCGCGTTCTTGCTGATTCCGAGCTTGCGTCCGATCTGGGCCGTGGAGTGACCCTCGGTCCAAAGCGCGGCGAGCTGTTCCATGAGTTCCGGCGTCCAGATCGTTTCCATGGCTGCCTACCGTATCCTGTGGATAACTGGTCTCTCGACCCCAAGATATAGTAGCATACCGATAGGCGGGACACGAGTCCTTTTGTGCCGGCGAAACGATCGTACCATTCGCCGAAAACCGAATACGCGATTAGCCGACCAGCTCGATCGCGGCGGCTTCGCGGCCACGGCGCGCCTGGGCGACCTGCATGCGGACATTCTGGCCGGGCTGCAGATCGTCGATGCCGGCACGGCGCAAGGCCGTCACATGCACGAACACATCCTTGCCGCCATCGCTAGGCAGGATGAAGCCGAACCCGCGCGTCGGATCGTACCATTTGACGACGCCATCGACCTGCTCGGTCGGGCCGGTGCCGGCGCTGCCGCCATCGTCGTAATCGCGGCGCGGCGGGCGAGCGTCGCGGGAGGGGCGGGAGGGGCGGGGCGGGGCGCCCGACGCATCGAGCTCCAAGACTTGGGTTGCGGCGCGGCCTTTCGGCCCCTGCACCCATTCGAAAGCGATCTCGGCGCCGTCCGGCGCCTCGCCAAAGCCCGAGCGCTCGAGCACCGCCAGCGGCAAGAACACATCGCCCGAGCCGTCATTCGGTACGATGAAGCCGAAGCCCTTGCTGCGGTTGAACCATTTGACTTTGCCGGAAAGCCGGTCGCCGCCGCCGGGCGGCATCTGAAACGCGTTCATGGAACCACCCCGGCCAGCAATATGCGTTGGCCGCCTCCGCGGAGGTCCTAATCGCAAACCCCCCGGCTGCGACAGCACAACTCTATTTCTACTTGGCCGTTGTGGCAAACAGTAAATAATTGACGGCGAGATCGTCGCCGAGCTGCCAGTGATCGCGCCACGGATCGTAGACGAGGCCGCGCATGTCCTCGACCCTCAAGCCGGCCGCGCGGAGATCGCGCGCCAGCTCCGAGGGGCGGCGGAATTTGCGGTATGCATGCGTGCCGCGCGGCAGCCAGCGCAGCAGATATTCCGCGCCGATAATCGTTGCGGCATAGGCTTTCGGCGTCCGGTTGATGGTCGATGCCGCGAACGCGCCGCCGGGCTTCACCAGCGCGGCGGCGGTGGCGATGAACAGCGTCGGATCGGCGGCATGCTCGACCACCTCCAAGGCGAGCACGACGTCGAAGCGCCGGCGCTTGGCGGCGAGCTCCTCGGCGGCGGCCAGCCGGTAATCGATCGCGAGCCCCGCAGCGTCGGCATGCGCGCGCGCCACGCCAAGAGCGCTTGCGTCGGCATCGATGCCGGTGACGGCGAAGCCCAGCCGCGCCAAAGGCTCGCACATCAACCCGCCGCCGCAGCCGATATCGACCAAGCTCAGGCCGGCGAACGGCGCGCGGGCTTTGATGTCGCGCCCGCAATGCGCCGCCAGCCGGTCGCGCACATATTCGAGCCGCACCGGGTTGAGGCGGTGCAGCGGCCGGAACGCGCCGTTCTCGTCCCACCATTGGGGCGCGATCGCCGCGAACCGCTCCAATTCGTCGGCGTCGATCGTCGAGTCTTGGGTCGCGGCCATGATTCCTCGGCGGTGATTGCCGCGCTGAGATTGCCTTCCGGAGCGGGAGTATGTATAGGCCGGCCTGCCTCGGCAACGCGATTATCGACTGGCTCCCCCAATGGATCGGCCCGGTTTTCGGGCATGAACAGGCTGCAAGGGCATGGCGCGCATCGTGCAGAAATTCGGCGGCACCTCGGTCGCCGACATCGAGCGGATCAAAGCCGTCGCGCGCCGGGTCAAGTGGGAAGCCGATGCCGGCAACGAAGTCGCGGTCGTGGTTTCGGCGATGGCCGGCGTCACCAACCAGCTCGTCGGCTGGACCAATGGCTTCGGCGCCCTTCCCGATGCACGGGAATACGATGTCGTCGTCGCCTCGGGGGAACAGGTGACCGCCGGCCTGACCGCGCTCGCCTTGCGCGAGCTCGGGCTTAAGGCGCGCTCGTTCCTCGGCTGGCAGGTGCCGATCGAGACCGATGCCAGCCACGGCAAGGCGCGCATCGCGGCGATCCCGACCGAAGCGCTCAGCGCGGCGCTCGCCGCCGGCGAGATTCCGGTGGTCGCCGGTTTCCAGGGCGTCGACCCCGAGAGCCGCATCTCGACGCTCGGGCGCGGCGGCTCCGACACCTCGGCAGTCGCGCTTGCGGCGGCGCTGGGCGCCGAGCGTTGCGACATCTTCACCGACGTCGACGGCGTTTATACCACCGACCCGCGCATCGTTGCGAAGGCGCGGAAGCTCGATAAAATCACCTACGAAGAAATGCTCGAATTGGCGTCGCTCGGTGCGAAAGTGCTGCAGACGCGCTCGGTCGAGCTGGCGATGAACCACCGGGTGCGCGTGCAGGTGCTGTCGAGCTTCAGCGATGCGCCTGGAACCCTGGTCGTGAACGAGGACGAGATCGTGGAACAGCAAGTGGTGAGCGGTATCGCCTACAGCCGCGACGAGGCCAAGGTAACGCTCGTCAAGGTTCCCGACCGGCCCGGCGTCGCCGCCGCGATTTTCGGCCCGCTCGCCGACAGCGCGGTCAATGTCGACATGATCGTGCAGAACATCGCCGAGGACGGCACCACCGATCTCACCTTCACGGTCGCCAAGAGCGACCTCGCGCGCACGGTGAAGACGCTCGAGGAGCGGCGCGCGCATCTTGGCTTCAAGGATTTGAAGCCCGATCCCAACGTGGTCAAGATCTCGGTGATCGGCGTCGGCATGCGCAGCCATGCCGGCGTTGCGCAATTGATGTTCCGGACACTTGCCGATAAGGGCATCAACATCCAGGTCATTTCGACCTCGGAAATCAAGGTAAGCGTGCTGGTGGCGGAGGAATATACCGAGCTTGCCCTGCGTGCGCTCCACACCGCCTACGGCCTTGATGTATGAGCGCTGGCGCCGAGCCTCGCAGCGCCGCTAAAGCCGCGCCGCGCGTGGAATTCTGCGCCGACGCGGAAGCGCGCCGCCTGCTCGATTATCTCTGGCACCGCGGCGCCGCCTTCCTCGGCTGCGATCTCGCCATCATGGGCGGCGCGATGACCTGGGTGTCCGAGCGCAGCCTGGTCGCGGCGATCTCGAACGGCGGCGGCTTCGGCGTGATCGCCTGCGGCGCGATGCGCGCGGGCGAGCTCGACGCCGAGATCGTGGCGACGCGCGAGCGCACCGCGCGCCCGTTCGGCGTCAATCTAATCACCATGCACCCCGAGCTCGCCGAGCTGATCGCGGTGTGCGTGCGGCGGGGCGTCGGGCATATCGTGCTCGCGGGCGGCCTGCCCAATGCCAGCACGGTGACGCGCATCAAGGATGCCGGCACCAAGCTGCTGTGCTTTGCGCCCGTGCTGGCGATCGCCAAGAAGCTCGTGCGCATGGGTGCCGACGCGATTGTGATCGAGGGCATGGAGGCGGGCGGGCATATCGGTCCGGTCTCGACCAGCGTGCTGGCGCAAGAAATTCTTCCCGCCTTGCGCGAGGTGCCGGTGTTCGTTGCCGGCGGCATCGGGCGCGGCGAGGCGATCGTCTCCTATGTCGAAATGGGTGCGGCCGGGGTGCAACTCGGGACGCGCTTCGTGTGCGCGCATGAATCGATCGCGCATCCGCGTTTCAAGCAAGCGTTTTTGCGCGCCGGCGCGCGCGACGCGGTGCCCTCGGTGCAGCTCGATCCGCGGTTCTCGGTCATCCCGGTGCGCGCGCTCGCCAATGACGGCACGCATGCGTTCGTCGATTGCCAGCGCGACGTCATCGATCGCTTCAACCGCGGCGCGCTCACGCGCGAGGACGCGCAGCTCGAGATCGAGCATTTCTGGGCGGGCGCGTTGCGCCGCGCCGTGATCGACGGCGATATCGAGCGCGGCTCGCTGATGGCCGGGCAAAGCGTCGGCCTTGTCACGCGCGAGCAATCGACGCGCGAGATACTCGACGAGTTGGTGGCCGAGGCGGTCGCGGCACTGGGCGCGCGGGCGCGGATCGCGCTGGCCGAGCCGCCGCCGCTGGGCGAAGCGGCAAAATGATCGAGCCGGTCTCCGCCTCGCGTCTCGTCCTTCGCCGCCTCCGCGATGTGATGGCGGGGCAGGGGACCGCGCAAGAGCGACTTGGCACGATCGTCCGCATCATCGCCGCCGACATGGTCGCCGAAGTGTGCTCGTGCTACATCATGCGCGCCGGCGAGGTGCTCGAGCTGTTCGCCACCGAAGGCCTGCGGCCCGAGGCCGTGCATCGCACGCGGCTGCGGGTCGGCGAGGGCCTGGTCGGCGTCATCGCCGCCGCGGCGCGGCCCTTGGCGCTGGCCGACGCGCAAGCGCATCCCGATTTCGCCTACCGTCCCGAGACCGGCGAGGAAATCTACCACTCGCTGATGGGGGTGCCGATCCTGCGCTCGGGCCGCGTGCTCGGCGTGCTGGTGGTGCAGAACCGCACCACCCGCCATTACGACGAGGACGAGATCGAGGCGCTGCAGACGATCGCGATGGTGCTGGCCGAGCTGGTCGCATCGGGCGAGCTCGTCAATCCGCTGGAGCGCCAGCAGCCTGCCGGCGTCGGCCAATTGCCGTTGCGGATCGAGGGCGCGAAGCTGCATGGCGGGCTGGCGATCGGCCAGGCGGTGCTGCACGAGCCGCTGCTCGTCATCCGCCATGTCGTCGCCGAGGACACCAGCGCCGAGCTCGATCGGCTGCGGCACGCGATCGATGGCATGCACGGCGCGATCGACGCGCTGCTCGAGGCGAGCGACGTCGCCAGCGACGGCGAGCATCGCGACGTCCTCGAAACTTATCGCATGTTCGCCGCCGATCTCGGCTGGCTGCAGCGCATCACCGAGGCGGTCGAAAGCGGCCTCACCGCCGAGGCGGCGGTGCAGAAAGTCCAGAGCGACATGCGCGTGCGCATGAACCAGGCGACCGACCCCTATCTTCGCGAGCGGCTCGCCGATCTCGAGGATCTGACCAACCGGCTGCAGCGTCATCTCGCCGGCCGCCATTTGACTGCCGCGGCAGCCGAGCTGCCCGACGAATTCATCCTGATCGCGCGCAACATGGGGCCGGCCGAGTTCCTCGATTACGATCGGCGCCGCTTGAAGGGCCTGGTGCTCGAGGAAGGCTCGCCCAACGCGCATGTCGCCGTGGTGGCGCGCGCGCTCGACATCCCCGTCGTGGGACGCGTCAAGGACGTGCTCAACCGCGTCGAGCCCGGCGACATGGTCGTCATCAACGGCGACGAGGGCGCCGTCGTGCTGCGGCCGAACGAGGACGTGATCGAGGCGGTCGAGGCCCGCATCACGGTCCGGCTCGGCCAGCGGCAGCAATACGCGGCGCTGCGCGATCTGCCGGCGGAAAGCAAGGACGGCATCCGCGTCGAGCTGATGCTCAACAGCGGGCTGTTCATCGATCTGCCGTATCTCGACGAGACCGCCGCCGCCGGCGTCGGGCTGTTCCGCACCGAGCTGCAATTCATGCTGCGCGACACGTTTCCGACAGTACCGCAACAGGTCGCGCTCTATCGCCGCGTCCTCGATCAGTCGGGCGACCGGCCGGTCACCTTCCGCACGCTCGATATCGGCGGCGACAAGGTTCTGCCTTACATGGACGACAATGCCGCCGACGAGAATCCGGCGATGGGCTGGCGTGCGATCCGCATCGCGCTCGACCGCCCGGCGATGCTGCGCCAACAGCTCCGCGCGCTGATCCGCGCCGCTGCCGGGCGCAGCTTGCGGGTGATGTTCCCGATGATCGCCGAAGTCGCCGAATTCGACGCGGCGCGCGAGATTTTCAACCTCGAGCTCGAGCGCCAGCGCAAGGCCGGCGATCCGCTGCCTGCCGCGGTCGCGCTCGGGCTGATGCTCGAAGTGCCCGCGCTCATCTGGCAATTGCCGGCGCTCGCCGGGCGCGCCGATTTCCTCTCGGTCGGCACCAATGATCTGGTGCAGTTCCTGTTCGCCGCCGATCGCGGCAACCCGCGCCTCGCCGGCCGCTACGATCCGGTGTCGCCGCCGGTGCTGCGCGTGCTGGGCGATATTGCTGCCGCTTGTGCCGCTCATAAATTGCCGGTCGCGGTGTGCGGCGAGATGGCCGGCGATCCGCTGGAGGCGATGGCGCTGGTCGGCCTCGGCTTTCGCACGCTATCGATGGCGCCGTCCGCGATCGGTCCGGTCAAGGCGATGATCCGCAGCCTCAACGTCGCCGCCCTGGTCGAATTCATCGCCTCGCTGTCGGGGGTCGCGACGCACAGCCTGCGCGGCAAGTTCCACGATTTCGCGCGCGACCGCGACATCCTGGTGTGAGCGGCGTCCGGCGCGGTTGCGGTCGCGTGACCCGCTTGGTAGATAGCGGGAAAGCGACGCGCCGCAACCGGCGCTCTGGGATGGCTTGATACGATGCCGCTCTTCAGCCGATCGCTCAAACCCGGGGGCGACGATGGCGCGCCTGACATGTCAGGCGACGATCGCTCGGACGCGCGCGCGCGCCATACCATCGGCGAGCTGCTGCGCCAGACGCGCAAAAGCTCGGGCGGCGAGATCGATCGGGTCGCCGCGTCGCTGCGCATCCGCGCCGCTTATCTCACGGCAATCGAGGAAAGCCGCTACGACCGGCTGCCGGGTCCGGTTTACGCCCAGGGTTTCGTGCGCGCCTATGCCGTCCATCTCGGGCTCGACGGCGATGAGGCGATCCGGCGTTTCAAGCAAGAAGTCGGCGG
>Ga0307373_10007567_pt1 | contig 16900 bp, 16 predicted proteins | sample OX2MG_FD_202534 | JGI IMG/M metagenome (GOLD analysis project Ga0307373, IMG submission 202534) | Soil microbial communities from Risofladan, Vaasa, Finland - OX-2 | ecosystem: Environmental > Terrestrial > Soil > Coastal area > Acid sulfate soil | place: Finland: Risofladan, Vaasa | collected... | reverse complement strand
AGCCCGGTGAGCGAGAGCGCGAGCGCCGCCCAGATCTGCCGCCGGACACGCTCGTGGCCGAACGCGCGCGCGTAGATCGCGACGAGCAGCGGTCCGAGGTACTGGATGAGGAGCGCGATCCCGATGTGCAGCCGGTGGATCGCGAGGAAATAGAAGAGCTGGACGAGCCCGACGCCGATGATTCCGAACACGGCGAGCCGCAGCAGCTCGGCCCTGCGGATGCGCAACGACGCGCGGTCGCGCGCAAGCGCGAACAGCATCAGCCCGGCGCAGGCGCCCGCGCAACGCGCCTCGGTCAGCCGCAGCGAGGAGAGCCCGGACGAGAGCGCGACCTTCGCGACCGAGCCGTTGGCGCCGAAGAGCGTCGCCGCGACGAGCACCATCGCGTAGCCGACGAGCGGCTTGCGCACGCGTGTCTGCTCACCGGGGGGCCACGTCGTCGCCACCCCGCGAACGTATCGGACTCCGGCGGGCAAGCTCACCGGCAGGCGGCGCGCCTACACTGCCGCCGACGGGACGTAGCTCAGCCTGGTTAGAGCGCCGCCTTTGGGAGGCGGAAGTCGCAGGTTCGAATCCTGCCGTCCCGATCAGGTCGCGGAGACCGGCGCCGCGACGCGGCGCCCGGCACGGCGGCTCGACGCCACCGCCGCGGCGACGGCGCGCGCGGCGATGCTCCCCTCGCGCAGCTGGCCGCCGAGCGTGGGCTTGAAGCCGACGAACCAGAGCCCCGGGAGCGCCGGCGGGCCGTCGGTCTCGACGGGAAGCCCGCGCCCGTCGAGGATCCCGAGGTGCCCGACGAGCTCGTCGAGCCCCGCGCGGAAGCCGGTGGCGGCGATCACGGCGTCCGGGTCGATCCGTGAGCCGTCGGCTAGGAGGACGTCGGGGCCGTCGAAGCCCTCGACGGCGGCGACGACCTCGACGCGGCCGTGTTGCACCGCGTCGACGATGCCGACGTCGAGGACCGGCGTCGTGCCCGTTGCGATGAACGACGTGCGAACGCCGGCTTCCGGGCGCGGCAGCCCTTGCGCTGCGAGGTCGGGGATCGAGAGGCGGCGCTGCGCCTTCGAGATCGGGTCGACCCACGACGGCGGCACCCTGCGGATCGCGATGCCGACGAGCTGCGCGGGGATGCCCGCCGTCGCGCGCCGGAGGATCTGCGGCGGCGTTCGCACGGACAACCGCGAGCGGGCTGCGCCGCCGTCGGCGAGGTCGGTCGCGATCTCGGCGCCGGAGTTCCCTGCGCCGATGACGAGCACGTCGCGTCCGCGGTAGGACTGCGGGTTTCGGTACTGCGAGGAGTGCGCGAGCTCGCCGGCGAAGCTCTCACGGCCGGGCCAGTCGGGTACGAACGGCCGGCCGTTGTATCCGGTCGCGACGATCACCGTCTCGGCGCGCACGGGCCCCCGCGACGTCTCGAGCCGCCAGCCGTCGCCGTCCGCGTCGATCCGCTCGACACGGGTGCCCGCCCGGACGTCGAGCGCCTCGGCCGCCGCGTAGTCGTGGAGGTACTCGATCAGGTCGTCACGGGCGACCCAGCGGCCGAACCGGCGGGGAATCCGCCGGCCCGGAAGGCCCGAGAGGAGGCGCGGCGTGTGCAGACGCAGCCGGTCGTAGCGCCCGCGCCACGCGGCTCCCGGCTCGGCGCCGGACTCGAGCAGCAACGGCTCGAGCCCTGCCCGCCGCAGCAGCGCCCCGGTGGCGAGGCCCGCCGACCCGGCGCCGACGATCACGAGGGCGTGCGTCTCCATGCGAGAGTCCTACCATCAGGCCGCATCCGATTCGAGCGTGCCGCCGTTCAATGACCGTGCACCTGCGCGAGAAGCACGAGCGCCCCGCGCCGGACGAGGCGCCGCTCGAAGACGGGCCGACGCCCCAGCCCGAGCGCCGGGAGCGCAAGCTCGACGATCCCCGGCTCCGCGACTTCTCGCGTGCCGACTGGAAGGCGATCCTCGTGCGGGCGGCGAAGTCGTTTCTCTCCGACAACGGGCCGATGCTCGCCTCGGCCCTCGCGTACAGCACGTTCTTCGCGATCCCGTCCGTGCTCCTCGTCGCGGTCGGGCTGTTCACGCTCGTCGCCGGGCCGGCCGCGATCTCGAGCCTGATGGCGCACTTCAGCACGGTCGTGCCGAGCCAGGCATCGTCGCTGCTCGGCGGCTCATTGCAGAACCTGGGCGCGCACCCGGCTTCGAGTGTTGCCATGACGGTGGTCGGCTTCGTGCTCGCGCTCTGGTCGACGACGGGGGCGATGAGCTCGTACATGACCGCGATCAACATCGCCTACGAGCGGAAGGACCGGCGCCGCTTCGTCCGCAAGCGCATCGTCGCCGTCCAGATGGTCGGCGCGATGGGCTTCGCGTTCGTGCTCGTGGCAGTGCTGTTGATGTTCGGCTCCCCGGTGGAGCACCTGGTCGCCTCGCGCGTCGGCTCCGCCGGGCACGTGCTCAACTGGCTCTGGTGGGTGCTGCAATGGCCCGTGCTGGTCGCGGGACTGCTCGCCGCCTTTGCGACCGTGTTGTATCTCGGGCCGGACATCGAGCAGCGGCGGTGGCAGTTCCTCACGCCCGGCTCGCTCGTCGCCGCGCTGCTCTGGATCGCGTTCTCCGGGCTGTTCGCCGTCTACACCGCGATGTTCGGGTCGTACAACAAGACCTGGGGCGCGCTCTCCGCGGTGATCGTGATGCTCACCTGGTTGTGGCTCAGCGGCCTGGCGCTTCTGTTCGGTGCCGAGATCAACGCGGAGGTCGAACGCAGCCGCGAGCTGCGGAGCGGTGCTACGAGCGCGACGTGAACGGCGCGTGCAGCTCGTCGAGCGCGCCGGCAGCTTGCTCCTCGCGCAGGAAGCGCAGCATGAACCACGCGAACACCGCGAAGAACACGACGGCTTGCTCGACGGCCATCGTCACGCCGGCGATCTGCTGGTCGACGAGGGGCCCGGGTCCCCACGTGCGCGACGCGTGGGCGTAGAAGGAGTAGATCGGCCGCGGCACGAGCGCGAGCACGAGCCCGAGTGGCGACGCCAGCACGAAGGCGACGAAGAGGTACGCAGCCTTCGCGCCGGCCGAGTAGGCACCGTGGACCACCGGCCACCAGAGGGCGACACCGGCGGCGAGATACGTCAGGTGCTCGACGTGCAGAACGGAGTGCGGATGCCGCAGCGCGAAGTCGTAGACCCAGGGGAGATGCCAGACGAAGTACGTCCCGACCCATGCCGGCAGCGCGACGAGCGGGCGGAACGGCGCAAGCCCGCGCGCACGCGCCGCGAGTGCGGGCGGGATCGCGAGCACGAGCAGCGCCGGCGCCCACTCGGCGAGCACGACATTCTGGAGTAGGTGCGCCCAGAGGAACGTGTGGAGTGCAAGGGGCTGAAGCTGCGTGAAGAACGCGAGGAAGACCAGGACGAGCCCGACCGTCGCGGCCGCGATGCGCAGCCGCGGCGGACGGCTTCGGCGCGCGACGAGCGCGTACGCGAGCGCGAGCGCCGGAACGAGCCCGACAGCCTCCGCCGAAGGATGCATGCCGCTACGCTAGCCGCGCGCGGGTGTAGCTCAATGGCAGAGCTCCAGCCTTCCAAGCTGGCTACGCGGGTTCGATTCCCGCCACCCGCTTGGCGGTTCCGGCCCGCTACGAGGCGAGCTCGACGCGCTCGATCATGACGTCGGTGCGCGGACGGTCGCGGGCGTCGGTCTCCTGCGCGGAGATCGTGTCGACGATCTCCATGCCGTCCGTGACGCGGCCGAAGACCGTGTGCTTCCCGTCGAGCCAGGACGCGGCTTCGGTCGTGACGATGAAGAACTGGCTGCCGTTCGTGTTCGGGCCTGCGTTCGCCATCGCGAGCGCGCCGCGCACGATCTTGCGGTCGTTGAACTCGTCCTCGAACGTGTAGCCGGGGCCGCCTGCGCCCGTACCCGTCGGGTCTCCGCCCTGGATCATGAAGTCGGGGATGACGCGATGGAAGATGACGCCGTCGTAGAAGCCGTCGCGTGCGAGCTTCGTGAAGTTCTCGACCGTCTTCGGGGCGTCCTCGTCGAACAGCTCGACGGCGATCGCGCCGTGGTTCGTATGCAGGGTGGCTTCGCTCATGCGGCGAGGGTATCGGCCCGCGACTCGCGCGCGCGAGGGTAGGCGCGGCCCGGCGCGCGTCCCCTGGGCCTCGAGGCCTCTCGACCCTGGGTCCTACCGCACCCAAGGATGCTTCCTTCGGCCGATGTGGACCGCGCCCCGAATGCCGATTGTCTCTCTGGATGGCAGGGGGACTCTCACGGTCGGTGCTCACGCTCACGGCGGCGCTCCTCTGCGCGGCGACCGCGACCGCCGCAACGGCCGTCGCGGCGCCCTCCCAGCCGCGCCGGCCCGCCGTCGCCCTGAGCTCGCTCGAGCAGGGCGTGCTCTCCGACATCAACGCCTTCCGGGCGGCCCGCCACCTCGCGCCGCTCCGCCTCTCCATGCCGCTCACCGCGGCGGCGCGCGAGCACACGCAGCAGATGGCGAGCGACGGCTATTTCGCGCACGCCTCCGCCGACGGCTCCGCGTTCTGGAAGCGGATCCAGCAGTTCTATCCCTCGAGCCCGTGGCACTACTGGTCGGTCGGCGAGAACCTGCTGTGGTCGTCGCCGGACGTCGACGCGCAGGGCGCGCTCGGGATGTGGCTCCGGAGCCCCGAGCACCGCGCGAATCTCCTCAATGCGCGCTGGCGCGAGATCGGCGTGAGCGCGCTTCACGTGGCAGGCGCGCCGGGCACGTATCAAGGGTCGGCCGTCACGATCGTGACGGCCGACTTCGGCGTCCGCCGGTAGCGGGCGGCATGCGCCCGGGAGGATTCGAACCTCCGACCCGCGGATTAGAAGTCCGCCGCTCTGTCCCCTGAGCTACGGGCGCGCCGGCCAAGGGTACCCTCGCAACCCCACGGGCTCCGGCCGCGTTTCCCCTCTGGAGGACGTCCAATCCAGGGGACTCCGCTACCCTGTAGCGGCTTCGCGGTGGCGGTAGCTCAGTTGGTAGAGCCCCGGGTTGTGGTCCCGGTGGTCGCGGGTTCGAGTCCCGTTCGCCACCCTCTTGAGAGCCCGCTTCCTGAGCGGGCGCTCGGGTTCTCGGGTGGTCGCAGCTGCGGCTCCGACACCCTCGATGGCAACGCTGTGGCAACACCCCGGACTGAGCCGATGAGCCGCGACCACGTCACCTCCGAGATCAACCGCCTTCGCATCGCCGTTGCGGACATGCAGCACGCCGCTGGCGCGGCCAGACACAATGACAGGAATGCGGGGACGGCAGCGTCGACCGCTTGCACGATGACGCCAAGCAAGCACTCGAACCCGGGGCCATCGTCAGCTATGTCCGACCCTTCACCCGGCACGGAGTCGGTGCTCTCGACAAGGACGAAGGGCTCGACAAGTACCGCCAACTCATCCACGAACGTGGGATCAAGCCTCGGATCGCACGCGGCCAGACCGAGCACGGATCCGGGCTCGGCCGCGACCGCTGGGTCCTCGAACGAACCTTCTCCTGGCTGCACAACCGACGCCGCCCAGGCGGGATCGGTCTCGCCCGTCAGCAGCCGCGCCTCTTCCCCGCTCACCTTCACGAGCAGCGCGTCCCTGCAGAACCGGCGCACGACCGAAACCGCCGTGTCCGCGTCCGGCCAGCGGTGGAGGCGCAGGTTGACGTCGACGATGACCGGCTTGCCCCAATCCAGCGCGAGCTCGCGCGCCCGCTCGGAGACCGCCCGCTCCCGCGCACCGAACGTGTTCGAGCCGAGCTCGCCCGTCGCGCACGAGCGCCGGCTCGATGCGCTGGCCGTAGACGAGGAAGTCCGGCACGGCCTGCTCGTCGATCGCGACGAATGCGACCGCTGTCTGGACGCCCGGCAGCTGCGCCCACCAGCGCAAGTCGACCCGTTCCGCGCGGAGCCGCGCCTCGAGCCGGCGTCCCCACTGGTCGTCGCCGACGATCGCCGCATTCGTCGGCGCGCCGCCGCAGTGCGGCACGAATGCGTCCGCCTGCGACCAGTCGGTGACCGGGTGCTCGCACGTCAGGTCGACGAGCGTCTCACTGATGAAAAGGACCGCTCACGGCACGGCGCTAGGCACAGGAGAGGCGGGGGCAGGAAACCCTGCCCCCGCCCTGCCCGGTCACGGAGTGTAGAGGTACTTCTTGATTTTCGGGGTGTCGACGTTCGCCTTGGTGACGACGGCCGACCCGGTTCCGTAGTGCTTCAGGATGCCGGTCTTGTGGCCCGTCACGTACTTGTACGCGAGCTGCACGGCCTGCTGGCCGATCCCGTACGGGTACTGCGCGATGAGGGCGTCGATCGTCCCCGCCCGGAGCGCCTGCACCTGCGGCGGCCCGGCGTCGAACTCGACAAGCTTGACCTTGCCCGCCTTGCCGGCGGCCTTGACGGCAGCCGTGACGCCGTTACCCGAAACGACGTTCATCGCGAAGATGCCCTTGAGATTCGGGTGCCCCGAGAGCAGCGCCGTCGTCTCGTTGCTGGCCTTCGTCTGGTCGTCGTTGCAGTACTGGACGCCGAGGTACTTGACGTTCGGGTACTTCTTCAGCTCCGCGGCGAAGCCGTCGCGGCGTTGATCGGTTGTGCTGATGCCCGGGTTGACGCTGATCGCCGCCACCTCGCCCGAGCCCCCGATCGCCTTGACGAGGGCGTCCGCCGCGGCCTTGCCGCCGGCGGGGTTGTCCGTCGAGATATTCGTGAATGCGATCGGCTTGGTGATGAACGTGTCCACCGTCGCCACCGGGATGCCGGCGCTGATCGCCCGCTGGATCGGCGAGATCAGCGCCGTCTTGTCAGTGGGTGCGATTAGGATCGCATCCGGATGGCGCGCGATCGCCCCGTTCAGGTACGGGAGCTGCGTCGGCGGGGAGAACTGCGCCGGTGAGCCGGTGAAGACGACCTTCACGTTGCCGAGCTGCTTGGCCGCCGCCTGCGCCCCCTTTTTCATCGTGAGGTAGAAGGCGTCGGACGCGATGCCGGCGACGAGGTAGAAGGTGTACTGCTTCTGCGCCTGCGACTTCATGGCCGGTGCTGCGTTCCCCCGCTGTGCGGTGGCCGCGACGGCAGCGATTCCGATCGCCCCCGCCATGACCACTGCTAGCAAACGGCGTGACATATGACTCACTCCCTTCGGCTCCGTCTGACGCGGAGCGGATAACTTCGCTTCAGGACGTTCGGTCTCGGTATCAGGCGCGCACCTCCCCTCTCGCGGCGCTCAACGGTTCATGCGCCGGCGGCGCAGCTGGTCGAAGTAGACGGCGACGATGATCGTCGCCCCGACGACGACCTCCTGCCAGAACGGCTGCACGTCCTCGATGACGAGCCCGTTCGTGAGGACGGTCGGGATGAAGGCGCCCACGGCGCTCAGCAGGATCGTTCCGACGCCGCCGAAGACACTCGTGCCGCCGATGACGACGGCGCTGATCGCGCTCAGGTTGTCCGTCTGGTGTGCGACCGACGTCGTGTTCGTGAAGATCGCGAGGTCGAGGACCGCCGCGGTGCCCGCGAGCAGGCCGCACAGCGCGTAGACCTTGACGATGTGGCGGTCGACGGCGATGCCCGTGCGCCGTGTCCCCTCTTGGTTGGAGCCGATGGCCGCCGTGTAGCGCCCGAAGCGCGAGTACTGATAGACGAGGTGTGCCAGGAGAAGGATCACGAGCGCGACCCAGATCGGGTAGTAGAGGCCGAGCAACTTGCCGGAGCCGAAGCCGTGCGTGAGCCCGGGCGGGACCGGCGACGGCAGGTACGAGCCGCCGTCGATCAGGTCGCCGAAGCCGAACGTCATGGCCATCGTCCCGAGCGTCACGATGATCGCCGGCAGCTTCAGCCGGGTGATCACGAGCCCGTTGATCAGCCCCCAGAATCCGCCCGCGAGCACGCAGACCACGACCCCGACCGGGATCCCGAGACCGGCGTGCGGGTAGTGGCCGGCGAGCGTCTGCGCGCTCGTCCCGGAGAGGACGAGCATCACCTCGCCGCCGGCGACGCCGGAGAAGAACAGGATGCCGCCGATCGAGAGGTCGATGCCGGCGGTCGTGATCACGAAGGTCTCGCCGATCGCGAGCAGTACGACCTCCGACGTCGTGAGCGCGATCTGCGAGAGGTTCGACCAGGTGAGAAACGTCGCCGGTGGCGTTCCGGCCCAGAAGTAGACCATCAGCAGGAGCAGGAAGAGGAACAGCCACGAGCGGCTCAGCAAATAGACGAGCTGCTGGCGGCGTCCTTGCTCCGGCTGCTGCTCGGGCACGAACCCGTCCAACGGCTCGACCTGTTGCGGTCCCTTCTCTTCGATCGTCATCACGAGCCCACCTCCTCGGCCCGCGCCGGCAGGCAGCGGACGGCTGCGACCGGTCCCGAGAGCTCGCCGGCGCCGGCCGCATACGGGACGAGGACGGTTGCGCCGCGTGTGAGGTCGAGCGCTCCGCCCTCGGTCTCGAGGCGGCCGGCGCCCTCGACTACGACGACGATCGCGTAGCCCGGCTCGAGCGCGGCGGCCGGATCGGGGCGCAGCCACTCGGCGCGGAAGAAGCGCTCGGCCTGCGCCGGGACGAGCGTGCGGGCGCCGGGCCGCGTCTGCGCGGCGTCCTCGATCCGAGACGTCCACGCCGCGACCTCGTCCGCACCGACGGCGGTCAGACGCACGCACTCGCACGCGACCTCGAAGCCGAGCCCCATCGTCGCTTCCTCGGGCCGTTCGAGCCCGAAGCGCGACCATTCGAGCAGCACGCTGAGATCCGAGGGCTCCTGCACCTCCACCATCAGCACGCCCTCGCCGATCGAATGCGGCGTGCCTGCGGGAACATAGATGCAGTCGTCCGGAGCGACGGCGCGCTCGTTCAGCGCCGCCAGCATGGCCTCGCTGTCCTGGCGGGCGACCCACTCGCGAAGTCGTGCAGGCTCGACGTCCTCGCGGAAGCCGAGATGGACGCGCGGGCGCGCGCCCTCGACGCCGACGATCAGCCAGGCCTCCGACTTGCCGTAGGCCGCGCCGAGCCGCTCGCGTACGAAGCGCCGGTCCGGGTGCGCGTGCACCGGCAGGCGCTCGCCCGCGTCGAGCAGCTTCACGAGCAGCGCAGGGTCGGGCCCGAAGCGGGCCACGTGCGCCGGGCCGAGGAACGCCTCCGGCTCGGCGGCGACGGCGTCACACAGGCGGCGACCGCCGGGGAGCACCGTCAGGCCGCGCTCGCCGTCGCCGAAGATCGCCGTCGTCGAGCCGACCCAGTCCTCGGGCACGCGGTCGCCGTTCGGTGACAGGCCGCGGAAGCGCGCAATCGCCGGGCCGCCGCGGTAGAAGCGGAGCGGCTGGTTCGGCCCGAGCAGGATCGGCTTCATGCGGCCTCCGCGATCGGGCCGCGCTGGGTGAGGGTCGTCGGCAGCACGACGCGCTGCGGCGGGCTAGAGTCGCCGTCTAGGCGCCTGCAGAGCAGCTCTGCGGCGCGGCGCCCGAGGTCGGCCGGGTCGTAGGAGACGGCGGTGACGGGGATCGAGAGCAGGTCGGCGAGCTCGATGTCGTCGAAGCTGACGAGCTCGACAGACCGGCCGGAGGCCGCGAGCGCGCGCAGCGCACCCGTCGCAATGCGGTTGTTGCCGGGCAGCTGCGGTCTGGAGCCCACACGCTCCCCTACGCCGCCACCGAGACGGCGCCGGTCATCATCCCGACGACCGCCTCGAGCGTCGTCTCGTCACGATTGAGCGTCGTGATCGTTTGCCCGAGGCGGAGGATCGTGATGCGGTCTGCGACCGCGAAGACCTCGGGCAGATTGTGGCTGATCATGATCACCGCGAGGCCCTGCTTGCGCACCTCGCGGATCAGCTCGAGCACCATCCCCGACTCGCGCACGCCGAGCGCGGCCGTCGGCTCGTCCATGATCACGATCCTCGTCCCCCAGGCGATCGCGCGCGCGACGGCGACCGCCTGCCGCTGTCCGCCGGAGAGGCTGAGTACCGGCACTTCGACCGACTGGATGCCGATCTTCAGGCGCCGCATAGCGTCCTCAGCGCCCTTGCGCATCGCCTTCTTGTCGAGGAAGCCGAACCATGAGAGCGGCGCCGGCAGGTACTCCTCGCGGCCGAGGTAGAGGTTCGCGGCCGCGTCTAGGTCGTCGGCGAGCGCGAGGTCCTGGTAGGTGGTCTCGATGCCGAGCCGCCGCGCGTCGCGCGGGTTGGCGATCTCGACCCGGTCGCCCTCGAGCCGAAGCTCACCGCCGTCGGCCCGGTAGACGCCGGAGATGATCTTGATCAGCGTCGTCTTGCCGGCGCCGTTGTCGCCGACGATCGCGTGCACCTCCTTGTGCGCGAGCTCGAAGTTCGCGGCGCGGAGCGCGATTACGCGGCCGAAGTGCTTCTGGATTCCGAGCGCCTCGAGCAGCGCGGGCGCCGCGGCGGACGCCGCAGTAGATAACGTTGCCATCGTCGGAAGTATCCCGCCGTCTGCAGGCTCAGCAAATCAGGGTTGTCACGCAACCCGCGTCTGCGGTTTCCACGCGTCGGATGGCCTCGTCCCCACTTCCGCGTCATTCGAGCCCGGCGAGGGTGAGAGTCTCGCTTAGCCCACGCAGGCCTTCGAACGCGCCGACCGCGGTTGTGGCGAGCGCACCGGCGGCGTTCGCCAGACGAGCTGCGCGCACGAGATCGAATCCGGCCAATTTCCCGTAGAGGAAGCCGGCCGCGAAGGCATCGCCGGCACCGGTGCCGTCAACGGCCTGGACGGCAGGCGCCGGCACCTGCCCTTCGAAACCTTCGCCGGCGACGTAGCACCCGTCGGCGCCCATGGTCAGCGCGACCTCCTTCACTCCGCGCTGTCGAAACCACGCCGCAACTCGCTTCGCCTCGTGCTCGCCGGAAACGGCTCGCGCCTCGGCGAGGCTCGGCACTGCAAGGTCGAGCTCGGGAAGGCAGGGCTGCAGCCGTTGCCAGCGGCCGCTCGCGTCCCAGACCGTGTCGAGGCTCGTCAGAAGTCCGCGCCTCCGCGCCTCGGCCAGGATCCGCGCGGTGGGCTTTCCGTCGAGCTGCTCCATGACGAGTGCGCCGGCGACGTGGAGGGCGCGGCCGGTGAACAGCAGCTCCGGAGAGAGCTCCTCAGCGAGGAGCGCCGAGTTGGCGGCCGGAAGGTGCAAGAACGTCCGCTCGCCGTCGGAGCGAACGAGGGCGACGGTGGCAGACGTAAGTACCGCCGGATCGCGGATGACCGCTCGGCGGTCGACGCCGCGTTCGTCGAGGAGGCTGAGGACGAAGTCGCCGAAAGGATCCGCCCCAACTTTGCCGGCCACTGCGGCCTCGGCTCCGAGCTTGACGAGTGCGCTCGCTGTGTTGAGCGCGCAGCCACCCCCGCGGAGACTGATGTCCTCGACGAGTCCGATCGAGCCTGGCCGCGGCAGCTCGTCAACCGGGCGCGCGATCACGTCCGCGACGAGGATCCCGACAGAGATGACGTCCATGACTCAGACGCCCTTCGCGAGCGCGGCGGCAGCGAAACGAGTCTTCACAGTTTCGCCATCATCGCCGAGTGCGGACGAGAGTCAAGACAGCCGGGGCGGGCGATCCGAACAACCCCGGCGCTGACACCGACCCCGGCGGAATGACGCTATGCCACGCAGGCTGCCACGCCTAGTCGCTCGGGCGCGGACATGCCCCGGTGCTCCAACTCGGGAGTAGGGCGACGGGCTAGGCGGACGCCTCCTTCTGCAGGCGGTGCTCCTCGTTCTGTGGGTCACGATCTCATGGTGGCCTGTCGTGCTCGCAGTCGTCGTAGCGCTTTTCTCTTACCGTCGCGCCGTAGCTGCAGCCGAGATCTACGGAGACCTTGTTGAAGCCGCGTTTGATCTTGAGCGAGTGGAGCTCTATTCGCAGCTTCGCATCCCCCTTCCAGCGAGCTCCGATGCCGAACCAGCCGACGGCGCAGCACTGACTCAGTACGCCTGGCGCGGCCTAGATGAGTGATTCCGTCGGGGTTAGTGGTCGTAGGCGGTGAGGTGGCGGCCGGGGTTGCCGGTCTGCCAGTTGTGCCAGAGGCCGGCGGCGAGTGCGAGTAGGCGTTGGGCGATGCGGGTGATCAGTCCGGGCATGGTGTGGGCGCCGTGTTGTTCGAGCGAGAGCTGGCCTTTGAGGGTGTCGAAGACCGACTCGATGGTTTGCCGGATGCGCCCGAGGCTGCCGTGGCGTCTGGGTTCGTCTTTTCGGTCGGGGCGCAAGAAGAGCGCGCGCAGCTCGGCCATCAGGGCTTCGAACTCGGCGCCGGCGAAGCCCTTGTCGGCAATCACGGTGTAGCCGTCGAGCTCGATGCGGGCGAGCATCTCGGCGGCGACTTCGCGTTCGGGGGCGTTGGCGGGCGCGAGCTCGATGCAGATCGGCATCCCGTCGGAGGCGCAGAGCAGATAGAGCCGGAAGCCCCAGAAGTAGCGGCTGTGGCTTGTGCAGTAGCCGTAGGCGGCGTGGCCGGCGAAGGCGGAGCGCTTGACGGTCTCGCGGGAGGCGCCGCACGGGACGGGGGTCGAATCGAGCAGCCTGATCGTGTCGTACCAGGACGGCGAGGAGAAGGCGATCGCGTTCAGCAGCCTGATGATCTGTGGTGCTAGCGCGCGCATCCGTTTGTTGTAGCCCGGCTGTTTGGGCAGGTACGGGAACAAGTGGCTGAGCCGGCAGATCGCGAAGCGCAGGAAGTGCCGCTCGCTCGGAATGTTGAGCAGGATTTGCGCGACAGCCAGGCAGACCAGCTCGGCGTCGGTGATCTGGGGGCGGCGCCTGGCGCGCGGCCGGCGCGGCAGGACTTCATCAGCGAGCACGTAAAGTGCGATCAAGAGGGTGTCGAGATCGGCGGTCACGCGGCCACCTCCGTGGTCGACGTTGGCAATAGCAACGCCGACCTTCGACACCCTTTCTACGGTCCCTCGCTCCGCAGCCCCGACCGCCGCGGAACGGAATCACTCATCTAGGGTCGATCACGTTCAACGAACCGAACGATTAGCCCCGTCGAGCCGCGAAGGGCTCGTTGAGTCCGCCACCCGCAGCGGGCCATCCGAACCCTGCCCCGAGGAAGACGCCGATGGCGCGCCTGAGGCGCGTCCCGTGGCAACGGCGTGGCAACACCCACGGACGCGACGCGACTCGCGGCATGGGTCGCTGTGGGTAAGAAGCCGCTTCGTTACGCGCTACGACGCACCGGGACGCGCCGTGCTGCGGGCAAAGTGCAGTTGTGGTCCCGGTGGTCGCGGGTTCGAGTCCCGTTCGCCACCCTCTCGAGAGCCTGCGCGCAAGCGGGCTCTCCGGCCGTTTCCTTACCCGGTGCTCATCGATGACATGGAATCTTGTGTGAGATGACGTTGACCCGCCCCGCTCCCACCCGGCTCGCCGCGACCACGGCCCTTGCCGTGCTCGCCGCCTGCGCATTCGGGCTCGCGCCCGGCACGGCCGCGGCCGCCCTCGGCACGGGCGTCGTCGACGTGACGACGAACCTCGCCTACCAGAACGCTTCCGCCGCGGGAACCGGCATCGTGCTCACGGCGTCGGGTGAGGTGCTGACGAACAACCACGTCATCCGCGGCGCGACGACGATACGCGTCGTCGATCCCGCGACGCGCCGGAGCTATGCGGCGGCGGTCGTCGGCTACAGCGTCGCGAACGACGTCGCGGTCCTCCAGGTGACGGCCCCGAGCCACCTGCACACCGTCGCCCTCGGGAACTCGGCGACGGTCAGGGCCGGCCAGCGGGTGACCGCGGTCGGGAACGCCGGCGGCGTCGGGGGACCTCCGAGCTCCGCACGGGGCAAGGTGACGAGCATCGGCCGCTCGATCGTCGCCTCCGACGGCCAGGGCATCTCCGAGCAGCTCACGGGCCTGATCCAGATCGACGCTGCGCTCAGGCCGGGCGACTCCGGCGGGCCGCTCCTGAACGCGAATGGCCGCGTCGTCGGCATGGACACCGCGGCGTCGGTCTCGTTCGCCTTCCAGTCGGCCGGCGAGGCGTACGCGATCCCGATCAACCGCGCGCTCGCGCTCGCGAAGCAGATGGAAGCAGGCCGCGCCTCCGCCACGGTCCACATCGGCACGACACCCTTCCTCGGCGTCAACGTCGCACCCGCCTCGGGCAATGTCAGCGGCGGCGCGCTCATCGTCGGCGTCGTGCCGGGCGCGCCGGCCGACCTGGCAGGCCTCGTCGCGGGCGACACGATCACCGCCCTCGACGGGCAGCCGGTCGCCACGTACGACCAGCTCGGCGCCGCGCTGCTCCAGACCACCGCCGGCGCGACGGTCACGCTCTCGTGGATCGACCAGACGGGGACGACGCAGAGCGCCGACGTGCAGACGATCGTTGGTCCGCCGCAGTAGTCGCCGGTAGTCTCTCGGCATGGCCGATGCCCTCGAACGTCTCAAGTCACGGCTCACCGACGTCGCCGCACTGGACGCGGTCTCGAGCCTCCTCGTGTGGGACCAGCGCACGACGATGCCGCCTGCGGGCGGCAGCCACCGCGGCGACCACCTCGCCCGCCTGCAGCGCATGTCGCACGAGCTGCTGATCGACCCCGAGACCGGAAAGCTGCTCGACGAGCTCCGTTCCGTCGAGGACTCCCTCGATCCCGACTCGATCGACGCGTCGACGATCCGCGTGGCGCGCCGCGACTACGAGAAGGCCGTACGCGTCCCGGCCGAGCTTCGCGCCGAGATGGCGCGCGCGTCCGCCGATTCGGTGCCGACGTGGATCGAGGCGAAGGCAACGTCGAACTTCGAGCTGTTCCTGCCGGTGCTCGAACGCAACATCGAGCTCCGCCGGCGCTACATCGACTGCTACGAGCCGCGCGACGAGCCGTACGACATCCTGCTCGACGACTTCGAGCCCGAGATGCGCACGGCCGAGGTGACGCGCATCTTCGCGGAGATCCGAGACGAGCTCGTGCCGCTGATCGCGAGCCTGCGCGACCGCGAGGTCGACGACTCGTTCCTCACCGGCGACTTCCCGATCGACGCGCAGGTCGCGCTCGACCACGAGGTGATCGACCTGTTCGGCCACCGTCCCGGAACGTGGCGGCTCGACCCGACCGAGCATCCATTCGCTTCCGGTGCCGGGATCGACGACATCCGCATCACGACGCACTACTACCCCGACGCGCTCAAGTCGCTCTTCTCGACGATGCACGAGTACGGACACGGCCTCTACCAGCACCAGATCCCGCGGGAGTTCGCACAGCTTCCCATCGGCCAGGCCGCGTCGCTCGGGATCCACGAGTCGCAGAGCCGCCTCTGGGAGAACCTCGTCGGCCGGAGCCTGCCGTTCTGGCGCTTCTTCTATCCGCGCGTCCAGACGACGTTCCCCGACGCGCTCAAGGGCGTCGAGCTCGAGCGGTTCCTCGCGGCGATCAACAAGGCCGAGCCGTCGCTGATCCGCATCGAGGCGGACGAGGTGACATACGGCATGCACGTCATCCTGCGCTTCGAGCTCGAGCAGGACATCGTCAACGGCCGCGTCGAGCTGCGCGACCTGCCGCAGCGGTGGGCGGAGAAGATGCACGAGTACCTCGGCGTCGACGTGCCCGACGACGCGCACGGCGTGTTGCAGGACGTGCACTGGGGCGCGGGCCTGATCGGCTACTTCTCGACGTATCTCCTCGGCACCGTCATGTCGGTGCAGATCTGGGAGAAGGCGCTCGAGGACGTGCCGGATCTCGAGGACCGCATCGAGCGCGGCGAGTTCGCGGAGCTGCGCGAGTGGCTCGGCACGAACATCCACGCGCACGCGCGGAAGCATCCGCCGCAGGAGGTGCTCCGCCGCGCGACCGGCTCGACGATCGACGCCAAGCCGTACCTCGCGTATCTCACGAAGAAGTACGGGGCGCCCGTCGCAGCCTGAACCGCCGGGTCAGGCCTCGCTACGCTGTCCCGGCCCGGCCCCGTAGCTCAGCGGATAGAGCGGCAGCCTTCGAAGCTGCGCGCGGTGGTTCGATTCCACCCGGGGCCATCAGCGGCGGCAGACCCGCCCACCCGCGACGCGGGCGTGCGATGATCCGCACATGAAGCTCGACCTCACGCCCGACGAGCTCCTCTCGACCACGCGCGCGGTTCGCAAGCGGCTCGATCTGTCCAGGCCGGTCGAGCGCGAGGTGCTCGAGGAGTGCCTGCAGCTTGCGCAACAGGCGCCGACGGCGAGCTACTCGCAGAACTGGCACTTCGTCGTCGTCACCGATGCGGAGAAGCGCGCGGCGATCGGCGAGATCTGGCGGCAGGTCGCGTACCCGTACCTTCAGCGTGGCGGCGGCCCCCGCGAGGGGCAGATGCTGCGCATCGGCGACGCGGTCGTGCACCTCGCCGAGCACATCCACGAGGTTCCGGTGCACGTCATTCCGTGCGTGCAGGGTCGCTACGAGGACAAGCCGAACGCGCTCGCGGCGTCGATGTACGGCTCGATCATCCCTGCTGCGTGGAGCTTCATGCTCGCAGCCCGCTCACGCGGCCTCGGCACCGTCTGGACGACCTTCCACCTGATGCACGAGCAGGAGGTCGCCGAGATCCTCGGCATCCCGTACGACGAGGTCACGCAGATAGCGCTCATCCCGGTCGCCTACACGCTTGGTACCGACTTCAAGCCGGGCAAGCGCAAGCCGCTCGACTCGATGGTGCACTGGAACGAGTGGTAGGTCAGGTTCCGGGCGAGAGATAGCGCCCGAACCACTCGAGGATCGCCTCGAAGCGGTACACACGGTGCAGCGGCGATCCTCCGCGCGAGAGCTCGTGGCTCTCGGCCGGGAAGCGCAGCATCTCCACTTCCTTGCCGAGCAGCCGCAGGCCGGTGAACAGATGCTCGCCCTGCTCGATGTTGCAGCGGAGGTCCTGTTCGGAGTGGAGCACGAGCACCGGCGTCTCCATCTCCTGCATGTACGTCGAGGGCGAGCGCTCGAGATACGCGTCGACG
>Ga0307373_10007566_pt1 | contig 16903 bp, 16 predicted proteins | sample OX2MG_FD_202534 | JGI IMG/M metagenome (GOLD analysis project Ga0307373, IMG submission 202534) | Soil microbial communities from Risofladan, Vaasa, Finland - OX-2 | ecosystem: Environmental > Terrestrial > Soil > Coastal area > Acid sulfate soil | place: Finland: Risofladan, Vaasa | collected... | reverse complement strand
GCGACGATCTCCTCCTCCTCCTCGTCATCCTCGTCGTCATCGTCGTCGACCTCGACGACGACTCCGATCTCGATCTCGATCTCGTCGGTGTCGTCCAGCTCGACGACGTCAGCCTCCGGCACCTCGGCGACGGGGGTCGCCGGCTCTTCCTGGTCGGCGTCGGCGGTGGGGTCGGTTGGTTCGTGGGGCATTCAGGCTCGTATGTGACGGATCGGTAGACTGGGGTGCAGATGATCGCGCGATCCACGGCGATCCCGCTGTCGCAACATACCCAGCAGCGGCTCCTTGAAATCCTCCCGGGCGCTCTCACGTGGTCTGCTCTCCTCGTCCCGGTGATCGCCGCGTTCGCGATCAGGCTCAACGACCCGGGGATGCTCTGGATTCTCGGCGTGGGCGCCGTTCTCCTCGACGCCTACTGGCTGATCAGGACGACGGTGACCGTTCGAGGTGTCCGGAGAACGCTGAAAGCCCTCGAGGCGACCGAGGGAGTTGACTGGTTGCAGCGCTGCCAGGAGTTCGAGACGGCTCGGCCTGAGGGTGCGCCGGCACCGTCCGAGGTTGTCCACTGCGCGCTCATTCCAACGTACACGGAATCGTATGACGTGCTGCGCGCGACCGTGGCCGCGCTCGCCGCGCAGAACTACCCGGAGCATCTCCGGGTCTGCGCGATCATCACCCGCGAGACGGACACCGGCGGCATCGAGAATGTCGCGAGACTGCGTGCGGAGTTCGCCGCGTCGTTTCGATTGTTCCTGCACATCAGGGACCCGTTGCTCCCCGGCATCGTGGTTGGAAAGTCCGCCGCCATGGCATATGGCGGCCCCGTGCTCAAGGCGGCGTGCGACGAGCTCGGCCTCGATCCCTCCCGGACGATGGTGACCGACCTCGATTCCGACTTCCGTCTGCACCCGCAGTACTTCGCATACATCACCCTCCAGTTCTGCGCCGCCGGCGATCGGCTGGTATCGATCTGGCAACCGGTTCCCGTGTTTCTCAACAACATCTGGCGAGTTCCCACCGCGGTGCGCGTGATGGCCACGGCCGCCACCCAGTGGCAGATGTTCCTGCACCAGAACCCGCACCGCCTGGTCATGTTCTCCTCGTACTCGATGTCGCTCGACCTGCTCGCCGGGGTCGGATACTGGGATTCGGACGTGATCCCCGAGGACTCGCGATTCTTCTGGAAAGCGTTCTTCCACTGCGGCGGCACCCTGAACACGAGGCCCGCATTCCTTCCGGTGTACGGCGATGCACCGCGCGCGCGAAGCTATGCGGCGACGCATGCCTCCCAGTACAACCAGATCAAGCGATGGGCGTGGGGAGCAACCGATATTCCTTATGTCACCTCACGAATGCTGAGCCATCCGGAGATTCCGTGGCGTCTGCGCGCTCGCAGGTATGCGAATCTCATCTTCAACCACCTGACCTGGGCCACGCTCCCGATCCTGCTGTTCTTCGGCGGCGCGCTTCCGGCCTTCATCGACCTCGACTACAGCCTGTCGACAACGTCGACGTTCCTCGGCAGCCTGAGCGCGAGCATTCTCACGATCACGCTGCTGAACACGCTGCTCCTCGTGCAGGTCGACTACCGGATCTGTCCCAAGCCGAGCGAATGGCCGTGGTGGCGCAGACGGTGGTCGGAGTTGCAGCTCTTCACGTACCCGGTCGTGGGACTCGCACTCAGTGTGATCCCCGCCCTCGAAGCGCAGACCCGGCTGATGTTCGGCGCCTACCTCGAGTATCACGTCACGGAAAAGGGGTAGCGGTCACGCGGTCAGCGCCCGAGCACGGCGCGATACGCGGCGTACGTCATCTCCGCGGCCCGTCGCCAGGTGAAGGTCGCCGCCCAGGCAAGCCCCGCGGATCGCTGCTGCTCGCGCGCTGAATCGTCCGCCAGGATGCGATTGACGGCATCGGCCATGGCATCTCCGTCGCCGTCGGGCACCATGCTTGCTGCGCCGCCGCTCACCTCGGGGAGCGAGGAGTTGTCGAAGACCACCGCCGGCGTGCCGCATGCCATCGCCTCGAGGGGTGGCAGGCCGAAGCCTTCATATGCGGATGTGAAGACGAATGCCGCGGCAGCGGTGTAGAGCGCGACGAGGTCGTCACTGGTGACGTGACCAATCACGCGACTGTGCTCGGTGAGACCGGCGCGAGCAAGCTCGCCGGTGACGATCCCGGTGAACGTGCCCTGATCGCCGGCGATGACCAGCGCCACGTCGTGGTCGTGACGTACCCGCCGGACCACGTCAGCGAGCAGTGTGATGCGCTTGCGCGGGTCGAAGGTACCGACGGCGAGCAGGAAGGGTCGGTCGAGCCGCAACTTGTCGCGAAGGCGATGAATCGCCTCGGCAGGCGCGGGCCGGAATACCGGGGAGATTCCCTCGGGGATCACCGTGATCCGGGCCGGATCCGTCCTCGTCAAGCGGAGGACATCGCGACGTGTCGCCTCGGAAACGGCGATCACCGCATCGGCGCGGCGCAGCAGGCGCAGCCCCGGCACGCGTGCCCTGCGCACCCACGGGTAGTCCCGCGGCATCACGAACGGAATCAGGTCGTGGACCGTGACCACGACCGGGAGGCGTGTCCGCGCCGGCTGACCGAACTCGATCGCGTGGTACAGATCCGCGTTCGCATCGCGGAGGGCAAGCCCCACGAGCAGGGTGTCGGCGATCGGCTGGAGGGTCGGATGGATGACACGGATTCGGCGCGGCGCCGGCCGGAGCGCCGTGGTGACCTCAGCGGGCGGCTCCTGGCCCGCCGACAGCAGCAGGCTGACCTGCGGCGGCTCGTCGAGCTCGCGAAAGGCCGCGAGAAGGCCACGCGCATAGCTGCCGATCCCACGCACCGACGAAGCCCCCTGGAGGGGCCGCCCGTCCATGACGACCCTCATTTCGGCGGGCTGGGTGGGGAGGGCACGGTCACAGAGTCTGTCCGATAGACTGGCTCCGGTGACGATTCAAGAGCGGGACGTGATGGAACGGCTGCGCTCGCTGATCCGCGATGTTCCCGACTTCCCCCGGCCCGGGATCGTCTTCAAGGACATCACGCTGCTGCTCGGCGATCGCATCGCGTTCGGCGCGGCGGTGTCGGCGCTCGCCGAGCCGTACCGCGATGCCGGCGTGGAAATCGTCGCGGGTATCGAATCGCGCGGGTTCATCCTCGGCGGCGCGGTGGCCGATCGACTCGGCTCCGGGTTCGCGCTCGTCCGCAAGGAGGGAAGGCTCCCCTCGACGCGGATCTCGCAGGCGTATTCGCTGGAGTACGGCGAGGCCGTTGTCGAGATGCACGCGGACGCGATCAAGCCGGGTGAGCGTGTGCTGATCGTCGATGACCTGCTCGCGACCGGGGGCACGGCGGGGGCCGCCGCCGCCCTCGTGGACCGGCTCGGTGGCGATATCGTGGGATTTGCCTTTTTGATAGAGCTGAGCGCACTCGAGGGATCGGCCGTGCTCGGCGGGCGTCCGTACACGGCGCTGCTGCGCACGAAGACAGATGGAGGAATCGCGTGACCAACGTGTTGAAGGTGGCTGAGTCCGATGTCGCCGACCCGAGCCTGGCAGGCGAAGGGCAGCGCCTCATCGATTGGGCGGCGCGCGAGATGCCCGTCCTGCGCATCATCCGCGAGCGATTCGCCCGTGAGCGGCCGCTCGAGGGTCTGCGTCTCGGCGCATGCCTGCACGTGACCAGCGAGACCGCAAATCTCGCCATCACGCTGAAGGCTGGCGGTGCCCACGTGAGCCTCTGCGCCAGCAATCCCCTCTCGACGCAGGACGCCGTGGCGGCAGCGCTCGCGCGCCAGCACGGGATCCCCACGTTCGCCGTCAAGGGCGAGGACTCCGCTCGTTATTACTCCCACATCCAGGCTGTGCTCGACGCGCAACCGCAGGTCACGATGGACGATGGCGCCGATCTCGTCGCGGAGCTGCACAAGGGCCGCCGTGAGCTGCTCGAGCACGTGATCGCGGGCACCGAGGAGACCACCACCGGCGTCATCAGGCTTCGCGCCATGGCGCGAGACGGCGCGCTTCGCTTTCCGATCATCGCGGTGAACGAGGCGCTCACCAAGCATCTCTTCGACAACCGGTACGGCACCGGCCAGAGCACCATCGACGGGTTGATCCGCGCCACCAACGTGCTCCTCGCCGGCAAGACCATGGTTGTCTGCGGCTACGGCTGGTGCGGGCGTGGCCTCGCCAGCCGGGCGACGGGGCTCGGCGCGCACGTGATCGTCACCGAGGTCGACCCGACGCGGGCGCTCGAGGCGGTGATGGACGGATACCGCGTGATGCCCCTTGCCGAGGCGGCACCCAGCGCCGACATCGTGATCACCGTGACGGGCGATATCAACGTGATCGATCGCGGCGCCATCGAGCGCTTCAAGGACGGCGCCATCATCGCCAACAGCGGCCATTTCAACGATGAGATCAACCTCGCGGCCATCGACGAGATGTCCGTTGAGGTCACCACGCCGCGGACCTTCGTGCAATCGCACCGGCTCCGTGACGGACGCACCGTGCACGTGCTTGCCGAGGGACGCCTGCTCAACCTCGCGGCCGCCGAGGGTCACCCGGCGGCGGTCATGGACATGAGCTTTGCCAATCAGGCACTCTGCGCGGAGCACATCGCCAAGCACCATGCGGATCTGGCGCTCGCCGTCCACGACGTGCCTCAGGAGATCGACCGCGAGGTGGCGCGACTCAAGTTGCAGGCGATGGGTGTGAGCATCGACACGCTCACCGAAGAGCAGCAGCGGTATCTCGCCTCCTGGGAATCGGGGACCTCCTGACGATGACGGCGAACATCCCCTACCGGCCCGAGCTCACGGTGCTCGACAACGGTGTCAGCCTGCTCAACGCGCCGTCGGCCAGCCGGAATTCCGGCGTCTTCCTCATCGTCCGGGCCGGCTCCCGCGACGAGTCGGCGGACACCTCGGGGCTCGCGCACTACCTCGAGCACATGTTCTTCAAGGGGACCGAGCGCCGTCCCACGACGAAGATCATCTCGCGCGAGATCGATCGTCTCGGCGCCAACACCAACGCGTACACGGACACCGAGGAGGTCGCGTACTTCGCCGAAGGTCCGGCCACCGCGATGCTCGAGCTGGCGGACGTGATCTGCGACATGCTCAGCCGTCCACTGTTCGCGGCCGAGGAGGTCGAGCGCGAGCGCAACGTCGTGCTTCAGGAGCTGTCGATGCGACTCGCGGACCCCGACGGCTGGATCTGGGACCGTCTCGGGACCGTCGCCTTTGGCGGCGATCAGCCCATGTCCTGGTCTGCGGCGGGATTTCCCGCGGTCATCGAGAAGGCGACGCGGGAACAGCTCACCGGTTACCACCGCGCGTTCTACGCGCCGGCGTCGATGTGTCTCGTCATCTCGGGTGGCGCGACGCTCAGCCAGGATCAGGCGCTCGAGCTGCTGGCGGACATCCCGCGAGGAAAGCCGCGGCCCCGCAAGAAGGCCAGGTGGGGCCTGGGCGACCGCTACACCGCGAACGTTCGGCCGGTGACCGCCCAGGAGGAGCCCCAGGTCCACATGGTGTTCGCGGTGCCCGGGATCAGGGCGACCGACCCGCGGCGCACCCAGCTCTCGGTCATGACCCACGTGCTCGGTGGCGGCATGTCCTCCCGCCTGTTCCAGACGGTTCGAGAGCGGAACGGTCTCTGCTACAGCATCTACGCGCATCACGCCGGCTTCGACGACACCGGGCTCTTCGCGATCGCCACGGCAACGCGCCCAAAGGACGCGCGCAAGGCCACGAGACTGGCGTTCAAGGAGTTCCGCAAGATGGCGTCGAAGCGCGTCGCCGCAGACGAGCTCGCCGCCGCGAAAACGGCCATGGTCGGCCGGTTGCTCCGCTCCACGGAGACGTCGATTGCGAGCGCGCGCTTCTACGGCAGCCGGTGGCGCGCCGGCCTGCCGCTCGAGACCCCCGACGAGCGCGCCGAGGCGATCATGAAGGTGACCGCCGACGAGGTTCAGTCGGTCGCCGAGCAGATCGCCGGCGGTATCGGCGACGTGCGCATGGCGCTGGTGGGGCCGACCGACCAGGGCGACGAACTGCTCTCCGCCGTCGAATCGACCGCGCCCGGCTGAGGCGGCCTCCCGTCAGGACGCGGACAGCGCGTGCTCGAGGCTCTCGGCCACGCGCTGAAGATCGTGCGCGCTGAGGCCCGGATGGACGGGCACCGAGAGGCAGCGCGACGCGCAATCGCGCGCGACAGGAGTGTCATCTCGATGCACGCCTGGGTGGTTGCGGTAGGCGTCGTGGTCCCAGACGAGCTTGGGGTAGTACACACCGGTGTCGACGCCGTCTGCCGACATCGACCGGGCGACCCGGTCGCGATCGACCCCGTGGTCGAGCAGCACCGTGTACTGATGCCAGACGTGGCGTCGATCGGCGGGCAACCGTGGAGTCGTGATCGCGGGATTGCTCTCGAACAGGGACGTCAGCACAGCGGCGTTGTCCCGTCGCGCCCTGATGATCTCGTCCAGACGCTCCATCTGGGGAATCGCAATCGCCGCCGCGACGTCGGTCATCCGCCAGTTTTGGCCGATCATGGCATAATCATAGCGGGAGCGCATCCCCTGATTGCGGGTGACCCGGAGCCGCTCGGCCAGCATCGAATCGTCGGTGGTCACGCATCCGCCCTCACCGCTGGTCACGTTCTTGGTCGCGTAGAACGAGAAGCAGCCGAGGCCGAAGCTCCCCGCGCGCCGGCCGTCGATGTCGGCGCCATGCGCCTGCGCCGCGTCCTCGACCACGGCGAGCGCATGCGCCGTGGCGAGCGACATCAGCGGCGGCATGTCGCTCGGAAGCCCATACAGGTGCACCGGCATGATCGCCGCGGTGGCCGGTCCGATCAGTGCCGCGACCGACCCGGGATCGATGGTGAAATCGTCGCGGATGTCTGCGAATCGGACCGACGCGCCGGTGCGCAGGATTGCGTTGATGGTCGCCGCGAACGTGAACGGCGACGTGATGACCTCCTGGCCGGGGCCGATCTCGAGCACGGCGAGTGCCGCATCGAGCGCGACAGTCCCGTTGACCACCGCGACCGCGTGAGCGGTGCCCGCCATCGCCGTGCACAGCGCCTCGAATCGTTCGACCATCGGGCCCTGGGCCAGCTGACCGCTGCGCAGCACCGAGAGGACCAGTTCCTCGACCTCCGGGCCGAGCTGGGGTGGGGAGATCCGAATGCGTTGCCCCGTTGGGGCTTGGGCGGCGGTCACGACACCGTCGCCTCGGTGTGCGGCGCCGGCCGCTGCTCCCCGGCGAGTCGCCGGCGCAGGGCCAGAAGGCCCGCGGCCATGGAGACCGAGTCGCGGAGCGGTGAAACCGTGGAGCGGCCGGACGCGGTGTAGACCACCGGGACCTCGACGGGCGTGACGCCCTCATGGACCGCCCACATGTTGATCTCGGCGCCGATCAGGTAATCGCCGGCGTGCAGGCGGGGGAGGAGGATCTGCGCCAGCGACCGTTGGATGAGCACCGATCCCTGCGTATCGATGTTCAACCCGATCAGACCGGCGCGGAGGAGTCCGAATCCAGCCGACATGGTGCGCCGGAGCACCGGCGACTCGATCTGCGACTCGGGGTGCGTCTTCGATCCCATCACCAGCTGGGGCCGGGGGCTGAGTCCGAGGTAGCCGTCGAGGTCCGTGAAGCCAAAGGGCAGGTCTGCCGCCGTCAGGATGAACGTGTCACCACGGGCCAGCGCCATGCCCCTGCGCCAGGCAAAGCCGAGACCCTTGGCCGATGTGGTGACCCGGACGGCCACCTCCTCGCTGTCGGATGTCGCAGCCAGCGAGAGGCAGAGCGGGCCCGAGCCGTCGGTCGACCCGTTCTCCACGAGAATCACCTCCGAACCGGGCAGGTGGCCAAGGCGCGCGACCAGCAACCGGACCGTCTTTCGAAGATCGGCGATCTGGTTGTGGACGGGAATCACGTAGCTGACCCTCGGCTCGCTCATGAGCACTTCTCGATGGCGGCAGCGATTTCGTGGGCCGGGAGGATCGAGTGGCGCTCGGTGCAGGCGTCAGCCCGCCCCGCGACGAGATCGAGAAAGTGCGCGAACTGCAGTGCCAGGGGTTCGCCGGTGTGACGGACGAAGGGGATGTCGATCACCGTCTCGGCGCGATACCCGGCGGCCTGGCCGGCGCCGATCCCCTGGGCGTGGGCCCGGTGGCGATACACGGTCAGGTCCTGGCGGAGCAGGTCGATGTCGTACAGCGCCGTCGATGTGGCGACGAGCTGCGAGCGCACCTTGCGCTGGCTGGCCCGGCTCGCCGACAGAGTCGCAATCGCCCCGCCCGGGAACTGCAGGAGGCAATCGGCCACCTCCAGGATCGCTTCGCGGCCCGCGGTACTGGTGGCCCCGCAGACGCGAGACGGGCTTGCCCCGCCCACGTAGCAGACGGCGAGATCGATCTCATGAATCAGCAGATCGAAGACGACACTGAGGGTGGTTCGGGGCGTCTCCGGAGAGTGACGGATTCCCACGATGTGTACCGGTTCTTCGTCGAGCAGGCTGCGCATCGTGGCGACGACCGGGTTGAATCGTTCGACGAAGCCGCACATCAGCGGCACGCCGCGGCGCTCCGCGCAGGCCACGAGTGCCCGGCTGGTCTCGAGGTCGGGCGTCACCGGCTTCTCGACGAGGATCGGCTTGCCAAGCTCGAGCAACGCCCGAGCCGCCCCCGCGTGGAACGCCGTCGGGGTCGCGATGACCGCGGCGTCGCACCCGGCTGCCGCGTCCAGATCTTCGGCAAACGCGCAGCCGAGCCGTTCCGCAAGCGGTCGCACCCGCTCGGGATCGGTGTCGATGATCACCGCGAGGTCGGCGCCTTCGGACTCCGCGATGACGCGCGCGTGGTTGGCCCCCATCGCTCCGGCTCCGACCAGCGCGATGCGGGCACGAGCACCCATTGGCGCAGTCTCAGCCGGGGGGACCTCCCAGATCGTAAATTTGCAGGTCCGTTTCGATAGCGCCGCGCGCTCGCAACAGGGGAAGGAGGAGGGCGGCCATGACCGCGGATGAGGCGATGGCTCCGCAGAGCAGCCCGAGCTCCACGCGCAGGAAGAGCGACGAGCCGGCGGCGGTGACCGCGAAGAAGACGACAGCACCGGACGTCCACCCCAGCGCCACCCGGCTGTACCCCGACAGCGAGATCAGGACGTAGCCGAAGATCTGGGTGAAGATGAAGCCGATCGCGCTTGCCGAGAGCAGTGCGAAGTCGAGGTTGCTCAGCTCGAACCCGTGCCCGAAGAGCACACGGGTCACCGTCGGGCCGAGGAGGGTGAACCCGCCGATGGCCACCGCCCCGAGGCCGGCCATCAGGAGCAGCAGGCGAGTCAGCAGCGCCTGAAACTCGCGGTGCCGGCCGCCCGTGGCGAGGGTGGACAGCTTCGGCAGCAGCGCTGACTGGACCGCCTGGAACAGAAAGATCGGGACGTAGGCGACGATGCGGCTCAACTGAAACCGGCCGGCCGCCGTCTGCTCCGCAGGTGTCGCGAGCAGTTGCACGGCGACGGCGCCGACGCTGAGCAGCAGCTGGGTGAACACCGAGGCGATGAGCAGGAAGCCGAGCGCGTGGGTGATCTCGCCCCATGGTGCCGGAGGCCCGGGGCGCAACAGCCCGCGCCTGCCGGCGGTCGCAAGCGCGATGGCGGCGAAGGAGGCGACGATGAGCGAGATCCCGTACGGACCGGCTGTCTTGACGCCGACGACCGCGAGGAATGCGGCGAACGCGACCCGGAGCGCCCCTTCCCCTCCGAGCAGGACGCCATAGGCGCCGAAGCGGGCGTTGCCGGCCAGCGCACCTCGGGCCAGGAACTCGCAGAGGTACGCGGCGAAGCCGCCGACGAGCCCGGCGAGCAGCGCGGGATCACCCTTGAAGACACGCTGGTCCAGCGGGCTCGCTGCGGCCAGCGTGGCCACGATCAGGGCCACCGCCAGGACACTGCCGAGCAGCGCCGCGCGCATGAAGACCGGACGCCCTCCCTCACCGCGCACGCGCCGTGCCGCGATGGCCCGCCCGGTCTCCTGCTCGAGCGGCAGGAAGAACCCCGGACCGCAGACGAAGAGCAGCGCCCAGAACACCGAGAGTGGCGCGAAGCGAGCCGCGCCGAGCGCACGCGCCGCGACCACGAGGAAGCCGTACTGCATCAGACCGGCAAGACCGAGTCCGATGGCGACGGGGATCGTCCCGACCGGCAACGGCAGCGCGCGCAGCCGGTCGACGAGCTTCATCACCAGGCCGGGGGGCGGGACGCCCTTACGGGTAGATGCCTCGCACCGCCGTGGCGTCGGCGACGCGCTTGACAGCGACGAGGTAGGCGCCGAGGCGCAGCGACACGTGGTGGCGATCGGCCTGATCGCACATCTGCGTGAAGGCCTTCTGGAGGATCTTCTTGAGGCGGACGTTGATCTCGTCCTCCTCCCAGAAGAGCGACTGGAGGTCCTGAACCCACTCGAAATACGACACCGTGACACCACCGGAGTTGGCGAGGATGTCGGGTACGACCGCGATCCCGCGGCGTTCGAGGATGGTGTCCGCGTCCGGGGTGGTCGGCCCGTTGGCGCCCTCGACGATCAACCGCGCCCGGATCCTTCCTGCGTTCCGCGCGGTGATCTGATTCTCCATCGCCGCGGGAACGAGGACGTCGACGTCGAGCTCGAGGAGCTCGGTGTTGGTGACCGGCTCGGTCCCCGGAAACCCATGGACGCCGCCATGCTGCTGGCGGTAGGCGAGCAGCGCCGGAATGTCGAGCCCGTCCTTCGAATAGACACCACCGTTCACGTCCGCGACCGCGCAGATCGTGAATCCCGACTCGTGCATGAGCTGGCACGCCCAGCTGCCCACGTTCCCGAAGCCCTGGACCGCGACGGTCGTCTGCGACGGCTCCATGCCGAGGCGCCGGCAGGCCTCGATGGCGATGATGTTCACACCGCGCCCGGTGGCGCTCGGACGGCCCTCGCTCCCGCCGATCTCCAGCGGTTTCCCGGTCACCGAGGCCGGAACCGAGTAGCCGGCCTGCATCGAGAGGGTGTCCATGATCCAGGCCATGATCTCGGCGGTCGTGTTGACGTCCGGCGCCGGGATGTCCGACTCCGGTCCGACCAGGACACTGATCTCGGCGGCGAATCTCCTGGTGAGGCGTTCGAGCTCGCGGTGGCTGAGGGTGGTTGGATCCACGGCGACGCCGCCCTTGGCACCGCCGTAGGGCAGATTGGCGAGCGCGCACTTCCAGGTCATCCACATGGCGAGCGCCTTGACCTCGTCGATGTCGGTCGCGGGATGGAACCGGAGGCCGCCTTTCGCGGGTCCCCGGGTCACGTTGTGCTGGACCCGGTAGCCCTCGAACATGCGCACAGTGCCGTCGTCCATCTTCACGGGGAAACGGACGACCAGCTCCCGCCGGACCTCACGCAGCACGGCGCGCAACCCGGGCGAGAGATTGAGGATCTCGGCGGCGTTGTCGAACTGGCGCTGTGCGTTCAGCCACGGAGAGTCCACCACCGCCGGCGCGGCAACCGTGCTCACGGTCACGAGCCTAACAGGCTCACAGGCGCATGGACGCGGGCGCTGGGGGCGCCACCCCCGCCTCTATACTGCCGCGAGTGCCCGAGAACTCCGAGGTCGCCCCGAAAGCGGTCAACGAAGCACTCGCGTCCGGCGACGCGGTGCTCATCGATGTTCGCGAGAGGCCGGAGTACGACGAGGCACGCATTCCCGGCTCGGTGCTGATTCCCCTCGGGGAGCTGCCCGGCCGTCTCGCCGAGGTGCCCGCGGACCGTGACGTCTACGTGCACTGCCGGATGGGCGGTCGGAGCGCGCGCGCCGTCGATTATCTGCGCACGTTCGGCCGGCCGAACTCATACAACGTCACGGGCGGGATCGAAGCCTGGGCGGAGGCCGGTCTCCCCGTGGAGCGCTGACCCGCGCCTGATGCGAGCGTCAGGCGATTGAGAGCGCCGGATCGCACAACCACTGGACGAACACGGGAGGTCACGGCGTGCAGGTCACGAGAAGCGGGAAGGACACGATGAAGGGCCCCGGTGAGTGGTTCACCGGCGCGGTGTACCTGGACGAGGTGGCTGTGCCGTCGCACAGCTCGCGGCTCAGCGCGAACGCCGTCCACTTCACACCGGGTGCGCGCACGGCGTGGCACACGCATCCGAACGGGCAGACCATCTATGTCACGGAGGGCATTGGCCGCGTCGCACGGCGCGGCGGCGTCGAGGTCGTCCGTCCCGGCGATCGCGTCTTCTTCGAGCCCGGCGAAGACCACTGGCACGGCGCGTCACCCACGCGCTTCATGACCCACCTTTCTCTCGTCGAGGTTGACGGCGACGGCAGGAGCGCGACCTGGGGTCGACACGTCAGCGAGGAGGAATACGGCGCCTCCTCGGGCCTCGACGGTGCGGAGGCGTGACGGTGTGCGCGGCGACAGATGCGCGATCGACGGTGTGTCCTGGCCAGTGTCCGTCGCGATGTGTCGTCTGGACTGACGGCACGAGGACGGCTCAGTGGACCGAGAAGACCGTGGAGCCCAGGAGCTCGCCCCTGTCGGTGATGGTCACCGCGTAGTTGCCGGGCGCGAAGGTGCCGCCAGGGGGAGCCAGGGGGATGACCGTATCCCCTGACGGGCTCAGCACATAGTCGTTCTGGATGATCGTCTGGGCAGGCTGGCCCACGGTCACGACGACCTGAACCGGGGCCTGGCCCGCGGCGCCGCCCGAATTCACCTCGATGTCGACCACCGGGGTCTTGGCGGGGAACGAAACCTGGGTGACCGGTAGAGCACCGCCTGCAGCGGGCGCCGACGCCACCGGCCGGACACCGGTGAGCGCGATCTCGGCGGGGGGGTTCGCCGGGGCACGAACCGCCGCCCCGCCCTGGAGCAGGCGGATCGCGAGCACAGCGATCATGACCACGCTGGCCACGCTCGATCCGAGGATCACCAGCGGCGTCCTGGAACGATGGTGTTCGAGCGGCGGCGGGGGCTCCGGCGGCGCCTGGGGGAGCATCGCGCGGGGCGGTGGGACGCGTTCGACGACCGGAGCAAGCACCGGCTCCATCGCGGCGGCGAGCGTCCAGGGGCGCCCGATCGACTCGAGCGGTGGGGGTGGCGGCGGGGGCGCTTTCGCATTTGTCACCGGGGGACCGAGGCGCGCCGCGATATCGACAACGCCGTCGATCGCGGCGGCGAGACGACCACGAAGGAGCGACCGCTGGTCAGGCATGGCTCACCCCTGCAGCCGGGCGGCTCGCTACGTGCCTCGGACGATCGCGCGATTCCGGGTGCGCGGAACGCCAGACGCCGGCGACGAGACCTGCGAGCAGGACGAGCGCGACGGTGCTCTCGTTGAACGTCACCAGCGGGTTGAAGAAGGATGCCGCCGTGTAGGACGCGGCGAGGACCAGGGCGAGCGCCGGGGCGCGAGGCGCCAGGACGGCGACCGGGACGGCGAGGAGCATCAGGCTGTAGTCGCCGAGATGCGGCGAGAGCATCACCGACAAGCCGATGCCGACCGCCACGGCCGGGACCACGTTTCGCCGGAGCGTTTCGCGCATCACCACCATCGCCGCGACCGCCATGGCTGCCAGTGCGAGGGCCGTCACCCATGCGGCGGTGTTGCTCGCGAGGGGCCGCGCGACGAGCGCCGGTATCGAGTTGCTCTGGAGGTCGAGGTGCGAATAGGCCGGCGCTGTCACGAGCCCGATCGCGTCCAGGAGGTGGCCGGGGCCGGCGACGGCGATCGACCCGAGCAGCACCGCCACGGCTCCGGACACTAGGGACCCGAGCATCCGCCATTGTCGGGCGACCACCAGGACGGGGGGGACCAGCCAAACGAGCTGCGGTTTGAGCAACAGGGGCACCAGAAGCAGCCCCGAGAGAACCGGACGGCGCCGGACGAGAGCCTCGACCGCGAGTGTCGCGGCGAGGAGCATCAATCCGTCCGACTGACCGAGGAGGACCCCCGTTCCCGCTTCAAGCGAGAAGACCGCGACGACCACCAGGGCGGCGGCGAGTGGACCGCCGAGATGCGGGGACGCGCGCCGGGTGAGGATGGTGGCCGACACGGCCATGGCCACGACATTCAGCGCGACGAAAACGTCGGTCCCGGTCTGCAGGGGGAGCACCGCGAGCGGCTGGATCAGCCACGCCATCAGCGCCGGGTTGACGAAGGGCACCGGGAAGGTGGCGCTGGCGGCAGGCGTGTAGCCGAGCAGCTGCGCCTGGGCCGCTTCGAGCGCTCCCGCACAGTAGACGCACGAGGATCCCCCGTGGACCACCCGCCCGGCGGACGCGATCGCGAGGTAGTCAACGGCGGATCCGCCGCCGAATGCGGTGTGCAGGTCGGCGATGGATCTGACCACCAGGTACACGGCGCTCACAGCGGCCGCGCCGATGACCCATCGCCACCTCGAGGGTGCGCTGACCATCCGCTGCCCAAGCTAGCAGAGCCAAATCGAATTGGAACCCGATGTGCGAAACCGTCACCCGAGGGATATCCACTTGTTCGCGCGGTGCTAGCATGCGCCGGGGTGAGGAGCGCATCGGATACAGCCGAAGACGAATCGACGCCGGGTGGGAGCGAGGCAGCGGCCTCGCGTGAAGGCACGGTCGCGACCGACTACGGTGCCGACTATTACGGTCACTACGCCGCGGCCGGCGTCAGTTACGAGCGAAACGCGTTCTGGCTCGACTTCTTTCGCAAGATCGCCGACCGCCTGATCGAGGATTTCCACCCCAAGACCGTCCTGGATGCCGGTTGCGCCATCGGGCTGCTCGTCGAAGCCCTGCGTGATCGAGGTGTCGAGGCCGACGGCGTGGACTTCAGCGAGTTCGCGGTCGACCACTCGCGGGCGGACATTCGCCCGTTTCTCACGGTCGGGTCGATCACCGAGCCGCTGACCAGGCGCTACGACGTCATCACCTGCTTCGAAGTGGTCGAGCACATGCCGCGCCAGGATGCCGACCGCGCCATCGCCAATCTCTGTTCCTTCACCGACGAGGTCATCCTCACCTCCACGCCGATGCACTACCGCGATCCCACACACAACAACATCCATCCGCAGGAGTACTGGGCCGAGCGCTTCGCGCGCCACGGCTTCATCCGCGACGTGGACTATGACGGCGCCTACATCGCGCCCTGGGCTGCGCGGTACCGGCGTTCCTCTGCCCCGATACACCGTGTCGTCGCCGATTACGACCGAGCCTACTCGCAGATGCTTCACGAGTTGCAGGAGCGCAATGCCGTCGTCGTCGACCAGATGCGCGAGCTCACGGAGCAGCGGGCGCGCCTCGAAGCGCTCGAGGGCAGGTTGGCCTGGAGCGAGCGCCGGTCGGTGCGTGTGGCGATGAGGATGGATGGCGCGGTCGCGAAGGCTGCCCCCCCCGGATCGGCGAGGCGGCGCCTCCTGAACTCAGCGCTCGGCATTGTCGATCGGCTCGGCAAACGGCCGCAGGCACCCTGACCGGTTCCCTCATCGGTGGGGCACGGCCACAACCGTAGGATCGGGCGGTGCCCGACCCCACGTCGCTGCCGGCGCTCGCTCCCATCGCCACCGTCGTGGTCCTGCTCGAGGTCGCGGCCGGAACCACATTGGCTGCGTACGCCGTGGACCTGGTCGGGAAGGTGGGGCGCGGATTTGTCGGCACCACGTCGCTCATCTGCGCCGGGCTCATGGCCCTCGATCTGCTCATCGAGGCGCTGCTGCCATCTGGCACGACATTGCTCGGCGCCCCGCTGCCGGCAGGCGCCCAGGCATCGCTCTTCCATTGGTCGATCGCGTTCACCGTCGCCCTGCTTGGGTACGCCTTCTTCTGTTCGGTGATGACCGATGTCGCGCGCCGGGTTGTCGGCGCGATCGCCATCGGCTTCGGCGCCATGGCGATCGCCAAGGCCGCGGCCGCCTTCGGCCCGTCACTGGGCGGCGTGGGCACAGCCGCCGTCGCTTTCGTACCGGCCGCGCTGGTCTCCGGCAGCGCGCTTGCCGGGATGCTGCTCGGCCATTGGTATCTGGTGGCCCCCAATCTCTCCTTCCGCCCCCTGCGCCGCGCCATCGACATCGTGTTCATCGCCGTTGCGCTCCAGGCTGCCGTGATCGTGTTGGTGATCCTCACCTCGGGCTCCACGGTCCGAGGCGAGCTGCTCTGGTCGGGGGACGCGGTGCCATTCTGGCTGCTGGTCGTGGGGTCCGGGATTGTCTTCACGACCGGCGTGGCACTTCTGACACGGCACTTCGCGCGGATCCGCGCGAACCAGCCGGCCACGGCCATGCTCTACGTGCTGATCATCAGCGTCGTGATGGGGGTCGTCCCGGCGCACCTGCTCTTCTTCGTGACCGGCGCGCCGATCTGATCACGATGTCCCTGCCCCGGGGCCTACCCGGCGGTCTGGCGGACGGCTGTATTCGACGCCACGTCCTCGTCCCGTTCCACCTGCCACCGGCCGTGCATCTCGAGCATCCCAACGTGTCCGCCCATGGCGTTGACATGAAAGTTCGCCGCTGGGTCCGCATGGTCGTAGGAGTGCGACCCGCTGACGTCTTCGAGGGCGACCTGGACGTGGTACCCACCCGACAGCAGCGGGAGCGAGTCGACCGCGTAGCGGACCCTGATCATCCGTCCCGCCGAGCTACTCGACAACTTCACCTGGTCCATGAAGGTGTTGGTTCCGGCCAGCAGCAGGCCGTCCGCACGGCGAATCGCCATCCCGCACACAAAGTCGCCGACGTCGCGATGGACGAGCACCTGCATCTCGAGAGTCATCGGGCCGCCGGTATCGAACCGTTGACTGCGCTCGCCGTTGCCGTCGATCAAGCTCACCGAGACGAACTCGATCGCTCGCGAGCCCCACTGACTTGGATCACCACGATGCAGCTC
>Ga0307373_10007565_pt1 | contig 16907 bp, 22 predicted proteins | sample OX2MG_FD_202534 | JGI IMG/M metagenome (GOLD analysis project Ga0307373, IMG submission 202534) | Soil microbial communities from Risofladan, Vaasa, Finland - OX-2 | ecosystem: Environmental > Terrestrial > Soil > Coastal area > Acid sulfate soil | place: Finland: Risofladan, Vaasa | collected... | reverse complement strand
CTGTGACTGCGACGGGACCTGTGACTGCGGATGCTCGTGCTGACATGGGAAGGGTCCAACTCGCGCTGAATGTCAGCGACCTCGATGCGGCCGTTGACTTCTACTCGAAGCTCTTTCAGTCCGAGCCCGCAAAGCGGCGCCCGGGGTACGCGAACTTCGCCGTCGCCGACCCGCCGCTCAAGCTCGTCCTGTTCGAGAATCCCGCACAGGCGGGCACATTGAATCACCTTGGCGTGGAGGTCTCGTCAACCGCCGAGGTCGTGTCAGCGACACGGCGGCTGACTGCCGAAGGCCTGCCAACCGAGGTCGAGGATGGCGTGACATGCTGCCATGCGCTCCAGGACAAGGTCTGGGTTGCCGGCGCCGATACCCGTTGGGAGGTGTACACGGTGCTCGCCGACGCTCCGGCGGAGACGGCCGGCGCTGTTGGCGAGGGATGCTGCGGCACGCACGACGCGACCTCCGGCTGCTGTTGATGCCGTGAGTCCGGCCGACGAGGCCGTCGCCGTCCGTTCCGGTTCCGCGCCGGGCGCAGGGCCGGTTGCGAGCCGCCTGTCCACCCTGGATCGGTTCCTGCCGGCCTGGATTGCCCTGGCGATGGCCGTCGGCCTGATTCTCGGGCGCGCCTGGTCTGGCCTGGGCACCGCACTGTCCACGGTCGAGGTCAGCGGTGTGTCGCTCCCCATCGCGCTGGGGCTGCTGCTGATGATGTACCCGGTGCTGGCCAAGGTGAGGTACGACCGGCTCGACACGGTTACCGGCGACCGGAGGCTGGTGGTGCCCTCACTGATTCTCAACTGGCTGATCGGGCCCGCCCTCATGTTCGCGCTGGCTTGGATCTTTCTCCCTGATCTCCCCTCCTACCGAACGGGCCTGATCATCGTCGGACTGGCACGCTGCATCGCAATGGTCATCATCTGGAACGACCTGGCCGGTGGAGACCGAGAAGCTGCCGCGGTCCTGGTCGCCCTCAACTCGATCTTTCAGGTCCTCGCCTTCGGTGTCCTTGGATGGTTCTACCTCCAGGTCCTGCCCGGATGGCTCGGCTTGTCGGCTGCGCACCTCACCGTGTCGAGTTGGTCGATCGTGCGCAGTGTGCTGATCTTTCTCGGCATCCCCCTGTTCGCGGGGTACCTCACCCGACGTGTCGGCGAACGGGCCAGAGGTCGTGCGTGGTACGAGGCTCGGCTGCTGCCCCGGCTCGGTCCGTTCGCGTTGTATGGATTGCTGTTCACCATCGTCATCCTGTTCGCGCTGCAGGGCCACGCGATCACCTCGCATCCCCTGGACGTGGCCCGCATCGCGGTGCCGCTGCTTGTCTATTTCGCGACCATGTGGGCTGGCTCGATGGCCCTTGGCCGCGCATTGCGGCTTCCGTACCCCCGGGCGGTCACGCTCGCCTTCACCGCTGCGGGCAACAACTTCGAATTGGCGATCGCCGTGGCCATCGCGACCTTCGGCGCCGCATCAGGACAGGCGTTGGCGGGCGTGGTGGGCCCACTGATCGAGGTGCCGGTGCTCGTCGGCTTGGTCTACGTCGCGCTCGCCGCCCGCCGAGTCTTTCCGGACCAGGACGGATCGCGTGCCTGAGGTCCTGTTCGTCTGCGTGCACAACGCAGGCCGTTCACAGATGGCGGCGGCGCTCCTCGACCGTCGGGCCCGAGGGACTGTCCATGTCCGCTCCGCGGGATCGGAGCCCGCCGACCGGCTCAACCCCGCAGTGGTCGCGGCAATGGCCGAGGTCGGCATCGACATCAGCAGGGAGTTTCCGAAACCGCTGACGGACGAGTCCGTGCGCACCGCCGACGTGGTCATCACGATGGGATGCGGCGACGCGTGTCCGTTCTACCCGGGCAAGCGGTATCTCGACTGGGAGCTCGAGGATCCCGCCGGCAAGCCACTCTCGACGGTGCGACGGATCCGCGATGAGATCGACGAACGAGTGGAGGCGCTGCTGCAGGAGCTGGCGCCGGCGTCGGCCTAGCCTGTCGGCGTCTGCGCTGCCAGCAGCGCATCCCCCCGGGTTGCAAAGTCGTCGATTCGGGCGATGCGGCCGTCGCGGATGGTGAAGAGCATGAAGATCTCGCCGTCCAGGAATGGGATCTCGCGGAACCTCGTGCCGGCGATGGACACGATCACGTGCTCGCCCGCCGCGAGGAACTCGAGACGCTCGATACCACGGTCGTCGTGGTCATCGAAGCTCGATGCGATTCGCTCGACAACGGCGTCTCGCCCGTTGCACACGAGACTCGGCAACACGCCCTGGTGGACGACGTCCGGGTCGAGGCCGGCCGTCACCGCCGCGATGTCGCGCCGCCGGCGCGCGTGGAAATGGTCGAACACGATTTCGAGTGCCGCATCGCTCATCGCAGGCTCCTTATACGGTCAGCAGCTCGGCCAGGCGCACCGCATCGAGATTACCGCCACTGAGGACGGCAACGGTGTGCGTCCGCTCCGGTTCCTGCTGCATCGCCGTGAACGCGAGCGCTCCGGCGCCCTCGGCGACGACCTTTGCGGCAGTGGCGAGCTGTGCGATCGCCGCACGCATGGCCATCTCCGGAACGATCACCCACTCATGAACGAGGGCGCCCAGGCGCTCGAACATGACCTCGGTGAACGGCGCCGTGGTGCCGTCGGCGATGGTGTCCGGAACAGGCGCCACGGGACCGCCGGCGGCAAATGCCTGCTGCCACAACGGATACCCGTCGGACTGCACCCCGACGACCTGCACGTCGGGCTTGAGCGCCGCAAAGCCGAGCGCGATGCCACAGATGAGACCGCCGCCTCCCACCGGCACGAGCACGCGTTCGACATCGGGACAGTCGGCGAGGATCTCCGGAACGATCGAGGAGTGGCCGCGGATGACGTCGGCGTCGGCGAACGGGTGCACGAAGACCTCGGGCTCACCTTCCCACCCTCGTCTCGTGATCCAATCCATCACTCCTTCGCGCGGCAGGAGCACCGGCACTGCACCGAGGGCGCGCACGCCGTCGATCTTCGGACGCGGCGCGTTCTCGTACATGACGACGCGACATGGGACGCCGAGCGAGTGCGCGACATACGCGCACGCAAGCGCCGCGTTGCCGGCGCTCACCGACAGGAGGCCGCGCGCGACGCGGTCAGGGTCGATCGCGTGTGCGGCGGCAAAGAACCCGCGCACCTTGAAGCTGCCGGTGGGTTGCATCGATTCGAGCTTGAGGAAGCCACCGCCGGGCGCGGCGATGAGCGGTGTATGGCGGATGTCGGCGGCGAGCCGCGCAGCGGTCTCGCGCACCTCATCCGCGCCGAGCTCGAGCAGCGTTGTCACAGCTCGAGCTCGGTTCCCACGTGCGCGGCCACAGCCGCCTCGTAGACCATTCGCGCCGTCACCGCGTCCTCAAACCCGCTGCCGGTCGACTTGTAGACGGTGATCTCGGTGTCGTTCTCACGACCCGGCTTGAGCCCCGCGATCAGCTCACCAAGCTCGGTGATGGACCCGGGATCACGTCCCTGCAGCTCATGCGCGCCGGCGGGGGGTGCGTTCTCGGCCGCACCTCTCCACTCGACGAAGACGCGGTTGAGAGCGACGGTCTCGGGATCGAGCTCGGGTCCGAACGTGCCACCGACGGACGTCACGTGCGTCCCTGGCGCGAACCATCCGGCACGCGTGATCGGCTCTCGCGTGTCGGTGCAGCAGCACACGACGTCGGCACCGCGAATTGCCTCCTCGAATCCCTCAACGACGACGCAGCGCGGATCGAGCGCCGCCAGGGTGTGTGCCTTGTCGATGTCGCGCGATGAGACCCGGATCTCGGTGAACTCGCGAGTCAGCGGGACGGTGGCGAGGTGCGAATGCCCCTGCACGCCGGCGCCGACGATGGCGAGCGTCCTGGCGTCAGCGCGCGCGAGCAGTCGTACCGACACCGCCGCACCTCCGCCGGTACGCATGGCGGTGATGTGCTCGGCGTCCATCACCGCCAGCAGGCCCCCGTCCCGCTCGTCGAAGAGCGTGATGACACCCTGATGTGACGGAAGGCCGAGCGCCCCGTTGCCGGGGAACACACTCACCGCCTTCAGCGCGAGCCCACCGCCGGAGACCCACGCGGGCATGGCGCCGAGGAGACCGGCAGGGGTGCGCGCAGCGGTGCGCGGTGGTACCGAGGCGGCACCGGTCGAGTACGCACGGAAGCCTCGCTCGAGCGCGTCGAGCAGCTCGGCCGGCGCGAGCATCCGCTCGACGTCAGCCCGGGTGAGGTACAGCACGTCCGTCCTCCTGCTCGCGCGCGACGATGTCGAACAGTGTCGCGGGGTCGATGTTCCCGCCCGGCAGGTTCGTGGCGCCTCGGACCGTGAACGGCCCCGTCGGCTGCAGGTTCTCGAGCTTGAGATGGATGCCTGGGGAAGACTCGTCATGCAGTGGCACGACCGGCGTTCGAATCGCGACGCCGGAGATCCGGTCGCGCGCCTCCGTGACCTGGCTCAAGGAGGGGCAGGCTGTCAACTCGGCCACGGCAGCGATGTCCAACCCGCTCTCATGACCGGCCATCTTGGCACGGTTAGGCACAATGGAGCCGATGACTCCCGAGCAGACGACGACGCAGCCGGTCGATGCCGGTCGGGACCTCGACGGCGTGATCTTCGATCTCGGCGGGGTCATGACGGAGCCCCTCTTCCGGCACCGCACCGATGTCCCTCCGGAGTTCTTCGGACTGGTCGCGTTCTTCCTCAACGAGTTCCGCGACCACTACCACCTCACGACAGGCGCGCACGATCTGCACCTGCTCGAAACGGGCAAGATCGGTGACGACGAGTTCTTCGACCGCATGTGCGTGCGCTACGCCGACGCGGGCAACGATCCGGTCGACCCGCGCGGCGCGCAGAAGGTGATCTTCGGCCACGGCATGGTGGCCTGCGGGGCGATGGCGGACGCGGTGCGCCAGATTCGCGATGCCGGCTACAAGACAGCGCTGCTGACGAACATCTCGCGAGAGGGCGAGGCGATCTTCAGCGCCCTGTTCCCGGTCGAGGAGCTCTTCGACGTCGTCGTGGACTCGTCGAAAGTCGGCCTGCGCAAACCCGATCCCGAGATCTACCGGCTCACGTGCGAGCGTCTCGGCGTCGTGGCGGAGCGCTGCCTCTTCATCGACGACCTCCTCTGCAATGTCGAGGCGGCGAGCGCGCTCGGGATGCAGACCATCCAGTGCTTCGAGCCGGTTGAGGCGGCAGACGAGGTGGTGCGGCGCGTGCTCGGGCATCCCGCCGCGGCCGAGGGTGAGGCGGAGGCATGACCGGAGACCGCGCCTCGCGGTCGATCCCCGGCGGCGCGGAGCTTCTGGAGATCGCGGGCATCAGCGACATCGGACCTGTCCGGACCCAGAACCAGGATGTCTGGGCGGCGAAGGTGAGCCCCGACGGTGCCGGCGCTGTGCTGGCGCTCGCCGACGGCATGGGTGGCCACAAGGGCGGGCTCGAATCCGCCGACGCTGCGATCACGGGGGCGATGGCCGTCCTGACCAGCGCCGCGCCGGAGGCCGATCCACGACAGGCGCTGCGCGAGGCTGTCGCGGCCGCGAGCCGGTCGGTCGCCGGAGTGCGCGACCAGATCGGCGGCAACCCGGGGACGACGCTGGTGCTCGCGGTGGTCCGCGGCGCGCACGCCACCATCGTGAACGTGGGCGACAGTCGCGCCTATCTCATCCACGGCGCGGCGGTGACGCAGATCACCGAGGATCACTCCTGGGCAGCCGCCCAGGTTCGCGCCGGGGCGATGAGCGCTGAGGAGGCTCGCCACCACCAGAAGCGCAATCTCATCGAGCGCGCCGTGATGGGTGACCCCGTCGAAGCCGATGTGTTCGAAGTGGACGCAGCCCCCGGGGACGTCTTGCTGCTGTGTTCGGACGGTCTCTGGGAGCCGCTCGCCGACTCTGCGCTCGGCGCCGTGCTTTCATCGTCGGATCCGCTCGGCGTTGCCCTGACGCGTGCCTGCGACGCGGCGCTGGCGGGCGGCGGCACCGACAATGTGACGATGGTCGCGAATCGCTGGCTGCCCGCGCCATCGGCTACCGTCTGACCTCGATGGCACGTCTCTACGCCCAGTTCGGCGCGATGGTGTTCCTCGTCCTCGGGGTGGGTGGGTTCTTGACCGGAGACGCCGGGACTCTCGTCCATCATCTGCCGGAGGGCAACCTGGGCCACGTCGCACTCCATCTGACATACACGAGGGATGTCCTCCACCTCGTGCTCGCCGGCGTGCTGGGCTACGCCGGCTTCAGAGCCGGTGACGTCATGGCGCAGGGAATCGTGCTGGCGGTGGGAGCCATGCTGCTGCTGCTCGCCCTGGTCGGGTTCGCGAATCCCGACACCGTGCAGGGGACGAACAGCATCGCCGGGCTGCACTTCACACAACCCGTCAACATCTTCGACCTGATCGCAGGCATCCTCGGCGTGCTCTGCGGTATCGGCGGGGCGACGGCTCGCGAGTCGGTCACCACCTGAGGCGCCGGGTCGCGACGACTTAGACGGCGGCGCCTCGTTCCGAGCCGCTGCCGTTCATCGCCGGCTCGCCGCGATGCCGGGCCGTCGCGACGAGATGCGCGGCACCACTCGCCATCGGACGTGCCCGCTGCAAGACGCGACCGGCTGTGGTCATGCCCTCTCGGGCGGCAGCCCCGGCGACCCGGAGTTGTGCACGGGTCTTGTCACCGGTCTGCGGGGCGACGCAGAGACCGATCGCGGTCCCGACCACCGCTCCGTGCACGAACCCACGTATGTACGCCATGGCCGCCGTCCTCCTGTGTCAGTCATTCCCGTTCGACGCTCACCCTACTCCGCCGGACCGCGTCACGTCAGCGACGTCGCGGACCATGCTCCGTCCGGGATGATGCGCAGCCGCTCGACGGGACGGCCCGCCACGAGATGCTCGGCGATGATCTCGTCGACGTCTGGAACCCTGAGGTTCCCGTACCAGACCCCGTCCGGGTAGACGATGAGGATGGGGCCCTGGTGATGTTGCTGGTTGCACCCCATGCGCGTCGTCCGCACCCAGGTCAGCTCCTGGCGCTCGACCTCGTCCCGGAGCCGCTGGAGGATGTGCTCCGATCCCTGACCACCGCAGTGATGGCGGCCGACGGTGGTGCAGACGAAGACGTGGAGGTTTCGGTGCCCCTGTGCGTCCATCGACGTCAATGGTCGCCCACCGGACCCCGACCGCGACGTGCGAACGTATCGGGTCGATGGACCTCAACTTCGCCTTCTTCGCCGACAGCGCGGTCGTCCCCCCCGACGGCAAGCTCTATGTGCTCGGAGGTGGGTTCAGCACGCTCTCGATGATTCAACTCCCGGGCAGGGTGGCGTTCGCCGTGGTGGCCGGGTTCCGATTCGGGCCTGCGGACATCGGGCAGCCGCACCAGGTGGAGCTCCGGCTCCTCGATGCGTCCGGGAAGCTCGTGATCGCGCCGGCGAGCCTGCAGTTCCAGTCGGCCGGGGCAACGCTCCGCCCGGGCCAGGAGGTGAGCATCTCCACCGTGACCGTGCTGCAACCGATGTTCGGCGAGCCCGGCACGTACGCGGTCGAGTTCTGGACCGAGGGCAACCGGCTCGGCTCAGTCAGCCTCCAAGTCGAGGAGCGCACGGCTCCGGCACCGGTCCCGGCGGACCGTCCCAACTAGGGCCGGACCATCCTCGAGCTGACTGGCCCGCGCGCTTGCAGTGACTGACTGGTCGACATGACGGTCCGTGCCGGACGGCTGTTGCAGCGGGGACTGGCCCTTGAGTACATCACCCTGGGTTGGAACGTCGTTGGGGTCGTCCTCCTTGCCCTCGCGGCCCTCGCTGCGCACTCGGTTGCACTCGCCGGATTCGGCCTGGACTCGCTCGTGGAGATCGGCGCCTCGATCGTTGTGGTCTGGGAGCTCAGGGGCGCCGGCGGTACCGATCGCGAGCGACGGGCCCTGCGTTTGATCGGCGCCGCGTTCTTCGCGCTTGCCGCATACATCGCGGTCCAGGGCGGGTACGTCCTCGCGACCGCTATCCGACCGGCGCACTCTCCAGTTGGTATCTCCTGGGCAGCGATGACCTGCGCAGTGATGCTCGCGCTCGCGTACGGCAAGGCGATCACCGGTCGCGCGCTCGGCAATCCGGTGCTCTCCACCGAGGGGCGTGTGACTCTTGTCGACGCCTATCTGGCGGGGGCGGTCCTCATTGGACTCGTCCTCAACGCCACGCTCGGGTGGTGGTGGGCAGACCCGGTGGCGGGCTTCGTCATTGTCTTCTACGGGATCAGAGAGGGACTCTCCGCCTGGGCGAGGCCGGTCGGGTAGTGCGTCAGTACTCGTAGAACCCGCGCCCGCTCTTCCTCCCGAGGTATCCGGCGGACACCATCCGACGGAGCAGCGGCGGCGGCGCGAAGTCACTGTTGGCGTACTCGTCGTAGAGCGACTCACACACGAACAACGCCGTGTCGAGGCCGATGTAGTCGAGGAGCTGGAGCGGTCCCATCGGATGCCCGCATCCGAGGCGCATGCCCTCGTCGATGTCCTCCCGCGTCGCGAAACCCGACTCGTAGAGGCGGATCGCATGCGTGAGAAACGGAATCAGCAGGAGGTTCACGATGAAGCCGCCGCGGTCCTGCGCAACGATGACCCGCTTGCCGAGGCGCTCGCCGAGCGCGCGGGTCTCATCGAGGGTCTCGTCGCTGGTGGCGATGCTCCGCACCACCTCGATCAACTTCATCACGGGTGCCGGGTTGAAGAAGTGCGTCCCGATGACCCGGTCGGGCCGGCGCGTTGCCCGGGCGATCTCGATGATCGGCAGTGCCGACGTGTTGGTGGCGAGGATCGCCGTCTCGGGCATGATGTCGTCGAGCTGCGCGAAGAGTTTCACCTTTGCGGGCAGTTGCTCGACGATGGCCTCGACGCAGAAGTCGCACTCGGCGAAGTCCTCGATGCGCGAGGTGAAGGTGAGCAACCCGCTGATGCGATCGACGTCGTCGTCACTGAGCTTGCCGGTCTGCCGGCCGCGCTCCAGGGACTCGTTGACGCGACGCTGTCCGGCTGCCAGCTGCTCGGGTCCCGCCTCGGTCACCAGGGTCCGGATCCCGTTGCGCGCGCACACTTCGGCGATTCCCGAGCCCATCAGCCCGGCGCCGATGATCCCCACGCTCCCGATGTCCATCGATGACCCTCCAACGGCTGACGGTGTTTCCGGCTGTCCGCGCAGTCTGCCCGAGGGCGGGCCGCTCGCGCACCTATGATGGGTGGCATGGGGTCACCGGGAGCCGTCGCGCTGGTCAGCTCCGATCTGATGCTCACCAGCCGGCTCACCACCACGATGCGCAAGGCCGGGGGGAGCGCGGTGCAGCTCGTCGGCGATGCCGTTCCTGATGTTGACGTGGTGTTCATCGACCTCAACAGCGCCGTCGAGGACCGCCTCGCGTTGATCGCCTGCCTGCGTTCGCAGCGGCCCGACCTCGACATCGTCGGGTTCTGTGGTCACGCCGAGCGCGAGCTGCGCCGCCGTGCGCTCGGCCACGGTGCGACACGCGTGATCAACAACGGCGCGCTGCAGGCGGTTGCGCTCCGCCTCTCCGGGATCAGCGTCGGGAAGGCGTCGTGAGCGACACCGGCGCAGCGCTCGAGGCGCGCATCCGCTCCGCCGTCGACGGGACGCACGACGAGGTCGTCGAGACCCGCCGCACGCTGCACCGCCATCCCGAGCTCTCGCAGGTCGAGCATCACACCGCGGAGCTCGTCGCGCGACGCAGCGCCGACCTCGGTTTCACCGTGCGCTCGGACGTCGGCGGCACCGGCGTCATCGCCGACCTGGACAGCGGACGGCCCGGTCCGATGCTGATGCTGCGAGCGGACATGGACGCGCTGCCGATTCTCGAACAGGGTGACGGCCGCGTGGTCACGTCCGAGAACGCCGGCGCGATGCACGCGTGCGGTCATGACGGACATGTGGCCATGACGCTCGGTGCGGCGACCGCGCTCGTGGCGCTCCGCGACGACTGGTCGGGCCGCGTGCGACTCTGCTTCCAGCCCGCTGAGGAGGTCGCCTCCGGCGCGGTCCCGATGATCGCCGACGGCGCGGCTGACGGCGTGGACCGTGTGCTCGGCATCCATCTGTGGGCGCCACTCCAGACCGGGCGAGTTGCGGTCAAAGCCGGCGTTATCTTCGGGAGTGCCGACAGCTTTTCGCTGACCATCGAGGGGCGCGGTGGCCATGGCGGCATGCCGCACACCACCATCGACCCTGTCGTGGTCACTGCGCAGGTCATCCTGGCCATGCAGTCGATCATCAGCCGCGAGACATCGCCGTTCTCGCCCGCGGTGATCACGATCGGGCGCGTGGCGGCGGGGACGGCGTTCAACGTCATCGCGGACTCCGCGGAGTTGCTCGGCACGACGCGGGCGATCGAGGTCGCCGAGCGTGAGCGCCTCCTGACGAGGATTGCCGAGATCGCGACCGCGGTGGCCTCCGGCTACGGAGCGGAGGCGCGCTTCACCCGCGGCCCCGGATGCCCGCCCGTCGTCTCCGACGCCGCGACAGCCGGCGTCGTGCAACGGGCTGCGGCGGCGACCGTCGGCGACGATCATGTGGACATCGCGGTGCCGATCACGGTCGGCGACGACGTCGCCTGCTTCCTCGAGCGGGCGCCCGGGTGCTATTTCCTCGTCGGTGCGGGGCATCCCGAGCGAGGACCGGTGCCGCCGCACCACAGCGCCTATTTCGACATCGACGAGGCCGCATTGCCAGTCGGTGTCGAGACGCTCGTTCGCGCCACGCTCGAGGTGCTCGGCTGATGGACTTCATCCGGTCGCGCGAGGACCGCAACGACCTCTACAGCAACGTCGACCTCACGCCGCGTCCGACATCGGAGTCGGAGACGCTGCTCTCCGTCGCCATGGAGATCGAGCACGCCAACAACTCGGGCTACGTCCACGGCGGCACGATCATGCGACTCGTCGACACCGCCGCCGGCATCGCGGCGACCAAACACGCACGGCGCCGCGTGGTCACGGCCGCGATGGACGAGATGAGCTTCCTCGCGCCGGTCTACATCGGCGACCTGCTCAGCGTGCGCGCTCGTGTGAACGATGCGCACCACAGCTCGATGGAGATCGGGGTGACTGTCGACGTCGAGCGCATCCCGTCAGGGGAGCGCTTGCACGTTGCGACTGCGCATGTCGTGTACGTCGGACTCGACCGCGACGGGAGGCCGGCCGAGGTGGCGAAGGTCATCGCCGTGACCGAGGAGGATCACACGCGCCAGGCTGAGGCACAGGTGCGCCGCGAGCAGCGGCTCCTCCGCAAGCGCGCGCTCGCCGAAGCCTCGCGCAGGTCCAGTGACGCCCGGCTTCGCTAGGATGGGTCTGCCATGCCTGAGGTGACGGCGCCGCTGACGGTGCGGGACGCGACCGCGCAGGTCCCCACTGCCCGCCAGCACATCCGCTTCTCCTTCTACCGCGTGCGCCCCGAGTGGCGCCTGCGCAGCGCGACCGAACGTGCCGCCGATCGCGAGGAGGTCGCGGCGCTCGTCAGGGAGATCGGGGATCGCGACGGCGTGCTGCTCCGCCCGTACAGCACCGTCGGAACCCGCGGCGATGCCGACTTCCTCCTCTGGCTCGTGAGCGAGCGCGTCGACGACCTGCACGAGTTCTCAGCGCGGCTCAACAGAACGCGCCTCGCGGCATATCTCGATGCCCCGTACAGCTACTTCTCGATGACGAAGCAGAGCATGTACGTCGAGAAGCACCAGCATGAGGGTCAGGAGGGGCGGAGCAACCGGCTGGTGATCGCGCCCACGGGCCGCAGGTATCTCTTCGTCTATCCCTTCGTGAAGACGCGTGCCTGGTATCGCCTGACCGCCGAGGAGCGTCAGCGCCAGATGAGCGAGCACATCGCCATGGGCCACAAGTACCCGGGCGTCAAGATCAACACCACGTACTCGTTCGGGCTCGACGATCAGGAGTTCGTGGTTGCGTTCGAGAGCGACTCGGTGGCGGACTTTCTCGATCTCGTCCACGAGATGCGGGGGAGTGAGGCGTCCACGCACACCGTGCGCGATGTCCCGTCGTTCACCTGCATCGCGATGGACATCGACGAGGTGCTCTCCGCCCTCGGGTAGGGATCAGCCCGCGAGCACCGCGCGCCGGCGCTCGGCGCCCTGCATCGACGCGAGCATGACCTCCATCACGTGCATGACCTTCACACCGGGCGCGTATCGGGCCGCACCCGCGCGGAGCTGGAGCAGGCACGAGACGTTCTCCGTCACGACGATCTCGGCGCCGCTCGCCCGGATGTTCTCGAACTTGCGCCGCAGGATCGCCTCGCTGCGCTGCGGCTGACGCGCGAAGTACGTGCCGGCGCCACCGCAGCACATCGCCCGCTCGTGCAGCGGGACGATCTCGAGGTGCGGGATCTGCTCGAGCAGGCGGTGCATCGCGCCGCGTTCGGTGCCGTCGATGGGCAGCGCGCACGGTTCATCGATGGTCACGCGCCAGCGCAGCGGTCCGAGCGCCCCTCGGACGCCGTTGCGGTCGAGGAAATCGCTCGCGAGCACCGTGTGGCGCCCGATGTCGCGGGCACGCGCGCCGACCTGCCGGTCCCCGCCGGCGATGCTGCCGTACTCCCGGTAGTGCTCGGTGCACGACGCGGTGTCGCCGACGTACGCGTCGACGTCGAGCGACGACATCGCCGCGCTGTTGCGCAGCGCCATGTCGACCATCGCGTCACGGTCACCGAGCGTTCGCGCGGGGAGTCCGCTGCAGCCGACCACCGGCACCTCCACCGCGTATCCGGACGCCAGGAGCACGCGGATCGTCGCCTCGGTCGACTCCGGGACGGTCAGGTTCGAGAGGCAGCACACGAGAAGCGCGACCGTCCCTCGCACCGGCTCCGCGGGCGCCGGAAGATCGCCGAGCATCTGGTACACGGTGCGCTGCGGGGGCGGACCGCCCTGCTCGGCGAACGCGCCGAGCGTGCCCAGCCACGACAGCAGCCCGGTGCGGCGCGCGAGCCCGTACAACCCGGTGCGTTGCGTGAATCGGGCCAATCCGTGCAGGGCGCGCAGCGCTCCGGGTCGCGGCAGGACGCTGCGCAACGCGAACGATTGACCCCACGGGTACCCGTCCTGCGCGTGCAGCTCCTGACGGGCCCGGCTGACGATGTGCCCGGTCGGCACGCGCGGCGCGCACGCGGCGACGCAGTTGTCACAGGTGAGGCAGCTCGACAGCGGGCCGTCCGCGATGTCGCTCAACTCGAGCTTGCCCTCGATCGCGTCCCGGATCAGCGCGATGCGTCCGCGCGCGGTCTCCCACTCCACGGGATTGACCACGTACGCGGGACAGGTCGCCTGACACAGCGAGCACTTGTTGCACTCGCTCGCCGCCTCGTAGACGTCGGCAAGGAAGCGTGGGGTCGGGACGGCGCCAACGGCCATTGGGCCCGGATTGTAGACGAGATCGCCGATGCCTCCATCGATCCGGGCCCGCTGCCGCGACGTGACCTTCCGTAGAGTTGCCGTCGATGCACGCCGAGTACCACGTCGAGACGTTCACTCCCGAGGAGCAGGGTCGGCTCGCGCCGCACGTCACCAATCTCGATCGCCCGGTGTTCGGCCTCGTCAACCTCCCGCAGATCACTGCTGCCGCGCTCTTCGCCCGCTACAGCCGGAGCTCGAAGAGCCTGCGACGCCTGCTGCTGGATGAGTTCCTCGCGGGCGACGAGGTCGTTCCGACGGCGGCGGACGCCGGGCGAGCCCGCGCCTCCGACCTCTTCGGTCGAGTGCTCGCGGCGTATGGCGATGACTCGGTGGCGCAGCTCGCGGGCGTCCACCTGGCGTGCGAGCAGGTGTCGCAGCCGCTTGCCAAGGCCATCGAGTGGGGCCGTCTCGGCGCGTATCTCGAGCAGTCCACCAGGTACATCCCGTACACGGATCGGCGCGACGGCCACTATCGGTATCTGCGCGACCGCGACGTGCTGTCGTCGGCACTCGGGCCGACGTACGTGCGCGCGATGGACGGCCTGTTCGAGACCTACGCCGCGCTGCGCGAGCCGCTCAGCGCGCACCTCGACGAGACGCTCGCTCCCGAGGCCGACGAAAAGGCGCGCAAGCGTGCCATTCGCGCGCTGGCGCTGGATCTGATGCGCGGGCTCCTCCCCGCGGGGACCGTCAGCAACGTCGGCGTGTTCGCGTCCCCGCAGGCGTATGAGCAGCTCGTGATGCGCCTGCGCGCCCATCCGCTTCCCGAGGCGCAGGCGTACGCGGAGCTGGTGAACGCCGAGCTCCAGGAGATGATCCCGGACTTCCTGACGCGTCTCGACCGGCCCGAGCGTGGTGGGGCCTGGGTCGACTATCTGCGCGACACGGCAGCCGCGCTCGGCGTTGCTGCGGATGCCTTGAGTCCCGAGAAAGAGTGGGGTCCCCCGGGCGTGACCCTGGTCGACTGGGACGGTGACGGTGAGGATCAGATCCTTGCCGCAGCCCTCTTTCCCTACTCGCACGCGTCCGAGGAGCGCCTGCTGGCTGCGGTGCGACCGCTCGACCCGGTGCAACGGGCCAGGCTTTTCGTGGCCGCCGTCGGCGATCGCGGCAACCGGCGCCACCGTCCGGGGCGTGGCTTCGAGCACTGCGACTACACGTTTGAGGTCATCTCCGACTACGGCGCCTTCCGCGATCTGCAACGGCACCGCATGCTCACCGTGCAGTGGCAGGAGCTCACCCCTTCCCTGGGGTACGACATCCCACCGGCCGTCGATGCGGCCGGCCTCACCGGGCGGTGGCGCGAGGCGGTGGCAACGGCCGAGGTCGCCCACAAGGCGATGGCCGGCACGTTCCCGCAGCAGGCCGGCTACCTCGTCACGCTCGGGCACCGCGTGCGCTACCTCATCAAGCTCAACGCTCGCGAAGCCGTGCACCTCATCGAGCTGCGGACGTCGCCGCAGGGCCATCCGAGCTACCGCCAGATCTGCCAGGAGATGCTCCGCCTCATCGACGAGGTCGCAGGACATCACCTGGTCGCCGGGACCATGCGCTTTGCGGGGTCAGACGACGTCCATCTGCCCCGCTACGCCGCGGAGGCGAGAAGCTCTCGCGAGGACGGCGAGATCAGCGCTGACGAGACATAGGCTCTGAACGACTGAGTGCTGCTGCGTACGATGCGGCGCCTCGCTCGGTACCTCGGTGTCAATCTGAGGTCGTGAAGCGGCTCTTCAGTTCGATCGCCACGTGGATCGGACACTCGTACGCGGGCCGGCTCATCGGGGCATTTGGTTCCAGCCAGGCAGGGAACTACGCCTCCGGCCTCGCCTTCAACGCGTTTCTCAGCATGTTCCCGCTGATCCTCGGGTTGCTCGCGATCCTGGGGTTCGTCACGCAGTCCCCTGGCACCAGAAGCACCGTTCTCACAGCCATCCTCGGCTTCTTTCCGCAGGATGCGCATGCGGAGCTCACGAACGCCTTCACCGGCGTCCAGCAGCACTCCGGGCTGTTCGGTGTCGTCAGCGTCATCGGCCTCGTGTGGAGCGGGAGCAGTCTCTTCACGGCGATGGAGTTCGCGCTGGGCAAGGTGATCGGTGCGCGGCAGCGCACGTTCGTGCGGCAGCGTGGCATGGCGTTGGTGCTGACGGTGGTGTTCGTGTTCGCACTCGTGGTCAGTGTCGGCGTCACTGCGTTGGTGGCCTTCTCACGTGCGGGATGGGCGTTCGAACCGGTCGCCGGAGTTCTCGTCTGGTATGCGTTCATGCTCGCCGTGTATCGCCTGGTGCCGAATCGAACGTACCGGGTTCGCGAGCTCTGGCCCGGTGTGCTCATCGCGGGCACGGCCATGGAGTTGCTGACGCTCCTCTGGCCGGTCTACACGGGGTTCTCGCACGGTTTCTCCACGTATGGTTCGGCGGTCGCCCTCTTCTTCCTCCTCGCGGCGTGGCTGTACTTCTTTGCGGAGTTCATCCTGCTCGGGGCGGTTGCGAACCGAATGCACGTCGGCGATCCCGAGGCGAAGGGCCTCCTCGCCGGCCCGGACGGTCGAGCGCAGGTCGCGCGCGGGTCTCAGCCTGGTGGCGGAGTTTCGTGATCGCGGCTCTGACGTATCATGTACAGCACCATGGCAATTAGTTCTCCGTCGACCGTCACGATCTCCGACGCAGCCCGCGAGCAGCTCAAGGGCCTCATCGCCGACCAGCCGGCCGACCACACGCTCGGGCTGCGGGTCTTCATCCAGTCCGGCGGGTGCTCCGGCTTCTCCTACGGGATGGGGCTGGACGAGAACCCGCCGCGCGAAGACGACCTGGTGGTCGACGTGGAAGCTGGCCTCAAGGTCTACGTGGACGCGTATTCCACCCAGTATCTGCAGGGCGCCGAGATCGACTACGTCGATGAGCTGATGGGCGGTGGGTTCACCATCCACAACCCCAACGCGGTTCGAACCTGCGGTTGCGGGCATTCCTTCCAGACTGCCGACTCCGCCGGCGAAGCCAAGTCCTGCTCCCACTGAGCTAGGCGGAGTTCCGGCCCAGGGGCCACGGCGGCTGCATCCAGCCGGACTCGCTGATCTCGGCGTCAGCTCCGGCGGCGCACTCGGTCACGCACTCCAGGTGCGCTCCCTCGCGGCCTTGTTGCTTCCTTGATCTCGGCGGCCCATCTGGCGCATCCGCCGCGGCCCCTGGGCCGGAACGGACCTGCGGAAATCGTCGCTTCCTCGCGACTCTTTCCTGGCGCCTGACCCTCCCAAGGCTGGCCGGAGAAGATCGCGGCTCCTGGCGACTACAGATCGCGCAAAGCTTCCGAACGTTGCTCGCCACTCCTACGCCACTGGGACTGCTGGGCGCTCCTCGGCGCTTCTGGCGCGCATCGTTGAGGCCGCGTCGCGGTCTCGGATGAAGACGGCGATGACCGCGCCGATCAGGGGGAGCGCCGCGGCGGCGAG
>Ga0307373_10007564_pt1 | contig 16907 bp, 16 predicted proteins | sample OX2MG_FD_202534 | JGI IMG/M metagenome (GOLD analysis project Ga0307373, IMG submission 202534) | Soil microbial communities from Risofladan, Vaasa, Finland - OX-2 | ecosystem: Environmental > Terrestrial > Soil > Coastal area > Acid sulfate soil | place: Finland: Risofladan, Vaasa | collected... | reverse complement strand
CACGGAAGTCCAGGTGCCGTACTCACGTAGTTGTCCCCCGTCGCCGCTGTAGCAGGCAAGCTGATCGCCGTACGAGGGCACAAGCAAGTCGCGCAGATATTCCATCGTGTCCGTGTAGGCCGTAAAGACGAGTACAGCCCGGCCCTCGTCGGTGACCTTGCGAAGCTCTCGGACAAACACATCACGTTTGGTGTCTGTGTTATTGAGCGCTTTCACGCCTTCCAGAAGCGCATCGATCTCGCGGATTTCGTCCGCGGCCGCCCCGGCAGTCGAGGGAAGGCTCGCCGGGATGGAGCCGATGCTGTCATCAAGATCCTCAAGATCGTCAAGATCAGCGGACGTAGCGGAGTCGTCGTACAGAAACTGGTCGGTCGCTTGGTTCCGAACGACACGCTCAAGCTGCTCTCTACGACGGCGGAGGCTTCGGACAAAAGCCAGTGGGCTGGATGAGGCCCGGCGCCTGTAGATCGTCATCACGAACCCCTTGCCCGGGGGGTCGTGTGCCAGCAACTTGAAACGCCGTTCGATGTAACCGTCTATGGCGTCATACAAATCGCGTTCGGCTTGGTCCTCATAGTCGTAGCGGATGTCGTCGATCAGCCGCTGGGGCGGAGCCGCGTCGACAAGACCCATCTCGTGGTAGAGCCGCAGTGTTCCCCGGGTGTTGCGATGCATCCGGCGGGCAAGCGGGGAGTTGCGCCTCATCCACCCCGCTATGCGTGGCCGGTCGGCTGGCCTGGGGAAGCCGACGGCTGTCCATGTGCTCACCCCGGCAGGCAAGCCGGCGACAATCTCCGTGATCGGCCCGAACCGGTCGTCGCTGTCGATGAGTCCAGCGGCCAGCCGTGCTTGACGCTGGTCGATGTCCCCGTCGTCGAGGGCAGCGGCAGTGCCGTAGAACGCCCGAATGTCGCTGAATTCCGCGAACCATGGATCACCTTCGCCGAGCACGTCCAGGAGATCCCAAGGTTCCCATGGGCATGTCTGCATCGGGGTTGCGGACAGCAGCAGGATGCCACGAGCTACCCCGCTGGCTCGGAGCGACCGCACTAGGCCGAGCAGCAGATTCGGGGAGTTGAACTGGCGTTCTTCGGGTTTCGCCCGGCGGGCTGCGTGGGACTCGTCGAGCACCACTAGGTCCCAGGGCTGGGCGGCAAGCAGGGTCGGCCTGTTAGCCAGACTCCGCGCAGCTTCACGACTCATGAGCATGACCCGCTCAGTGAGCGCCTCGGACAGCCCCGAAAGGCGTTTCTCCTTGCCGTCGGGCCACACGAGCCGGGTCTGGCCCTCAAGACGCGGGACGAGCAAGCCACCCTTCTCCCGCAGTTCGCCCTGCCACTGTTCGAGCAGCCCGGCAGGGATCAAGAGGAGCGCACGCCTGACCCCGCGCCCAGCGAGCAGCCTTCGAAGGGCGGCGATAGCCTCGAGGGTCTTGCCCATGCCGACCTCGTCACACAAGAGGCGCCCGTCGGGCCAAGCGGACATCGTGTCGGCTACTACGCGCTGCTGGTGCGGCCAGAGGTCAACAGGCATCACCGCATCGCATACCTCTGCCCCTCCGCGATGCAAGTAAGGAGCCTCTGCCAGCCAACGCCATAGCATCGCGAGCCGTCGCCGCTCCAGGCTGCTGTCCTCAGTTCGCACAGCGGGCGTAGTAGCGGGGGTAAACGAGATGAGTTTCTCCGCGACGGCCGTTGGTAGGGGAATGGTGAAGACATCCGGATGGTCCGAGCGCCACAGGAGATCGAACTCCTGTTCGTAGTTGCGGAGACGGGTAAGATCGGCTGTCGCGTGCACGTACGGATCGAACCCAGGCTGAGCCTCTGAGCCGGCCCATGAGACGGATACCTCGATCTGCTCGTAGTTGCCATGCAGCCCGGGCGCGGTTTCGTTGCCTGATCCTGCGAACACGACGGAGTCGCCCGTCTCGTCGTAGGCGATCCCGAACTTGCCATGAACGATGTCGCCACCGTGTCGCATCAGTCCAACACGGAGGTCGAGCAGTCCAGCGCCGTAGAGCCAGGCGAGCATCGCTAGACGGTCGCCCACCAATTCGTCGGCTGGCTGAGTAAGTCCGGACAACAGGCGCTCTTCAAGGCTGGATGTATCGCCCCTTTCGAGGAGCGCCTCCACGTCCCGCCGGTCAAGCTGCTCGTTGACAACCAACCGCACCGCCGGTTGCGGGGCGGCGTTGCCGAGAGCGATGAGACCCTCGATCATCCCCCCGAACCCTGCGGCCGCGACCGCCAACGCGCTACTGGAGAAATAGGAGCAGCACCTGTCGTACCTCTCCGCGGTGAGCAGCGCCGGCGTGTACAACTCGTCGAGCACAACACTGTCGGGGCCGCGGAGGAACCGCCGCCATAGACGGGAACGGAAGCCGGCACTCACTCCTCGGTCTCCGTTTCTGGCTCTTCATCGCCCTCGCCCTCAGCATTCTCGCTGACCGCATCTTCGGCATCGGCAAGAGGGAGAAACCCAAGGTCGAGGCTCAGGACGCCGTCGTCGGACTCCGACCAGTCCGGCGCCTCGAGACCGAACAGTGGGCTGAGCAGGGCGTGCCATGCGCGGAATTCCGGATACTTCTCGGCTGCTGAGTCCTTGCCACCGGGGTGCCGGACAGCCAGCGGGGCCGCGTGGACCAGCGCCTCCATGAGCCGGGCGACTCCAGACTCTCTGGTCCATCCTTGGCGGCTGAGAAGGCCCCTCGCGGCACCGATCCCGGCGTCCTCGGTTGCTCCTTCAAGGTATCGGAGCGCTAGTGCATGACAGGCGTCTAGCGCGGTCCGGAACGAGGAGTCATTCGGGTGGACCTTCAACGTGTCAGCCTTGCGCCGTCCGTGCGCACCAACCTTTAGTTCATGCGTAACGGCAGTCGCATGGTCGAAGGCACGGTCACGTCGTCGCTGCTTCGCGGAGAGCATCTTGATCTTCTCGCCCTCCTTCGAGACAAGCCCGGCAGCGACGAGTTCATCAACATTCATTCCAACGGCGTGGCCAAGCAGCTTCGCCTCGTTGAACCTGAACTCGCCTGCTCCGAGGACGTCCCAGCACATGAGGACGAACCGGCCTTCCGCCTCTACCCCGTCGATGCCGCGGGCGGCGAGCTGCTCAACACGCCACGCGGTGACAGCGTCGGAAGCGAGGTCGAGTGCGGCGCCAACTCTTACTGGTTCGCCTGTGTCGGTACGAACCTGATCGTACCTAGAGAACACGCCCATAGCAGGCCCGAACGAACCGACGAGCTGGTCGACTGGCTTTAGGCCTTGCGCCTGCAGTCGTTCGGCGGCTGTCTGGGCAGCCGCGACGATTTCGCGCCGCAACTCAGCATCGAAATACCCGGTACCGCCGCCGATACGCTTCCGGGCGACCAAGATTACTGTTGATTCTGCGGAGTTCTTACGTGCTTGGTGCAGGCTGTGCCAGCCCTCTGTCCTGATTGGCCAGGCGGCGTTTATCTGGAAGTCCGCATCTATGATTGCCGAGAACAGCGCCTCCCAAGCCTCCTGCTTTTTGTGAGTGAACATAACCGTCAGCACCCCATCATCACGAAGCACCCTTCGGCACTCCGTAAACGTCTTGGCCATGAGGTCCCTGTAGGCTGTCCTGGCATCTTCTCTCGCCTTTGCGGCCGAGCTTCTTGCCCTCGGGTTTCCAGGCGGTGGGACGGTAGCGCGATGACGGCTAATGTTGACGACGGCTTCTTCCTCGTATTCACACAAGTAGCTGGCATACCACTCGGGGTAGATCCAGCCCACTGTGCGCTTCAACCAGACGTAAAAGAAATCGGCAAGCTCTGAGTACTGGACGTTATCGTCGTAAGGCGGGTCCACAACCACTGCGGTGACTGATCCATCCCGAATGCTTGGAAGATTCGTGGCCGAGCCCATGGCGATAGTGGGCGACCCTGACTTGGCGCGAGGAAGTGCGCAAAGCCCTGTATAAGCGTCTAGAACATTGTTCATTGCCCAGTCAAGTCCGCTACCCAGGTTGGTCGGCGCCATCTCGCAGAAGGTCGGTTTGAACGAGAAGTCGTGACGGTCAAACACGCTTCGCGCGGTCTGTGCCCCCGTGTTCCAGGAGGACAGCGCGGCGTTCCAGTTCGCGAACTTGTCGATCATGAAAGCGAGCAGGACGTTAATGGCCTTACCCGTTTCCTCGCCCTCACGTTCCAGGATTAGCGGCCGGAGCGCACGGAGCTCCTCCACCAACACTCCGAAACCGAGCAGCTGGCGCGGTGAGAAGAGCCCCGCCCACGTCGTCAGGCCGTAGATGAAGGAGCGATCACAATCACCCTGAACCCGCCCTTCTATGGGTATTATCCCTGCGGCCTCCCACTGCTTCCGTCTGCGAGCAAGTTCGTCTGCTGCTGCTTCAATCGCGTCAATGTCATCCTCACTAGGAGTCCTGAACTCTAGGCCACCCGAAGTCTTGAACACGACCGCATACAGCACTGCGCCCATCTCCCCGGCCCGTGCTTTCGCCTTGATGTAGTCTGCCGGGATGCTCGTCTTGGCGAAGAGAGATGTGCCCTTTCCGCGTTGGTAGGTAGGCGCTGGCGCTCTACCGAGCTGGCTGGCATGCGTTCCGACCGCCCGTACTCGTACAGTCCACTCGCCTTTATCTCGATTCGTCACGACGGGTTCAACGACTATCTCACGGCTGCCGGTGTTGATGACATGCCAGTCGGGCACAAGCGGGGTTGGGGGATTACCATCAGTGTCAGGGCACGGAACAGTGCGGGCGAACAGGTAGGTGTGCGGAACCATAGGCCCCGACTTCGGAAAGAAATTCACCATTTCGTGAACGAACTTTTCCCGGAGCTTCTGGGTCCATGGCTTGGTGCGTTCGGCCAGCTGTGAACCGAATCGGACAGGATAATCCAGCGTCGCCATGAGTACTGTTGTGGCGACGGGGTTGTACTCGTTGGCGTAGGCGTCGATCCCCAGACGGAGCGCTTCGAACGGTATTGACCCGCCGCCCGCCATGGGGTCAAGAACAGTCACGCCCTCACCCCAGACCTCCCTCATAGCGTCATTTGCGGCGGCGAGGTCGGCCTGCTGTAGGCCCATGCGAAAAGCTCGGGGTCCGTGCGGGTTTGGGATCTTGGTGCCTCGCTCGCGTGCCGAGTCAAGTGCTCCTTGCGCGGCTACTGCCGCCTCGGATCCTGGGAGGGTGATGATCTTTCCGTTGCGAGCAGAAGTGCGTTCCGTGAAACCAAGCATTCTGTCAAAGATGGCGTGGTCGAAGTCGGCTGGGAGGAGGGACGCTAGAACGGCAGCGCGGGAAGCTGCGAGCGGCCGTCGAGCCCACCAAACGTGGAGGCGGGCGTGGGGTGGCTGCTGTCCGGTGGATCGTTCGCGTATGCACTCGATTCCAATCGCGGTGGCCGGTAGCCATTCCTCTATGAGAAGACGGGGGTTCTTCATTCGACTGCCTCCACGAGTATACGGAGGGCTCTGATCGCCCTCATAGCACTTCCGTTGGTCATAGCACCGAGCCACCATGCGGTTTCGGCAGCGTCTGCAGACCTGAGATGTGCCGCCGCCCGGTGGAGTCGCTCGGGGTCGCGGAGGCCCTCGCTAACAAGGCCATAGCAGGCGACCCGAGGCCCCCAATCGTCGTCGAGTGGGAGCCATGGCCCAGCTTCAAGCTTTGCCTTACCGTCACTTGCCGCCCTCACCCCGCCGCGCAGGAGCGGCGTGCCGGCCGAGAAGGCAAGTGGAGAGATGGAGGCGACCTTCACCAGATGCTGGCCGCTGTCGGTTAGTTGGCGGCGGTACACGATGCCCGCGTAACCAGCTCGGCGACGCACCACTCGGAGAGCGAACGACGCGTCGTGTATTCTCACGTCTTTGCCCCGAATGTTGCCTTAAGCCGCAACGTGGCTGGCGCATCCGCAGCGGCCTGCTCGAGAAAGGTACCGATACCCTTCCGGCCGTCTCCGAAGCCAAGAGTGAGCTGTGCCTGAAAACTCGGCCCGTCGGACGCGGTGGCGATCCCGATGGCCAAGTCGATCGGCTTCAGCGGGTTGTTTAGCTTCACGCCGGTGATGCTGAGGTTGGCGTTTCCACCCCCGCGGAGCGGACCTTGGACGGTTACGGCAAGCGTGATGTCCTTGGCGCCGAGCGGGGCTGCGACTCCTGCGAGAGCTTTTGCATCTGCTGTTGTGTTCGCAATGAGTACGAGTTCTTCAAGAGGGCGCTCCGACGCTTCAGCTACAGCAGCGTCCCAGCTGTCGACCGCTTTCTTGGTGTGCGGGGGAGGCGGCGGGGGAGGCGGCGGAGTCCCCCCGCCGCCTCCCCCGCCCTGCTCGGGCTGATCTTCGGTGAGCCAAGTTGTGCTGCTGGCACTGCCGAGCAAGGTTATGAGCGTGTCTGTGTCCAGCGGGAAGGTGTCTGGGGACCCCAGCGATCGTCGCCGTGCGCCCGCCAGGCCTGACACACGTCCTTCTTTGTCATAGGCAGTACCGTCTGAGGTCCGCAGGACGATCTTGCCATTGGCTACGGCCCGTTGGATGCTGCGACGAACGATGCCGGCGTCAGCGACCAGGCGAAGGCCCGGCGCGGCGAGGACCCGTTCATGGACGGCTGCCCCGGTGTATGCGTCAGGGGCGCCGGACGACGGCGTCGCTCCTGAAAGGAGCTGGACGAACCTGTCCACGTCGAGTCTGTCGTTTGCTTGATAGACGAGGTGCTTATCGTCGAGGAATTTGCGGAGCGCCTCCTGTCCTTTTGGACCGGAAAGGAGTGCGTCCTCGTCCGCGAGGTACCCCTCCTCGATCGGATAGACCTCACCGGACGCAACGACTACTCGATCGAAGGAGCGGTACGCCTGCAACTGGAACTGGCGGAGCAGACCGGGAAGGATGCCAGATAGTTGCTCTCGTGCCAGCTTGTTCTGCGCCTGATTTCCCCTATTCTCTTTATCGATCTCCTCGGCAGCAATAAGCCTCTGAGCACGGATTGCGGCGTCAGCTAGTTTGGCCGGGGTGGCGGTGACGGCGACGATCGCGTTGCGAAACTGGCGGGGCTGGTCCGGGCTGCTATTGGCCGCGGCATCCTTGGCTACGGTCTCAGTTGTACACAGGGCGAGTTGGAGGTCGGCAGACTCTGGCACCTGAGTAGGCCCAGTTGGCCAAGCCACGAGCTTGAACGCCGCGCCTTTGAAAAAGCCCTGCACAGCTGACTGGACGCGGCTACGCGCGTCCTCCAGGGGAACGTCCTGCATGCGCTGCTCGATCTGCTTAAGGACGTTCGGCTCGTAGCGGAACTGAGCGCCGTTGCCTCCTGCGATTGGATACGTGTGCCAGCAGATACCGAGTAGTCGCTCGAATGCCTCGGCGGGCTCATTCCCCGCCTCCGACGGACGAAGAACAGCTAGGGTCAACTCTGACGGAGTCATGCCGCTGCTTTCGGTATTCGGAATGCTCTCCAGCAGCAGCGCCGACGCTCCCCGTGTATGCGTATCGGTGGACCAATCCTTGTCGAGTTCAGCAGCGTGGCCCGTGATGTCGGCGTGGACTGCCGCCTTGAAGTTGTCGCGGTTGAGGCGCTGGAGTAGCTCGGCCTGGACCCGGTCGTCGGCCCAATTTACTTCCCCCGCAGTGATGAGCCCGACGTCGTCTCCGCGCTCCCAGACGCTGCGGATGAGGCGGGCAAAAAGCCGTAGGGTTCCGCGGCTCTTGTTGAACTCTTGAAGCGCACCGAGACGGTCCTGCGCAGTATCGAGCAATCTTGGGTGGAACGGATAGCACTCGACGATCCGCTGGGCATACGCGGCTGTGGCGGCGTCTGGTGGAAGTGAGCCGGGGCTTTCCTCATGGACGCGGCTGTAGAGCTGGAAGTATTCGCCGGAGGCGGAGTGCGGTGCACCCTGATCGATCTGCGCGAATAGCCTGGTCACGATGACCCTGGCTGCTTCGTTGCCAATGGGGTCGTAGTCAGAAGCCTTGCGCCCAATGATGTCATCAAGCTTGACGGCTGCGGTGGCCAGATCGCCGAGTTGGCTAGCCTGCTTCGCGTAGGCGCGCTGGTCGGCCGGGTCTGTGACCACGAGGACCGTTTGATTGCGTCCCCCCACAACGGCCGCCAGCTTCGTCAAGAATGCGAGTAGGTTGCCCTGACCCTGCTCGGACAGCATCGCCATATAGACGACCAGCTCGTCGAGAAGGATGAGGACAGGACCCTCGGGGAACAGCGACTTGAGGGTTTCTTCGTCTGGCTGTGCCTGCGGGTCGTCCGCGGCGCCCAGCAGCTTGAGCCCTTCATCCCCTTTGAGCCGCCACGCGAGTTCGCCCCACAGACTCCTGACCCGTGTTGTCCCGTCATGGATGGCGAAGATCGGCGAGCCAGCCTTGCTGGCGTCAACAGCAGCAACAGTGGGTGCTTGCGGTCGGCCGGCGGCTGGGAGAATGGCGGCACCCATGGCCGGATCGGCGATGTTCTTGGCGAGATGCCAGAGAGTCATCAGAGTATGGGTCTTGCCGCCACCGAAGCCGGTCGACAGGCGAAGTACGGCACCTGCACCCGCCTGGTTGGCCAGGCGTTCGAACACGGCCGTAACGATCTTCTTCAGGTCGGTGGTGGGGTAGGTATTACGGAAGAACACATCCGGCTTGAGGTACACATCGTGCGCGGACCCGGTGATGAGATCGCCGAAGTCGGCGGCGAAGATAGCGTCGGTAAACTCGCCGGACAGCACCTCCTGTCGAGGGCTGCAACTGGTCAGTACACCCACTTGAGTTCCGCTCCGCTCTCCGGTATGCAGGCGCCAGCGATGGTGTCTGCTGGGACCGATCTGGTCATGCTCGGGTTCAATCCTGTCTGCTCCTGGCTCCTGAGGGGCAGGATAGAGGCCACCAGGGACATTCTGACCTGACGCCAGCCGCATACCTCCTGGTTGTCACGCCTCAAGCCTGGCTACCAGCGCACGCTGCCTGATGGGCTACGTCTTCTCTAGCATGGACTCGTCTTCAGTCGTGGGACCAACAGTCGCAGGAACTCGGCCACGAACCGCACGGCACAGTTGCCACGTCTCCGCTGAGCCCAGACCACGCTACCGACGGCCGCTTGGCAGAGTCATGGACAGCAGCAGAGGTGATCATGGTGCCGCCTTCTCGGCGCAAGACCGTAGCACCGATGCAGTCGATTGCGTCACGAGCGATGCCTGACCGTGTCCGCGAGTGCAGCCCAAGTGCCCCAGGTGACGTCCCGTTCAGCATGACAACAGGTTGGCTGGCTGAGCCTCGATCCACCGGTCAATTAGTGGTGTTTTCGGGTGCGTTAACATGAAAGGTGCCCTCTGACCTGGGAGAATGGGAGTTAGTGAAGCTTCCATGACCCGGTTCGAGAGGACACCTTGCAGGTGCGATTGTTGCATAGCCTGGCGAAGACCCGCGCGTCGTTCGATGACCCGAATCTCGTGTCGCACGCCGGCCTGGTCCCGGTGATGGCCCTGGCGGAGCGCGCTGGCCTGGCGGACCTGGTCGCGGGGCACGTCCGCCCCGGGGGCGAGTGCGGCGTGAACGCGCGCCTGAAGGTCGCGTGCCTGGTCGCGGGCATGGCGGCGGGCGCGGACAGCATCGATGACATGGATGTTCTGCGGCACGGCGCGATGGATGCCCTGTTCGGCGGGGTGCGCGCCCCGTCCACGCTGGGCTCGCACCTGCGCTGCTATACCTGGGGGAACGTCAGCCAGCTGGAGAAGGCGGGCCGGGAGTTCCTGGCGGAACTGGCCCGGCGGGCGCCGCTGCTGCCCGGCGCTGACGTGCTCGCGTTCATTGACATCGACTCGATGCAAAAGCGGGTCTACGGGCACGCCAAGCAGGGCGCCCGGTTCGGCCATACGAAGATCCAGGGGAAATCGCTGCTGGTGAGGGGGCTGAACGCGCTGGCCGCGGTGATCAGCACGCCGCTGTCCGCGCCGGTCATCGGCGCCACGAGGCTGCGCGGCGGGAACGCCGCCTCCGCGCGCGGCGCGGCCAGCCTCGCCGTGCGGGCGATCGGCACCGCGCGGGCCTGCGGCTGCACGGGGCTGATCATCGTCCGGATGGACTCGGCCTATTACAACGCCGCGGTGATCAGCGCGATCCGCTCGCGGGGCGCCCGGTTCTCCGTCACCGTCCCGATGAACTCCAGCGTCCGCGCCGCGATCGCCGCGATCCCCGGTGACGCCTGGACGCCGATCCGGTACCCGCACGCGATCTGGGACGGCCAGCTGGGCACCTGGGTACCGGACGCCGAAGTCGCCGAGACCGGCTACACGGCGTTCACGTCGAAGAAAAACCAGGCGGTCACCGCCCGGCTGGCCGTCCGCCGGGTCCGCGACCTGAACAAGAAAGCGGAGACCGGGCAGGACGAGCTGTTCCCCGTCTGGCGCTACCACGCCGTCTTCACCGACTCGCCCTTCGAACTGGTCCAGGCCGAGGCCCACCACCGCGACCACGCGGTCGTGGAGCAGGTCTTCGCCGACATCACCAGCGGCCCGCTCGCCCATCTCCCTTCGGGAAATTCACCGCGAACGCCGCCTGGCTGTCGATCGCGGCCATGGCGCACAACCTGGTCCGCGCGGCCGGCGCGCTGGCCAGCCTGCCCTTCGCGAAAGCACGCGGCGCGACGATCCGCCGGGACCTGATCGCCGTCGCCGCCCGCACCGCCCGCCACGGCCGCGGCCACCTCGCCCTCCACCTGCCCGAGGGCTGGCACCACGAGCAGGAATGGCTGAATCTGTGGGACGCGGCCTGCGGGCCGCCCGCCGCAGCGGCCTGACCAGCCCGGAACCGGTCACGCATCCGCCACGCCGCAAGGCGCCCCGAACCCCGCCCCCGGCCCGGAAACCCAGGACAAGCCGCACGACAGGCGAGCGGCCGGACACCCGCGCCCGGAATCACCTCACGAAACTCCTCGTGCAGGAATCAAGCCGGAAAAGCCCTACCGCAATTGGCCGGTGGATCGAGGCTGAGAGCCTGGGAAATCTCCGCATAAAATGCCATACCACCTGTACGGCAGATGTCCTTTTGTGGCGGAGACTGTCTTCGGATGACTCGTGATAGTAATCGAGTGGTTTCTCTCACGGGACACGCCAAAAATACGCACGTGAGAAGGAGGCACGTGAGGAGGAGCAAGATATATGTAAACCCGGGATATCTCTGGACCGGGCGCGGTCCAGAGATGCACAATAAACCTCACGCGAATCGCCGAGAATGCTCTGAAGGGCTTGGCGAGCCGGATGAAATGCAGCGGCACCGTGAGGAGATACCGGGGATGGTCCAGTCAGCTGTCAGCCAGGACGTTACCCGCCAGACACCTGGGCGGCGGTCGCGGGAGGCGGGCAGGCGGGCCAGGAGGGTGGAGTTCTGCCTGACTGACGAGGAGTTCGGTGAGCTGGATGCTGCTGCAGCGCAGGCAGGGCTGTCGCGGGGAGCGTATGCAGCAGAAGCCGCGCTGGCGGCTGCGCGCGGTGTCGGTGGCCAGGTGGGTGCGCCGTTGCGGGAGGCACTGGTTGAGCTGATGTCGGCTGCCGGGCTGGTGCGGCGGGTCGGGACGAACCTGAATCAGGCGGTGGCGCGGCTGAATGCGACGGGGCAGCGGGGTGAGGATTTGGTTCCGGCGGCGCAGTTTTGTGTGCGGGTGATCCGGCGACTCGATGAGGCTGCGGAACATTTGCGCCGGAGCGTCCCGTGATCGGGCGGGGGTGTTCCGGGTGATCGGGAAAGTGCTCCGGGGCGCCAATGTCCGGGGGCTGCTGTATTACCTTTATGGGCCGGGCCGGGCCAACGAGCATGCCGATCCGCATCTGGTCGCCGGATTCTCTGATCCGGGGGAGCTTGAGCCGGAACGCCGTCCCGGCGGATCACCGGATCTGCGCCGCCTGGCGGGGCTGCTGGCCCAGCCGGTGGCGGCGCTGGGCGGCCGTGGCGGTGACAAGCCGGTGTGGCATTGCTCGGTGCGGGCGGCGCCTGAGGACCGCATGCTGGCGGATGGGGAGTGGGGGCGGGTGGCGGCCGAGATCATGCACCGGACGGGGCTTGCACCCTGCGGTGATGACCTGCGAGTGCGGTGGGTGGCGGTCCGGCACGCACCGGATCACATCCACATCGTGGTGACCTTGGCCCGCCAGGACGGCGGCAAGGTCAGCACATGGAATGACTTCTACCGGGTGCGGGAGGCATGCCAGGACGCCGAGCACCAGCTCGGGTTGCGTTCGACTGCCCCGGCGGATCGCACCGCCGCCCGGCGTGCTACCCGCGCCGAGACCGAGCAGGCCACCCGGCGTGGATGGGCCGAGACGCCCCGCGCGACGTTGCGCCGGGAGGTGTGCACCGCGGCTGGCGGGGCGGGCACGGAGCGAGAGTTCTTCATCCGGCTGCAGCAGGCCGGGGTGCTGGTGCGCCTGCGGTCCAGCACCACCAGCCCTGGTCAGGTGACCGGGTACGCGGTCGGTCTTGCTCGTCACACGACCAAGGATGGTGCTGTGGTCCGGTACGGCGGTGGCAAGCTCGCCGCCGATCTGACGCTGCCCAAGCTGCGTGGCCGTTGGCCGGCGCCGGCCGGGCATGATCCGTTCGCCGCGGCGGAGCTGCCAGCATCTGCTGTGCGTGCTGTGCTCCGGAACAAGGTCACCGACGCGGCACAGCAGGTGTGGGATGAGGCGGGGTTCTTCGCCCGGCTGCGGGAGTCCGGGGTGCTGGTGCGGGTGCGGTTCAGCGAGACTGTTCCGGGCCAGGTCACCGGGTACGCCGTCACGCTTTCCGGCCACACGGGCACTGGGGGGGCGTTGTGCTGGTATGGGGGCGGGCGGCTGGCTGCCGGGCTCACCTTGCCGCACTTGCGCCAGCAGTGGGCACAGGGACGGAGCAACGATGCGGGGCGTTCCGGAGCGTTCCGGTTCACTGCCCCGGAACGGGACACGATCTACCAGCACGCGTCCCGCCAGGCCGCCACGGCCGCGGAGCACATCCGCCGGTGCGCCTACAGCGACCCGGCCACGGCGGCCGACGCGGCATGGGCGGCGGCTGACACGCTGCATGTCGCGGCTCGGGCGCTGCGCAGCCCGGTCCTGCGGCAAGCGGCCGATGTTTACGACCGGGCCGCCCGGGCACCCCATGGCCGGGTCCCGCGCCGCAGCCGGACGGGGACCGGCTGCGCGTCACCGCCCGGCTGCTGGCCATGACCGGTGACCTCACCGGCGACACCACCTTGCTCGCCGTCGCGCTGGTGGCCAACCTCACTGCGCTGGCGGCTGCCGTGGCCGAACTGCGCCGGGCACAGCAGCATGCGGCCCAGGCGGCGGCTGCCCGCTCGGCGGCGCAGCACCTGCACGACGCCGTGACGCGGGTCCGGTCCCGGGTACCTCGCCCCGGCCAGGCTCATGTGCCCCGACACGCAGGGCCGGTCGGCTCGGCGCGGGCCACTGAGGCTGATGTCCCGGTGGTGATTGTCGAGGGCGTGCCGCAGCTTCCGGATCTGGGTGGTAGTCCGAGCCCGCACCATGCCCGGCCGCTGCCACCCAGACGTGCCGGGCCGGGCCGGTGAGGGAGAAGCGAGGGGTCAGCGACGTTGGCCAGATCCCTCAGTACGTGGCACAAGGGACTTGGCGCTGGAGGGCATGACGGTTATCCACAGGCGAGTTGCGATGGCGCTGGGGCGGGAGGAGCTTGGATGGCGTATGAACCAGTCGTCTCTTGGGATTGGCCCGGAGTGATGTGCCCGGACGGACTGGAGGGAGCTGTGCAGGCGTTAGCTGGCAGCGATGCGTTCTGGATCCTGGTTTTTCCCGTGCTGGTGACGGTGTATCTGCTGCCGACGGTGGTGGGGCTGGTGCGCAGGGTGGACGCGCTGGGGCTGGTGTTCCTGGTCAACCTGATCGGCGCCCCGACCGGGGTGGGCTGACTTGGCGCCATGATCTTGGCGTTCGGGCCGCGGAGGATGCCAGCGCCGCCTGCCGGGGCTGAGGCGTGGGGCCGTTCGCGGGTGGGTCAGCGGACGTAGGTGCCGCGCTGGGGGACGGTTTCGACCAGGCCTTCTTGGCGGAGCAGGGCGATGGCGCGGCGGGCGGTGGTGCGGGCTACTTCCCAGGTTTCGACCATCTCGGACTCGGTGGGGATGCGGGAGCCCTTGGGGTATTCGCCGGAGGTGATCCGCTGGCGGATGATGCCGGCGATCTGGCGGTAGGGCGGTACCGGCCCGGTCGGGTCGATCTTGGACACGTGAACGAGGCTAACTGACCAGCGACAATGTCCTATGAAGCGCTACGAGCTACTACGAGGCGCTACGAGTTTGATAGGCTTCGGCCTTGTGACGGACTACTGGGAGGAGCACCTGCGCAGGCTGCGCGGGCGGGACCTGGCGGACCTGCGCTTGCACTGGGACGAGGCGTATGAGTTCAGCTGGGACAAGAGGTTCCGGGCTGCCCGGCTCGACGATGGGGCGGTGGTGGAGGCCGACAACGCCGCGGAACTGTGGGAACTCCTGCGCATCGACCACAGCGAACGGCCTGTTCGGCGCCCATCCTGACGCCTGGGAGCGCACGCAGCTTGCGTTGCGCTCAGCGACGCTCTTCCAGTATCCCCGCCGCCCATCGATGTCCGCTTGCACAGCGACGCCGGGCCGGGTCCGCCACGGCTACTACAGGACCCTTGCCAGGACCGTCGGAGGACAATGCCCAGAGGGACTGCCCCCGCTTTGGTTGACTCGCGGGGCTAACAGGGTCAGGCCGCTTTGGCGGCGGTGGTGTACAGCATCTCGTATTCGATGGGTGTCAGCGCTTGAGAAGTTCAAGCCGTTCATCGAGCGTCCCGGCCACCTCCTGGCCATTGATACCTCGGCCTTCATCGAGGGCGAGTACTTCACCGATTCGATTGGCGGCTGCTGGCCGGCATTCAGGCGGAGGAGCCCGTCCGGCTGATCGTGCCGATCACCGATGAACAGAACTGCTGGTTCGGCTGGCCCGGCCCTGACGCTCCTTAGCCGAGGACCAGCACGCTGTCGATCGGCGGTTACTTACGGTTAGCCACGCCGGAAGGAGCGCTGGTCAATGTGCGTGGGTGGTGGCTGGCTTGCCCTCAGTCGTGGTGGCGGTCCAGACTGCTTCAGGTAATGGGAGGGATGGCGATGGATGGGTCGGCTTCACCTGAGAGTTCGGGCGGGGAGCAGGCGCTGGTACCTGCCGATCCGGCTGTGCCGGCAATGCCGGTTATACGGTCGAGTGAGCGGTCAGCGAATCCATATCCGGTGCTGGAGGGCCTGAGCCCCACCGTCGGCTGGCAGTTTCAGCCATCGCGCCGGGGCGGTCCCGTTTTTGTTGTCATGCGCCGGGGGGCGGTCGGTTTCCCAAAGGTACTCGAGCGGTTCCCGCTGACGGAGGACGGATGGGCCAGTGCATGGCGGGCGCTGGTGCGGGAGAATCCAGATGCAGCCGAGAAGATCCAGGTGCGGCTGAGGGAACGGGAGCGTGAACACCGGGAGCTGGACCGGCGGCTCGGGACGATCCCGGAGATCGCTGAGCTTGACGCTCGTTCACTGGCGTGCCTGCGGCAGGTGGCGCTACTTGGCGGGTATGCGCCGGAGGCCGCGATCGTGATCGGGGAGTTCTACGATGCACGGTTCCTTGAGGACCGGCTCGCGGTCTTCCCTGCCCACTCGTGGGAGGCTCGCGCCGAAGTGCCTTACAGCGAGGTCGAAGACATCGAGATCGGTGGTCCAGGCCTGGTCAAGTCTGGTGGGGGATTCATCGGCGGTGGCTTTGGCGCTGTCGGCGCGCTGGAGGGCATGGCCGTTGCGTCAGTCCTCAATGCGCTGACCACACGGACCTCGATCACAACTATCGTCAGGGTCCAGGGTACGAGCTGCGAACTCTTCCTGCTGCATAAGCAGTCAACGCCTGAGCGGCTCCGTATCGAGATGTCCCGTGCGCTTGGCGCGATCCGCGCCGCAAGGGCCGCCGCAGCGCAAGGCGCCAAGGCGGACGACCCGTCCCCGCAGCGCGCGTCTCCGGTAGCAGAACTGACGAAGCTAGCCGACATGCTGCAGGCCGGTCTGCTTACCCGCGAGGAATTCGACCAGTTGAAGGCCAGACTCTTGCAGGGATAACCCAAAGCCTCGAAGCCCACCGCTCCCCAACGGATGCCAGCCCGGTGCACGAGTTGCGACAGTCCGCCAGACACGGGGTGCCAATACAGATCACCCAGACCTGGGACGACGAGCACCTTGAACCGTGTCAAGCCCACGCTCGAGCAGATCGGCGGCCACGGGCGCTCCTTCCAGCTCGTCTTCTAGAGCAGTGCTGGCCGACAGGACACGTCGGGCTGGTTATTGAGTTCGGACACCGTTCATTCCGTAACGGTGATCCCCACCTTCTGGGCTTGGCATGGGGCTGACCTGGTGCCGACGGCGGGGCCTGCTGGCCCCTCCCCGGTGTCCGCTGACATCTAATCGCGTCGGCTGATCGGCTCGTGACCTGCTCGGACATGATTGAGTGTCACGGCGATGGCCCTGTAGATGTCGCGGTTGGCTGGCGTGGTCGTGCCGGGCGGCGCGCGCGTTGCCATCTAATCGTGTCCGCGACGCGGCTAGTTGTCGCGGTCCGGCAGAAGCTGCCGGCCGTCAGAGAGCGTCGTGGGCCTGCTGGCCCTGATGAGCCGTGAGGGTGTCTGCGTTGATCGCTATGCTCCGCCCTGTGAGTGAGCCGCGCAGGGTGCTGATCGACTGGGATTACGGTGCGCATGGGATCTGGTCGGTCCTCACCAAGGAGGAGGAGATGGAAGCACCGGCCCCACCGGGTCGCTGGAGCGGCACGCCGCCACCCTGGTATTACAGTTTCGGTTTCTCGGTGCGTGGCCGCGTTGCCGCTCAGCGTGATGTCGTGGGTGGCTGAGGGTGTTACATTCGGTCACCTCCTTCCGGCCG
>Ga0307373_10007562_pt1 | contig 16909 bp, 17 predicted proteins | sample OX2MG_FD_202534 | JGI IMG/M metagenome (GOLD analysis project Ga0307373, IMG submission 202534) | Soil microbial communities from Risofladan, Vaasa, Finland - OX-2 | ecosystem: Environmental > Terrestrial > Soil > Coastal area > Acid sulfate soil | place: Finland: Risofladan, Vaasa | collected... | reverse complement strand
GCCGGGTCGCGGTCCCGGTGTATGAAGTACGACTCGCCCAGCTGCCGCGCCAGCGCGTCGTCCGTTTCTTCGTCCCCGCCTTCAGCGGCGCGCTGGCGCGCCAACGTGCGGGCGAAGCCGAGGACGCGCAGTTCGGCCAAGGACCACACGTCGGGCGACTCGGCGGCCGCGACGGCGCGGTCCTCCTGCAGGTCCTCCCAGTGCAGCACGTCGGCGAAGGGGCCGGGGCGGGCGGCCCGTAATTCGGCCGCCGTCGCCATCAGCGCCTCGCGCATGACGCGCTCGAAGTCCCACAGCGTCTGGTCCCCGTCGAACAGCACCGCCTCGATCACGCTGCGACGAGGACCACCTTCCCGAACTTGGCGCCGGCGGCGAAGTGCTCGTAGGCCGCCTGCGCCTCGGCGAGCGGGAAGGTTTCGTGGACCGGGACCTGCAGGCGTCCCGCCCGCAGCGCCGGCAGCACGTGGGCCGCTATGTCGGCGGCCACATCCGCCTTCTCGCGCCGGCTGCGGGCGCGCAGGGTGGAGCCGCCGATGCGCACGCGTCGCTGCATCAATTGCATGAGCTCGATCTCCATACGGCCACCGCCTCCCACGCCAATCACGACCACACGGCCCCACGTCGCCATGTGCGGTAGGACGCTGGTCAGGCTAGGCGCCCCCACCAGCTCGAGCACGACGTCGTAGGGCGCCTGGGCGCCCTCGTCGCCGGGCTCCAGCACCACGTCGGCGCCCAGCGCCGCCACCGCCGCACGCCGGTCGGGATTGCGCACCGTGGCCGTTACGGTCGCACCGGCCTGGGCGGCCAGCTGCACGGCCGCCGTTCCGACGCCCCCGGCGGCCCCCGAGACCAGGACGCGCTCGCCCATCTGCAGTTCGGCCTGGCGGAAAAGGCCGTCGTAACCAGTGGTGAAGACCTCGGGGAACCCGCCGGCCTCGACCCACGACAGGCCGGCCGGCACGGGCAGGGCGTGGGACTCGTCGACGTAGGCCATGGTGGCCTGCGCCCCGCCGCCCACGACGGCCATGACCCGATCGCCCGGAACGAAGAGCGTCACCTGCCGGCCCACCGCCACCACCTCGCCGGCGAACTCCATACCGGGGATGTCGACGGGCCATCCCGGCGGCGCTGGATAGAAGCCGGCCCGCTGCACCAAGTCCGCCGCGTTCAATCCGGCCGCCCGCACCGCCACCAGCAGCTCGGTGTCGCCGGGGACCGGGTCGTCCCGCTCCTCCCAGTACAGCTGGCCCTCCCGGATCACGACGGCGTGCATGCAGGTCACCCTACGCTGCCCGGGCACGCCGACAGCGGTCCCCGATAGGGTCGCGGCATGGCTCTCTACGACATCCCCATCCACACCCTCCAGGGCGACGACAGCTCGCTCGGTGACTACAAGGGCAAGACGCTGCTGCTGGTCAACGTGGCGTCCAAGTGCGGCCTCACGCCGCAGTACGAGGGCCTCGAGCGCCTGCAAAAGGACTACGCCGACCGCGGCTTCTCGGTCATCGGCTTCCCCTGCAACCAGTTCATGGGCCAGGAGCCGGGCACCTCCGAGGAGATCGCCGAGTTCTGCTCGGCCACCTACGGCGTCACCTTCCCACTCATGGAGAAGATCGACGTGAACGGCGACGACCGCAACCCCATTTACGCCGAGCTGACGCAAAAGGAGGACGCCGATGGCAACGCCGGCGACATCACCTGGAACTTCGAGAAGTTCCTCGTGTCGCCCAAGGGTGACGTCGTGGCCCGCTATCGGCCCCAGGTGGAGCCCGAGGACCCGACGATCATCGCCGACATCGAGGCGCAGCTGACGGCTTGACACCGCTGCGCCCCGCAGCGGCGGGCTTCGCCGCGTCCATCTTCGACATGGACGGGCTTCTCATCGACTCCGAGATCCTCTGGCACGAGGCCGAAATCGAGATCCTGGGTGGTCTCGGCGTGCCTCTCGCCGTCGAAGGCTGCCGCTCGACCAAGGGCATGTTCGTGGGAGAGGTCACCGCGCACTGGTACGGGCTGTACCCGTGGTCGGGCGCCACACCGACACCCGACGAGGTGGCGGTGCAGATCGTCGACCGGGTGATCGAGCTCATCACCAACAAGGGCGAGCTCAAGCAGGGCGCCGAGCACGCCATCGGGCTCTGCCGGGACCGCGGCCTGTCGCTGGCAGTCGCGTCGTCGTCGCAGTACCGCCTCATCGACGCCGCGCTGGCGCACTTCGGTCTGCGAGACAATTTCGAGCTGGTGCACTCGGCGGAGGATGAGGAGTACGGCAAGCCACATCCGGCCGTGTTCCTCAGTGCCGCGGCGAAGCTAGGCGCCGTGCCGCGCCGCTGCCTGGTCTGGGAGGACGCGCCTGCCGGCGTGCTGGCGGCCAAGGCGTCGTCCATGACCTGTATCGCCGTGCCGGAGGAAGGGGAGGGTGGCCACCCCGCCTTCGGTCTGGCCGACCTCGTCGTCGATTCGCTCCTCGACGTCACCGATGCCTCGCTCGACGCCCTCGAGCGAGCCCTGACCCCAGGCGTCTAGCGGACCCTCAGGAGCGGGTCTCGTTCGGTGACGTCCAAAGAAATGACTGTCTTCCGTCGGCCGTGAAGGCGGTCACCCGGGCTGCGTCATCGGGAGTCCAAAGGACGGTGAGCCAGCCGGGTCCCGCGCTGACGTCCGCCACTCGAGTCCCGTGCTGACGGTTGACCTCGACGGTCGTGACTGCGGGACCACAGAAGAACACCGCGAAGCAAGATGGGCGCCGGGCGATGAATGGCGATTCTCCGGTCGATCCCTCCAGCCGCAAGTGGAGGAGATCCCGCGCTTCTTGGAGTTCCCAGCGTTGGCTCGGTAACCACCCACTCCCGCCGCCTCCCGTGTGCTCCCACCTCCCGGCTTCGTTCCGCTGGAATTCATCGATGCCAAGCACTTCACGTCCCTTGCGATTGCGGCCGTAGCCGGCGACGACAGCGAGACCGTCGTACTTGTCGACATCGAATGGCACGAGCGACCCGTTGGATACCGGTGACAGCGCCGGCCACGGCCCGTCACCGTCTATGACCGCGCTCACCGCCTCGTCACTCGGCCACCAGACCATCGGCACGGATCACCACCTCCCCGGCGCGCCATGTTGTCAGACGCATTGCGACGCCGACGAGACACGTCTCCCGAACGGCGTCACGGTACAGCCGGCTCCGGAAATGGAGAAAGGAACGCACGGATGACCGTTACGGTACGGTCCGCTATGGCCAGGTGTCGGTCGGAACTGGCGAGGATCTACCCGGCGCTCACCTGTTTCGGATTGACCGTCTCTTCTGGTGCTCCTGGCGCTGGGCACTGCTCACCGCCACGTCTGGGCCTTGGCCGTGATCTCCGGACTGCTGGCGCTCTATTTCGGATTCGCTACCTTCACTTGGATTCGAAAGAGCAACCGCGGGCGCCAGAGTGCCGAGACCGTGAGGACTCCTCGGAGGAGAGCCGGGAACTGATCGCGTGCCTCACGTCCGGCTAAGTGCCTCCGGCCTCGAGGAGGATGCTGGCCGCTTCCGCATGGCCGTTCTGCTGCGCGAACCCGAGTGCCGTCAGCCCATGGGCCCCCCGTACGTTCGGGTCGGCGCCCGCATTGAGAAGCATGCGAACCATCTGGGCGTGGCCGCCCTGGGCGGCGAACATCAAGGGAGTGCTTGATTGCCTGTCCTTGGCATTGGCATCCGCGCCGCGCGCCAAGAGCGCCCGCACGGCCTCGTTCTGACCAGCGTTCGCTGCATACATGAGGGCGGCGTATCCCCCGTCATCCTGCGCTTCGAGGCGAGCCCCATAGTCGAGAAGAGCCTCTATTGAGTGCAGGTCACCCCGTTGTGCGGAGGCCATGAGGCGCGTGGCACCCCTGGGCAGTGAAGCGGACTGCGCGTCTTGGACCAGCCGAATTCCGGTCACCACACCCTGAGCTGCTTCGACGAGAGGTCGAAACCCGTGGTCCTCTCGCCCGAAGAATTCGCTCACGGGCAGGTCGAGGAATCGATTCCCATTCGATGAGACGAGATGGAAACGCACCGTTCCGGCCAATGGCCAGTCGCGGGTGTCTGCCTCCGTAAAGAGTTCCACGTGTGAAGCAGCAGAATGCAAGAGTTTGCGAGTGGCCTCGGCCACCGGACGAAAGGTTCCGGCGCCAAGGGTCCCCCCTCCGGCGCTGGTGTAGAAGCTCGTGGTGTCATCGGAGAATGCCGCGAAGGTCACGAATCCGTCCTCAGTGGGGATGTCAATGACGACCGCTGCGATCGGTCCACGCATGCCGCGGATGTCCGAGGTGTGAAGCGCCAGATCCCGTAGGCCCTCGTAGGGATTGTCGTCTCCCGTCACGAACCAACCGTACTGCCGCAGCCACGTTCTCCCAGAGTGGGCATTGGGGCGGACCCGAAGCGAGAGCGAAGGGCCCCGTCACGCATGGTGGCTCCATGGGTGGGAGGGCGCCCGTCTGGGTATAGAGATGACGGCCTGCATGATTCCGGCGTGCACCAAGGAGAGAACACTCATGACGATCGTCCGCAATGAAGACGGCACCCTGGTCGTTCCGGTGCGCCAAGAGCGCCGTCATGATGAGGAAGAAGGAGCAGACGCCGAGACCGTGGCTGCGGCCGAGACCACTCGTGTCCTTCACCCTGGAGAGGGTGGCTATGACGAAGCCTTGGTCGAGTGGGACCTACAGCAGAACCCCGACCGCGAGCCGGCGGTGTCGACGGCGAGCGGCCGCCAGGAGGCCATGGCTCTCGTCCATGCGGTGGCCGAGTCCCCCAAGCACAATGTGAGCACAGCAATCGAGGGGATCAACGATCCCGAAGCCAGTGGCGAGGCCTTGCGCCACGTCCTCGTCGGCGGCGTCCATTCGGTCGAGGACTTCGCCGCTGAGGTCGCCGAGGTCGAAGGTGGCGAGCCACTGCCGGCGCACAAGGCCACGAAGATCATCGGCGAGGTGCTCACCGAGCTCGACTCCTAGTGCACGCTGATGTCTCTCGGGCCCAGAGTTACAGAGCAGATCCGGCGTCCGGAAACATCGAGGGTGAAATGGGAGTAGCATCAATACCAGCTGATCGACCTCCTGGCAACTGGCCACCTGCAACCTTCGGCAGAAATGGGCCTGGCTGTGTTGCCCGATTTCAGCATGACTGTCCGAAACTTGCCCGGCATCCATGTCGTGGCCCTCTCTGGCGAGTTGGACGCCGCGACCTCCGATGGCCTCGCCGATGCGATTGTGCGGGCAGCGGGCTCGACCGTCGTCGTCGACCTGTCCGGCCTCACATTCATGGATTCCAGCGGCATCGGCGCTTTGGTGGTGGCCAAGAAGCGCATCGTGGCCAAGGGGCTGGGGCAGCTGGTGCTCACGAGACCCGGTGCGGCCGTCGGCAGGGTGCTCGACATCGTCGGGCTGAGTCAGTGGGTCGTGGAATGGTCGCCGGACTGGAATGAATAGACACCCCGAGCAAGACGCATGCCCGCGCTGCGGCAGTGCGGAAATCGCCACGCATTTCGAGAGGTCGAAGGCGGTGGCGTCTCCCGAGTGGCACAGCCGGTGCTCGGCCTGCCATTTCCAGTGGTCCGCCCCCTGACAGCCACCGCGCGCACGCGTGGCGGCACCCCACCTCATTTGGCGTGATTGACAGCTCAGCTGCGAGGAAGACTCCGCTCCAGGCGCGCCGCCACCTCGCGGTACCGTGCCACCGGAATGAGGTGCACGCCGTCGAAGGCACCCGACTCGCGGATGGCAAGGACAAGATCGCAGGCAGCGTCGACGCCGGCGTTCCGGTCCTTGTCCAGGCGCGCCACGAGGTCCGCAGGCACGGTCAGTCCAGGAATGGTGAAGTTCCTGGCCATGCCTGCACTGGCGATCACGATGACCCCGGCGTACACCGGAACGTCGACGTCGACGGTGGACCGCCAGGCCACGAGGTCGTCGAGCGAGAAGCCGACCTGCACGCACAGGAAGTCGGCCGCGTGCTTCCACGCCGGCAAGGGCCGCAACCCGCAGGCGGCGCCGAAGCGCATGGAGGGCCCGCCAGCGTGCCGGCCGCCATGCCTCTCCCCGTCGAGGGTCTCCGCGTACCCGCGGCCCTCGGACAGCATGGTCCGCACGTTGAGCTCGCTCGTGCGTGCCCCGGCCAACGGCTCGTCGCCGTAGACGAAGAGGAACTGGTCCACGCCGTAAGCCGCCGCGGTGAGGAGGTCGCGCCGGAAGCCGAGCAGGTTGCGGTCGCGGGCGTTGAGGCAGGCGATGGAGCGGCCCCCCATCTGCCGTACCTCGTGCGCAACGGCCACGCTCGAGACGGTGGCCCGTCCGATGTGGTTGTCGGGAATGAGGAACGTGGTGGCGACCGGGCTCAGCACGCCGATCTGGTGCCGCACGCGGGTCAGGTCCGGCGTGGTCGCGGGCTCTATTTCGCAGATCAGCTCGAAGGGGCGCTGCGCCGCGGCGGTCATGGCTTCGGGCCGAGCTGCTTGACGAACCAGATGTGGCGAGGGGGCACCGGGCGGCCGTCTTTGCCGACGAGGACCCGCTCCCAGCCCGTGGACTCGTAGAGCGCCACCGCCTCGGGCTGGCGGTCGCCGGTGCCGAGGCGCAGGTCGGTCAGGCCCAGCTCCCGGGCGGCGCCCTCGATCCCGGCCATGAGGGCCCGGGCGACACCGTGCCCGCGCGACCCGGGTTCGACCCAGAGCCGGCGGATCTGGCCCATGCCGGGGTGGATGGCGCGCACGCCCACCCCGCCGAGCGGAGGTCCGTCGGCATCGCCTCGGCGGGCCACCAAAAAAGCCCCATTGGGGGGATCGAACATGGCTGCGGTCAGCCCGAGCTCGCCGTCGTCGAGCTCGCCGTAACGCTCCACCATCTCGGCCTCAGCCTGCGCCACGACCCACCGGGGACCGTCGTCGTCGTAGGGCTCGCGGGCCACCGTGGGGGCCGTCGGAATGGCGGACGGGGACCGATTCATACCCTCTATCCTTTCCGACGCGGCCGGGGCGCCTGTTCCCGCCGCAAAAGAGGCTCTCTTTTCCCGTGTTCACACCCGTCCCACCAGACATCGACTTCGTCGCCCTCGAGCAGGCCGAACTGGCCCGCTGGTCGGCCCAGCGCGTCTTCGAGCGCTCCATCGAGCAGCGCGTGGGCGCCGAGCCATGGGTCTTCTACGAGGGCCCGCCGACCGCCAACGGCATGCCGGGCCTGCACCACGCCTGGGCCCGGGTCTACAAGGACCTCTTCTGCCGCTTCCGCACCATGGACGGCGCCTACGTGGCCCGCCGGGCCGGCTGGGACACCCACGGCCTGCCGGTCGAGGTCGAGGTGGAGAAGAAGCTCGGCATCACCGGCAAGGAGCAGATCGAGTCGCAGGTCGGGATCGCGGAGTTCACCCGTCTGTGCCGCGAGTCCGTCTACTCCTACGTCGACGAGTTCGCCCGCCTGACGACGCGCGTCGGCTACTGGGTCGACATGGATGCGGCCTACTGGACGTTGAGCCCGTCGTACATTGAGTCGGTCTGGTGGCACCTCCAGCAGCTCTTCGATCAGGGACTGTTGTACGAAGACCTCAAGGTGGTGCCGTACTGCCCGCGCTGTGGCACCGCGCTGTCGAGCCACGAGCTCGGCCAGCCCGACGTCTACCGCGACGAGGAGGACGAGTCGGCCTACGTGCGCCTTCGGCTGGTCGATGGGGACGGGGCGGTAGCCGCCGCGCTGGGAGAAGGGACCGGGGCCGAGTGGCTCGGCGTGTGGACCACCACGCCGTGGACCCTTCTGTCGAACACTGGCGTCGCCGTGAACCCGGAGTTGACCTACGCCGTCGTCGACGGGGTCGTGATGGCCGACGATCTGGTGGACGCGGTCATGGGGGAGGGTGCGTCGGCCCGGGTGACGGCCCGGGTGACGGCCCGGGTGCCCGGCTCGGCGCTGGTGGGCCTCAGGTACGAGCGGCCCTTCGACGACCTTTCGGTGCCCCACGGCGCCGACGGGTGGCGGGTGGTACCGGCGTCGTACGTGACGACCGAGGACGGCACGGGGCTCGTGCACCTGGCGCCGGCCTTCGGTGAGATCGACCGCCAGATCGGCCGTGAGAACGGGCTGCCGTCCCTGAACCCGGTCGGGCCCGACGGCGCGTTCACCGATGCGGTCGGATGGCTGGCGGGACGTCAGGTGCGGGAGGCCAACCACGACATCAACGAACGGCTGGAGTCCTCGGGGCTGCTGCTGCGCCGCTTCCCCTACGTGCACTCGTACCCGCACTGCTGGCGGTGCCGCACGCCGCTCATCTACTGGGGCAAGCCGAGCTGGTACATCGCGACGTCGACGCGCAAGGCCGACCTGCTGGCGGCCAACCAGACCGTCGATTGGCACCCGGCGCACATCAAGGACGGGCGCTTCGGGGAATGGCTCGAGAACAACGTCGACTGGGCCTTGTCGCGTGACCGCTACTGGGGCACGCCGTTGCCGATCTGGCGTTGCGGGCGCGGGCACGTGCGCTGCGTCGGATCGCTGTCCGAGTTGTCGGACCTGTGCGGGCGCGACGTGACGGGCATCGACCCGCACCGGCCGACCATCGACGACGTTGTGTTTGCGTGTGGGACGTGCGCGGCCGACGTGGGCGCGGTCGACGAGGTGGACGAGCTGGCGGTGTGCCGCCGGGTCGAGCCGGTCATCGACGCCTGGTTCGACTCCGGCTCCATGCCGGCGGCCCAGGTGGGCTACCCGCACGCTGTCGGGTCCGCCGAGGCGTTCACCCTCCCGGCGGACTTCATCTCCGAGGCGATCGACCAGACGCGGGGTTGGTTCTACTCGCTGCTGGCTATCAACACTTTGGTTTACGGCCAGAGCCCCTATCGGCACGTGGTGTGCCTGGGGCACATCGTCGACGCCGACGGCCGCAAGATGTCCAAGTCGCTCGGCAACATCATCGACCCGTGGTCGATCCTCGACACGCGCGGCGCGGACGCCATGCGCTGGTGGATGTTCTCGCAGGGCTCCCCCTGGACGCCGACGCGGGCGACGCTGCCGGCGATCGACACGGCCATGCGGGACATGCTGCTCACGCTGTGGAACACGTTCAGCTTCTTCACGACGTACGCGTCGCTGAACTCGTTCGATCCTTCGGACGCAGCGGTGCCGGCGGCCGGGGAGCGGAGGCCCTTGGACCGCTGGATCCTGTCCCGGCTGGCCAACACGACGGCGACGGTGACGGACGCCCTGACCACGTACGACCCCCTCGTGGCGGCGACCGCCGTGGCCGACCTGGTGGACGACCTGTCCAACTGGTACGTGCGACGCAGCCGCCGCCGCTTCTGGCGCACGGACCCCGACGCGCCCGCCGGCGACACGCTGGCGGCACAGGCGACATTGCACGAGGTCCTGACGACGCTCACGTTGCTGCTGGCGCCGATGTGCCCGTTCGTGTCCGACACCATGTGGCGGCACCTGACGGGGGCCGCGGTGGATGGCGACGCATCGGTGCACCTGGCCGACTGGCCCGTGGCCGAGGCGGCGTTGGTGGATGCGGACCTCGAGGCGCAGATGGCGCTGGCCCGCCGCCTCACGTCTCTGGGCCGGGCCGCCCGGGGCGAGGCCTCGGTCAAGGTGCGCCAGCCGTTGAAGCGGGCGCTCATCTTCCTCCCGGCGGGCTCGCCCGAAATTCTGCGCGACATTGTGGCGGACGAGCTCAACGTCGACGAGGTGGACACCGCCGAGGAACTCAGCGAGGTCATTCAGTTCGAAGTGGTGCCGAACTTCCGCACGCTCGGTGCCCGCCTGAAGGATCTCGTCAAGGAGTTGAAGCCGGCGTTGGCGGCACTCGACACCACCGCCGCGGCGGCGGCGCTCGAGGCGGGGGAGTCGATCACCGTCGTCCTGGGCGGCCAGCCGGTGGAGCTGTCGCCCGAGGACGTGCAACTTCGGGTTCGGGGCCAGCAGGGTTTCGCCGTGTCCCGCGAGGGGGGCGAGGTCGTGGCCTTGGACCTGAATCTCGACGAGGGCCTGCGCAAGCGGGGGCTGTCCCGCGACGTGGTGCGCTTGATCCAGGACCTGCGCAAGGCGTCCGGACTGGAGGTCTCCGACCGCATCCGCGTGCACGTGGTCGGGCTCGACGTGATCGCCGAATTCTTCGACTTCATCGCCCGCGAGGTGCTGGCGGTGGAGATCGTCTCGGGGCCGGGTCCGGGAGAGGGTGTCGTGCTGGAACTGGACGACGAGTTGTTGCGCGAGCCGGTGCGGGTCTGGATAGAGCGGGTCGAACCGGGCTGACGACGCGGGTCGCGGGCGGTGGGCGGCCGGACGTTCCGCGCGCGTGGGGAGCACGCCGGTTGCCGCCACGAGTTGGGCTGAGATTCACTCTCCGATCACCATTCGATCGGCGACGTGTAATGCCGGCGTCTTACGGTGTCGGGCGTCGGGGCACGTCTGTTTGGAGGTCGATTTCATGCGCTCGTTGCCAACCCGGGGCGTTGCCCTGCCCATGGCCGCCATCCTTCTGCCGCTGACGGCGGCCCTTGCTCTGGCTGCGCCGTCGCCGGCCGGCGCCTCAGGAGCGGGCCAGGATCCCCATGGGTGGCGCGGCGGTGGTTCCGGGCTGAGCGCCCAGACCGTCCTGTCCGGCAGTTCGCTCACGCACACGTTCACCGTGGCCGGCACGGCAGGCACCCAGACGGAGCCGTTGAGCAAGCCGGACGACATCGCGCAGCTGGGACGCGACATCTTCGTCGGCTTCCAGAACGGCGTGGGACCCCAGGGCGAAGCCAGTCCAAGCGGGAACCTCGACAGCACCGTGGTCGAAATGACCACGAGCGGGCATGTGCTGGCGCAATGGGACGTCGTCGGCAAGACGGACGGGGTCACCGCCGACCCCGACACCCACACGGTCATTGCCACCGTGAACGAGGACGCCAACTCGTCGCTCTACGCCATCACACCGGGCTGGGGAGGCGGTGTACAGCACTACCAGTTCAACGAGCCTTTGCCCCACAACGGCGGCGCCGATGCGATCTCCGTCGTGAACGGGCGCCTGACCATCAGCGCCTCGGCGCCGGGGACCACCGACACCCTTGCGGCGCCCCAGCCGACGTTTCCCGCCGTGTACTCGGTCACGCTCGACGCCGTTCACTCCGTCGCCACGGTCACGCCGGTGTTCAACGACGAGGACGCCGCGACGGTGGCCAATGTCGGGACCCCGCAGAGCGGCCAAACGGTGAACCTGGCGTTGACCGACCCCGATTCGAGCGAGGTCGTCCCGTGGGACGCGCCGCGGTTCGCCGGCGACTTCATGCTCACGAGCCAGGGAGACCTCCAGCAGATCTTCGTCAGCCCGTGGGACCACAAGCTGTCCGTCCTCAACCTTTCGCAGGCCGTCGACGACACGGCATGGCCCGACAGCGACGGCGGGGCGCTGTATGCGACGGACTCGACCAACGCCACGGTCGACGTGGTGACGGGACACTTCCCGGACGGCCCCGTGGTGGCGGTGACGCCGTGTGGATCGAACAGCGCCCCATCCACGTGCCCGGCACCACCAGCGTTCCCGGGCAACTTTCTCGGTTCGTTGAACCCGTGGACCGGTCAGATCACGGCGCTGACCGTGGGCGGCGTCCCGCTGGTGCCACAGGGCGGACTGCTGTCCGTCGACCAGCGGGGCGGACAGGGTCAGCGCTGATCGGGCGCAGCGCGCGGGTCACCGGGGAGGAACGCGCCGGTCAGGGCGATCTGGACGCCTCCGGTGGCGGCCGGGTCGAGCACCACGAGGCCACCCTCCCAGCGGACGATCGTGATGCCCGCCCCATGGAGCGCGTCGGTCGCCGCACCCAGATCCTTCACGCGCAGCGCGAGGAGATGGGTGCGCGCCCGCGCGTAGGGGCGGCCCCAGAGAGCGTGACCCTCGTCGCCCGGCAACGGGAAGAGGGCGAGCGTGGAGTTACCGAGTGACACGCCGGCCGCGGGATGGCCCGGCGGCGTGTCGGCGTCCACGAAGGTGACCGCGGTGCCGAGCAGCGAGGCGAAGTACTGGGCCCGGCCCACGGGGTCGTCGACCAGCGCGCCGATGAAGGCGTGGTGTGTGGCCGGCGCCAGGACGCGGCCGGCGGGGAGCGGGTCTGGCGGGGCAGCTCCGAACCTCGGGTCGACGGGGAGTTCGAACGAGCTCCACTGGAAGAAGATGCCGCCTGTGTCACGAGGGTCGCTGAAGCACATCTCGGGGCGGGGGCGGGCCGCAATGCGCACCTCTTCCTGTTGGAGGTGCGCCATCGTTGCCTCGAGGTTCTCGACCTGCAGCGCAACGGAGTGCATGCCGCCCCCGAAGCGCTCGACGAACCGGGCCGCCGCGCCGTCGCCGATCGGCTGGCCGATCTCAATCGCGTTATCGCCCGCCCAGGCCATGCCGCCGCGCCGCCCGATGCCCGGGTCGGTCGACTCGCTGTATTCCAACGCCGTCAGGCCCACGATGGTGGCCAGGTTGCGGACAGCGAGGTCGTAGTCGGCCACCATCGCCGTGGAGTGGAACAGCCACCGTACGTGGTGGCGCCGACGGCCCGGCTTCCTCACAGTCCCGCCGTCACCGGGAGCTCGATGCCCGTGATGTTGCGCCCGCTGGGACCGGCCAGGAAGACGACCGCCCCGGCCACGTCGGCAGGGTCGACGTGGCGCCGCAGGGAGGCGTCCGAGGCCATGCGTGCCGAGACCTCGTCGGCACTCTCACCGGTGCGGGTGGCGATGGCGTCGATCATGGCGTCGAGTGGCGCGCCCGTGACGAAGCCGGGCGTCACGATGTTGACCCGCACGCCGGCCCGGCCCAGCTCCTTGGCCATGGTGAGCGAGGCGCCGACCATGGCACTCTTCGTCGCCGTGTACCGGGCCCGCCCCGGCGGGAGGGCCCGGGTCCCGATGGTGCCGACCTGGGTGATGGACCCCCCGGGGTTGGGGGTCATGGCGTGTGCCGCCAGCCGGCTCAGCTCCATCGTCCCGATGACGTTCACCTCGAAGGCCTGCCGCCACGACTCCCAGTCGCCGTCAGCCACCGCGCCCGTTTCGCCGCCGGCGGTGGCCACGTTGACCAGGATGTCGATCCGGCCGAGGCGGTCCAGGGTCTCGTCGACCAGCGCCCGGCACGAGGCCAGGTCCGCGAAGTCGAATGCGATGGGCACGACGTGGGTTCCCGACGGACCGTTGGCGACCATTTCGAAGGCCATGGTCTCCAGACGGGCGGCGTCGCGGGCACCCACGACGACGTCGGCCCCTTCCCGGCGGAGGGCCGTGGCGCAGGCCCGCCCGATGCCGGGCCCGGCGCCGGCGACGATCGCCACCTGTCCGTCGAGGGAAGCCATTCGATGTCGAGTCAGTCGCCCAGGTCGGGCGCCCATTGGACGCCGTTGATATGGCCGCCACCGTCGACGAAGAGCGTGTTGCCCGTCACGTAGCGGGCGTCGTCGCTGGCCAGGAAGACGGCGACCGGGGCGATGTCCTCCTCGGGGTCGCCGAGGCGGCCCATGGGGTTGGAGGCGTCGGCGGCCGCCTCGAGCTCGGGGTGCGCCTCGAAGACGGCGCGGGTCGCCGCCGACTTGGCGCCGGGGCAGATGACGTTGACCCGGATCTGCCACGGCGCCCACTCGCGGGCCGCCGTCCGGCTGGCGGCCCGCAGCGCCTCCTTGGCCACGTTGTAGGACGTCGTGCCCATGTGCGCGTTGACGCCGTTGAGCGAGCACAGGTTGACGACGGCGCCGTCCCGCTTCGCCTTCATGATGGGCAGGACGGTCTGCATGCCCCAGAACGGGCCGAGCAGGCCCATGGACAGCCCCCACTGCATCTGCTCGTCGGTCATCGTCTCGAAGCGCCCGAGCGTGCCGCCACCCCAGGCGTTGTTCACGAGGATGTCCACGGTGCCCCAGGTCTGCACGGCGAAGGCCACCATGGCGATGACCTCGTCCTTGGCGCTGGCGTCGGTGTGCACGAAGCGAACGTCGGCGTCGAACTCGTCCCGGCAGGCGGCGGCGACGGCCTCGCCGGCGTCGTCGTCGATCTCGGCCACCAGGACCAGGGCGCCCTCGCGGGCGAACCGGCGCACAATGCCCCGCCCGATGCCGTCACCGCCGCCCGTGACGATGGCCACCTTGCCTTGCAGTCGGTCGGTCATGCGTGCCTCACCGTAGCGAGGAAGGCGTCGGTCTGCTCAGCGCCGAGCGGGTGCTCCAGCGGTGCCCGAGGTCACTCGACACACACGGGCCGGCTGTGGTGGACTGCGGGTGTGGGTCAGAGGATCGAGGTGTGCCGGGACATCGCCGCGTCACCCGAGCAGGTGTACGCCGCCATCTCCGACGTCACGCGGATGGGCGAGTGGTCCGAGGAGTGCCGCAGCTGCGCGTGGCAGGAGGGCTCCGACGGTCCGGTGTTTGGCGCCACGTTCGACGGCGACAACGAATATGGCGAGCACCGATGGAGGACGCAAGGCAAGGTCATCGAGGCTGTACCCGGCCGGTCGTTCGCTTTCGAGTGCTCCATGATGGACTTCCACTATTCGACGTGGGGCTACCGCATTGAGCCGACCGGGTCGGGGTGCCACGTCACGGAATGGACCGAGGACCTGCGTCCAGAGTCCGTGCTCGAGTTCAGCCGGCAGACCTCGGGCGTGGACGACCGCACGGAGAGAAATCGTCAGACGATGGGCGGCACCCTGGCGCGCCTCGCCGAGTTCTTGGAGGTCTGATGGCCGGTCGGGTCCGGGCGGCCTTGTTCGGGCGACCGGCGCAGCGTCCGGGGTGTGAACGGGATCGCCATTTCGAACAGGTGGAGATCAACGGATGTCGGCGACGCTCAAGGTGACGCATAAGGCTCTGGGGGCGGAGGTCCGCCGCGACACCTACGACGTGGTCGTCGACGGTGTGCGCGTCGGGTCGGTCGAAATGAACGACACCATGGAGTTCTCCGTCGATCCCGGACGTCACACCCTGCAGGTCCGCGATGGCCGGAAGTCGAGCAGCACCGAAGCCTTCGACGCAACCGAGAACGCGACGGTCGCCTTCCGGTGCACCGGAAAGAGGTTTCTGCCCATCTTTCTGGCCTCCTTCCTCGTCCCGGGGCTTGCCCTGAAGCTCGTTCGGGTGTGAGTCGGGATTCTCCCTGTCCCACCTCCTTTGCCAAGAGCTACAGAAACTCGTCGACTCGATGATTGAGGTTCGCCCAAATCCGCGACACTGTCCGTGCGATGGGTGCTGATGGCGTGAACATGTCGAGGCCTCAGCTCTTGGGCAGGGCGCTGACGCTCTCGTACATGTCGGTGGCGTGGGGGCTGATTGCCGGTGCGTGGTCTGTCACCGCAGGGCTCTTGGCGGGGAGCCTCGGGGTTCTCGGACTCGGACTCAATGTGCTCGCCGATGTGGCCGGGTCGGTCGGTCTCATCTGGCGCTTCGGGGTGGAGCGCCGGGATCCGAGACGCGGGATGCAGGCGGAGGCGCGGGCCTCGTTCGTTGTCGCCGCAGCACTGGGCCTGGTGGCGGTCGCGCTGACCGTCGCAGCCATCCACGATCTCCTGGCCCACTCGGTCCCCGAGGACTCACCCCTGGCGATGGTCGCGGCCGGAGTTTCGGCCGTCGTCCTCGTTCCTCTGGGCTGGGCGAAGCGCCGAACGGGCCGAGAGCTCGGGAGTCACGCCTTGATGGGCGACGGGACGTTGAGTGGCATCGGCGCCGCTCTCGGGGTCCTTGCCCTCCTCGGGCTCCTGGCCGACCAGCTCTTCGGCTGGTGGTGGGCGGATCGAATGGCCGCCCTCTGCGTGGCGGTGGTGGCTTCTGCCGAGGCAATCCGGGTCGTGCGGTCTCGCCCGGACTGACTCCCTCACGCGGGCCCGCACCACGGTGCGGTCAGAGATCCTGTTGGACCGCTTCCACCATTTTCGCCTGATCGGCCGTCACGTGCAGGAACCCGGCGGACGTGGAGAGGGGCACGTCCCCGACGGCGATCATGACCGCCACCTTGCGTCCGCTCTTCGTCTCCACGTAGCCCGCCAGGCTGTTCCCGAGAACGATGATCTGGTCGGCCGCGTTCCCGACGACGCGGTTTCCGGTCTTTATCTGTGCATGCCCCGCTGCTGGTGACGTCGGCAGCACGTTCGCAAGCGTTCCGTCCCGACCGAGGATGGGAAGCGCGTCGAGCAGATACTTCCCGTTTTGCGTGGTCGTCGCGTGACGGAGGAACGTCACCAGTGCGGACGGCGTGCTCCGGTTACTGTCGTCCGATCCGGCACCGTCGAAGAGCGTGGCCCCCGACGAAGGGACCCCGAAGCTCGTGATCGTCTTGTGTTCGGCGACGAGGCCCTGCTGGCAATCGGTACTGCCCATGGACACGGCGGCCAGACAGGTCATGAGATCTGCACCGCGGTTGTAGCTCACCTTCAAAATGAGCGTGATGTACTGGGCCAGGGTCGTGGAGACGTGCTCGCCGATCATGTCCGAGGCCTGATAGCCGCCCTTCGGCGGCAGCAGCGCCGAAGGGTTGGGTCCCGTCGGCGCGGCGGACACGCTCACGCCGGCTCGCTGCAAGGCTTCGATCAGCGCGGTCCTGGCGAAGGCGGAGGGATCCTTGATTTCGGACACGACGAGAGTGGGTTGGCTCCCGGCGGCTATATGGCCGGTCACCACCAGCGTCCCGGGGGTCGGTTCGCTGACCGCCACCGATGTCGTCTTCCCGGCCGCCACCGTTGTCACCTGGTTCTGCACGGTGTACGAGGCGGTCATCGGACGCCAATTGACGGTGGCGGGCTGTCCCACCGGGCCGGGCCCGACCTCGATGTCAATGAGGTTCTCGTTCACCCAGATCGGAGAGATGAGCCCATCGGGGAACCCGTTGTACGGGGTGAACAGCCGGTCGTCGATCACGACGTTGCCGTCGACGGAAGTGATCCCGGCCTGACGCACCATG
>Ga0307373_10007561_pt1 | contig 16912 bp, 15 predicted proteins | sample OX2MG_FD_202534 | JGI IMG/M metagenome (GOLD analysis project Ga0307373, IMG submission 202534) | Soil microbial communities from Risofladan, Vaasa, Finland - OX-2 | ecosystem: Environmental > Terrestrial > Soil > Coastal area > Acid sulfate soil | place: Finland: Risofladan, Vaasa | collected... | reverse complement strand
TCGCGCTCGGCACGGTATGCGATGTCGTGCCGCTCACCGGCCTCAACCGCGCGCTCGTGGCGCAAGGCCTGAAGGTGATGCGCCAGCGCCACAACACCGGCATCGCCGCGCTCGCCGACGTGGCGCGCCTGTCGGAGCGCATCGATTGCTATCACGCCGGATTCATTCTAGGCCCGCGCGTCAACGCCGGCGGACGTGTCGGCGCCGCCGATCTCGGCACGCGGCTGCTCTCGACCGACGATCCGCTCGAAGCGCGTCAGATCGCGGCCGAGCTTGACCGGCTCAACGAGGAGCGCCGCCAGATCGAGGCGCGCGTCCTCGAAGAGGCGATCGCGCAGGTCGAGGCCGCGGATGGCAAGCCGCCGCTCATCTTCGTCGCCAAGCAAGGTTGGCATCCCGGCGTCATCGGCATCGTCGCCAGCCGCTTGAAGGAGCGCTACGGCCGGCCGGCGCTGGTGGCGGCGATCGAGAACGGCATCGCCAAGGGCTCGGGCCGTTCGGTCGCCGGCGTCGCGCTCGGCGCTGCGGTGATCGCGGCGCGCCAAGCCGGGTTGCTGATGAACGGCGGCGGCCACGCGATGGCGGCGGGCTTCACCGCCGAGACCGGCAAGCTCGACGCGCTGCGCGATTTCATGGCGGCGCGCGTCGGCGATGCGCAGGCTGGCAGCGATCCGGTGCCCGAGCTCGCCATCGACGGCGCGCTCGCCTGCGCCTCGGCCACGCCCGATTTCGTCACGCTGATCGAGCGCATCGCGCCGTTCGGCACCGGCAACTCGGAGCCGCGCTTCGCTTTCCCCAACCTGCGCGTGCTGCGCGCGACGGTGGTCGGGCAGGCACAGGCGCATGTCAGCTGTACGCTGGGCGACGGCGCCGGTAACGGCCGGATCAAGGCCATCGCCTTCCGCGCGCTCGAAAGCGCGCTCGGCCCGGCGCTGCTCAAGTCGCAAGGGGTCGGATTCCACGTCGCCGGCCACGTCCGCGCCGACAATTGGCAGGGCCGCGAAGGCGTGCAACTCCTGATCGACGACGCCGCGCCTGCGCTCGCCAGCTAAGGCAGCCAGCGCTCCTTCCACGCCTGGAATATCAGCACCGTCCAGAGCGGATACTGCCAATTACGCTCGCCCGATAGGTGCTCGCGCCACTTGGCGCGGATCGGCGCCGGGTTGAACACGTCTTCGGCGGCAAGGCGTCGCTCGTCCAGCAGGTTTTCCGCCCAATCCTTCAACGGACCGCGCAGCCAGGAATCGATCGGCACGCCGAAGCCCATCTTCGGCCGGTCGATCAGCGACTTCGGGACATAGCGGTCGAGCACGCGGCGTAGCACGCGCTTGCCGATGCCGCCGCTGGCCTTGAGCGCCGGCTTAAGCCGCCACGAGAACTCGACGACACGATGATCCAAAAGCGGCACGCGTGCCTCGAGCGACACCGCCATCGAGGCGCGGTCGACCTTGGTCAGGATGTCGTCCGGCAGATAGGTGAGGGTGTCGAGATATTGCATGCGCTCGACCGGATCGGGCACGCGCTCGACGAGGCGCTCGTCCCATAGCAGGCCCTTGGGCTCGAAGCTGCGGCGGACGATGGCGTCGGGATTGTCCCAGTGCGTCACCATCAGGCGATAGAAATCGGCCGGCGTGCCGGCAAGCGCGCCGGCGAGCTTGTGCACGCGGTCGCCGAATTGCGGCATCGCCCACGAGCCGAGCGCCGACCACGTGCCGGGCGCAACGCTCTTGACCGCCGCGGCGGCGAGGCCGCGCGCGCCTTGCGGCACCGCGTCGAGCACGCGACGCACCGCCTCAGAGCGGAAATAACGGGTATATCCGGCGAAGAGCTCGTCGCCGCCGTCGCCCGACAGCGCGACGGTGACGTGCTGGCGCGTCATTTCGGAAACCAGAAAGGTTGGAATCTGCGAGGCGTCGGCGAACGGCTCGTCGTACATCTCGGGCAGGCGTGGGATCACCTCGAGCGCGTGACCGGGCGCGACATAGAGCTCGGTATGATCGGTGCCGAGATGCTTGGCGACGCGCGCGGCATGCGGCGCTTCGTCGAAGCCTTTCTCGTGGAAGCCGATCGAGAAGGAGCGAACCGGACGATTGCTGCTCTTCTGCATCAACGCCAGCACGGTCGATGAATCGATGCCGCCGGACAGGAACGCGCCCAAAGGCACATCGGAGATCATGCGGCGCTTCACCGCGTCGCCGAGCAGCGCGTCGAGAATATGCACCGCTTCGTCCTCGCTGCCGGCGAAGCGATCGGCCTGGCCTTTCCGTGCTACCTCATCCAGCGACCAGAATTCGCGGATCTCGACTGGTTTGCCGGCGCGCGCGGCGAGAATGGTGCCGGGCGCGAGCTGGCGCACGCCCTGATAGATGCCGCGCGATGCCGGCACATAGGCGAAGCGTAGGTATGCCGCAACGGCGTCGCGGTCGAGCGCCGGCGTCCAATCCTTGACCGCGCGCAGCGCCTTGAGTTCCGAGCCGAAGAGCAGCTGGCCGTCGGTCTCGATCCAGTACATCGGTTTGATGCCGAGCCGGTCGCGCACGAGATAGAGCGCGCGCTCCTGCCGGTCCCACAGCGCCAGCGCGAACATGCCGATGAGGCGCTTGATCGTGGCTTCGACGCCCCAGACCGCGAAGCCCTCGACCATGACCTCCGTGTCGCAATGGCCGCGAAATTTCCGGCCGGCGGCTTCGAGCTCGGTCTTGAGCACGTCGGCGTTGTAGACCTCGCCGTTGTAGGAAACGACGAAGCGGCCGCAGGACGAGACCATCGGCTGCGCACCGGCCGGCGAGAGATCGATGATCGAGAGGCGCCGGTGGCCGAGCGCAATGCCGGCTTCGGCATCGGCCCAGACGTCGCCGGCATCCGGCCCGCGATGCAGCAACGCATCCGCCATGGCGCGGCCCTGCGCGACAAGTGCCTCAGGCGCGCGCCGCGCGCGATAATCGAACAGGCCAGCGACGCCGCACATCAGGCGGCCTGCGAAAGGCGAGGGGAAGACATCGCGGCGGAGTGTGCCGACACGCCGCGCCGTCGTCGAGGGCCACGGCGAATCGTTACCACCTCGTCATGGCCGGGCTTGACCCGGCCATCCACGACCTTCTGTGCCCGAAGACGTGGATGCCCGGAACAAGTCCGGGCATGACGGTGGAAGGAAGAAACGAGGGCATGTTGCTTTATCGGGCGCGGGCCGTTACATGAGGACGGCACGTCCCCATCGTCTAGAGGCCTAGGACATCGCCCTTTCACGGCGGTAACGCGGGTTCGAATCCCGCTGGGGACGCCATCCGGCTTGACTGCGCGCGGCAGCTACGGGAGCCTCCTCCGACAGTTGGACTGAATCGATTTCGGGGGCGTCGCATGGCGGAAAAGAAGAACCTCAAATCGCTCGTTACCACGGTCAAGGCGCGCATCGACGCCGCGCAGAACAACTCCGCGGAAAATCCGTCCTGGATCAAGCAAGTGGCGATGCTGACGGGCGTGCTGGCGGCGGTGTCCGGTTTTCTCGTCGTGCGCTCGACCGCCGTCACCAACAACGCCATCTATGAGAGCAATCAGGCGATTCTGTCCCAGACCCAAGCCTCGGACGCGTGGAACGAATACCAGGCCGACAGCATCAAGGCGCACGTCGTGGAAACAGCGCTGGCCACGGCGCCAACGCTCAGTGCCGAAAGCCGCGCCGCGCTAGCGAAGGAAGCGGCGGACCTTCGGGCCCGCCAACCGAAAATCAAGCAGACCGCGACCGACAACACGGCCGCGCGCGACCGGCATTTGCAGACCGGATTCCAATGGCTCGCCGAAAAAGACTTGCTCGGCTACGCCGGATTAAGCGCACAGCTTGGTATCGCGCTGGCGTCCGTCGCCGCCCTGGTGCGCTGGCGCACGCCGTTTCTCGCCGGCATCGTCGCGGGCGCTGTCTGCATCGGCATCACCGCTTACGCATTCGCAGCGTATTACGGAATTGCGCCATAGCCGCGCCGGCGAAAAATTCGCGCCGCGCGACACCAAGGCATCGGGAGGAATTTTCCATGAATGACGCCAATGCCAGCCCGACTACGCAGCAGATCTACAAGATTGCGCTGGCGAGCATCATCGGTTCGGTGATCGAGCAATACGACTTTCTGGTCACCGGCGTGATCGCGGCGACCGTTTGGGGCGGCGTATTCTTCAAGCTGCCGAGCCTTGCGGCCGTCGCCGCGGCGATCGCCGTCTACGGCATGGGCATCATCATCCGGCCGGTCGGCGCTTACATCTTCGGCCACATCGCCGACCGGCAGGGCCGCAGGGACGCGATGGTCTACGCGCTCGTGCTGATGGGCGTCAGCACGCTGCTGATCGGGCTGACGCCCGGTTACGACAGCATCGGCGTCGTCGCACCGGCGCTGCTGATCGTCTTTCGGCTGTTGCAGGGGATCAGTTTCGGCGCCGAGTTCGGCACCGCCTCGACCTGGGTGGTCGAGCAGGCGGCGCGATCGAAGCATCGCGCCTTCTGGGGCGCCTGGGTCGGATTCGCGATCCCGATCGGTCTGCTGCTCGGATTCGGCTCCGTGATTTTCGTCAAGTCGCTGATGGCGCCGGCGGAATTCGTCGCGTGGGGCTGGCGCATCTTCTTCTTCATCGGCTTCCTGGTGGCGATCGTCGGCATCGTCATCCGCACGCGCACCCAGGACAGTTTCGTCTTCGAACGGCACCGCGCGCAAAGCGAGATCCTCAAAAATCCCGAGCAGCAGGTCTGGCGCGAGATGCCGCTGACCATCCTGCGCACGTCGCTGGTGAACGCCATGTTCGGCGGCGCGTTCTTCCTCTATTTCGTTTTCGGCACCGGCTACATGAAGACTGTCGGTTTCACCGGCATCGTGCCCGAGGCGATCGGCCTGATCGCCGCGGCTTTCATGCTGGTGTTCATGATCATCGGCTCATGGCTCGCCGACCTGATCAATCGCCGAACGATCTTGCTGATCGCCGCCGTCGTGTTCCTGCTCTTCGCGATCCCGTATTTCTATCTGATCAACACCGGCAGCTTCATTCTTGCGACGATCGCCGAAATCATCGGCTTCGGCTTCGTCTTCGGTTTCGGCTATGGCGCGATCCCGACCTTCTATACCGAGAATTTTCCGACCCGCTATCGCGCCTCGGGCGCGAGCGCGGCGTATCAGATCTCCCAGGTCTACGGCGGCGGGCTGATCCCGATCGTCGCCGGCCTGATCCTGCAGGCGATCGGCATCCACCGCGCTTACATCTATATCGGCCTGCTGGTGATGGTTTACGCGGTGCTGGCGATCGTCGCCATCCTCCGCACACCGGAGACAAAGGACATCAACCTCGAAGGGTGAGCGTCGACGGGCGCGCAGATGTCTCGTCAGCGCAGCAGATGCGGCCATAGACCTGTGACACCGACGACGATCAGATAGATCGCGACGAGGTAATTCAGCAGGCGCGGCACAAGCAGAATCAGAATGCCGCAGACGAGCGCAACGAGCGGCGTGATCAAAACGACATTGAGGGCCATGGGGTAGGCTCCGCTGTCTGACGTCGCGAACGAGTGGGTCGCGGGAAGTCAAACGGGCCGCGAGCGATTGTGGTTCCGCGCGCAACCCGGGGCGCCACTCGGTCATGGGTGCGACAGCGCCACCAGCCGTCAGCCCGGCTGTGACGCCGCCCGGCTTGGGCGTTCGATCCCATCGCGCGCATTGTCGGCCAAGCGGACCTCGCGCACGGGGAAGGGGATTTCGACGCCCTCGCGCTTGAACGAATCCCACAGCGCCAGCATGATTGCGCCGCGCACATTGGTCACGCCGGCGACCGGGTCCTCGATCCAGAAACGCAGGACGAAGTCGAGCGAGAAATCGTTGAACTTGATCAGGTGACAAACCGGCTCTGGCCGCGCCAGCACGCGCTTAACACCGAGTGCAGCGGCGATGGCCAGCGCTTGCACGGCATGCGGATCGCTCGCGTAGCTCACGCCGAAGTCGACGTCGAGGCGCACGCGGTCGTTCGAGTGCGACCAATTGATCACCCGCTGAGTGACGAGATCCTCGTTGGGAATCAAGATTTCGCGGCCGTCGCGGACAACGACCGAGGTATAACGCGCGCCCATGAAATCAACCCAACCGAAATTTTCGCCGACCGTGATGACATCGCCCGGTTTGATCGATTTGTCGGCGAGCAGGATGATGCCGCTGACCAGGTTGGAGACGACACGCTGCAAGCCGAAGCCGATACCGACGCCGACCGCACCGGAGAAAATCGCCAACACGGAGAGATCGATGCCAACCGAGCTGAGCACCACGACAATCGCAATGGTGACCAGCGTGAGCCGGATCAGCTTGGAGATGAGGACCTGAATCGAGGGCGTCAAATCGGCGCTGCTGCGCACACGCCGATCGATGAAGTTGCTCGCGGCCATTGCCGCCCACAACGTCAACAGCAGAAGACCCGCGGTCTTGATCAGGAGCAGGAGCGAAATCCGCAAGCCGCCGATGACGATCGCCACGGCATCGAGCCAGTGCGTGGCGTCCTTGAGGAGCCCGAGAATGCTCAAAGCCGCAATCGTCCACGCAGAGATCGCCACGACGCGGTTGACGAAATGGTTGCGGATAAGGGCCGCCAGAATCGAAATCGCGACCCATGCCGTCGCGAGGCTGACGGAGACGCCGAGCAGGTAGCTGCGGTCCGGCGGCAGCAAGCCGAGCATCGCGCCCCGGAACACGGCCACGATCAAGACGAAGGCGATCAGGCCGCCGTTGGCCAGCACCGCCGCCAGAAGTTGACGGGCGATCGTCGGCCATTTTTCTCCAACGGCAATCAGGCGGCTGCGCTTCGCCGCCATCATCGCGCCGAAGGCGAGCGCGGCAGCGACGCCGATCAGTCCGATCTGGACTGGAAACCAAACGCTGGTGAATTCGGTGCGGATCGCCTCGAGCGCGCCGTTTAGCAATGCCAGCAGGCGTTCGATGTCACCGTTCACGTCCTGGTTCATCGGCCATCTCCGTATCGGCCCAATCCAGGCCCGGTCGTCCGAGCATATTAGCGCGTGGATGGGTACGGCGGTGGTGTCTCAGTTTGGCCCTCCTTCGAGACGCCCCGCGCCCTCATGCTGAGGAGCGTCCTTCGTCGGCGAACCTCTGCTGAGCCCGTCGAAGCACTGAGGAGCGTCCTTCGTCGGCGAACCTCATCCTGAGGAGCGAAGCGTCTCGAAGGAGAGGTTCGCCGCTCAGGATGAGGGCGTCTCGAAGGAGAGGTCGGCCGGCTCAGGATGAGGGCGTCGGTCGAAGGAGAGGTTCGCCGCTCAGGATGGGAGCGTCTCGAAGCATCGAGGGCGCGGGGCTCCTCAGGATGAGGCCAAACTGAGACATTACCGGTACGGAACCCCTTGATTACGATGGCCCCATCGCCACACATTAAGGGTGCGTTCCTTTTCGCTGCGTGGCGCCAAATGCTGAAGTGGCCATTCGTCATCGGCCTTCTGCTTGCGTTTTCCGGCGCGGCGCACGCGCAGATGCAACTCCGGCTCCTTCAGCAACAACAGGTGTGGCGCTTGCAGCAGCAGGAGCGCCAGCAGATCGCGCATCAGCAGGATCGGCTGCAGCAGGAGCTGTTGCAGCAGGGGCGGCTGCTGGCCCAGCAGGAATCGCCTCAGGACCGGATGCAGGATCTGCAGCAAAATCAGCAGTTCCAGCTCCAGCAGCAACAACAGCAGCTGCAGCAGATGCAGCAGGAGCGGCAGCAACAGCTTCTGCAACAGCATCTGATGCAGCAGCAACAGCAACTCCAATTGCAACAGCAACCGCCCGGCTCGGGTCGTTAACGCGACCGCATTGGCGCGGCGCGCGGTTTGTGCCAGAACTTGCGGCCCACAATTTGTCGTCGCAGCGGGGGACCCTGTCAGCCATGCCAAAAGGCAACGTCCACAAGATCGCTGTCATCGAAGGCGACGGCATCGGCCACGAGGTCGTGCCGGAAGGCATGCGTGTCCTCGAAAAGGCCGGTCGCAAATTCGGCTTTTCGCTCCAGTTCAGGCGTTTCGACTGGTCGTGCGAGAATTATGCCAAGACTGGCCGCATGATGCCCGCGGACGGCCTCGATCAACTGCGCAAGTTCGATGCGATCTATCTCGGCGCCGTCGGCTTTCCCGGCGTGCCGGATCACGTCTCGCTGTGGGGCCTGCTGGTGCCGATCCGGCGCGGCTTTCTGCAATACGTCAACCTGCGCCCGGTGCGCCTGCTCCAGGGCCTCGAGAGTCCGCTCAAGGGCCGCGCGCCGAAGGACATCGACATGGTCATCGTGCGCGAGAACGTGGAAGGCGAATACTCGGAGATTGGCGGCCGGCTTTATGCCGACATGGCGGAGGAGGCGGTGTTCCAGCAGGCGGTATTCACCCGCAAGGGCTGCGACCGCGTCATGCGCTACGCCTTCGAGCTGGCGAAGAAGCGGCCGAAGAAGCACATCACGTCGGCGACCAAATCGAACGGCATCAGCATCTCGATGCCGTATTGGGACGAGCGCTTCGCCGCGACGAAGAAGAAATATCCTGGCGTCAAGGCCGACCAGTTCCTGATCGACATCTTCTGCGCCCACATGGTGCGCCATCCCGACTGGTTCGACGTCATCGTCGCGAGCAATCTCTTCGGCGACATCCTCTCCGATCTGGCGCCGGCGGTGGCCGCGGGCATCGGCATCGCGCCCGGCGCCAACATCAATCCGGAAAAGGACTATCCGTCGATGTTCGAGCCGGTGCACGGCTCGGCGCCCGACATCGCCGGCAAGAACGCCGCCAATCCGATCGGCCAGATCTGGTCGGGTGCGATGATGCTCGATCATCTGGGCCATCCCCAGGCCGGCGCGGCGATCGTCAAGGCGATCGAGACGGTGATCGCCGAGACCAAGCTGCGCACGCCGGACCTCGGCGGCAAGACCAAGACGACCGAGATGGGCAAGGCGATCGCCGACGCATTGTGACCGAGCATCGCACAGTCGGGTGGCTATCTCCCTGACGAGGCTCCGGCCGGAGCAGTCCCATTTACATCCCCAGGCAAGCCGATAAATTACTCTGTTGCCTTCGAAATTACGGATGTTACATTTAAAAATTAAATCGGTTTCCGGGGCGGAACGCAGAACGCGGCTCTCCGATGTGGCGATCGGCTATCAGTTTCGAGTGGCAGCGCGACCCTCAGGGATATCGCCTGGTGGGCGTGGACGCGATGTCGTTCACGCGATCGGCGCCACCATCGACTTTCCGTCTCCCGCTCGGCGAGGCGCCGCTATGCCGCGATGCCGGCGCGCGACAGCGCATCGTGCGGCGCGGCGGCCAACTCGTGCCATACCGTCCCATCGATGAGTTCGGCTTTCTGTTCAAGCATTTCGTCAACGCCGCGGGCGACGCGGTGGGGCTCTTGGGCTTCGTCGAGAAGTTCGGCCCGCTGACGCCGGCCGGCCTCAAGACCGAACAGGGGGATCCGGTCGCGCCGGTCCTCGAGCACGCCGCCGCGATGCGCGAATATCTCGGCCATGGCCAGACGGATGGGCGCGAACTGATCGAGCGGATCGCCGTTCAGCACGGTGGTATCACCCTTACGGGGACGGTGGTGAAGCTCGGCTTGGACTTCGAGGCGAATTCCCCGCGCTTCCAGTTTTATCCGCGCTCCTTGCTCGACGCCTTGTGGCTCCAACTCGGACAGGTCCTGGCGAACGACGTCGCCATCCGGCAGTGTCAATACTGCCATGAATGGTTCGAAGCCGGACCCGGCACTCGGCGCCGGACCGACGCCAAGTTCTGCTCGGACCGGCACAAGGCCTCCTTTCACAGCGGCAAGCGCGGCGGCACCAAGAGCGAGACCGACGTGCCGGCGGTTCCCGCCCTTGAGCCGCACCTCGATTAGTTCCGGCGCGCTGGACCAGGCGATCGCCGACGCGCTCTGATTGCGCCGTCAGATCGCCATCAGGTCATGGCCGACGATAATCTCGCCCTTGAAATGCTTCGCCGCCGGCGCGCGCCACGCGGCATCGCCGATGGACTCGATTGCCGGCGTCAGGTGCGATAGCACCAGTGTCTTAACGCCGGCTTCCTGCGCGATGCGGCCGACTGCCTCGACCGGCGAGTGATCGGCCTTCATATGCGCCATGAACGCTTCGACCGATACGGGACGGCCCTTGGCGACCTGCGCGCGAATGTATGTTTCGACGGCCGGCACATACATCGCCTCGTGAACCAGCACGTCGGCGCCGCGCGCCATCTGCGCCACCGCTTCGAGCGGCACGGTATCGCCCGAGAACGCGATCGAGCGGTCGGTGAAATCGAAACGATAGCCATAGGCGGGTTTCACCGGCGGATGTTCGACCAGCACCGAAGTGACGGTCAGTTTGTCGTCGCGCATCACCGGCCCGGCCGTCGGCAGATCGTGAACATCGATGCCGATCAGCGGCTTCATCCTGAGATCCTCGGCCCAGAAATCGATGGTGGCCTTGGCGGACCGCATGTAGTCGCGCGTCATCTCGGTCAGCGGCGGCGGCCCGAAGGCGCGCACGTTGGATGGCTGCATGCCTTGGATCCAGCCGATCACCAGCAGCGGACCGTATTCGATGTTGTGATCGGGGTGATGGTGCGTGATGTAGATGTCGCGGATGGCCCTGAAGGGAATGCCGGTGCGCGCGAACTGATTGGTGACGCCGAGGCCACAATCGACGATGTAGGCGGCGCCGTCGTGCAGCATCACGTGCGATGTCATTCGTCGGGTTCGGCCGGGAACCGGACCGGCGCCGGTGCCGAGCAGCACGAGCTTCGTGCCGCGCGCATCCTTGAGCGCCGCGCGGCAACGTGCTTCGGCCGCTTCGGTGGTTGCGGCGCAATTCAGCGTTTGCGCCGCGGCGGGCGCAACAACGACCAACGCCGGCGTCGCCGTCATGCCCGCAAGCAGCGCCCGACGCGACCATTCTTTCGTTCCGATCGTGTCTGCCATCGCCATCCTCCCTGATCCTGTTCCGACAGTTCCGCGATGGTAGGGATCGCGCACTGCGAGCGCAAATGAGCGCGACGCGTTCGATCGCGGCGCGATGGATGCGCGTCCGCGACGGACGCTCTACTATCGCGACCGATGCCCGAATCCGATACGCGCCTGCGCACCGCCGCGAAGCTTTCGCCCACTGCGCTCGCCGCCGGCGGTATCGGCAATCTGCTCGAGTGGTACGATTTCGGCCTCTACGGCTATTTCGCGCCGATCCTCGGACGCTTATTCTTTCCCTCGCACGATCCGCTTGCGTCGCTCATCGGTGCCTATGCCGGCTTCGCCGTCGGCTTCGCCATGCGGCCGATCGGCGGCGCGGTGCTCGGGCACGTCGGCGACCGCCTCGGCCGGCGCTTCGTGCTTCTGTTGTCCGTCACGCTGATGGGGTTCGGCACGACGGCCATCGCGCTATTGCCGACCTACGCCGCCGCCGGCATGGCCGCGCCGCTTTTGCTGCTGACGATCCGGCTGTTTCAGGGCTTCTCGGTCGGCGGCGAATACACCGGCTCGGTCGCCTACCTGGTCGAGACCGCGCCAGCGGAGCGGCGCGGTTTCGCTGGCAGCATGGCGAATATCGGCTCGACCGCCGGCGTGCTGTTGGCCGCGGCGGCGGCCGCCGCAACGGTCACCTTCGCCAGCGACGCACAGCTCGCGTCTTGGGCGTGGCGGTTGCCATTCATGCTCGGCGGCGTGCTGGCGATCGGCGCGTTGCTGCTGCGGCGGCGACTGCGCGACGAGGGCGCGCCGCCCGCACGGATGCGCGAGCTGCCGTTGAAGCGCGCGCTGACGCGCGACCCGCGCCTCCTGGCGATCGCCGTGCTGTTCACCTCCGGCTATGGCGTCGTCAATTACCTGACGATGGTGTTCTTTCCGATCTATGCCACACAGTTCGGCGGCTTGTCGGAAGCACAGGCGCTGCAAACGACGACACTGGCACAGGCGCTGGCGCTGGCGGTGGTGCCGCTCGCCGGCCTCGCCAACGACGCGGTCATCCGGCGGCGCACCCTGCTGATTGTCGCGTTCAGTGCCGAGCTCGCGGCCGCGCTCGTCGCATTCCTGCTCGCGCGCGATGGCGGGCTCGCGGGCTTTGCCGCGGCGCAACTTGTCTTTGGCGCGTTGTTGGCGCTGGTGATGGGCACCGATCCGGCCATGCTGTCGGAGCAATTCCCCGGCGAATACCGCATGAGCGCCTATTCGGTCGCCTTCAATCTCGGCCTCGGCATCGCTGGCGGGACTGCGCCGGCAATCGCCACCGGGCTCATTGCCGCCACCGGCTTTACGCTGGCGCCGGCGCTCTACCTGATGCTCGCGGCCGGGGCTGCGGCCGCGGGCGCCTTCCTGATGGCAGACCGCAGCCGCGGCCCGTTGCCGTGAGCGGGCGAGCCGGGCGCGTCATATAAGTAAAGTCCCGTAAGCACAAATCCGAATTTCGACCGGGTGCCGCACTTTTTAAAGTCGGCGCATCGATCCTGCTTTTGGCGTGTGCCGGGAGAACCCTGTAACAACGCCGGCCGGCAGGCGTCCAACGGAATGGCATTGGTTCTGTTTTTGCGGCCACCCCGGAGAATGCTCCATGATCGCGAAATCTGACGACTTGCGGCGGTGCCTGAGCGAAATCGATCACCTGGTCCAGGCGTTGCGGACCGCCGGTAGCAACGACGCGTTGGAGCTCGACGAGATCGACATGCTCGACCGCAGCCGGCGGTCGATCGTGAGCCTGCTGGAGGCGCGGCGGAAGCAGAATTGCCACCCGGTCGTCAGTCTCCAGGCGTGGCGCGACGGCAGCCTGCTTGCGGCGCCGTTCACCGCCGAACGCTACGCCGCAATGGCGCAGATCAGCCGCCCGCAGCGCGGCGCGCCGCGGCCATACCGCGTATCCTGAGCTTCGCCATCGATTCCCGGGGCGCCGCGCGGCCTGGCAGCCGCTGCGGCCATCCTGCGACGGACATTAGCGCCCGCACCAAAATCACAAAAAAATAGCCCCGCCCTCCGGGGGAGTGGAGAGGGCGGGGCCGCGCTCCGGCGCTCGGAGTCAGCGGAAGCCGAAGTAAAGACCGACCGCTGGCGGTGCGGTGTAGACGGGCGCCGGCGCGGCGTAGGCGTACGGGTAGCCGTAGTAGCCATAGCTGTAGTACGCGGGCCGGCCCCAATCGTCGCGGTCACCGCGCCAAGCGTGCTCCCGCCATTCGTGGCCCTGCCAGCCACCGTGGCCGTGCCAGTCATCGTCCGCGAGGGCCGGGGTGGCGATGGCACCGGCGGTCGCCGCGGCAACCGCACCGGCCATCAGCAGGGCGCGCAGGCGGCGGCTGAATTTCGTGGTCTGCATGGTGGCTCCTCCTGTTGCTTGTCGAGCCGAGGCCGTCCGGTATGGCCAGCCTTCATGCTAGTTAGTAAGCGTGCTTATGTTCGTCCATCCCCGTGACAAAAGTTTCATATGTGTCAACACTATGGCAGGCGCTCTTCACGCATGCGCACCCGGCCGGGAGCCGAACCGTCCCGACTTCGCCCGCCGCCCGGCCTCTGCCATAGTCGCCGCATGCGCGACGACGCGAGAGCAGCAGCCGGCTTCACCGAGACCTATCGCGGCGACGTCGAGGCATGGGAATGCGACGCCTTCGGTCACATGAACATCGCGTTCTATGGCGAGCGCTTCGGCGACGCGGCGGCGAGCCTGTTGTTCCGACTGGCACCGACGCGCCGGTTCCGCACCGTCGGTTTGCTCATCCGCTACCGCCGCGAATTGCGCGCCGGCGAAGCGATCGCCATCCGTAGCGCCGTCCTCGGCACCACCGAAGGCGCCAAGCGTGAACGTCAGGTCCGAATCGGCCATGAACTGGTGATGGGTGAGGGCACTGTCGCCTCGATGGCCGAGCACGTCCTGGCGCCGCGCGACGCCAAGATGCGCTCCGGCCTGAAGGGCACGCTCGAGGCCGCGGCAGGGGCATGGAACGCGGAACCCTTCGCGCCGGTGAAGCTGCCGGCAGTGCAGCCAGCGCTGCCAAGCCTGCGCGACCGCCTGAAGAGCTGGGAGCTCGACGAGACTGGCCGGCTGTCGCTCCTGGGACACGTGCGGAGGTTTTCGACCGCCAGCTCGCATCTGATGAACGCCGTCGGCATGACCGGCGCTTACATCGACCGCGAGCACCGCGGCTTTGCGACTTTCGAAACCCGGTTGGCGCTGACGGCGTGGCAGCCGGGCGCCGGTGCCGAGGTCGCCGCAACTAGTGGCTTCCTCGCGATCGGCCGTTCGTCGGTGACGATGATTCACGACCTGGTCGACGTGAAGAGCGGCGAGCGCATCGCCCGTTTTTATCAAGCCGGCGTGCATTTCGATCTCGACCGCCGCCGCTCGGCGCCGATGCCCGAAACCATGCGCGAAAAAGCGGCGGCGCTGACGGTGAAAACCTGAGTCGGAATACGCGGGCGCTTCCTTTCGCCGCCAGCTTCGATTATTGATGCGGCCCATGGTGATTCGTCTGGTCGCGGCACTCGTCGCCGCGCTCTTTTGTTCCGTATCCGCGCACGCTCAAGCGACCTCGCCGCTCGCGCAGTCCGCCGCACGACCGGAATTTCATGACTTCATCCAAGGCGTGCGCCGCGACGCGCTGCGCCAGGGAATTTCGTCGGCAACGCTCGATCGCGCCTTCGCGGGCGTCGCCTACCTGCCGCACGTGATCGAGCTCGATCGCCGGCAGCCTGAAACCACGCTGACGTTCCAGGAATACATCGATCGCGTCGTGTCGCCGGAGCGTCGCGAGCGCGGGCGCGAGTTGCTGACGGAGAACCGCGCGCTGCTCAACGCCGTGAGCCACAAATACGGCGTGCCGGCGCGCTTCATCGTCGCGTTATGGGGCATCGAAAGCGATTTTGGCCGTCTCACGGGAAATTTTTCCGAGATCGGCGCGCTCGCGACGCTCGCTTACGACGGACGGCGCAGCGCCTTCTTCCGCAAGGAGTTGATCAACGCGCTCGTCGTCGTCCAGCGCATGCACGTCGATCCGCGCAAGATGACCGGCTCGTGGGCGGGGGCGATGGGGCAGAGTCAGTTCATGCCGTCGAGCTTCCTCAACTACGCCGTGAGTTGGACGGGCGACGGGCCGCCCGACATCTGGACGAACAAGGCCGACGTTTTCGCTTCGATCGCCAATTATCTGGCGCATGTCGGCTGGCGACCGGAGGAGGGTTGGGGCATCGCGGTCAGCCGGCCGGCCGCCCTCGATCCGACACTCGTGGGGCTCGGCCAGAGGAAGCCGCTTGCCGCCTGGGCGGCACTCGGCTTCGTTCAGGCGAACGGCGGCGCCTTGCAGGATGCGCATACCGCCGCATCGCTCATCGAGCCAGGCGGCGACTCGGGTCCTGCATTGCTGGTATTCGATAATTTCCGCGTCATTCTTAGATGGAATAATTCGTCATATTTCGCCACGGCTGTCGGTTATCTTGCGGATGCAGTCGATTGACAATATTCTCGGGGGCCGGTGGGGAACTCGCGCTTCGATAAAATTCAATACATCGCCCGGATGAGTTTCGTCCTGGGTGCGCTCGCGCTTGCCTTGGCAGGATGCGGCACGCGGAGCGGCGGCGAGACTGTGGCGGCACCCAATGCCAACGGCTTTTACAAAATCGGCAATCCCTACCGAATCGATGGCGCCTGGTATTACCCGGCGGTCGACTGGAACTACAACAAGACCGGCATCGCGTCCTGGTACGGCCCCGATTTTGACGGCAAGTACACCGCCAACGGCGAGCGCTTCGACATGAATGCGCTAACGGGTGCGAATCCAACCCTGCCGATACCGAGCATCGTCGAGGTGACCAATCTCGACAACGGCCGGAGCATTCAGCTGCGCGTCAACGATCGCGGTCCCTACGCGCGCAATCGGATTCTCGATGTGTCGCGCCGCGCCGCGCAGCTGCTCGGCTTCGAGACCACCGGCACCGCCCATGTGCGAGTCCGGCTCCTGCAGCAGCCGACACTGCAGGCGCAGCTCCTGGCGCAGCGCAACGGTGGACCGGATGTCGAGCCGCCGACGCAGCTCGCCGCCGCCGAGCCGGTCGCCGCGGTCAACACGCAGGCCCTCGCGCCGCCGGCGGGAACGCCGCCGCCGCGCGCGGCGACAGCGCGCTTGGCGCTGGTTACGCCGGCCGACGCCGCAACACCCAAGGTTCATCTCGTCAAAACGCCGGCCGCCGCCAGCTCGAAAATGTACATCCAGGCGGGCGCCTTCAGCCGCATCGAGAATGCCGAAACCCTGAAGACCAAGCTCGCGCGCTTCGGCACCGTGAGCGTCAACACGGTGCAGATCAAGGGCGGCGCCAGCATCTATCGCGTGCGTATCGGCCCGATCGCGACGCCCGCCGAGGCCGATCGCCTGCTGAGCGACGTCGTCAGCAGCGGCGTCACGCAAGCCCGCCTCGCTTTCGACTGGTAATCATCGCGGCTGCAAGCCAGTCGGCTTCGTGCACCAGCGCAGGCGGCCGTGGATTTCGCCGTGTTTCCGGCTATGCTGTGCGGCGTTCCGTCGCCTGAACCCACCATGAGCCCGCAATGAGTCCAACCCGTTTTTCCGCCGCCCTGATCGCCGCGCTTTGCCTCCTGCCGTGGATGCCGTCCGCGCGTGCCGCGATGCCGACGGTCGACACCACCGCCCGCGATGCTTACGTGATCGACGCCAATACCGGTGCCGTGCTGCTCGACAAGAACGGCGAAGACCGCATTCCGCCGGCATCGATGAGCAAGATGATGACCGAGTACATCGTCTTTTCGTACCTGAAGCAGGGACGCGCGACGCTCAAGGACATGCTGCCGGTCAGCGAGAATGCCTGGCGCACGCAGGGCTCGAAGATGTTCGTTCCGCTCGGCGGCAAGGTCGCGATCGACGACCTGCTGCAGGGCATGATCGTCCAGTCGGGCAACG
>Ga0307373_10007560_pt1 | contig 16914 bp, 15 predicted proteins | sample OX2MG_FD_202534 | JGI IMG/M metagenome (GOLD analysis project Ga0307373, IMG submission 202534) | Soil microbial communities from Risofladan, Vaasa, Finland - OX-2 | ecosystem: Environmental > Terrestrial > Soil > Coastal area > Acid sulfate soil | place: Finland: Risofladan, Vaasa | collected... | reverse complement strand
GAACGCCGCGCATGCGCCCAGCAATAACCCGATCAAGGGACCAATGGAGAACGCTGGCAGCCAAACCGTATTGACACAAGAGCCAATCGGAACATATCCCGTCCATCCGGCGCCGCAGGGATGGGTGCCGAGAGCGTTCCCCAACACCAATGTAGCCGCGATACTGGTGACCACAAACGTCACAACAGCGGCGACCAGAGTGGCTCGTCGAGCGCGCACCTCGAGAGCTTATCAGCGATGCGCGGGAAGCATCCGAGAAGCCCTTGAGACAGTCCGGCGCTCACTCCCGACCATGAACTCCGCACGCTTGAGGTCGGGCCTCTCGACCCACAGCGAACAAGGCTTCTCGCTCTCGCTGGGCCCCGGCCCGTCGGACACGCGAACAAGTACGTTGTGGGTTCACGTCTTCGTGTTCGCGACGCGAACAATTACGTCGTCGATAACCCCTTGTATTTTGCGTCCGAATCGGCGCACGCTACGCTTCTCATTGAGCCCTGAGACGAGGAGGCCGGAGACCCATGAGTGTCCAGGTGAAGCCGCTGCGGATCAATGTCATGGAGCACGCGGGCAAGGACCATCTCCTTTCAGTTGTCCGGCAGGCGCGGTCCGATTTCTACAGCCTGATCGACAACCTCGACGACGAGGGTTGGCAGACGCCGACGGCGTGCACCGAATGGCAGGTGCGAGACGTCGTTGCCCACATGGTCGATGTCACTGAGGCGTACATCCAACGCTGGGCCCTCGCCCGGAACGGTCAACCAGCTGACCCTGCTCGGGGCGTGCAGGATGTGATGCCGCATGCTCTGGACGCCGCTGCGAAGCAACTTCGACAAGTGCCGAGACGTGAGTTGATCGGACGTCTCAAGAGCGCGTCCGACGAGCTGTTCGCCATCTTCGACGGCATCGATGCTCATCAGTGGGGCGGAGAGCTCGTGGAGCATGTCTACATGGGGCCGCTTCCCACGTTCATCTACATGGGCTTTCAGCTGATCGACTACTCCGTGCACAGCTGGGACATCCGGGCGGGGTTGGGAGTGTACGCGCCGATTCCGGATGCCCAGGCGGCTGCGCTCGTTCCGTTCATGTTCTACGTCCTGCTCCCCTCAACCGTCGATCCGAAGGAGGCCGAGGGACTGGATGCGACCTGGGGTGTTCGTGTCTCCGGCGAATGGGGCGGATCGTGGAAAGCGACGCTGACGAATGGGCAGCTGTCGTACGCGGAGGGCAGCGTCGCCGAGTGCCCGGTCGTGTTCAACTTCGACCCGAACGATCTTGTCTTGACGTCGTTCCAGCGGATCGTCGGCGGCGCCGCAATCGGCGACCAAACGCTCGCGGCGCGCGTGCGCCGGCTCTGGTACAAGATCTAGCAGCGAGGAGACATCACCATGGTGGATACAGCAGTCGACTACGGGGCGAAGCGGAATGCGCTTGTGCAGACGTATCTCAAGCCGAAGGGCGAGCGACCGGCCTCAACCGCGCGCGGCGCGCATCATCTCGCGCTGATCTGTTCGGACATCGATCGAACCATCAAGTTCTACACCGAAGTGCTCGGGTTCCCGCTCGTCGAACTCTTCGAGAATCGCGACCTCCCCAGCTCGACTCACTTCTTCTTCGACATCGGCAACGGCAACCTCCTGGCGTTCTTCGACTTTCCCGAGGATCCGATGCCGGCCACGCGCGAAGCCGTCGGCGGCATGCACCACATGGCCATTGCCGTCCACCCGGAGTCCTTCGATGCGATTCGAGCCAAGCTCGATGACTTGCACGTCGAGTACTTCGGCCCGGATCGCGTCGAGAATTCCCTGTACTTCCACGATCCGGACGGCGCGCTGCTCGAGATCACACGCGACCCGCTCGAGGAGATGGAAGGCAAGGCGCTGGGCGTCTAGCGATCGCGGCCGGAGTACGAGGAGTGGCCGCCCTCCGGTCAGCCGGCCCCTCGGCCTGTGCCGTCGGGATCGTCGTGTCCGGACGTCAGGCTGCCAGCACGGCGTTCAGCGCAGGACGAACCCAGTCCCGAGCGGATCCGCGGGATCGAGCTCGAATCGGTGCTCACCCGTCCGATAGGCCATCCCCTCGACCTCCGGGACGATCGCGGCACGTCCGTGCATGGACGTGCGCTCGACGGCCCGTGCCCGGAACGTCGTGCCGATGATCGAATCGTGGATCAGCTCATCACCCACAGCGAGGTCGCCGTTCGCAACCAGTTCCGCGACGCGGGCGGCCGTCCCCGAGCCGCACGGTGAACGGTCGACTTCACCGTCGGCGAACACCGTGACATTGCGCTGGTGCATCACGCCGTCGCCGCGGCCGAGATCGTCGTAGAAGATCGTCCCGTACAGCCCGGAGAGACGTGCGTCATCGGGGTGGCTCGCCAGGCCGGCGCCATCGACCTGCTGCTTGATCTCGCGAGCAACGCGGATCAACTCACTCAGGTCGTCCCCGACAACGGAGAGACCGAATTCGGACGCCGCAACGGTTGCGTAGATCGCTCCGCCGTAGGCCAGTGCGACGTCGGTTGCGCCGCGATATGTGCTGACGTGCACTGACGGTACGAGCACGTATGACGGCACATTGCGAAATGCCACCGACCGCACCACACCACCGTCGCAGCGGACTCGCGCAGTGACTCGACCGGATGGAACATCGACGACCACGTCACTCTCGCCGTCGGGATCGGCCTCGAGGAGACCGGCATGCACCGCCCAGACACCGAGTGCGATCGTGCCGTGGCCGCAGGCGGTGGAGTACCCGTCCTTGTGCCAGAACAACACACCCAGGTGCGCTCCGGAGTCGTTCGGGGGGACCTGGAAACAGCCGTACATGTCGGCATGACCGCGGGGTTCGTGACAGAGGAGGCGACGGATCGCGTCCACATCCTCGCGACTGCGTGCCCGCTCGCGGCGGTCGGCCACCGTCGCTCCGGAGAGCGCGGGAATCGCTGACGTGACGATGCGAAATGGCTCGCCTGCGGTGTGATAGTCGACGCACCTGACGAACGCAGTCACGCTGCGACCGCGGCCCACCTTGCCGTCATCGACGCACTGTACCCTGTCCGGCTGGAATCGGCTCCCGGGTCAGCGCGCGACGCGGGCCGATCGCCGCTCGCGCCTTGGCGCGTGCGACCACGCGCCATCGACCGCTTTGACCTCGCCGCCGAGCGATGGAGCCGTGGCGACATGACCGGTGCGAACGTAGCGTTCGTGGTTGACCTCCAGACGCTGAGGCTCATACACGTAATTGACCATCACGCCGAGAGAGTGATGCCCCATCGACGACAGATCACCGCCGGGATTGATACGGTCGAGGCGGGCGCCATTCGAGAGGTGGAAGTGACCCACGCTGTCGGCGACACGCATGCCCGCTTTCACATGCATGAGGTACGCAAGTGCGAGGCGTCCGGCGATCCGGGCAACCACAGGGTCGTACGGACCGGGTGCGTCGAGAAGCCGTACCAAAGCATCGAGTTCGTCTTGTGACGAGGCCAGCCGCCGAAGTTCGTCGTGATGCCCGGCGGTGAGCGCGCGCAGCCGCTCGTCGGTGAAGTCGTCGGCGCTGCGCCGGTCCACGATTGCCCGCGCGAGGCCGGGCACTGGCGACAGCGTCGCGTACGTCCGTAGCGCGGGCAGCTCGACTGAGAGTTCGCGCACCACTTGTTTGATCAGAAAGTTGCCAAAGGAGATGCCGCGCAGGCCGGGCTGACAATCGCTGATCGAGTAGAAGACCGCGGTGTGCGCTGTATGAGCGTCAGCGATGGGGCGTTGCCCATCAAGGAGCGGAGCGATTGCACTGGGCAGTTCGCGAGTGAGCGCGATCTCCACAAAGATCAGCGGTTCTCCCGGAAGGAGCGGATGGAAGAACGCGAAGCAACGCCGATCGCCGGCCAACCGCAGGCGCAGGTCGTCCCAGCCGTGGATCTCGTGCACAGCCTCGTAGGCGATCAGCCGCTCAAGCGTCGCCGCCGACGTTCCCCAGCTGATCTGCTCGAGACGGAGGAACCCGCCGTTGAACCACGACGAGAGGAGATGGCGCAGGTCCGCGTCGACGGGGCGCAGGTGCGGGCGTGTCGGGAGCAGGCCCAGGAGCTGCCCGCGGAGCTTGACCAGCGCTGCGGCGCCGCCGCCAACAAGGTTGAGACGCCGGAACAGCTCCTGGCGAGGCGCTTCGGTCGCCGCGGCGAGGGCCATCACCGCCTCGTCCGTGGGATCCGACCGCCAGCGGGCGACGGCTGCGGCCACCGCCTCGGGCGGAGGCGAGAACTCGCCGGCGAGCACTTCGAGGAATTCGGTGGTCTCGGCGTTGTTCATTCGCTCGAGCGCGCGCACCACTTCGGTTGCGAGCGCCAGACCCGATGCCTCGCCACGCCGCGCGATCAGACGCCGGCACAGTGCCGCAAGGTTCGCCGTGCTGGTGGTATTGCCGAGCGCGCGTCCCAACATCGCGCGCCCGCGTTCGGCGACCCCGGTCACATGCTCCAACCAGGACAGGGGCGGGCTCACGGAACGACTGGATCGTCTATCGGTGGGTCCCACCGAAGCAGCGCGACGTCGGCGACCTGGCGCAGATGCGCGCGCATGGCCTCCGCGGCCTGCTCGACGTCCCGAGCATCGATCGCATCCAGGATGCGCCGGTGGGCCAGCAGTGAATTCCTGGGACGACCGGGCTCGGCGAGCGATTCCACGCGAGTTTCATGTATCGCCAGAGCCAAGCCGTCGATCACGTGTTCGAGCACCTTGTTCTTTCCGGCGCGATGGATCGCATGGTGGAACGCCGCGTCCCCGTCGATCCCAAGCCCAGCTGACGCGATTTCAGCCTCCATTGCGACCAAACCCGCCCGCATCGCTGCGAGGTCGGCCTCGGTGCGCCGAGTCGCCGCAAGCTCAGCCAGCCGGACCTCGAGGAGTTCGCGTGCTTCGAGAACTTCCGGCAACCGGGATCGCCGCTCCACGAGCTTGTGGAGCACACCGCCGAACCCGCGGCTGCGCCGGAGGAAGACTCCCCCGCCGTGGCGAACCTCGATGAAACCCTGCGCCTCGAGCACGGCGAGGGCCTGCCGCAGCGACGCACGGCTGACCTCGAGGCGCGAGGCCAGCTCACGCTCGGGTGGAAAGCGTTCACCAACCCTGAGGTTGGACTGGACGACGAATTCGCCGAGGCGCTCGACCAGATCTTCATAAAGACGGGTGCGACCGAGGGGGCGGAGCGCGGAAGTGTCGAGGGTCACGACCTCGGATTATTGCGCAAAAAAGTGGACTACCCACCGACCCATTGACATAGTCATCCACTGCGGAGCAGACTGCCCGGCAGTAATCGGGGTGGCCCTGCTGGGCCTGATCGGAGGTTGACAGTGTCGCCGAGAGCCATAACCCGGATCCCGCGTACGCGTGCGCCGAAACGCCTGCTGACCGGTATTGCGGCGGCGATGTTCGTCGCCGCGTGTGGCAGTTCGAGTCCGTCAGGTGGTTCGGGCGGGGGAACGATCACGACTGACAGTGCGGGCCATGTCTCGTACGGCGTCCTGTCCTGCTTCACCGGCCCGCTCGCGGTCCTCGGGCAGGCGATGCTCCAGGGATCCCAGGTAGCCCAGAAAGTCATCAACGACAGCGGCGGCGTTCTGGGCAAGCAGCTTGACCTCAGTCACGCGGATACCCAATGCGATGAGGCTGACGCAGTGCCGGCGGTACGCCAACTCCTGTCGTCCGACAACGTCACCGGAATCATCGGGCCGGAGACACAGGAGATCGCAGCGGTTGCCCCCATCGTGAGCGCCGCCAAGATCCCGACAGAATTCCAAGGCGGAAGCACAGCCTTCGACAAGAACACGAACCCGTACCTCTGGCGGGACAGCCCATCCGACTCACAGCTCGGGGTCGCAATGGCGCTCTACGCGCATCAGAAGGGCTACAAGACCGCGGCGTTGCTCTTCTCGTCGGACATCGCGCAGCAGACGATCCCAAAGCCCATCACCGCGACGTGGTTGAAGTTCGGCAACACAATTGTCTCCAACATCACGGTCGCGCCTGGACAGACCTCATATCTCACCGAGGTGCAACAGATCATCGCCGCGCATCCCGACGTGATCTTCACTCAGCTCGACCCGCAGACCGCGGCAGTCATGTTCCAAAACTTCAAGGAGCTCGACAACCTTGCGATTCCGATTGTCGGAACGGACGTGACGAGCGGTAACGACTACCTCAAGGCGATCACGTATCCCATCGCACATGACCACCTCGTCTCGGTCTACGGCACCAACGCGACCGGTGCCGCAGCGGACAACTTCGCCGCGGCCTTCGCCGCACAGAACGGCGCCAATGCGCAACCGATCGCCGGTGCGAACTACGCGTACGACGCGGTGATCAGCCTCGCGCTTGCAATGGACAAGGCAGGCACCACCAGCGGCCCCGCGGTCATCGCCGCGATGAAGCAGGTCACGAATCCACCCGGTACGCCCTGCGACACGTACAAGGCTTGCCTCGCGGGCATCAAGGCTGGCACGAAGATCAAGATGGATGGAGCCAGCGGCGACCTCATCTTCAACGCGTACAACAACGTCTTCGGCCCGTACGGGGCATTCCAGGCCGACGCGAGCACCGGTGCCGAGTCGCAGATCGCGCTGCTTTCCGCCGCCGACCTTGCCGCGGCCACTCCCTGACGCAGCGGGGGCAACGCACACGGCCCTGGTGCGTTGCCCCTGCATCATCCCATCCGGTCTCGCGACGGCCGGACAACGCGCTGGAGAACTCGCCTAGTGCATGAGGTCCTCCTCACACTCGGTTTCGGCTTGGTCGCTGCAGCGATTCTCTCACTGTCAGCGCTTGCCTTCACACTCGAGTACTCGGTCACGAACGTCGCCAACCTCTCACACGGTGAGATCCTTACCGTCGGCGCCTACTGTGCATATCTCGTGCAGCAGCATGGCGGCGGGGTCATTCTTTCGGGGCTCGCTGCCGCCGCCGGAGGTGGTGCGCTCGCGCTGGCAGTGCATGCCAGCGTTGTCGACAGATTCGTGCGCAGAGGCATCGGCGGATTACCGACATTCATAGCGACGCTGGGAGTCTCGCTCGTCATCCAGAATGTGCTCGTCATCATCTTCGGCGCATCCAACCTCGGCTACGCGGTACCGCAAGGAGCGCCGCGCACGATCGGCCCATTCCTCTGGACGGACACCGAGATCCAGATCATGGTGTCCGCGGTGCTGATCACGGTGTTGCTCTACCTGATCGTCCAGCACACCCGTTTCGGCAAGTCGCTACGCGCGGTATCGCAGAACCGTTCACTGGCCCGAGTTTCCGGAATCAATGCGAACAGGGTCGCGTCGTTGACCTGGTTGCTTGCCGGGCTCATCGGTGGCTACGCCGGATTCATCCTCGCCGAGAGCGTTGGTACGTTCAGCCCGTACTCCGGATTCAGCTTCTTTCTCATCACGCTCACGGCGGCAGTCGCGGGCGGGCTCGGCAAGGCGGTGGGCACGCTCGTCGGCGGCATCATCGTCGGCATCGCGCTCGAGTTCTTCGGTGGGTATCTCAGCGCCAGCTACAACCTCGCATTCGCGTTCGCAATCCTGTCGCTGGTGATCCTGGTCCGACCTCGGGGCCTCTTCGTCGGTGGGAGGCGCAGCGTCTTCGAATGATCAACTATGTGGTCTCAGTGCTCACCGAGGGCTCGATCTTCGCAATCATGGCGCTGGGACTCAACATCATCTGGGGGTGGTCGGGCGACTTCGACCTGGCGTTCTACGGCTATGTCGCTCTCGGCGCATACATGACGCTTGCTCTGACTATCGGAGCGCCGACTGAGCCGACCACGTACATCCTCGGGCAGACCCTTCCATTTCCTCTCGCCGTCGCGATCGCGGTGGTCAGCACGATGGTCCTTGCGTTCATCGTGGGCGCGATCGCGCTTCGTCACCTCCGCGGCATCTATTTCTCGATCGTCACGCTCGGTGCCGTGTATGTCCTGTACGTCTTCGCCGGTCAGTTCGTGCCACTTTTCAACGGCTATAACGGGCTCTCGGGACTATTCGACCCGATGGGGGACTCCTTCGGACTCGACTTCAACTCCTGGCCATTCTTCTATCTCGGGTTCTGCGCCGCCGTCCTCATTGCTGTGTTGGTCATCGTCACGCGCCTGAGCGGCAGCCGGTTCGGGCTCGCGCTGCGAAGTCTGCGTGAGGATGAGCGGGCGGCTGCCGCGTTCGGACGCAACATCTACCTGATGAAACTCAAGGCGTATGTCATCGGCGCGGGAATCGGAGGGTTGGGTGGAGGACTCTTCGCGGGATATCTGAGTGCTTTCAACCCCTCTGCATGGTCACCGGTCGAAACCATCGTCCTCTATGCCGCGATCCTCGTCGGCGGCCGGGGCAGCAACCGCGGCGTCGTGCTGGGGGTCGCGGTGATGGTCATGGGCCTGCAGGAGGCGACGCGCTACCTCCCCGAGATCGCCAACCAGCCCAGCTTCGCACCCGCATTTCGACTCATCCTCACCGGCATCGTCCTTGTGCTGTTCATCAGGTTCCGTCCGCAAGGACTCCTTCCTGAGCGCCGCATGCGCGACGAGGATCCGGCTGACAGAGGCGGTGCAGCCCTTCCTGTCGAGACCCCGATCGTCGGGCCGTCGCTCGACACCGGTGCGGCATGACAGCGTTGTTGGAAGTCGAGGATCTGCACAAGCACTTCGGCGGTGTTCAGGCGGTCACCGCCTGTTCATTCACTGTTGCTGAGGGCCAGATCACCGGACTCATCGGGCCCAACGGTGCAGGGAAGAGCACGGCCATCGACCTCATCTCCGGATTCAAGATCCCTGACACGGGAAAGGTCCGGTTCGAGGGCAAGGAGGTACAGGGCAAGCCGCCACACCACATCGCGCGGATGGGATTGACCCGGACCTTTCAAAGTCCCCGCGAGTGGCCCGGGCTCAGCGTTCTCGAGAACCTCATACTCGCGTGCTTCGAGCCTCGCCGCGAGCGGTTCTGGCGATCACTCTTCGGTCCGTCGCGAGCGGAGAGGCTGCGCGCCGACGAGCAGTTGCTTCGTGCTCGAGTCATCCTGGAGGAGTTCGGGCTCTTCCATCTTCGCAACGAGCGAGCCGGCAACCTCAGTGGTGGACAGAAGCGACTCCTGGAGTTCGGACGGATACGCATGGCTGCACCCCGGTTGGTCATCCTTGACGAGCCGATGGGTGGAGTCAACCCTGTGCTTGGTGAGCGTATGGCAGTCGCGGTGCTCGGTTTCGTCAAGACCGGAACGTCCGTCGTCATCGTCGAACACAATCTGCCGTTCATCGAACGCGTGACCGACCAGGTGGTTGTGATGGCTGCTGGGAAGGTGATCGCCGAGGCGCCATTTGACGAACTCCGTGGTAACCCGGCTGTCGTCGATGCCTACCTCGGAGAGACGCCCGAATATGACGACGCAGACGACTGATCCCACCTCGACAGACACCGCGGTGGTCGCCGCCCTTGATGTGAGCGGTCTCACCGCCGGCTACGGCGGACCGCCCATCGTCGAGGACGTGAGCATCCGCGCTCACCGCGGTGCCATCACAGCAATCGTCGGTCCCAATGGAGCGGGCAAGTCGACACTGCTCAAGGCGATTGCCGGCGTGATCAGTCCCAAGTCGGGGACGATTGCCGTTGAGGGTCGTGACGCCACCGGCTTGCCCTCCGAGAAGCTCGTTCGCCGCGGTATCGCTTACGTCCCGCAGGTGGCCAATGTCTTCCCTCAACTCTCCGTGCAGGAGAACCTCGAGATGGGCGGATACAGCCGCAGGAGCGGCTTGCGGGAACGAGTCGATGAGCTGTACGAACTGTTTCCTGATCTCAAGGCGGCGCATCGACGCCACGCGGAGACTCTGAGCGGCGGGCAGCGCACGATGCTTGCGATGGCTCGGGGGCTGATGGTCGACCCGGCTGTGCTCCTGCTCGATGAACCGTCCGCCGGTCTCTCCCCACGGTTCCAGAACGCCGTATGGGAGCGTATCGAACAGGTGCGAGCGACCAATGTGGCCGTGTTGGTCGTCGAGCAGAACACTCGCGAGACCCTGCGTCATGCGCAGTGGGCGTATGTGCTCGTACTCGGGAGGAATCGCCTCGCGGGCCGCGGGCGCGAGCTGCTGCATAACGACGAGGTCGTCAAGCTCTACGTCGGCGTGCTGTCGTAGGAGGGCGGTTCGATGGACTCGGGATCTGCGCCGCCGCCGCCGTCATCGCCGGGACCCCTTGCGGGCGTGCGCATCCTCGATCTCTCGCGGATCCTGTCCGGCCCGTTTGCGACGATGGTGTTCGCCGACCTCGGCGCGGATGTGATCAAGCTCGAGAATCCGCGGAGCGGGGATGACACGCGCGAGTGGGCTCCTCCATATCAGGGCGACCAGTCCGCGTACTTTCTCGCAGTGAACCGCAACAAGCGCGGCATCGCAGTCGATCTGAAGTCGGCCGGGGGACGCGACATCGCGCTGCGCATCGCTGATCGCGCCGACGTCTTGGTTGAGAACTTCCGGCCCGGCACGGCGGCCCGGCTCGGGCTTGGCTACGACGAATTGAGCGCCCGGAATCCGCGGCTCATCTATGCGTCGATCTCAGGTTACGGGCAGAATGGGCCGTACGCGTCAGAGCCTGGTTACGACGCCATCGCCCAGGCGCTCAGCGGACTGATGAGCGTCACTGGCGAACCCGACGGAGCGCCCGTGCGCGTGGGCAACTCCGCCGCCGACCTCGGTGCTTCGATGTGGGCCGCCATCGGCATTCTCGCGGCGCTTCACGCGCGACATACGACGGGCCGTGGAGAGTGGATCGATATCTCGTTGCTTGACGGCCAGATCGCATCGCTGACCTACTTGGCCGGCGGTTACTTCGCGACGGGTAAGGTCCCGCAACGTTACGGGTCGGCGCACCCCAGCATCGTCCCGTACCAAGCTCTCCGCACCGCCGACGGGCACCTCATGGTCGCGGTGGGCAATGACACACTCTGGCAGCGATTCGCACCGCTCATCGGGCTCCCTGAACTCGTCGACGATCCCCGCTTCACGAGCAATCCAGCGCGCGTTGAGCACCGCAAAGCGTTGATACCGCTGCTCGAGTCGGCGCTGGCCGCCAAGGGCTCAGCTGCGTGGGCCGAAGAGCTGTCCGGTGCCGGAATCCCGGCGGGCGCGATCAACAGTATCGACGCCGCGCTTGTGCACCCGCAGGTGGTGGCCCGGAACATGGTTGTGACCGCGGAGCATCCCACGGCCGGCAGGCTGCGTATGACTGGATCGCCGATCAAGCTCTCGCGATACACGGCGAAGGTCCGGCGTCCGCCGCCAGAGCTCGGGGAGCACACCGATGAAGTCCTTCGCGAACTTGGATATAGCGCCCAGGACATCGCCGCCATGCGCGACGCGGGAGTCGTGTCGTGAAGCGGAGCGAGTGAAGGTCGAAGCAGCACATCGGTACCCGCGTGAGTGACCGTGCAGCTGCGGGATGGGCCGGCAGCATTGCGCATCGTTCGGTGAGCGAGCTCGAGAAGGAGCTTCGCTCTGCGATGGCGGGTGACGTGCGAACCGACGCGTACACGCGCCAGCTCTTCTCGCGCGACGCGAGCATGTACAGCATCCAGCCGATCGCGGTTGTGTTCCCGCGTGATGCGGCCGATGTCGCGGCGGCGGTCAACGTCTGTTCACGGCTTCACGTTCCGATGCTGCCTCGTGGTGCAGGGACCAGCCTGGCAGGGCAGGCGGTTGGGTATGCGGTGATCATCGACACGTCGCGTCACCTGGACCGTATCGTTGACATCAACGCAGAGAGCCGGACCGCGCGAGTGCAGCCTGGTGTGGTCCAGAACGACCTGAACCGCGCGGCACGGCAGCACGGCCTGCTGTTCGGCCCCGACACCTCGACGAGCGACCGCGCGACGATCGGGGGAATGATCGGCAACAACTCCGCCGGCAGCGGATCGGTGGTGTATGGGATGACTGCCGACCACGTTGAGGCGTTGGAAGTTGTGCTGAGCGATGCAAGCACCGCCACGCTCGGATTGGTCGGACCATCGAGCACGGAGCCTGCCTTGGCTGACACACTCGAGGCACGAATCCGTCGCCGTCTGCCCGCGCTCCTTGACGAACATCGAACGGCGATCGCCGAAGGCTATCCGCAGTACTGGCGTCGTGCCGGTGGGTACCGGCTCGACCGGCTCGCAGCCGGCGCGCCGTACAACGTGGGGCAACTCGTCGTGGGCTCCGAGGGAACCTTGGCCATCGTCACCGCGGCGACGGTACGCCTCGTGCCGCTTCCGCACGCCAAGGCGATGGCGGTCGGTCACTTCGCGTCTGTGGCTGACGCAGTCGCGGCAACGCAGGACGCTTTGAGCGCCGAGCCGAGTGCGGTGGAGCTCATCGATCGCACGATCCTCGAACTCTCGCGACGCAAGATTGAGTTCGCCGCGCTGGGATCCATCCTCCACGGCGACCCGGGCGCGTTGCTGTTCGTCACCTTCGACGGGGACAGCGCGGCACAGGCCGCCGCGAGTGTCGAACGGCTGGCCGGGCTCTGGCAGCGCCACGGTCATGGCTTCCACACGCTCAGAGCGACGACCGACGAGGAGCAGAGAGCGCTGCTCAAGGTCCGCGCCGCCGGGCTCGGCTTGCTGATGGCCGCCAGCACGGGCACGCGCCGGCCGATTGCCTTCATCGAGGACACGGCCGTCGAGCCCGCGCGGCTGCCGGAATACGTGCGGCGATTCAGTGCAGTGCTGAAGCGCCACAACCTGGTCGCAGGGTTCTACGGTCATTGTTCGGTTGGGTGTCTGCACATCCGTCCTTTCATGGACCTCACCGTGCCGGCTGAGCTGTCCACGATGCGCGCGGTGGCGGAGGAGGTTCGCGACCTGGTCACTGAGTTTGGCGGCGCGAACTCGAGTGAGCACGGCGACGGACTTGCGCGCAGCGAGTTCAATCGCATCGTCTTCGGTGACGAGCTGTACGGCGCCATGTGCGAGGTGAAGCAGCTCTTCGATCCGGATGCGCTGATGAATCCGGGGAAGATCGTCAACGCGCCGCCGATGACAGAGAACATCCGCGATACGTCGATCCCTCGGGCAGTCGAGCTGTCAACACGACTCTCATTTGCCGGTACGGGTGGGATGCGCGGCGCGGCCGATCGATGCATGAACATCGGGGTCTGCCGCAAGGGATCGACTGGCGTGATGTGCCCTTCATACATGGCCACTCGCGAGGAGGAGCACAGCACCCGTGGGCGCGCCAATGCGCTTGTCTACGCGCTGTCCCAGCCGGACCCGCGCGCGGCACTCGGCGATGCTCGGCTCCACGACATCCTCGACCTCTGTCTCGAGTGCAAGGCGTGCAAGAGCGAGTGCCCGCTCGGCGTGGACATGGCATCGTTGAAGAGCGAGTTTCTCTTCCAGTACCAGCGGACACACGGCGTCCCGCTCCGCGCACGTTTCTTCGCATCGGCGCGCCGGCTCAACGCCCTCGGGTCGCATCTCGCGCCTGTCTCGAACTTGGCAACGTCACTTCCGGGGTCTCGCGCGCTCATGGAACGTGTGCTCGGGATCAGCCGCAGGAGACCCTTGCCCCGCTTCCAGCGTCGAACACTGCTCCGGTGGGATGCCGGACGCCGGCGCCGACCAGGAGACTCTCTGGGGCGGGTGGCACTGCTGGCCGACTCATTCACGACCTTCACCGAACCGGGCGTCGGCATCGCGGCCGTGGAACTGCTGGAGATGGCCGGGTGGGAGGTGGAGGTGATCGGCAATCGCTGCTGCGGGAGGGCTGCCATCTCCAAGGGACGCCTCGACGAAGCGGCCCGCGACGCGCGGGCGATGACCGGACGCCTTGCCGGTCTGGCCCGAACGGGAGCGCTCATCGTGGGCGTCGAACCCTCATGCATCCTCACCCTTACCGAGGAGCACATCGCACTCCAACCCGACGACGCCGATGCAAAGCTCGTCGCGGGTCAGGTCCGCCTTGCTGATCAATTGATCCTCGACGCAATCGCCGGCGAGCGCCTGCACCTCGATCCCGACTCTCCGATGGCACGCAGGCGCTTTCTTTTTCACGGTCACTGCCATCAGAAGGCGCTCGTGGGGACGACGGCAAGCCTGCGCATGCTGTCCTTGATCCCTGGAGCCAGCGTGGTGGAGGTTGATGCCGGTTGTTGCGGCATGGCCGGGTCATTCGGCTTCGAAAGCGAGCACTACGACCTGTCGATGCAGATCGGCGGGATGCGCCTCTTCCCGGCGGTCAGTGCCGAGCCTGAGGACACCATCGTTGCGGCAACCGGTGTTTCGTGCCGTCAGCAGATTGAGCACGGGACGGGGAGGCGGGCCTGGCACCCTGTCGAATTGGTGCGTGCGGCGGTATCGCCTCGGGCCGACCGCCGCCACGGTCCGTCAGCCGGCGCCGATGTTGGATGGGAAGCCGGATATCGCGGATCGTCGTACCAGGTGTAACGAAACGTTTGACATCTTTGTCGCGATCGGCCTACGATGCCGTCATGGTCGGGGGGCTGTGCAGGGGAATCCGGAAGGCGAGTGCCATCAGGCGGTCGCCGCTCCTGACTGCGGCCTCGCGATTCTTCGCCAGGCACACGGTTCTGATCGCGCTGGTGCTCGCGATCACGGTCCTCTACCGCGTCGCCGACGTGGTCGGATCGCCGCTCGCGGGCGAGTCGGGGTACGCCTTCGCCGCGCTGCTCCCAGCGGTGACGCTCCAGCGGGCAAGCATCGTGAGGCTGAAGCTCGCTGCGCCCCAGGCGGCGCCGCAGGAGTTCCTGCTGCCCGCTCTGGCACCTGAGCCGGCGCTCTCCTAGTCGCCGACCCCCTTCTTCTGCGGGTAGATCGTCTCGCCGCGGGCGAGCATCGCGACGAACTGCTCGATTCGCCGCGCTCGTGTCGCGGCCTGTTTGGCGTTCGACGTGCGATACAGGATGGCGTAGCGGTTCTGGCTGGTGAGGATGTCGAACATGGCCCGCGCTCTCGGTTCCGCGCGAAGCGCCGCAGCGAGATCCCGAGGCAGCTCGATCGTCGCCTGCCCGGCGTACGCAGCCTCCCAGCGGCCGTCGGCCTGAGCACGGGTCACCTCTGCCTCACCGGCAGGGTGCATCCGGCCCTCGCCGCGCAGGCGGTCGATCATCGCGACATTGCGCGCCGACCATCCGCTGCGAGGTCGTCGTGGTGTGAACATCCGCCGGAACGTGGTGCCGTCTCGGCGGCCGATCTGGCCGTCGATCCACCCGTGTGCCAGGGCCTCGTCGAGCGCCTCGTCATAGGTGAGGCTCGTCGGGTCCGATGTGCCCTTCCTGGCGAGGACGAGCCAGACGCCGGTGGTATTCGCGTGGTTGGCGCCGAGCCAGCGCCGCCACGCCGCAGCGTCCGCGACGATCAGCTCCAGCAGTCCCTCAGCCACCTGCGAACGCCCGTTACAGCCCGGCTCGAGCCAGCCGTGCTTCCTCGCGGACGGGCGCCGGAGTGTCGGCGCTGTTGAGCAGCTGATCGAGGATCGCCGCGTGCGCTGTTTCCAGCGCCTTCTCGGCTGGAACCGCGGTGTCCGGTTGGACGCCGACGGCCTCCCAGTCCGTGCCGGTGACGGGATTGACCGTCCGCGCCACCGGGAGCCGCAGCTCGACGTTGTCGCCGAGGGACAGGACCGAGGATGGATGGGCGCCCCCGCGTGTCACCTCACCGACGATGGTGGCCCGCCCGAGTGCCTGGAGGTCGTAGGCAAGCGCCTCGCCGCCCGAGAACGTGGTGCCGCTGACCAGCACGAACACCGGACGGTGGAGGTACCGGGGGCCCGGCAGATAGCCGGACGTCCAGAACTGGCGCGCGGGACCATGCGGTCCCTCGATCACGTCGCTCAGCCGGGTCTCACCGTCGGGGAACAGGAAGCTCGCAACAAAGGCGACCCCGTCCGGGGCACCGCCCCGCGCCGCACGGAGGTCGAGGATCAACCCGTGGGTATGTGAGATGAGACGCATCGCCGCGGCCATGGCCTCACCAGCCGTAGCGGCCTCCGGGATGAGCGTCAACGCGATGAGGCCGACGTTGCCGGGGAGGCGCTCGACCCGCCGGATGCCGTAGTTCTCGACGCGGAACATCTCTCGCAGTGCGGCAATCAGCTCGTCGTCGCTCTTCGGGCTCTCGCCCGTGTCCTCGCTCGCGACATGCCAGATGAGCCGAAGGTGTTTGTCGGCACAGGCGGTCAGCAGGTCCTCGTTGATGCGATCGCATAGCTGCTCGTCAACCCGGGAGCCGTACCTCCCAGCCTCGAGGTTGGCCCGCAGCAGCCGCTCCGCTTCGGCTGCTCGGTCGGGAAAGATGTATCCCGCCTGGAGGCGGTTGACGATCGCGTCGATCAGTGCGGGAGGATCGAGGGTGGGCATTGCGCGAGGCTACCGTTTTCCCCCTGGTGCGGGCACTAGGATGGTCCCGATGTCCTGCGACTGGATGCTCATCGACGGGTCCAGCCTCATCTTCCGCGCGTTCTACGGCGTTCCCAAGACGGTGCGGTCGCCGGACGGACGCACCGTCAACGCCGTGCGCGGTTTCTTCGAGACGCTCACACGGATGCTCGGGACGCGCGAGCCGCTGCACCTCGCAGTTGCGGGAGACGCGGACTGGCGGCCGGAATGGCGCGTGGCGCTGCTCCCCAGCTACAAGGCTCAGCGCGTTGCTGAACCGATCCCGCCGGGGCTGATCCCGCAGATGCCGATCATCGACGCGTTCCTCGCCGCAATCGGGATCGACTCGGCCGGCGTTCCCGACTATGAGGCCGAGGACGTCATCGCCACTTGGACCGCGAAAGCCGAGGGGACGGTCGAGATCGTGAGCGGTGATCGCGACCTCTTCGCGCTGATCGAAGACCCGCGCGTCGCAGTCCTGTACCCGGAGAAGGGCTCCTGGGACATCGTCGATGAGG
>Ga0307373_10007559_pt1 | contig 16915 bp, 16 predicted proteins | sample OX2MG_FD_202534 | JGI IMG/M metagenome (GOLD analysis project Ga0307373, IMG submission 202534) | Soil microbial communities from Risofladan, Vaasa, Finland - OX-2 | ecosystem: Environmental > Terrestrial > Soil > Coastal area > Acid sulfate soil | place: Finland: Risofladan, Vaasa | collected... | reverse complement strand
CAGTGGGCCAGGCGGCCCGGCATCCACCAGTTCCACCGCCCGAGCATGGCGACCAGGGCCGGCACCAGCAGGGCCCGCACCACGGTGGCGTCCAGCAGGATGCCGACGCCCAGCCCGGTGGCCAGCACCTTTATGTCGGTCACCGGGGCCGAGGCCAGCGAGGCGAAGGCCAGGAACAGGATGAGGGCGGCGCTGGTGACCAGACGACCGGTGCGGCCCAGGCCCTCGACCACGGCCGCGTCAGTGGACCCAGTGCGGTCGTACTCCTCCCGGACCCGACTGAGGATGAAGACCTCGTAGTCCATGGACAGCCCGAACAGGAAGGCGAAGACCATGATCGGTATCCAGAAGGTGATAGCCCCGGTGGCCGGGATGCTGAACAGGGCCGAGGAGCCGTGGCCCTCCTGCCAGAACCAGGCCATGAAGCCGAAGGTGGCGGTCAGCGAGATCAGGTTGAGGATCACCGCCTTGGTGGCCAGCACGACCGAGCGGAAGGCCAGGCTGAGCAGCAGGACCGTCAACAGGGCGATGAGGAGGAACATCAGCGGGAACCGTCCGTAGACGGCGTGGCTGAAGTCCTGCAGGTTGGGCCCGGCCCCGGTGATGCCGACCACGCCCGGCTGGCCGGCCAGAGCCTGGCGGGCGGCGTTAACCGGACCCAGGTCGGTGTTGTTGAGGCTGGCGGTGGCCGGCACCGCGATCAGGTCGGTGTATCCGCCCCGCTGCCCGGTCGGTCCCAAAGGCAGCGCCACCGTCTTGATGCCGGGAACCGAGGAGAGCCGGGCCGCGGTGGCCTGGGCCCGGGGCGAGGTGACCAGCACTTCCAGCGGGGTGAGCACCCCGGTGGGCACCCCGCTGTCGGTCAGCTGCTCGAGGGTCTGGTGGGCGGGTCCGCTCTGGGCCAGGGCGGAGAGGCTGTTGTTGCCGAACCGGATGCCGAAGATGGGGGCGATCAGCACGCCGAGGACCACGGCGGCGGCGGCCACGCCCAGGAAGCGCCGCCGGACGATGACCCGGCTCCACGCGCTCCAGGCCCGGCTGGCCGAGGTCTCCCGCCGGACATGGGGCCAGTCCATTCGCTGGCCGATGCCGCCCAGCAGCGCCGGCAGCAGCGTCAGCACCACCAGCACCGACACCAGCGGGATGAGCATGCCGCCGATCCCGACGCTGCGCATGGCCGGCATGGGCAGCACAACGAGGGCCAACAGGCCGATGGCGACGGTCAACCCGGACAGTGCGACGGTGCGCCCGGCGGTGGCGGCCGCCGCCTCGATGGCGGCGTTGTTGGAGCCCCCCTTGTCCCGTTCCTCGCGCCAGCGGGTGACGAATAGCAGCGAGTAGTCGATGGCCACCCCGAGCCCGATCAGAGAGACGAGGAACTGCACGATGAAGGAGACATCGGTCAGGTAGGTCAGCCCCAGCACCACCAACAGGGTCGACACGATCGAGACCGCCGCGATCAGCAGTGGCAACAGGGCGAGTAGGGAGGCGAAGACGAAAGCCAGTACCGCCAGCGCGCCCAGTCCGCCGACAACCGTCTCGAGCAGCACGCCCGGGCCTTTGCTCTCGCCACCGCTGGCCAGCTGGTCGATGCCCGTGGTGCCGACGCGGTAGCCGGGGAGGGTGTTGGCCAGCACGCTTTGCACCTGCTTGGGCACGGCGACATTGCTGAAGCCGTTGGCCTGGGGCGTCAGCACCAGGGCGTACTCGCTATGGCCCCCGTTGGTGATGAACGAGCGGTCGCCGGTGACGCCCAAGTCCACCACCCGGGCGTGGGGCAGCGCCGCCCGCACCCGGTCGAAGGCCTGATTGATCGCCGGTTGGGCCCTGTCCAGCGACTGGCCGCCCGGGGGGGTGACCACGGCGATGTCGGGCGAGGTCTCCCCGCCGTTGCCGTAGAGCTGGGTGATCCGGGCCGCGGTCTCGTATCCGGGCTGGCCCGGCAGGGTGAAGGTGAATTTGAGCCGGTTGGAAATCTGGCCGGCGGCGAAGCCTCCGGCCAGGAACACCACCAGCCACATCACCATGACGACCCGGCGGTGCCTCAGCACGACGCGGGCCACCCGGCCCGGCAGCGAGCTCTGAGGATCGAACGCCATGGCCTTGCTCAATGCCCACCTCCGGACCCCACCAATTCCAATTGGAACGGTTCTATCACGTACGATTTCAGACCGCTACTGTTAATGATTGTGACGAATGTCTCGCCCGGCCCTCCCGTCGCCTTCCTGCTCTCCCAGCTGGGCGGGGTGGTCGCCCGCGGCTTCGCCGAGGCGTTGGGGCCGATGGGACTGGAGCCGAGGCACTTCGCCGTGTTGGGCTTTGTGGCGGCGGCCGAGGGCCAGTCCCAGAACGCCCTGGCGGACGGACTGGCCATTCCCCCCAGCCGCATGGTGGCGGTCATCGACGAGCTGGAGGAGCGCCGGCTGGTCCAGCGCCGACCCCACCCAACCGACCGCCGGGCTCGGGCCGTCCACGTCACCCCCAAGGGCCGCAAGACCCTGGCCGGCGCCGCCGAGCTGGCCATGGCCTACGAGGCCACCGTCTGCTCGCCACTCTCGGTCGGGGAACGGACCACCCTCTCGAACCTGCTGGGCCGGCTGGCCGCGGCCCAGGGTCTCGACGGGGTGCACCACGCCCTCCGGGGCTGAGCCGGACCGGCCCTGCCGGTTCAGCCCGCCAGCCCATCGCCGGCCAGTTGCTCCCGCCCTCTTGGGTTCAGGGAGTCCCTAACGGGGCCTGATCTGGCCCGTGACCTGGGCGAATGGGTGCCAGAGTTCTCCCAGCGATTTGAGGCAGTAGTCGAATCGGATGGACGAACTATCCGTGGATCTTGGAAGAAGTCATCCGATGGTGGCTCCACATGGGAGCACGACTTCAATGTTGACTACTTCCGCTAGGCCGCCCGCAAGAGGATGGGGTTACGAAACGACAACCGGATCCTCCGTGGCGAACAGCGGTTCGTGTCGGAGGGCGATCCCCAAGCTGACACGGGACACCTCGCTGACGCCCATGTTCGGCCTGCCGTGGTGGCGGTGGTCACCGTTGACAAATTTGTCCAGCACGGCAAAGTCCGACGCCCGGACGGGGGTTGGACAAGCGGTGCACGATGGGTCAAGCGTGCGGTTTGTAGCTCAGGCTCAGCTAGCGGGAAACCCGCTCAACCATCCACTATGACCACGCGACTCAGCAGGAAGGCGGCGCAGTAGAAGCCTACGATGCTGTCCAACCAGTGCGCGAGCAACGCCCCAAGGTAGGTGGGGCCTCCCCAGGCATTGACGGTCGAGTTGGGATTGAGACCACCGACGATCTGCTCGCCCATTCGATAGGGGGCATAGAGCAGCACGAGAAGCAGAAGCGCTGCGGTAAGGATTCGCGCCAGATTCTTGAGCGAAGACCCATTGACAAGGGTGAAGGTTCGACGTAGTCGTCTGACGGCTCTCGTTGAGAACGGTGCGATCCACAGTGAGGGGTCCAGTCCGATTGGTCGCCGCGACCGCAGAAGCCGGATGGCGATCATGGCCACCGTCGCCGCGACGGCGATTCCGACGTGGACCGCGATGGCGTTCGTGCCGGCCACGTGTTGTTCGACGACAGACGATCGCCGGGCGTAGCTCACCGATCCTTCGATGATCCCGGCCACGAACGAGGCAAGGAGGACCATGACGGTTAGGCGGGACAGGCGGCTCGTCGATGATGACGGGCCCATCTGAGGCGATCGTTCCCCGCGGTCGTTACGAGGCAAGGTTACGGGCATGGGTGCCATGCTCGGCGGCGTGTTGACGGAATAGCGGTAGCTATGAGTAGCGCAATCCAAGGGCCGATCGTGGCAACGAGCGCGAGCGCCCGCTCGGGGCTCGTCGGAGCCCACAGGATGTTCGCGGTCAGATGGGCGTGCACGGAGAGGTACTCGAGGCAGGCCGACCATGCCAGCAACAAGACCATGACCGTCGCCTTCCGGTGCGACTGGACTTGGAGTTTTCCGGCATGGATCGCGACGTCCCAGACTACGACGGGGGTCATGGGGGTTTCCTCCAGGAGCGCCGTGAATTCGTCGCCGAAGGAGTCACGCCACTTCTTGGGATAGATGGCGACGAGCACGCGTTTTAGGCCCATCGCAGCCTGGCCTTTCCCGCGTCGACTATCCGTGACCAACTACTGAGCTGTGCTTCCAATGCCGCCCTTCCGGGGGCGGTGATCTGATAGGGGCGCCGACGATCCTCGCTCTCGAGTGGGGAGATGAGGCCACGCTCCACGAGCTTTGCCAGCGAGCCGTAGAGGGTGCCGGGCCCAAGGCGAATCCCGGTTTGCTTCAGGATGTCCTCGGTGATGGCGTAGCCATGCTTGGGTCCGTCGCTGAGCGAAAGCAGCACCAGCACCCCGGGCTCTCCGAACCGAGCCAAGCCGTCACGATCTCGTCCTTGCCTCGCCATGGGTTGTATCATATGGCGTAGTAGCCCTTTGTCAAGCCATCACCCGGGCCAGCGGTCCTGAACGTGCGAGGACAGGCTGGGCATTCTGAGACGCTTTCGGCGCGATGATCAGCCCAGCACCACTCTCCTGGGCAGAGAACACAGCTCGATGTGGGTCCCGTAAGCCGATCCACAACAGGAGAGCGTGGCTGATCGGCGATTGGCCGGTGGTCAGTTGAGGAGGAGCCGTAGTAGCGCGGTGGCGACGATGCCGACAATCACGGCGAGCACCAGGGGCGCTCTGAGGGTGCGTGCGATGCCGGCCACGCCGACGCCAACCACCTGCTTCCAGTCGAGGTCGCTCCACCCCGCACCGCCGAGGTCGGCGACGATTAGGCCGGCGAGTAGCACTGGGGCCATTAAGGTGCTGACTTTGGCGGCGGTAGGCGGCAGTTGCCGGTCGCCGAGTGCGAGTGGGCCGCTGGCTTTCATCATCCAGGTCAGGACCGTGACTGCGGCTACGGATAGCCACAACCTCACGGCCGGTCTCCTCGACCGTTGAGCGGGGGGCGGACGGGGATCGCGCCGATCAGGGCGGCTGCGGTGGCGCCCAACAACGCGTTACCCGGGGTGGTGACAAACAGGAGTGCCGCGGCGATCGAGGCGCCCAACACCGCAGCAACAGCCGCTCGCCGCGACTTGCGAATCTCGTCGAGGGCGAGCATCAAGAAGAAGGCGGGGAAGGTGACGTCGGTCCCGAGAGAATTCAGAAGATGGGCGGACGGTGCTGCAAGCAGACCCACCGCCGTTCCCGTCACCCAACCCAGCCATTGCGGAACGCTGGCACCAATGAGCCGGGTGACGTCGAATCGGCCGTCTCCGCGCTGTGCGATTACGAACGACGCATCCGCGAGGGCCTGAGCTTGCAGGGCTCGCCCAAGCCGACCACCTTGCAAGCTGTCGTTGAGTGCGACGCCCATGACGATGTAGCGAGCGTTGATCAACACGGCCGCCGCGACCGCAGCCACGGCGCCTCCCGCTGACAAGGTCGTCAACAACGTGATCTGGGCCGATCCGGAGAATGCCAGCACCGAGAAGACAAACGGCACAGCGACGCCCCAACCGGCGACGTGCGCGGCCGCTCCGTATGCCAATGCCAACACGAAGATCGCCGCCCCCGGGCCGATGCCCAAGCGCACCCCCTCGACGAACGCTCCACCCCTACGTCCAGTGCCGCTCACTTCTGCCACAACCAAGTGGTGACCGGGGTCCAGCCCTTGGTGACCACCATAGATGCAATCCTAACAGACGTATGGCTGTTAGGATGTTAGCAATACATCGATCACCTCGCAGGAGGACATCGCGACCATGATCGCCACGCCGACACCAGAGCTCATCGGTGGTCACATCGCGCTGGACCTGGTCAACACCGTCTCGTGGCGCCCAGACAACGAACGACGACGCGACAACCTTCCCGACTTTCCCGCCCTGGCCCGGTGGTGCTGCCGAGTCGGACTGCTCGACGACGCCGGAACCCATGAACTGCTCACGGCAGCGTCCGGGCATCCCCGGCTCGCCCAGCAGGCCTGGCACGACGCTCGCGTCCTGCGTGAACACCTCCACGAGCTACTCACCCTGCTCGTCGACGACAGCGCACCCCCCGACACGATCGTGACCCCCACGCTGCACAACTTGCTCGTCGACGCGCTTGCCCGCAGCGACCTGATCGGGGTGCCCATGCGCTGGCAGCTCACGGCGTATCGGCCAACCGACCTCCCACCGCTGCTAGCGCTCCAGGTGCTGGACCTCCTGCAAACTCCCCAACTGCACCTAGTCCGCCGATGCCACGACGACGGCTGCGGCTGGCTGTTCCTCGACCGCACCCGCAACCACACTCGCCGATGGTGCAGTTCCACCGACTGCGGAAACCGCGACCGAGCCCGCCGCCACTACGCCCGCCACCGTGACCAAACCCCACACAAACCCCGCACCACCGGGACCCAGTAAAGGACCAATAACAGCCCGGAGGTGCCCGGTTGGGGAACCCCTGCGGCGACGCCGCCGGTCGGATGAGCGTCATCTCCGTGGGCCCTGGAGAGCGGTTCCCCTATACCCCGCCCGAGAAAGTGCCCGGTGACCCCCCGCTATACGGGGCGTGTCCAGCCGGCTCCTCGACCGAGGCCAGGGACGTTGCAGTCACCCTGCGGCACCCTTGTCTACGGGTGAGCCGCTTGCTGGAGTTAGCAGCACCGGTCGGCCGGGCGATACGCCAGCCGTCGAGCCGGCGCTGCCAGATCGCCCTCATCTGGACTACCGCACAGCCGACACCCCGGGGACTCGTACCCGCTCCGAACGACGGGTTGGGCGTTCGCCGTGTGGCGCCGAGATAACGCCTAACGGCGCGGCGCCCGCGGCCTCGAGGTGAGAGCTCCCACCTGAGACTGAGATGAAGGACCAACATCGGACCGGCGACGGGCTCGGCAAGATCGCTCAAGCTGAGCCACAGAACCCTCGGAGGTCGTCATCTTGGCTTGAGTCGCACCCGACCGGCCGAGGCATCGACCTCGATCATGGCTCCGTCTGGGATCGCCACCAGCGCATCTGCCACGCCAATCACCGCCGGGATGCCCAACTCCCGGGCCAATATGGCGGCGTGGCTGGCCGCCCCGCCAAAAGCCGTGACCACGGCGCCGACGATCGGGAACACCGCGTTGTAGGCAGGAGTCGTAGCCGAGACCACCAGTACATCGCCCGGCTCCAGGCTGGCGAGCCCGGCAGGATCAGTCTCCACCAGCCGTGCCCGTCCCCGGTACGAGCCCTGACCGACGCCGGAGCCGACCAAGGATCCGGGTTCGACCCGTCCGGTCAGCACCCGGGGGCGGTTGAGGATCTCTCGCAACCGAGCGACGGGCTCTGGTAACGGGCCCAGCTCGGGCAGCTCGATGGGCTCGCCGAGGGAAGGTGGCGGGGCGGTGGTGGCCGCCAGCTGTCTTGTCCTCGCCCGCTCCGCCAGCTCCGAGGCGGCGGGGCCGCCGCCCGATGCCATTGCCCCCAGTTCTTCACCGCTGGCCTCGAAGAGGTCGGCGCCATCCTGGAGTCGACCGGCCCGTACCAACCGAGGGCCTAGTTCCAGCAGAGCCCTTCGTATCAGGCCACCCGGCCACAGCAGGCATTCGGCCTCGTCGTCGTCTCCCACGGAATAGGCCTCTCGGGCAGCCTCGAGAAGGTCCTGTAGGCCCCTTCGGCGTTCGGCGGGTACGGCGTCGAGGAGCTGGTCAAAGGGAACGGCAGCGACCCCTCGAGATCGCCGACCCCGCCGGGCCTCGACGGCGGCGACGACGACTTCTGGCTGCTCGATGAGGGTGGGCTCTCCGATGTCCCGGGAGGTGAGAAGCCGCCAACCGAAGCGGGCCAGGTAGTCGGCCAGCGCAGAGCCCGGTTCGACACCGGCCCCCTCGATGTCTGCGATCACCCGGGCAGGCTCGGCCTGGGCCTCGTCGAGGGCGTCGGCAATCCGGTCCAGGTAGGGAACGGTGGCGGTGAAGGTCCCTCGCCCGACGCTCAGCCAGTCCAGCACCGACGACGCGTCGATGTGGGCTTCGTCCAGGGCCTCCAGGAACAAGCCCAGCACGATGTTGTCGGCTCGGTGCTCGAAGTGAAGCGGTGAGACACGCCGGAAATGGACCAGGCAGTCGATCAGGTGGCCATAGAGCTGGTCGTCGGCCAAGGCGGCCACCTTCACGCTCTGGAGCAGCTCGTTGGTGGCCACCACCTGAGGGCGTTCCACTTCCCGCCACCGGGTGATCTCATCTCGCCACGTCTCTTGATCGAGGGTCTCGCGAGCCGCCTTGGCGGCCGAGGGCAGGTCTTCGCGATCCGGCGGGCTGGAGGAGTAGTACAACCACCCGTTGACCGCGGCCCAGCGGGGCTCTCCCATGAGTAGGCCGTAGCGGCGACCGCCACGGATCCAGCCCTGGACGGTAGGTGGGAACAAATCCGCGAACAGGCCGCACACCGGTCGAGGGAAGTGCTCCAGCTCCAGCCACCACTGCCCAGCCCCCGGAGGCTCCCAGCTGAGCTCATCGTCAAGGTGGTCCTGGGACCCGTCAGCCATCGCTGACATCCTGCCCGACGCGGTCATGGTCGGCCGACCCTGTGGACATGCGGAGGTTGTCTCCTGGGTGAGCGCAGGTCAGTGAAACCCGGCGACACCGCCATGGCCTCACGGCTCCGAGGCCAGTGACCCGCCACCGACCGTCCGGTACAGGTCCCTCAGCACGCAGACCTGGGTGCCATGGTGGCTTATCTCGTTGAGCATCGAGGCGATGATGTGGCAGCCAAGAGCTGCGGGACCGGGACCGGGATAGCCCCAGAACCGGGTCTTCTGTCCCAGTTGCTCATCCGTGGCGCCTTCCAGTGCCGATTTCAGGTCTCGCCAGCCCGACTGGAAGGCCTCCACCGCTTGAGCCGCTGACGTGAACCTGGGGTGGTCTGAGATGTAGGGCGAGGTCCAACCGCTCTCGGGGGTCTTCTCGCCTCCCAGAAAGTCCAGCTGCGCTCACTGCCGGGTGAACACGGTGTGGATAGTGAGGGCGATGTTCATCGAGACCATGCCCTAGCCGGTTCCAGGTGAGGCCGAAGTCGGCCCGGTTGATGTGGACGACTGATCACCAACACCCACAGACCATAACTCCGCAACGTCCGCACGTCTCAAGGTCAGACGCCCGGGTGTAGCCGTTGGTGGCCTCGCCCGGGAGCGGCACCCGCAGGTTGAGCACTGCTGAGGTGTCAGTCCGCCCCGAGCATCGTGGTCGCCGCCCTGGCGATGGCCGCACGGTGGTGGCGTGGGGAGAAGAAGGCTCAGGACGGTCGGTGTCACTTCCAAGCGGCCACGAAGTCCGCACCAGGGCGGTCCCTCCGGCCTGTCGCCGAACCCGAAATCATCCGGCGAGAGCATTACGCGACGAGATCGTTGTATGCCGTGCGGTGCCGAGGGTGGCACCACGCCGACCAGTCGAGGGGGTCCGGACGGCGCGTAGTTTCGATCGACGCGTTGGCGATTCATCGCTCACTGGAGCGCAACCCAGCGAGGGTGACCTTGACAAGCCCGTGGACCGTCTGTGGACCGCCGTCTTGGACCCTAACGCTGCTGCCCTCGACGAGCTCGACACACTGCAGACTCGGCCAGGCTTTGGCACGCTGGCGCGTGGCTGACCCGGCGGTCTAGAGCGGCCGGGACCTACCGGGTCATCGTCGCTCACCCGAATCGCTCGTTTTTTTCTCGGCCGGTTCAACCGCGAAGTCGATCGGACCCAATCTTTCGGCTGCCGTCCTCCTCGAGGCAACGATGGTCGGGATGGTGTTTCTCCCCGCCCCAATGAAGCTCCTCGGTGGCTGCCTCGCCGACTCAACCGGCGCACCGCAGACCTCGCATAGGTCTCGAACTACCGGATTTTGATGGTGATGGTCATCCTTCGCGCACTCGCGGATGGAGGCATCTCCGCCGTCACCACGGAAGGAGCGGTGCCGGGCACGGCGAGCCGGACCACGAGACGTTCAATGGGCGGGCGGTGACGATTGGAGGATCTGCTCGTGCAGGGTCGCGCTTAGCCAGTCCTGGTAGGCCTCGGGCGACCAGCCGCACGAGGCAGTCGCGAGCAGGTACAGCTCGGGCCCGGTCAGGATCCAGGCGCGATCAACCGCTTCTTCGACGGTGATGTCGGCCCGCAGCGTGCCGGCCCCCTCGATCGTTCCCAGGAGGCCTTCGAGCGTCTTGCGGCGGCGGCGGCTTCCCTCGTCGGTGAGTTCGGTCACGCCCGGGCCGCGGTGGACAGCGACGACGAGGTCGTGGCTGCCTGTGAACAGCGCTCGGCTCCATCCGGCGAACAGATCGAGTTTGCGTGCCGGGTCGTCTTCGTTGGCGATCTGCTCGGCCCACGCGGGCGCTTGTGCCGCTCCCTCTGTGCGAACCAGCAGCGCAGCCATGATCTCGCGCTTGGAGCCGAACGTCGCGTAGACCGTGGGCTCGGCCACCCCTGCCTGCGCCGCAATGGCGGCCACCGTTGCCCCGGCTATGCCGCGGGTCGCGAACAACTCCCGGGCGGCGGTAACGATTCGCTCCCGGGTTTCCTCTGCCCTCTCTTCTCGCAACCGGGACCGGTAAGCACGCTTCTCCACTCTTGACACACTACCGAATATAGTTTACTATGACGGATATTGTACACTCTACTCAATAGGGAGGACGGGAGAGTGAGCGTGTTCTCAGAATCGGAACTGGCCTACCTGGCCGAAGGCGTCGGCCTCGGCCGCTTAGCGACCGTTGGCATCCACGGTTATCCCCATGTCGTGCCGTTGGGCTGGGGCTACAACGCAGAGTTGGACACGATCGATATCGGTGGTCGCAACGCTGCCGAGTTCGTCGCGACCCGCAAGTTTCGCAACGTGCGCGCCAATCCAAAGGTGGCCTTCGTCGTCGACGACGTCCTGCCCCCGTTCCAGCCACGTGCGGTCGAGGTACGTGGCGACGCCGAGGCGATCCACGAAGTGCCTGACGGCGAAAGCCAACCCATCTCTCTGATCCGCATCACCCCCAAGAAAGTCACCAGCTGGGGCCTCGCCCCCGGAGAAAGCTGATTCCCATGACCACCACCGCAACCGCCCTGTCGTCCACCCAGGCTGGTACGCCGCGCACCCCCAAGGCCGGTTCTGTCGGGCGGGCCGGACTCGCCGCCGCGGCAGCCGCCGCCGCCGTCGATCTGGCCATCTTCCTGGCCGCCCGAGCGGCCGACGCGTCCTTCTCGGTCCGTTTCTCCGCCGGACAGACCCCGATGCGCATCGGCTCCGGCCAAGTCGTGTTCTTCTCATGCGTTGCGCTCGCCGTCGGCACCGGCCTCACAGCCCTCGCAGCATCGCGGCTCCGTCGAGGTGTCCGCGCCGGACAACGGGTCGGAACCGTGATCGCGCTTGTGTCTACGATCGCACCGCTGAGCCTCCACACCGACAGCGGCACGAAGGTCGCCCTGACGTCGATGCACCTTCTCGCCGGGGCAATCTTCGTCATCGCCATGCAGCGCGTGGGCTCGTCACAGAGCGCAACACGAGGAGCTTGAGCTCACCATGGGTCCGCTGCCCGTGCGACTTCGGCCGTTCACCGAGCCCGACCCGGAGCTGTTCGATCGCTTCGCCGGGGGAACCTGCGCTGTCGGAGCCGTTCGAGTGGGTCGGGTTCAGGCCGCCGGGCCGGTACCGGCAGCGCTGGGTACTTCGCGGGGGGTCGCTTCTGGCCGGGTGTTGGTAATTCTCGGCACGCCCGAGCGGTTGGATGGAGACTGAGACATGACCAGCGAGGGCCTTAGGGTCCGCCGGGTGGGGTTCCGTCTCGGCACTGACAAGGAGCTGGCAGACATGCACCTTGTTGAGTCGGAGATCGATACGGAGCGGTGGCCGGGCCGGGTACCCCAACCCTTGGAGAAGTACATGGCCTTCGCCCGGAGCCTGCCAGCCCAGTTCGACGACCACACCTGGCTGGCCGAGACCGAAGCCGGTGCGATCGTCGGATGCTCCGCCTGCTGGTCGGACGCAGCCGGAGACCCGACGGTCATGGAGTGCTACGTCTACGTACGGCCGACCGAGCGGAGACAGGGAGCTGGCTGGCAACTGGCCCGGGCCGTCATCAACGAGGCTCGAAGCGAGGGCCGGTCACGCCTCGTCTGGACGACGTACGACTCAGCTCCGGCCGGAGAGGAACTCGCCCGCCGCCTCGGCGGACGGATCGCGCGAGTCAACCGCAACAGCGAACTGCGAATCAACCAAATCGACTGGCAGATGGTGGGTTCCTGGATCCACGACGGTCCCGGACGAGCACCGGGTTACAGCCTGGAGTTCTGGGAGGGACCGTTTCCGCCTGACCGGCTGGAGGATGCCGCTCGCTTCCACCACATCATGAACACCGCGCCCCGAGATGAACTAGAGGTGGGAGACACCGTCCTGGCCCCGGAGCAGGTGGCTGACATCGACCGGCATCTCGTCGAAGCAGGCCGGCAACGCTGGACATGCTTTGTTCGCAACCCTGCCGGAAGCTGCGTTGGGGGAACCGAGATGACATTCGAGTCATGGGAGCCCACGGTAGGTTTCCAGCAGAACACGGCCATTGACCCGGACCACCGCGGCCACGGACTGGCCAAGTGGGCAAAGGCTGCCATGCTGGCTCGGATCCGATCCGAGCGGCCCGACGTAGGGCTGATTCGGACCGGCAACGCCTATTCGAATGAGCCGATGCTGGCCATCAACACCGCCCTCGGGTTCCAGATCGTCGAGGTACGGACCGAGTGGCAAGGTGACGTAGGCAGCCTGCAGAGACAGCTACCTTGAGTGGTCACTGACTGGCTTCGGAAGGTACTCCACGATCCTGTGGACGTCAGGCCGACCGAGTTCGTATCCACTCTGGCGGGGGCACGCCTGCCGGTTCTCGGGCGTCAACGGCGGATGACGGGCTAGCCGCTATCAGCACCAGGCCCTCGTCGGGCGCCGTCGGCATCCTCCTGGGCTTCGGGGCACGGCCGGCCGAGGAAGAGCTCGGGGCGGCTTTCACCGAGCTCTGTCCGCACCGAACGAGAGCGCAATAGGCCGACCGCCAGCCAGTCCGTAACGCTCGGGTCCGCTGATATGGAGCGTCCGATAGTCGGCGTTCTGCTCGGGAGGGGCACCGCTCCGAACGTGCGCTCAAGAACCCGAAGCCCGACGACCGATAGAGGGCGTTCGTCCGGACGGGTCAGCTCGTCGTGTGAAGGTGATCCCTGGTCGGAGACCGTGAGCCCTGACCGGGCTAGACAGACACGGTCCCTCTCGGATGCGTGGCTTGTCGCGGATTGGCTCGCCTACGGCAACAGCTGTGGTCCTTGGATCTGAGGAGTCATGGGGACGGCGCGCATGTGCTCGCTCATGACAGGCACCGCGGGGCGCGGGGCTTCGGTCGGCTCGGGCGGAGCTGGGGTCGCCGACGGTCCCCGCAGACGTAGCTCGTCGGGGTGAGCCTGTCGTTTGGCGGCTTCGGCCCGGCCTTCCCCGGCTAGCTTGACGTGGCTCCTTAGCGCGCCCTCCAGGTCGTGGAGTTGCACCTGGGCGTCTTTGACGGCCTGATCGTGGGTCGCCCGTGCGTCGGTGGCCATCGCCGCCCACCGCCGGGGGCGAGCCTCGATGGCTCTCAGCTCGGGATGGCGTCGGGCCAGGGCGTCGCGCTCGGCCCAGGCGTCGCGCCGGGCCTGGCCCCGAAGACCGGCCCGCTGCAGTTGGGAGCGCTCCAGGGCGGCGTCCAGGGCGTCCAGGCGCGCCGCCTCGGCCGCCTCCGCCCTCACCGCTTGGGCAGCCTGGCGGACCGCCGGCTGGTCGCGCACCAGCCGGGACAGGCCGGAGCGGGCCGCTACGACCTCCTCGGCCAACTTGGCCGCCTGGGCCTCGCGGCGCTCGGCCACGCCGGTCATGGTGTCCACTAGGGCCTCGGCGTGGGAGATGGCCTCCTCCCAGCGCTCTTGTGACCAGGAGCCCGCCGGGGCTTGGGTGATCATCTCCTGGCGGACCTCCAGCTCGGCCCGGGCCGCTTCGACCTGGGCCTGTTGCCGGGCTCGCAGGGTCCTCCAGTCGGTCCTCGCCGCGTGGAGCGCCTCCAGCTCGGCCACCTGGGTTTGGAGGTCCGTCGCCGTCCGGGCCCATCGGGCCGCCATCTCGATCTTGCCCGCCAGCAGGGCGCCACCCTGGGCGGTGAGGGCCTCCCGGAGCTGGGTGTGACAGTCGGCCAGCTCGATGGCTACCGAAGCCGGAGCCGGCTCGGCCCGGGCCGCGTCGACCAAGGCCTCCAGCGCCTCGGTGGGCATACCGGCCAGAGTTGGCGCTTCAACCCGGCCCAGGGCCAGGGACGCCCGTTCCCACCAGGCCAGGGCATCGGCGTGCACTGACGAGGGCCGCGGCCCCAGCGCCTCGGTCGGATCGTCCCAGCCGAAGGCCTCCCGGTAGCCGGCGACGGTGCCCACCCGGGCCGCCCAGGCAACCGCGTCGTGCTTCGGGCGTGGACCCAGGTCTCTGGCCCACGCCGGTTGGTCGTGGGCGACCCGCTCGGCCAGCACCGCCACCCGGGCGTCCATGGCCGCCGCCACCTGGGCCAGGGTGTCATCCAGGTCCGAGCCGTAGGTGGGGCACAGCTCGGCGAAGCTGTTGCCCAACACCAGGCGGGCGGCGCGCTCGGCTCCCCGCAGGCGCCAGTGCAGCACGGCGGCGATGTCATCGGCGTCTTCCAGGCCGCGTATTGCTGCCGCGTCGGCCAGGGCGGCGCCGGCATCCATCCCAGCGGCTTCGATGTTGCGCAGGCGGGCGGCCAAGGAGGCCCAGGCGTCGCCCTCCACCATGGCCCGGGCCAGAGAGGGATCTTGAGCTCGGGACAGGGCGTCGAACCAGCGCTCCCGGCCGGCCTCGGCCAAGAGATCGACCCAGACCGGGAACAGGCTGGCCAGGCTGACGGCGCGGTTTCTCTCGTCCTCGGCGACGGCCCAGGCCGAGCGGGAGGTGGGGTCCTCCTCGCGCTCGAGGATCCCGGCTAGCACGGCCAGGGGGTCCTGGGCCGGGCCATCCCGGTCGGCGCCCTCCGGTCGGGAACAGACGACGTAGGCGTGGTTGGCCAGCCGTCCGCGGGTGAGGGCCACGTACAGACCGGCCCGCGAGGTAGAGGAGCTGACCAGGGCGTGGGTCACATCGGCCGTGCCGCCTTGGGCGGCATGAGCCGTCCCGGCATAAGCTAGCTGCGTGCTCTGCAAGAGGTAGCTGACATCCAGCTCCACCCGGTCGCCGGTGAACTTGCCCTCGGCATCCAGTCGGGCGGCGGAGATCCCGCCGTCGTGCACGGCGGTCACCTCCCAGCGGTCCCGGTTGGCCACCCAGGACCCAGCCGTGGATGTGTTGGTTCGGTCGTTGAGCCGGGTGACGATCCGGTCGCCGCGCCCGGCCCGGTTGCCGTCAGCCAGGACCACGGTGGCGGCGTCGTCGACCCGGTCGGCCGTGATCAGCGCTTCTCGGAAGCGCCCCGACAGCACGGCGGCGGCCTCGTTGGTGTCGGCCAGGACGAAGACGGAAAGGCCCCGGGCCCAGTCGGCCAGGGCGGCGTCGAGCACGGCAGCCTCCATCTCCTCGGCGTCACCACCCACGATCCGATCGCGCAGCTCGTAGTCCTCCAGCACCCGGACATCCCCGGCCCGCAGGCGCAAGCTGGCGCCCGCCTCCCAGGCGGCCTCGAAACGTCGCACTTCGCTCAACTCGGTGGCACCGATGGTCTCCACCAGGTGGCGGAACACCCCTGATGCCTCCGGGGCCTCGAGCTGGTGTTGGTCGCCCATCAACACCAACTTGGCCCCGGCCGCGGTGGTGAGGGACACCACGTCATCGAGCATGGCGCGCGACGCCATGGCCGCCTCATCGAGGATGAGCAGGCTCCCCGGGGCGATGCCGAACTCGCGCTGCCAAGCCGGGTCGGCCTTCTCCTCCGCACTGCGGTGGGCGTGCTCCCAAACCAGCTTGGCCGTGTTGAGGTCGTGGATCCCAGCGGCGTCGCCCAGCACCCGGGCTGCCGTCTCGGAGGGGGCCAGGCCCATCACCGCGTTGCCGTGCGTGGACCAGGCCCGGGCCAAGGCGGCCATGGTGAATGTCTTGCCGACACCGGCCGGGCCCAAGACGGTCTCCACCAGGCGCCCCGAGCCGAGCAGGCCTCGCACGGCCAACTCCTGGTCCAGACCGAGGCCGGCTTGCCGAAGCACGCGCCCAACGCGGCGGCCGGTGACCACCGGTCCGTCGCTGCGCTGGGCGGCGGCCAACACCCGGGTCTCGGCCGCCATCCCGCCGGTGGTGGCGAACCGCTCGGTGCCATGCGCCGTGTAGACGGGCTCCCCGTCACCGGCCCGGCGCAGCCGGTCTGGTACCTCGAAGGGTGAGGCCGCCGCCAGGCTGATGACGCCCAGAGCCTCGGCCCGGGTCCCGATGGCGGAGGCGACCAGGGCGTCGATGCGGGCCAGGAGGTCCTCCGGGGTGGAGCCGGCTCGCACCGGCAGGGCCAGGGTGAGGGTCCGGGCCAGGTCGTAGCGGGTCCAGGTGGAATGGGTCGCGTCCAGGGTCTCGATGGCGCCGGTCAGCACCTCCTCGTCGCTGGGCTCGGGAGCCGGGTCCAAGTCTTCGTCGTAGAACAGGCGGGCCTCGGTGGCCCGGGCCCACACCTCGGCCAGGGTGGTGCCGAGGTGGGTCTTGGTCTCGGCCGCCCAGCGGGCCAGAGCCTCGGCGGTGGTCTCCGAACCGTCCTTGCGCTGCCGGGTGGCCAGGGTGGCCCAGTCAGCCAACCGGGCCAGCACCCACTGGGTGGGCTCAGTGCCGTGCGCCTCCCGGTAGGCGGTCACCATCTCTTCCAGTCGCCCCTTGATCTGGGTCCGCCGGGAGGAGAACAACCGGCAGAGCTCGTCGTCCACCCCCACGATCTC
>Ga0307373_10007558_pt1 | contig 16915 bp, 22 predicted proteins | sample OX2MG_FD_202534 | JGI IMG/M metagenome (GOLD analysis project Ga0307373, IMG submission 202534) | Soil microbial communities from Risofladan, Vaasa, Finland - OX-2 | ecosystem: Environmental > Terrestrial > Soil > Coastal area > Acid sulfate soil | place: Finland: Risofladan, Vaasa | collected... | reverse complement strand
GGGGGGTACGACTCGAGAGCCAACTTCAGGTACCTCCACGACAACGGGATCGAGCCCGTCATCAAGGTGAGGAAGAACTCGTCGATGAGAGCGAAGGGGTGCATGCCCAGGAAGCTCGTCGCGATGGAGCAGCTGAGGGACTACGAGAGGTGGAAGACGAGGCGCGGGTACGGTCAGCGCGCGAGGGTGGAGTCGGCGATATCGTCGTTCAAGAGGACGTTCGGGGAGCACGTCACCTCGGTGAAGTGGAGCAGCGTGGTCAATGAGCTGCTCGTCAAGGCGGCGGTCTACAACCTGTTCGTGGGGATGAACCCGTAAGGGAAGTCGCGAATCAGGGAAAGACAGGCAACCGATGACCCATCGTCAAGTTATTCGACACGCCTGTCAGCAACAAAATCGTTAAAGGGACGCCATAGTCATACGCGCCAGATAGTTATGAGCGAGCTCTCAGCCCAGAACGGAGACACCATCTCGGTCCACTACCTGGGGAAGTTCCCCGGAGGGAAGGTCTTCGACACAAGCATGAAGGCCGAGGCGGAGAAGGCCGGCATCTTCAGCCCCGCACGCGACTACAAGCCCCTGCAGGTGGTGCTGGGAGCGCACCAGGTCATCCCCGGCTTCGAGGAGGCGCTCATGGGGATGAAGATTAACGAGACGAAGGAGGTCACCATCCCCCCTGAGAAGGCCTACGGGAAGACGGGCCGGCACCAGATGGCGGGAAAGACCCTCCAGTTCAGGCTGCTCGTGACCAACATCAAGAGACCGTAGAAGCGACGTCGCGCCAAGGGCCCACTAACATATTGTGATTACAAACCGTGAGCTGAGTATATACCATCTGCCACATCCTTAGCTCGCAGTGAAAGAGATGTTTCGAAAGTCGAAGGCCAGCCGAGCCAGCACGGAGTCGGGGAGCCGTGAAGCCGATGACGACTGCCTGTCCCCGGTCGTCATGAGCATGACGGAGCAGGCCTACGCGCCCGCGACCAAATTCTGCGGCGGCGACCAGATGGTGGCGCATTTCGCCATCGGATTAAGGATAAGAACGGGCCTAGGAGTAAATCTTCGATGACATCGAAGATCATCGAGGCCGAGAACCTTACGAAGGTCTACAAGGGGAAGGTCAAGGCGGTCGACCACATCTCCTTCTACGTCGATGAGGGAGAGATCTTTGGGTTCCTCGGACCAAACGGGGCGGGCAAGACGACCACAATCAAGATGCTCAACACGCTCGCCTCCATCACCGAAGGCAGGGCCACTGTGGCCGGCAAGGACGTCAGCAAGGACCCCGCCGCCGTGCGCGACGTCATCGGCGTCGTCCCCCAGGAGCTCACCGCGGACGACGAGCTGAAGGGGATAGAGAACCTCCTGCTCTCCGCCCGCCTCCACCACGTCCCGCGCGGCGAGGCCGGAAAGAGAGCGAAGGACCTGCTGAAGCTCGTCGACCTGGAGAACTCCGCGGAGAGGCGGGTCAAGACCTACTCAGGCGGGATGCGCAGGCGCCTCCAGCTCGCCATCGGGCTCATCCACACCCCGAAGATACTCTTCCTCGACGAGCCCACCCTGGGCCTCGATATCCAGACGAGGACCAACATGTGGGCGTACCTGAGCAAGTTGAACAAGGAAGAGGGGATCACCATCTTCATGACGACCCACTACCTGGAGGAGGCCGACTCCCTCTGCAAGAGGATAGCGATCATCGACCACGGCGCGATCAAGGTCTCGGGCTCGCCCTCCGAGCTGAAGGAGAGACTCGGAGGGGACATCCTGACAATCGAGATCGGCGAGGGGCCCGACATCACCGAGTTCCTCAAGGGCATTCCCGACGTCTCCGACGTGAGCCGCCGAGACCAGGTCTACCGAATCAAGCTCCCGAAGACGGAGAGGGCGCTCCCGGCCATCGTGGACGGCGTCACGCGCAAGGGCCTCCAGATCAAGGAGATCTCCTTCACGAAGCCGACCCTAGATCAGGTCTTCCTCGAGATAACGGGCAAGTCGATGCGAGACGAGGACGCAGGCGAGAGCGACTCGGTGATGCAGAACATCGTGAACGAGAGGATGAGGTGATAGAGCTACCATGTTCGACGAGACACTGGCGCTTACCAACAGGGCGCTGAAGAAGTGGGTAAGGAACCCCGCCACCATCCTCCCCGGGCTATTCACTGCGGCGTTCTACCTCGCGCTGTTCGGGAACTCCTTCAACCCCACCAACCTCATCCCGACGTCCTCAAACGGCGTCCCGATCCCACCAGCCGCGCTTGCGCAGGCAAAGGCGGCCATCCTGGCAACGACGTTCGGCGGCGCGGCCACCTACATCACCTACCTGACCGCGGGCGTGATCTGCCTCATAGTCGTCTTCAACATGTCCTTCGGCGGGATAGACCTCGTCCTGGACAGGCAGCTCGGCTACTTCGGCACGCTCCTGACCTCGCCCATTCCGAGGGCCTCCATCTACTTCTCGGGAGTCTTCCAGAACCTCGTGAAGGCCATGTTCCTCGGGGTGCTGACGTTCGTCATCGCGCTAGCGATCCCGAACGGGCTGGTCCTCACGTCGAGCTTCGGCATCCTCGAGTTCCTGGGAGCGTTCCTGGCCATCGGACTGCTGGGACTGGGGCTCTCGTGCCTCTTCACGGCCATCGCCCTGTCCGTGAGGACGATCGACTCCCTCATCGCGATAGTCAACTTCCTCAACCTCCCGCTGATATTCATGAGCAACGCCCTCTTCCCGTCCAGCTCATTCCCGAGCTGGCTCAAGACAATCTCGGACGTCAACCCCATCTCCAAGGCCGACGAGGCCGCGAGGATCCTCATCGTCAAGGGCAACCCTTCCCCGAGCGGGCAACTCGGGACCGTCGTGGGGGACCTGCTCTACCTCGTGGGCTTCGTCATCGTCATGGCCGCGCTCGGGTACCTCGTCGCGAGAAGGGCCCTGAGGCCAGAGTGACCTCGATGCCCGACGTGCGCGTCGACCGAGGGAGCACCGCCAAGCTGGACGGCGTCGAAGGGGAGCTAGAGGTCGCCAGCAACTCGCGGATCACCGCCGCAAGAGGCGGGAGGGTGACCGTGACCGGGGGCGCCCACTTCGAAGGCAACGCCGACGTCGACTGCGACTTCGAGTGCGACTCCCTAAGGGTAGACAGGGGGAAGCTGACTGTGTCGGGCAACCTGACAGTGCACGAGGGCCTGGACGTCGCCCACACCGTGGAGGCGAGCGGCACGATCAGCGCCCACGACATCGACGTCGGGGGCAAGATGTTCGCCAGGTCGGTCTCGTGCGGGGGCTCGGTGCGGGTCGGCGGGCTCTTGGACGTAAAGGAGACGCTCGAGGCGGAGTCGGTGGAAGTGGGCGGGAAGGTCGCCGTCTCGGGCGCGGTGAAGCTCACCGACCTCGGCGTCGGCGGGAAGGCGGACGTCGGAGGAGGAAGCATCAAGGGGCACACGCAGGTCGGCGGGGTCTTCGAGAGCACCACCCCCTTGGAGTTCGGCGAGCTTCAGGTCTACGGCCGGTGCGCCCTCCCTGCAGGATGCGTGGGGAAGAAGCTCTCCACGTTCGGCAAGCTGACGGTCGAGGGCAACCTGGCCTGCGACCAGGTGGACGTGGGAGGAATAACGACCGTTCGCGGGGACCTGAGCGCGTCGGATGTGCTGGTCAACGGGAAGCTCGAAGTCTCCGGCTCCCTCTCAGTGAAGGGGGCCCTCGAGACCAACGGCTCTTGCGAGTTGGGAGGGGAGCTCAAAGGGACCGACCTCCGCGTCGGAGGAAGGCTCAGGGCCTGCAAAGCGCTTCTGAGCAACCAAGCGGACATCGCCGGAGAGGTCGAGACCAGGGAGGGCCTCAGAGGAAAGTCCGTCATCATCAGGGCAGGGACGAGGTGCAGGGGCCCCCTCATGGGGGAGCGAGTCGAGCTCGGAATGAGCGTCCTCACGGTCGTCAATTGGAGCACGCACTGGATGGGGCAGTCCATGACGATGAGGGGCATAGGAAAGATGACCGACGCGGAGGACATCTACGGAGTCGAGGTCGTCCTCGGGTCGAACTCGAGATGCAAGAGGATCTTCGCCGACAAGGTTGAGGTGAGCGACGGCTGTGTGGTCGACCAGGTGACCTACACGGAGGAGCTCCGCAGGGGCAGCGGCCGCGTGTTCTTCACCCACCCTGCCGTGAAGGTCACCGAGCTGCCGCCATTCCCGCTCTGAGGGGCGACGACGTGAGCCGCCCTCGCCCTGAGCCGCAGGAGCAACCACGGTGGATGGCAGACAGCGGGAGGAGGGCGGCGGCGAAAGAAGGGACGGAGACGGAGGGACGCGGGAGGTCTTCCTGGTGACTGCCAGGGCGAAAAGGACGAAAGTAGACCTCTACGCCACCATACTGGAGGTCATCCGCCGATACCCGGAGGGCGGGCGGATCACGAGGATATCCTATGGGGTCGGCGTCCCCGTGGACAGGCTCAAGGTCATGGTGGAGGCTCTCTCCGCGAACGGCCTGGTGAGGAAGATAGCGGCCGAAGACGAGGAGGGGGACGAGGCCGGCGTGTATTACTACGGCGTGACCTCAAGAGGGCTCGAGTTCCTTGAGATATACTGGAAGATGAAGGGTTTCCTCGCGGCCTTCGGCGAGGATGGCAACTAACCCACGTCCCTGCATGCCCCTCTTGGAAAACTTCATCTAATCTGTGACCGGGTCGACGGACGTGTCTTCGGGGGGCTCGGGCGGCGGCGGCGGCGACGCCACCATCTACGTAGTCCTCGGAATCATCCTCTTGATAGTCGTCAGGCGGATGCGCGTCGTGTTTCGCGGGTCGAAGGCCAGCAAGACGCGAGCGCTGATCTTCTCCGCCTACTACTTCCTGATAGCGGCGGTCTTCATCTCGCTCTCTTTCATAGGCGGAGGCGTCGCCCCTTATTTTGCCATCGTGTACGTGGTCGTCGGAGGAGCCGCGGCCTACGGGTCATACATCTTCTCCGACAGGAGGATCGGCTTCTGGAAGGCTGCCGACGGCTCGATATACTACAGAGGCGCCGTCATCATCTACATGGTCTACCTCGCGGGGCTCGTGGCCCGGATCGCGATCGAGCTCGTCTACATCGGCCCCCAGGCGTTCTCCTTCTCCCCCTCTTCGGCCCCGGCGACTCTTAGCGCATCGGCGATAGACGCAGAGATAGCCACTGACGTCCTCCTCGCGCTGGGATCGGGCCTCTTGATAGGGAGGAACGCGAGGGTCGTGAAGAGGCTAGCGGCAATCGTGGAAGGAAAGGAGACCCTCCCCGACACCCCTCCGAAGATATCCTTCACGTAGCAGCCCTCCGTCAGGCGTGGAGCTATCTGCACCACTCCTTATAACGCACGGCGAACGCACAGGCCCGAGAAACATGCCGACCGAAAAGGCCACGATCGTGACCTACCCCGACGAGTTCTCCAAGGAAGAGATCAAGGAGCTGGCTGCGCGGGCCGGCTACACGGTGGTCGGCATGATCACGCAGAAGCGGGTGGTGAAGTCCGAATACGGGGTCGGGGTCGGCAAGGCCGAAGAGCTTCGCGACATGATCAGCAAGAACGGGTCAAAGACGCTTATAATCGACGAGGAGGTGACGTCGTCACAGGCCAACAAGCTCGCGACGATAACCCGTGTCGAGGTCGTCGACCGCGACAGGCTCATCCTGAACATCTTCGCGAGGCGGGCGGTCACGACGGAGGCCAAGCTGCAGGTCCAGCTCGCGGAGCTCAAGTACGAGATGCCGCGCGCGAGGGACGCGGTCCGCTACTCCGTCAACGGCGAGAGGGCAGGCTTCATGGGGATGGGAGAGACGATGGTGGACATCAAGTTCAGGGCGCTGAAGAAGAGGATGAATTTCATCAACCAGAGGCTGGAGAAGGCGCAGGCGAACCGCAACCTCCACCGCGCGGAGAGGAGGAAGCTGGGGCTTCCCTTCGTCTCGCTCGCCGGCTACACGAGTAGCGGAAAGACCACGCTCTTCAACAAGCTGGCAGACGAGTCCAGGGAGGAGTCGCCGGACCTCTTCACGACCCTCACCACCACCATGAGGGCCGTGAGCTTCGGCGACGCGCGAAAGAGGATAATGCTCTCGGACACGGTCGGCTTCATCTCGCGCATCCCCACATACATGGTGGAGTCCTTCAAGTCGACGCTCGAGGAACTGACCTACTCTGACCTCGTGCTGCTGATGATCGACGCCAGCGAGGAGAGGGAGAGCATGGCCATCAAGCTCAGGAGCTGCGGCGAGACCCTCGACCAGCTGGGCGTAGACCCGAAGAATGTCATCCTGGTCCTCAACAAGATCGACCGCCTGGAGGGCGCCGCCCTGCGCCAGGTCGAGGAGGACGACCTATTCGCAGGATTTGCCGTCCTGAAGATCTCCGCCGTCAAGGGCGACGGGCTGCGCCAGCTCAAGAACCGCATCATCGCGATGACATACCCGCCCAACGCCAAGGCCAGTCAGGCGGCCGTCCCGCAGCGGATGGAATTCTCGCACTAGGAGAGGAAACCCCCTCGGTCCGGGTATTCGCGTTGGGGCATTCGACGCGCCCCATCGAAAAGTTCCTCCTTGTGCTGCGCGCCCACTCTATAGACACCCTCGTAGACATACGCACCGTCCCAAAGTCGAGGCACAACCCACAGTTCGACGGCGACGCTCTCCGCGTCACGCTGACCGGGGCCAGGATACGCTACCTCCAGATGAAGGACCTCGGGGGCTTGCGGCGTCCTGTGAAGGGGTCTCTCACCAACGCCGGCTGGGTCAACGACAGCTTCCGAGGATTCGCCGACTACATGCAGACCGAGCGATTCTCCGCCGCTGTTGAGGAGATGGTCGCGCTCGCCCGCGGCGCCGGAGGAGAGGACGAGCCTAGCGTTGCAATCATGTGCGCCGAGGGGAACCCCTTCAGGTGCCACCGCTCGCTCGTGGCGGACGCCCTCGAGGCGAGAGGGGTTCACGTGGTCCATATCTCAGGCGTGGGAGAAGGCCGGCCACACAGGATGACCCCTTTCGCGAAGGTCGTCGGAACCCAGGTGACTTATCCCTGGGGCGCAGAGGTGAGCAGTGCCTAGCCGAAGACTTCCCTCGAGTTGGCGGCGACGACCTCCTCGCTGGTGTGCCCGCTGGGCGCGAGTCCGCTCTCGACCATCCACCCGTAGGTCTCGTCGAAGTCCCTCCTCTCGTAGGCGACCCAGTGGTTCCACTTGGGGACGCGGAGCGTCTTCCTGACTCCAGGCCCCAGCTTCCTCACCTTGGCAGGCATCTCGCTCAGGGCCCGCTCCACCTTCTCGAAGTAGAGCTCCCTGAACTCGTCGGGCTTCTTGTTCATCCTGTCGATGGCCGCGTTCGTCGCGGCGAAGAAGCGCCTGAGCTTGTCGGGGTCGTCGTCCTTCCTCACCACGGTCGTGGTGGGGTTCGACCTCTTCGTCTTCAAGACCTCCACGGACGAGGCGGCCTCCGCGAAGTCGACCCAGGGGCTCAGCAGCGAGGCCGCCTCCACCTCCTTGTTGAGGAGCGCGAGGAGCCGCTTGTGGGGCTCCCCCACCGCGACCAGCTTGGCCGAGTCCTTTGGCATGAACCGCTGCAGGTCCTGGAGCGTCGTGTAGTATGACCCCGTCCCCATCTCGATCGCGATCGACTTGTTCTTGAGGTCGGCCGGGCTGGAGTACCCGGAGTCTCCCCTGACCCAGAGCGAGAACGTCGCGTTGAGCGTCCCCGGCGAAGGCTTCGATTTCGAGACTATCCTCGCGCCCTCCCAACCTAGCACCCTGAGGATGCACACCCACTCCCCGGCGTGGTAGACGTCCGTCCTCTTGCTCTTCAGGAGCTCAGTGTAGAGCGCGGCCTTGTCCGTCAGCTCCTGGGGCGTGACGTCGAGCCACCTCGCCTCGAGACCCTGCTCTTCGAAGAGGCCCAGCTCGTCGGCGACCATCTCGGGGAACGTCCACTGGAAGTTGTACATGTTGACGGCGATGCTGATCCTCTTGGCCATGCCCTGACAGCGGTCAGAGCGCCCTCCTTCTGAGAAAAGGCTTTCGTGATGCTCCGCCCGTCAACCTCGAAGTTTAGAAAAAAAGGGGTCCTCGGCGGGACCCAGGCTGGATGCCCCAGCCCTAGAGTCCTAGCGCCCCGTCGAGGGAGAACACACCGGCGCCCAAGAACACGAGGGCCAGCGCCAGAACGAGGTAGAGCACGTCGATCTCATAGGACGGCTTCCCCACTGCGATGTAGTCCGCGTGCATCTTCCGCTTCTTCATCACGGAGGCCAGCACCATGAAGAGGATGAAGAACGCGCCCACTATCGGGACGAGCAGCCCTAGGATCAGGGCTATCCCGCCGGCCAGCTCCAGAGCCGTGGCGGCATAGGTGGCCCCGGCAGGGACTCCTAGCCCCTTCATGCTCTGGATCGTCCGCGGCATGCTCGAGAGCTTCGGGCGCGCGTGGATGACGAAGTTCGCTCCCACCCACACCCGGAGGATCAAGGCGAGGTATCCGGTGTACGGAAGTAACGGATCCAATAATGCGGTCATTTTTGGTCAACAGCTCCTGCGGCAGTACCGGATATAAACCAAGTAGTTTTTTACTATCAAGTAGGTTAGGGATACTATAGTAGGTTGCGCGGCCTTTACCGAACCGCCCTGAAAGTAGTCTCGACCAGGGTTTCGGCCCGAGATCTGGTCGCAGGGTTAAATCCAGACCAGGTTAGCAACTGCGCGAAGACTTCTTGCCGGCGCTGGAGATAGGAGGGAAGCGGATCGAGTACCAGGTTCTGCGAGGCACGAGCAGGCGCTACACCTACTTCAGGTTCAGGCAAGACCTGACCCTCGAGGTCGTCCTCCCCCGGGGGAGGTTGGGGGACGCAAGCTCGGCGATTAGGCAGAGGCGAGAATGGATCCTGAAGAAGTACGAGGAGATGCAGAAGACCAAGAGGATCCTCGATGACAGTAGGGTCATGTTCGACGGCAAGTTCCTAGAGATAGTCTACGAGGAAGCGCAGGACAAGGAGGAGATACTCCCCGACCCGGCGGGAGGGAAGGTCGTGGTCCGCGCCAGCGAGAGGTCCAGGGTGAGAGAGCTCGTGCGCAGGTGGTTCTTGAGGGAGACCTCGAGATACGTCGTGAGGAAGCTAGCCGACCTAGCGCCGACCCTTCCTGTCGCCTACAAGCGCGCCGACGTGAGGGAGATAAAGAATTGGGGCTACTGCACGAGGAACGGCAGGCTGTCCTTCAGCTGGCAGTTGATCGCCCTCCCTGAGCGGCTCCGTGAGTACGTCGTCCTTCACGAGCTGACGCACCTCGAGGAGTTCAACCACTCGCCGGCCTTCAAGAAGAAGCTAGCCAGGACCTGTCCCGACTACAGGCAAAGGGAGAAGGAGCTTGACTACATCTCTCCCGCGGAGCTCTCCCACATCTAGACGGCCTGTCGGCCCAAACGAGGTCCTCGTTGCAGATACACATGCCTTATAGGAGAGCGAAAAAGGCCCATCTTCAGGTAATATAGTAAATTGGCAAGATCACATCGTGACGCTTACGCAAAGGCAATAGACAAGGTGCGAGAACAGCACAGCATCTCTATGGGCCCAGCCCAGACCCCGGTGGAGTGCCCAAAGTGCGGCACCAAGCAGATAATCTCCGAGGCGCCAGGGAGACGGGTCTGCATAAGGTGCGGCTACGAGTTCAGGCCTCAGATTCAGAAGGTCTGAGCCCGGACGCAACCGCTTCAAATCAATCAGCGTCCTCAGAACCTCTTAGTCGCCCTCCCTTCTTCCATGATGTAGAGGTGCTCGGCGAGCCTCCCGTCGGAATCGTCTTGCGTGGAGAAGGCCACGTCGATTCCCGCGTCGGTGCTCAGCTTTCGGTATGAGGAGATGAAGTCCTCCCGCTCGTGCAGGTTGGAAAAGGCCTCGTCGACTAGAATCGCCGCGGGCGCCGAGAGGAGCGCGGTCGCCAGCGAAACCCGCTCGCGCATGCCCAGGCTCAACTTCCCCACCTTCCCGCGAAAATCTATCCCTAGCGCATCCTTCACCGCCTGCAGCCTCTCCTTGCCTATCTCGACTCCCTTCAGCTTCGCGCCCCACAGAAGGTGCTCGTCCTCCCGCATGCTGGGGATGGAGGACCCGGGCGTCACCATCACGACGCCCCTCCTATCCAGCGGCATTCCCGTGACGTCCCTCCCGTTGATTCTCACGTGCCCCTCGTCTGGCTTGGTCAGGCCTGCGATTATCCTCAGGAACGTCGTCTTGCCCGAGCCGTTCCTGCCGGCGATGCAGATGAAGCCGCCCTCGCTCAGCGCCGCGTCGAGCGAGAACTGACCAAACCTCTTCTGTGCAGCAGCCTCGATCATGCTCCCCTCTTCGCATCTCCCAAAGGATAAATAGCGTTATGCAAACAGGTGCATATCGTTCTGCCATGAGGATGCGAAGGGGCGTCTCGACCGTAGCAGCGGCATCGGTCGTCGTGGTCGTCGTGGTAATCCTGATAGCCGCCGCCGTGGTCTACGACAAGCCTGCGGTGACGGCCACATCCACCACGACCGCCACGTCCGTCTCCACGTCCGTCACCACCCTGACCGGCGCGGGCGCCCCCCTTATCTCGTACTCGGCGGACGCCTATACCGCGGAGGTCACATCCATGCTGAACGGGTTCGCGGCCAGCACAGGCGCGAAGGTCGCGCCGGTAAAGACGGGCGGCTCGTTCGCCGATGCCAACCAGATAGCCGCCGGAGCCCCCGACGACGTCTTCGTGTCCGTCGCACTCACCGCGACCTTGTCGCAGTACCTGAAGAATCTCACCTCGAATTGGGCTGTAGGATTCGCTTCAGACCAGATGGTCCTCGCCTATTCGAATGCTACGCAGACCTCCGCGGCTGCAAGCGTCATTAGTCTGGCCAACACGGCGGCGACTTCAAACACCACGTCAGACTGGAACGCCTTCTACACGGCCCTGACCTCCGGCGGTGTCAAGATAGGCATCTCGAACCCCGTCTCGGATCCCGCAGGCCTTAGAGGCTGGCTCGTCCTGGAAGCCGCCGGCTATCTATACTCAGGAGGAAACCAGCAGGCCTACGTGACCCCGCTTCTCCAGAACGATGCCAACTCGACAGGCACTAACGCAGCGGCGCTCGTCGCCCCGCTCCAGGCCGGCCAGGTCCAGTTCCTCTTCATCTACAAGTCCGCCGCCGTCTCGGACGGCCTCAAGTTCCTCGCTTTGGACAGCCACGTAAACCTCGGGAGTCCGAGCTTGGGCTCGTTTTATTCCCAGTTCTCCTACACCGACTCGGCAGGCAAGACGGCAGGCGCGCCGATCATCCTGTGCATCACCGTCCCCCTGAGTGCGGTCAACACGGCCGAGGCCCTCCAGTTCGTCCAGTACGTGGTCCAGAACGCAAAGGGCCTTTCCTCGTTCGGCCTGCAGCCCTTCGCGGTCTCCATGCTCTACAACAACGTCCCGCCTCCGGCCCCCATACAGGCCCTTGTCTCGCAAGGCCTGATAGCCGAGGCCGGGGCTCTACTGTAGGCGGCCCAGCTTGAACTGGCTAAGGGCAGTCTCGCTCCTCGCGGTCCTTCTCCTCCTTGTCCCGATAGCGGTCATCCTCTATTACGGCCTCGGCCCTCTCCGCAATCCCGCCGGCTACTCCGCACAGATCTTTCGCTCCATTGAGCTCTCCCTCGCCTCCTCGGCATTGGCGGTGGTCGTCGACATGCTCCTCTTCACCCCCCTCGCCTACTATCTTGCGAGGAGCCGAGACAGGATCGCCGAGACCCTCGTCGACGTCCCCGTGAGCGTGCCTCACCCGATCATCGGCGTGGCGCTGTTGATCTTGGACAGCCCGCTGACTCCCAGCGGCAGGTTTCTCTTATCGCTCGGGATCAACTTCTATAATTCCATCCTCGGGCTCGTGGTCGCGCTAGTCATCATGTCCGCTCCGATATACGTAAAGTCCTTGCAGCCCTACTTCGAGTCCAAGGACGCCTCCCCGGAGGACTTCGCGATGGGGATGGGCGCGTCGAGGCTCCGGACCCTCCTCTCGGTCGTCCTGCCGAGCTCCCATCCCGGGATGGAGAGCGCCTCCCTCATCTCGATGAGCAGGGCGCTCAGCGAGTTCGGCTCGATCTCCATAATCGCCTACTACGTGCTGCAATACCCCTTCTACGGAGTGAGCCCGGCCTCGGTCTCGATCTACGAGCTCTTCACGGGCGGCGTCACCGGGGGCCTCGACGCCGCGGTCACCGCGTCCGCCGTGATGATCCTCGTCTCGCTCCCCATCGCGATGGCGGCGCACTTCGTCAGAAGGAGGTAGCCGCCCGCCTGCACAACCGTTATACCGAGCAGCCCTCTCTGGGTGAGAAGGTGCCTCAGCCCACGCCAAAGACCCTCGGAACGCCGCTGAAGCCAGCGTTCCGCCTCTGGATGGAAGACGGCAAGAACGAGGTGATGTTCGACCAGACCGACGCCTTCCTCCTCAGGAGGGTCGGCGAGACCCACTCCCTCACCGAGGCGGCGAAGGAGGTCGGAATCTCTTATAGGAACGCGTGGGACCGCGTGAAGATGATGGAGGAGAAGCTGCACAGGCGCCTCGTCCAGACGAAGGTGGGCGGCAAGACCGGAGGAGGCGCCACCCTCACCGCGGACGGGAGCCAGCTGCTGAAGGAGTTCAGGAAGACGCGGAAGCTTCTCTTCAACGTCCTCGACGACGAGGAGGCCTGGGAGGACGTCGGCTACAGGCTCAGCGCCCGAAACAGGCTGAGGGCGAAGGTCGTGGAGGTGAAGCAGGGCGCCGTGACCTCCCAGGTCAAGATGCGCCTCGTCTCGGCCAACACGCTGACCTCGATAATCACGAACGAGGCGGTCGAGGACCTCTCCCTGAAGGAAGGGGACGAGGTGGAGGCCATCATAAAGTCCACGGACGTCCTCGTCGCCAAGGGCGCGATCCGTCAGCGCTAGCAGGCCGATAGCCAACCTCTCCACAAGTTATATTACGCTGTAACCTCGGTGCACCAGAAAGATGAGTCGCAAAGCAAGAAGGGGCGACCGTAAGCGGTCAAACGCGGTCTACATCATACCGATCCTCGTCGTCGTCACAGGTGTCGTAGGCTACTACATTTTCACCCAGTCGAGTGCTACGGGCGGCAACAGCGGGCTCAACGGGACGCCGGTCTCCGCCGCGGTGCTCAACGACCTGTCGGGGGTGAGCATAAGCACGCTGGACCAGGTCGGCAAGGGGGCCTCCGGCGTCCTCTCGCCCACCTCGATTTCCGGTTCCTCGCCCCTGACCCTCAACGGCAAGCCCGAGGTGCTCTACATGGGCGCCGAGTACTGCCCGTTCTGCGCGGCGGAGCGTTGGTCGATGATCGTCGCTCTGGACAAGTTCGGGAACTTCACCGGAATCGATTACATGCAATCGTCCTCGACGGACGTGGATCCGAGCACATCGACCTTCTCCTTCGTGCACGCGACCTACACGAGCAACTACATCACCTTCGTGACCGTCGAGCAGCAGGACCGGAACTCAAACCCACTCCAGACCGCCTCCGCAGAGGAGGACTCGCTGTTGAAGAGCTATGACGCCGGCGGGACCATCCCGTTCGTCGACTTCGCGAACTCATACGCGATAACGAGCTCCCAATATTCGCCTGTAGCCCTCAGGGTTGGCGGTCTCGCGACCGGAGCTCCCTACAACTGGACGGCGATAGCGCCGCAGCTCAACAACTCGAGCAGCGTCTTCGCCCAGAACATCGACGGAGCCGCCAACCGGATCATCTCGGCGATCTGCAAAGTCGACGGTAACACTCCGACTAGCGTCTGTTCCCAGAGCCTTGCACAGACACTGAGCTACATCCGGACGCCTCCTTCCGGCGGCTCGCAGCCCTTGGTCTCGGACTCCGTGCTAAGAGGCCCGGCACCTTCTGTGGGGCGGCAAGGTTCGTTCTGACCCGCCTCACTGATTGGGTCTAGGGCGATTCTGGCTTTGGCCTACGATTGGCGCTCCAGGGCCTTCATCGCGCTCTCGGTGATGGGCATCGCGGTGGCCATCTACCACGCCTATGGCGAGCTGACGTATAGTCTCGGCTCCTGCAGCATCAATAATGTGTACAGCTGCGCCTTGGTCTTCGGGAGCCCCTACACGAGGGTCCTCGGCATCCAGTTCTGGGTCTACGGCGTCGTCTGGTTCCCTGTCTGCCTTCTGGTGGGTCTCTGGGCAATCCGCAAGTACGGGACGCCTTTGGGGTCGACCGTGGCCCCGTTTCTGATGATCGGGAACATCTTCACCCTATATCCCTGGTATATCGAGATCAAGCTGCTTGGAGGGGAGTACTGCCTCGTCTGCATCTCGCTGTATAGCATCAACTACATACTCACCTTCGTCGCCCTAGCATCAAGGTCTAGCGAAGCCTGAAGAGAAGACGCTCGCTCAGAACGTGGGATTGGTGCGATGGTAATCCCTGTAGTTGATGAAGATCTCTTCGCCCTTCCTTATCGGCTTCGCAGCCTTGAGCCGCGCCATCGTCCTCCCCTTGTCGAAGACGAAGACCGAGTTGGGGTCGTCGCTGTGGTCGATGAAGTTCGACCAGTAATCAGGGTTCCCTCTTGCAAACCCGTCCCAGTATTCGTTTTCGCCTATTTGCAGGGCATACCTCCCCCGCGGCGTCGACGTGGCGTGCGAGGTCAGGACAATGTCCGTGAACTCCCTGATTACGCTACCCATCGCTATGTCCTTGCTCGCGAAGAGGCCTCTCCCGTGAGGGCACGGCCTGACCTCGACGAGCCCTCGAATGCTGAGACCCAAGCCCCCCTGCGAGAAACAAAACGGTTGATAAGCAAACGCTCGCCGTCCACGCACAGTGACCCCCGAGGCTCCGCGCAACTACACCCGGCTCGGGGCAGCCATAGTCATCGCTGCGGTTGTGATTGGCGCGGGCATCTTCGCCTCCACACTCTTCGCGACAGTAACGACGGCGCCCCAGAAGACCGCCACCGTTGCGACCACAACCTCTTGTTCCCCGACCGGTGATTTGGCAGCTCCCCGTCACTTCGCGTTCAACATAGCCGTCAACTACACCGGTAAATGGGAAGCCAGCGCGGAGGGCTACAGCGGCACCACGCCGGCTTTCATCGACTGCTACACGGGCAGCGGGGTGGGCCTCATCTACCTGTCTGACTGGAACCAGGGCGGGCGGGCCACGCTGCAGGTGGTTGCAGAGAAGACAGACGAAGGCACAGGGAACCTGAGCATCAGAATGACGTTCGGAGCCTCCAACTCCATGACCCAGACAAACAGCACCTCGCTTCCGCACGGGTCCGCGACCATCACGGCGACCATGCTCGGCGAGGCGGCCGTCGTCTCGAACGGCACTCTGGAGACCTCCTCTGCCGCCGAGACGCAGCTCTACGATGTGACCTTCCACCAATCCGGGGCTTGCTCTCCGCTGGCCTATGTCGCCCCGTGGTCGGTGACTCTGGGCAACGAGACCGTCGCCGAGCCATCCAACACGACTCTCCCCATCCCTGGAGGATCCTACGCCGCGGGACCGGAGAACCAAAACCTCTCGACGATAGCCTTCTCCGTGCCAGACGGAGTCTACCAATACAGCCTCTCCCCGTCCGGGGCCTTCGCTTCACCCGTGGGCAGCGTCACGGTGAATGGCTCGGACGTCTCAATCGAGGTAAACGGACCTGTCGTGAGCTGCACGACAACTCACTGACCTCCGAACTTGCGGGACGGCCTTGCGCCGCACCCGCGGATTTGTTAACGTATCTGAGCAAGTCGTCTGTTTCGCTTGCCCCTAAACCGTGAATGACGCGGTTGCCGTGTAAGAAATCGCAACACCACCGGTGGAGGTCGCAAATAGAGTTGCGCTATACTGGCCTGCGGCCAGACCGAATGCTATCGGGTAAGCTGTCCCGTTGGCGTCTGCAGCAAGCGTAAGGGTGGCTGTCGAGATCTCTACCGTCTGACCAAGGTAGTTGTGGACGACCATGAACACGATACCAACGGTGGTGGCGTTAACGTCGCTGACATATGATATCTCAATGGATTGATAGGGACCAATCGCGGCATAGACGGGAGGACCAATTTCGGGCCAACATGGTCCAACAGAACACGAAGTGACGTTGGCTGCTGTTGCAGATTGGGACGAACAGAGGATGACAAGCAGAAACAGGAATACCACAGAAAGCGCATTGGTCCTGAGTCCAAGAATCGTGTTTATCGGCCCGCTCGGAGGAGAAGGTCCGATATAGTCGTTCTGGAGCGTTCGTCTGACTCTGCTTCATCGATGATTCCGGCCGTACAGACAAGCTAACAAAATCGCTCCCGCGCAATCGTTATATACAACGGTAAGTTGTATAGTGACAGTGAATTATTAGATGTCGAACGGTCCACAATACATCATATTAAAAGAAGGCAGCTCCGAGTCGAAGGGAAGGGACGCCCAGCGCAACAACATGCAGGCGGCGAAGCTCATCGCCGAGCTCGTGAAGACCTCTCTCGGTCCCAGGGGAATGGACAAGATGCTCGTCGACTCGCTCGGCGACGTGACAATCACCAACGACGGCGCCACGATGCTGAAGGAGATAGACGTGCAGCACCCGGCGGCTAAGATGATGGTAGAAATCAGCAAGGCCACCGACAACGAGGTGGGCGACGGCACCACCTCCGGAGTCATCCTGGCCGGCTCCCTCCTCGAGAAGGCCGAGGAGCTGATCAACCAGGACGTCCACCCGACCGTGGTCGTGGACGGGTACATGAAGGCCCTCGAGAAGGCCGAGCAGGTCCTCAACAAGATCGCCGAGAAGGTCGACCCCACCTCGCGGGCGGACCTCATCAGGGTCGCGACGACCAGCATGCAGACCAAGCTGGTATCAGACGACGCGCCCTTCCTCGCAGGACTTGTCGTGGACGCGGTTTCGCAGGTCGCGGAGAA
>Ga0307373_10007557_pt1 | contig 16917 bp, 22 predicted proteins | sample OX2MG_FD_202534 | JGI IMG/M metagenome (GOLD analysis project Ga0307373, IMG submission 202534) | Soil microbial communities from Risofladan, Vaasa, Finland - OX-2 | ecosystem: Environmental > Terrestrial > Soil > Coastal area > Acid sulfate soil | place: Finland: Risofladan, Vaasa | collected... | reverse complement strand
ACGGCGTGGGCAACGCGCAGGCCCGCCTCGCGCAGCGCCACGACCGCCTCAACGGCCGCCCCGCCCGAGGTGACGACGTCCTCGACGAGGCAGATGCACTCGCCTTCGGCGTAGACGCCCTCGAGCCTGTTGGAGGTCCCGTAGCTCTTGGCCTCCTTGCGGACGATCAGGAACGGCAGACCCGACTCGAGCGAGGCCGCCGCTGCAAGCGCGACCGCGCCAAGCTCGGGCCCGGCGAGCCGTTCGGCGTCGGGCTCGTGGTCGCGGACAGCTTCCGCGATCGCAACGCCGAGCGGGCGCAGCAGATCGGGGCGCGTCTCGAAGCGGTACTTGTCGAGGTAGTACTTGGAGCGCCGGCCCGAGCGAAGGACGAAATCGCCCTCGAGATAGGCCGCGTCGCGCAGGCCGCCGGCGAGCTCTTCACGGGTCACGAGCGCGCCAACAGGCCATGCGCGATCGGTAGGAGGCGCTCTGCCTCGAGTGTCCCTTCGGCGAACGAATGCATCGAGCCGTCGTCCGCATAGAGGTCGACGCGCTCGCGGCGGCGCGCGTTGCGGCGGCGGACGAGCACCGAACCGGCGAGCGAGCCCGCCGCGAGCAGCACTCCGGTGACGAGCTTACGCGGCGGCATCGCCGTCCTCCTCCTTCTTCGCCGGCGTGCGGCGCTTCGGCTTTGGGCTCGGTTTCGGCTTGGCCTCGAGCTCGGGCTCGGTCGAGCCCACCTCGTCGATCGAGCGCAGGCAGGTCTTGAGGTCGTAGAAGACGAGCCCGACGGTCGGCTCGGGGGTCGTCGTCGCGGCGATCACGCGCGCGCCGTCACGCACCACGAACACACTGCCCGAAACCGTCGCAGCCTCCAGTTGGGCCACGCCTGGGCGCAGCTCCTCGGCGGCGTCGAGCAGGCTGCGCGCGCCGGCGGCGAGCCGCGCTGCGGCATCCTCACCCGGCAGGTTCGAGCCGACGAGGCTTCCGTCCGCGCCGATCACGACCACGTCCTGAACCTGGGGCGAGATCTCGGTCAGATCGGCGATCGCCTGGGTCGAGTTCATCAATCCGAGCATACTGGCGCGGAGTGAAATTGGTCCTGAGCAAGTTCTTCGCCGACCGCGGCACCCACCTGGCCGCGATGATCGCGTACTTCGCGCTCCTCTCGTTCGTGCCGCTGCTCTTTCTGGCGCTCGCGGTGCTCGGGCTCGTGCACCAGGCCGACAAGGGCTCGTTCTTCGTCCGAGAGCTGTCGAAGACGTTCCCGAACACGTCGCTCAACTCGATCCTCAACGCGGTGCGCGCGATCCAGGCGAACGCCACCGCGCTCGGCATCGTCGGTGGCGCGTTCCTGCTCTGGACGTCGCTGTCGTTCTTCAGCGTGCTCGAGAGCGCCTTCAACATCGTCTACGGGCGACCGAACCGCAGCTTCCTGCACGGGAAGGCGCTGGCCTCGCTGATGATGACCGGCTCCCTCGTCTCACTGTTCCTCTCTCTCGTCGTCGGCTCGATCGGGCAGGAGGTGCTGAAGCGGTACGCCGGCTTTTCGGGCGACACGTACACGGCACGCGCAATCGCGATCACCGTCTCGGCGCTCGGCCTGTTCGTGTTCTTGACCTCCGCCTACTACGTCCTGACGAACGCCGATCTGACCTTGCGCGAAGTGCTGCCGGGCGCCGTAACCGCCGCGGTGATCCTCGAGGCGACGTTTCAGCTACTGCCGGTGTACGTCAACGTCTCGAAGCACAACCCGGTGCTGCAAACACTCTCGGGCCCGGCGATCCTGCTCGTCTGGCTCTACCTGATGGCCAATGTGATCGTGCTCGGCGCCGAGGTGAACTGGTGGCACGCCGGACGAGCGAACCCCTCAGACGAGGTCCAGCGCGTCGAGGAGTGACCGTGCCGCGAGCGCGCGGTGCGAGTGCAGCGCCTTCCACGCATCCCCGAGCTCGGCGACGGTGCGGGCCTCGCCGCTCGGCACGAACACCGGGTCGAAGCCGAACCCCGCGTCTCCGGCCGGCTCGTGCGCGATCGTCCCTTCGAGCACACCCGTGCCGCGCGCCTCGCGCCCGTCGGGTGCGAGGCAGACGAGTTCGCACACGTAGCGCGCCTTCCTGGCCTTGCCTCGGGCGGCGGCAAGCGCCTGCTCGACGTGCCGGCCCTCCGCCCAGCGCGCCGTCTGGACACCGGGACCACCCGCCAGCGCGGCGAGCTCGATCCCCGAATCGTCCGCGAGCATCCAGCGGTCGAGCGGGCCGACGAGACGACCGTGTCGCGCCTTGATCCGCGCGTTGTCGACGTAGCCGAGACCGTCCTCCGGGGGAAACTCGACCTCGCCGAGCAACTCCAGGTCCCAGTCCGGAAAGAGCTCGTGGAACTCCTCGAGCTTGTGCGGGTTCGCGGTGCACACCGTCGCCCTCAGCGACGCCAACGCACCCCGATCACGTAGTCGAGGTCGGAGAGCTTCGACACGAGCGCTTCGTCGATGTGCGGTAGCTCGAGGCGCACGACGCGCCGGTCGGACTCCTCGGACAGCTCGAAATGGCTCACATCGCCGAGGTGTGCGAACAGCGGCGCCACGGACTGCCCTTCCTGGAGCTCGACGATCAGGCGGTTCTCCTCCGGCTTGACCCGTTCGATCACGCGGTAGGCGAAGAGCCGCAGCGGCCAGAGCGCGAAGATCGTGAGCAAGGTGGTCACCACCGCGGGCACGTACCAGCCGACGCCCGCGGCCATGCCGATCGCCGCAGAGACCCACAGCGACCCGGCAGTCGTGAGGCCGCGCACGGTCAGCCCCTCGCGGATGATCGCGCCGGCGCCGAGAAAGCCGATACCGGTGACGATCTGCGCCGCGATCCGCGTCGGGTCGTCCGAAACGGCACTGACACCGCTGGCAAGGAACGCGTGGAACCCGTAGGCGGAGACGATGGTGAAGAGGGCGGCGCCGAGCGCGACGAGCAGGTGCGTCCGGATGCCCGCCTCGCGGTCGCGGATCTCGCGCTCGACGCCGATCGCCCCGCCGAGCGCTGCAGCGACGGCGAGCCGGCCGATCACAGCCCAGTCAGTGAGGACGGGGACGCTACCCACGAGGTGCATCGACAGCCTCCTGCTGGATCAGCAAGAGCTGCTCGATGCCGGCGGCCGCGAGGTCGAGCAACTCGTCGAGCCGTGCGCGGTCGAACGGCACCTGCTCGGCGGTCGACTGCACCTCGACGAACCGCCCGTCACCCGTCATGACGACGTTGACGTCGACCTCGGCGTTCGAGTCCTCCGAGTAGTCGAGGTCGAGCAGCGACACACCGTCGACGACACCGACCGAGACCGCCGCCACCGATCCGGTCAGGACCTTCGAGAGCCCGAAGTGGTCGAGCGCCCGCTGCGCTGCGACGTACGCGCCCGTGATGGCGGCGCAACGCGTGCCACCGTCCGCCTGGAGCACGTCGCAGTCGAGATAGACGGTGCGCTCGCCGAGTGCCTGGAAGTCGACGACGCCGCGCATCGCGCGGCCGATCAGGCGCTGGATCTCGACGGTGCGCCCACCCTGCTTGCCGCGGGCCGCCTCGCGGTCGGTGCGCTCGCCCGTCGAGGCGGGCAGCAGCGAGTACTCGGCGGTCATCCAGCCGCGGCCCGACCGGTGGAGCCAGCGCGGCACGCCGTCCTGCACCGTTGCGGTGCAGAGCACCGTCGTCTTGCCCTGCGACCAGAGCACCACGCCGTGCGGCTGCTCGAGGAACGACGGGTCGGCGACGACCGGGCGGAGCTCGTCGGGCCGGCGCCCGTCGCCGCGGCTCACGCGACAGCCTCGAGCTCGCGCACCTCGACGCGCTCGACCTCGCCGAGCGGCAGCTGGAGGAACCGCTCGCCGAGTGAACGGAACAGAGCCGGATCGCCCGTCGTCAGAAAGCGGTAACGCCCTTCGCGCGTGCCGTCGTTGGAGAACCCCTTGCGCGCAAGCGTCTCCGCAACCTCGCGCGCGGTCTCGTCGGCCGAGAAGACAAGAGTCACGTCGCGCCCGAAGGCCCGCTGGAACACCGGGCGCAGGAGCGGGTAATGCGTGCACCCGAGGATCACCGTGTCGCAACCTTGAGCTTTGAGCGGCCCGGCGTATTCGCGCACGGCCGCAACGACTTCGTCGCTGTAGGTGTCCCCCGCCTCGATCAGCGGCACGAGCTTGGGGCACGCGACGCCGAAGAAGTGGGCGCCCGCGTCGAGCGTATGCACGAGGTCCTCGTAGCGTCCGCTCGCAACCGTCAACTCCGTGGCGAGCAGCCCGATGCGCCGGTTGCGCGTCGCCTGCACAGCGGCATGCGCCTCGGGGACGATCACGCTGACGACGGGAACGGCTAGTTCGCCCTGCAGGTCGGGCAGGGCAACCGACGTGGCCGTGTTGCACGCGACGACAACCATCTTCACGCCCTGCCGCTCCAGGTACACGCCGATCTCATGTGCGAAACGCCGCACCTCGTCGCGGCCGCGCGGGCCGTACGGCAGCCGCGCGTGGTCGCCGAGGTAGACGAAGTCCTCGTTGGGCATCGTCACGAGACACTCGTGCAGGACGGTCAAACCGCCAACGCCCGAGTCGAAGACGCCGATGGGCCGAGAATCGGGCATGGCGCGATTGTAGGGAGAGCGGTGCCCGGACGGGCGCGAAGCGCCGTCCCATGGCCGATTCGTATCCTTGAACGATGGCGGCGGCGGTCAGAATCGGAACGTGCTCGTGGGCCGACGACGCGCTTGCGAAGCACTGGTACCCGCCGGGCACGCCTCCGAAGGAGCGTCTCTCGTACTACGCGGAGCACTTCTCGACCGTCGAGGTCGACTCGACCTACTACCGCGTCCCCACCGACCAGATGGTGCGCGGCTGGGCCGACCGCACACCGGACGGGTTCGTGATGCACGTGAAGGCGTTCGGCCTGATGACGCGGCACCCGGTGAAGCTCGAGCAGGTGCCGCCCGACCTGCGCGAGGGGCTGCCCGTGGACGAGCGCGGCCGGGTCGACCGGCCGCCACGAGAGGTGCGCGGCGCCGTCTTCCGTACCTTCCTCGACGCACTCGCGCCGCTGCGCGACGCGGGAAAGCTGGGCGGCATCCTCTTCCAGATGCCACCGTATGTCGTGTGGAAGCCGGCCTCGCTCGACTACCTCGAATGGGCTCGCGACCAGGTCGGCGACGACGTGTTCTGCTTCGAGCCGCGGCACCGGTCGTGGTACGCAGAGGGAGTGCGGGAGGAGCTGCTGCGCTTTCTCGAGGAGCGGAAGATGACGTGGGTCGTCGTCGACGCGCCAAAGGTCGACGCGGGCAACGTCCCCGCGACGCTCGTTGCGGCGACCACGCCGACGGCGTACGTGCGCTTCCACGGACGAAACGCCGGCACGTGGAACGTTCGCGGCAGATCCGCCGCGCAGCGCTTCGACCACCTGTACGACGAGCACGAGCTGCGCGAATGGGTGCCGGCGTTGAGCGAGCTGTCGAACGCAGCCGAGGAGGCATACGCCTTCTTCAACAACAACAACCACACAGACGGTGTCGCCCAGGCGCCGGCCGGCGCCTTCCTCCTGCGCAAGCTGCTGCAGGAGGAAGAGGTCCCCACGGCCTGATGCGCGTGCTCGCCGTCACTCACGGCCCGCTCGTGCGGCCCGAGCTCTTCGGAGAGGTGGTCGCCGCCGACGGACACGAGCTGTACGAGTGGGACATTCGCCTGCAGGGGCGGCCGCCGCGCGACTTCGACGCGGTGATGGTGTTCGGCGGCGACCAGAACGTGGGCGAAGAGGTGCACCACCCTTGGCTCCGCGACGAGTACGACGCGCTGCGCGACTGGGTTGCGCGACGGACACCGCTCCTCGGGGTGTGTCTCGGTGCACAGACGCTTGCGCACGCGCTCGGCGCCCAGGTCGGCCCGGCAGGCGAGAGGTTCGCCGGCTTCTACACCTCTGAGCTGACTGCAGCGGGCGCGGCGGACCCGGTGCTCGGCGTCCTGCCGCGCCGCTTCGAGGCGCTGAACGTCAACACCCACTCGTTCGCCGTGCCACCGGGCGCGACGGAGCTCGTGCGCGGGCCTGTGCCACAGGGCTTCAGGGCGGGCGACACGGCCTGGGGCGTGCAGTTCCACCCGGAGGTGCGCCGCGACCAGCTGCTCGCGTGGTTCCGAGACGACCCGGCGCTGCAAGAAACGCTGCCCGCCCTGCTGGCCGAGATCGACGAACGGCTCGCCGCCTGGCAGCACCTCGGCCGCCGGCTCTGCCGGGCCTTCCTCGCGACGGCGCTCCGGACGAGCAAGTAACAGTCTGTTACTAGGGTTCGATCGGCAGGTGCTCGTGGCGTGACCACTCGTGCCACGAGCCCGCGTAGTTGCGCGCGTCGTATCCCACGGCGCGCAGGATCTGCGTGGCGGTCGCCGAGCGGGAGCCGCTGTGGCAGTACGCGACGACCTCGCTTCCCAGCTCGAGGCCGAGCTCGGCCCTGATCTCGCCGGCGTCGAGCTCCATCAGCCGAGAGACGTCGAGGTGGCGAGCCCCGGGAATGTGACCCTGCCGCGGATCGCACGGCGCGCCGGCGCTGCCCGCGTACTCGTGCGCCGAGCGCACGTCGAGGATCGCCACGTCGCCGAGGCGGGTGGCGAGCTCGTCGATCGCGATCTCGGTCACAGGCCCCGCACCACCTCGACCTCGGCGGCGACCGACGGTCGCCGCTCGAGCGCGTCGAGCCAGGCCGCGATCCGCGCGGGCAACTCGAGCCCGAGCAGGTCGCGCGCGCGGATCACCCACGGCGCGTAGGCGACGTCCGCATAGAGGCTCCGTCCGGTATCGAGCGCCTCGAGCTTGCCGGCGAGGTCGTTGTCGTCACCGCGGCGGAATGCGTAGTAGTCGCGACCGAGGTTGTCGTCGAACCGCTGCACGAGGAGCCGGGCCCGGGCGCGCTCAGCCGGGTCGGCGGGAAGCAGCGGGCGCTGCGGGTAGCGCTCGTCGAGGTACGCCATGATCACCTCGGACTCCGGCAACACGAACCCGTCGTCGAGCACCGGCACGCGGCCGCTCGGTGGATTCAGATCGAGCAGCCATTGCGGGCGGTCGCTCAGGTCGACTGCGACCGTCTCGTACTCGAGGCCCTTCTCTGCGAGGACGATGCGCACGCGTGCGCAGTACGGGCAGCGCGCGGCGTCGATGAGCTTCACGGCTCGAGCCCCATCAGGCGGGCGATCTGCTCGTAGAGGTCCGGGGCGGGAGGCAGCTCGGCCGGCGATACCGCCGTGCGCGCGATGCGCCGCACATCGTCGCGGGTTGCGCCGGTGAGGCGCGACACGAGCGTGGGGTTCGCGGCGAGCGCGAGCTCGTCGCCTTTCGACAACTCACCGTAGTAGGTCGGCACCGACAGGTACTCGTCCACCATCCGGCCGCGCTCGTACAGGAGGAACCGAACGACCTCCCCTTCGAGCGCGAGTGCGATCGTGACAGCCCCGAGCCGGTCCGAGAGCTCGCGGGCGAAACGGCCGTGCGCGTCCCGGTCGCGGTCGAACACCGGATCGGCGATGCGGATCCAGCTGTCGGTCGAGCGCACCTCCGGCGACTCGAGCCGCGGGATGAACTGCGCGACGGCTCGACCGACGGAGACCTCATCGTCCGACTGGACATGAGTGGTTGCGCGCGATTCGCGGGTATCTCGCTCGGCTAGACGCCCGTCGAGGGCATCGATCGGCGCGGCCATGAACTTCGCGTACTCCTCGAAGCCAAGCCGGGCCCAGACGAGCTGCGCCGGCACGTTCGACGTGAGCACCTCGAGGCTCACGTAGCCGGCGCCACGCTGCCGCGCGTCCGCGACGCACTCGCGCAGCAGTGCCTTCGCGACGCCCTGCCGCCGCGCCCGGGCACGCACGTGCACGAGCTGGACGTGGGCGCGGCCGCGCACGGGCGCCTCGACGCGCGCCACTGCCAGTGCCCCCTGGTCGTCCTCGGCGAGGAAGACGCCTCCTGCCCGGATGTCGTCGAGCGTGTCCTGCCATTCGTCGTCCCAGGTCTCCGGTTGCTCGAGCGTCCAGGGCACTTCGCGCTCGAAGTCCTCCCACAGCTCGCGCAGTGCAGCCTCGTCGGCCTCAGTGGCGCGACGGATCGTCACGGCCGCGTCATCCAGCCGGTGAGCAGGTAGTGGGCCGAGAGGTTCTGGAAGGGATCGAGGCGGGCGCCGAGCTCGGTCACCCCGACACCGTAAAGAACCGAAGCAGCCTTGCGCAGCACGAGATCGCCGGCCGGCCAGGCCCGCGGCCGGGCGAGGTGCCGGGCGAGGAACCACTCGGCCGTCCACGGGCCGAGCCCGCGCTGCGCCGTGATCAGTGCGCGGACCTCGGCGTCGTCGAGCCCCGCAAGGGCCTCCAGGTCGAGGTCGCACCGGGCGAGGCCGACCGCGTACTCCGCCTTGCGACGCGTCAAGCCGATCGCAACGAGATCGGCCTCGGCTGCAGCGGCGATCCGTTCGCGGGTCGGGAACGCCCACACCTCGCCGAGCGGCTCGCCGAACCGCTCGACCAGCCGGTTGCGAATCGCGAGCGCCGAGACGAGCGAGACTTGCTGCGCCGTGATCGAGGTGACGAGCGCCTCGAACGGGTCGGGCTGGAGCGGCGGCCGGTACCCGCGCAGCCGGGCGACGACCGGCCCCAACACCTCCTCGTCCTCCGCCCACTCGGCGAACGCCTGCAGGTCGAACGGGGCCCCGAGCAGCTGCAGGACGACCGGGCGCGTCACGTCGTCGAGCGGCTCGACGTCGACGCCGCCGGCGCTCGGGGCGATCCGCACCGTTCGCCCACCGATCGCGCGGTGGAGTGTCCCGTCGACGAACCGGTTTGCGAGGTCGGTGCCGAACGCCCTGAAGCGGCCGGTCGAGAGCTCGAAGTCGTACGGGTCAGGAAAGCGCAGCAGCAACGTCGTGCAAGGTCTCGAAGCGCTCGAAGGGCACCTGCTGCTCGGCGAAGTAACGCGCCAGGCCGTCGCGCGCGAAGACGCGCTCGGCCGCGAGCGCCGCGCATCGGTCCGAGTAGCCGTCGCCGACGAAGATGTACGGCTCGTGTTCGAGCGACCCGCGCTTGCAGGACTCGCCGCAGATCGCGCACACCGTTTCGTCACGCCAGACCGGTCGCCAGCCGTCGCCTCGCACGTCGAGGCGGTTCGCCCGCACCTCGACCTCGACGCCCTCGCGGTCGAGCACCGGTTCGATCAGCTCGTGGAAGCCGCTCGACAGGATCGTCGGCGCCATCCGCTCGACCAGCTCCGCGAAGCCCGGGCGCAGCGTCACGTGCTCGCGGATCCAGCCGACGGCCACGTCGAGCGGCAGTGTCAGCGTCGCGATCTCGGCTGCGATCACCTCGTGCAGCGTGAGGCCGTTCCCGAGCACACCTTCCATGTGCTCGAAGACCGCCTGGTCGCCGAACTCCTCGACGAGCATGTGGAGCCCGTCGACCTCGGTCGCCGTCCCGTCCCAGTCGAGAACGAGCCGCACTTAGCCGGTTAGAGGTGCGACGTCACACCGGCGGGGTCGTCGCCCGTGGTGCGGCCGTCGGACGACGACGGATCCTCCGCCCACGAGTACATGTACCTGCCGTCGTCGAGCTCGGCAGCGAGCGTCGTCAGCCGCAGCGGGTTGAACGTGTCGCACATCACGGCGTACTCGTGCGTCTCGGTCATCCCGAGCGACGCCTCGGCGAGGCCCGGCTGCGGACCGTGCGGGAGCCCCGACGGGTGCAGCGTGACCGATCCCACTTCGATCCCCTTGCGCGACGAGAAGTTCCCGTCGACGTAATAGATCATCTCCTCGCTCTGCAGGTTCGAGTGGTGGTAGGGGATCGGAACCGCCTCGGGGTCGAAGTCGAGCTTGCGGGGACAGAACGAGCAGATCACGAAGTTCGGGCCCTCGAAGGTCTGGTGCGACGGCGGAGGCATGTGGATGCGGCCGGTGATCGGCTCGAAATCGTGGATCGAGAACGTCCATGGGTAGACATAGCCGTCCCAACCGACGACGTCGAACGGGTGATAGTCGATGACATACGTCTGGTAACCGCCACGCACGCGCACCTTGACGACGAACTCGCCCTTGTCGCGGTGCGTCGCGAGGATGGTGGGAGGGTGAAGATCACGGTGGTAATAGGGCGCGTGCTCCATCAGCTGCCCGTGGTCGTTGCGGTAGCGCTTCGGGATCGTGATCAGCCCCGGCGTCTCGAAGACGAGGTAGCGCTGGTCGCCCTCGGGCGCGAAGCGATACGTGGTCCCGCGGGGCACGACGATGTAGTCCCCGGGCTTGTACGGCACGTCGCCGAAAATCGTCTCGAGCGTGCCCGCGCCCTCGTGTACGAAGATCACCTCGTCGCCCTCGCCGTTGCGGAAGAAGTAGTCCATCGGCTCGGTCGGCCGGGCGAGCGAGATCTCGACGTCGTTGTTCCACATCAGCAGCTGGCGACCGGTGATCGCGTCGCCGGCCGGCGGGAGATCCCACGTTCGGAGGTGCCGGTGGGCGTGTGCGTCCGGCACCCACTCGTCTCTCACGATCGCCTCGAACTCACCGAGCTCGATCACGCGGCACGGCGACTGAAGGTGGTAGAGGATCGATTCGAGGCCCGAGAACCCCTCGAAACCCATCACCTCCTCCGTCAGGAGCGTGCCGTTGTCGCGGTGCACGATGTGACGCTTCCTCGGCAGGTCGCCCAGACGCTGATAGAACGGCATCTGTGCAGGATATCGCCGGGCGGATCGAACGCGAGGTGGCTTCATGGGAAGGCGTCACCGCGCACCCTCACCGCTTCGGTGGGATCGAGTTCCGGCTCGACCGGCGCCAGATCGGCCACCTGCACGGCGAGCGCTGGGCCGACCTGCCGTTCCACAAGGGCCTCCGCGACATGCTCGTCGAAACGGGCCGCGCGCAGCCGCATCACGTCCTACCCGACACCGGCTGGATCTCGAGACAGATCCGAAGCGACGCGGACGTCGCGGAGGTGATCGAGCTGTTCCGGCTGAGCTACGAGCGGGCTCGGGTCGCCCACGCGGTCCGCGAGGCAAACGGGGGTTAGATGGTTAGCCGACCAGCTCCGCGAAACGGCCGGTGCCGACGTTGCCGCCCGAGATGATGATGCCGAGCGACGGCGCTTCGACAGCCCCGCAGAGCAGCGCTGCGATGCCGACGGCGCCGCTCGGCTCGACGACAAGCTTCAGCCGCTCGAACGCGAACCGCATCGCCTCGACGATCTGGGTGTCGGTGACCGTGACGATCTCGTCCACGAATCGTGAGGCGACCTCCCACGTCAGCTTTCCCGGCACGTGCGTCTGCAGGCCGTCCGCAATCGTGCGCGGCACCTCGATCTCAACCGGCTTGCCCGCCTCGAACGAGCGGCGCCAGTCGTCGCCGGCTTCCGGTTCGACGCCGACAACCCGGCGCACACCGAGCGCCTTGGCAATCGTCGCGGAGCCAGAGAGGAGCCCGCCGCCACCGACGGGAACGACGAGCGTGTCGACGAGACCCGCGTCTTCGAGCAACTCGAGGGCCGCCGTCCCCTGACCTGCCATGACGAGCGCATCGTCGTACGGTCGAACGAGCTCGAGCCCGCGCTCCGCCGCCAGCGCCACCCCGAGCGCCTCGCGGTCTTCTGTGTACCGGTCGTACAACACGACCTCCGCGCCGTAGCCACGCGTCGCGTCGAGCTTCGACGGCGGCGCATCGGCGGGCATCAGGATCGTCGCCTTCGTCCCGAGCAGCCGCGCCGACAGAGCGACCGCCTGCGCGTGGTTGCCGGAGGAGTAGGCAAGCACCGGCGTTCCCCGCGGCAGAGACGAGATCTTGTTGTAGGCGCCGCGGAACTTGAACGCCCCGCCGCGTTGGAGGCACTCGGGCTTCAGGACGACGTGCTCGCCGAGCGTGCGCGAGCGCACGACGGGAGTTCGGTGCGCAACGCCGTCGAGCACACGCGCTGCCGCGCGAACGTCTTCCGGACCGATCATGCGACCCGGTTCTCGAGCACGCCGATGCCTTCGATCTCGAGCTCCACGATGTCGCCCCGCTGGAGCCAGCGGCCGTCGCCGTGTTCGAGGATGCACCCGTTGCCGACGGTGCCCGAACCGAGCACGTCTCCCGGCCGCAGGAGAGTGTTGCGGCCCGCCTGCGCGAGCAGAGCGTCCCAGCGGTGGTACATCGCGGCGAGATTGCCACGCGAGCGCTCCTCACCGTTCACCCGGGCGATCATCGCGCCACTCGAGCCGTCGAATTCGTCGGGAGTCACGAGCACCGGACCGATCGACGTTGCGAAGTCCTTCCCCTTCGCAGGGCCGAGCCCGACCCGCATCTCCCGGCGCTGCAGGTCGCGCGCCGACCAGTCGTTCAGCACGGTGAAGCCGCCGATCGCGCCGTCGGCGCCGATGATCGCCGCGCACTCGAGCTCGTAGTCGAGTTCCTCGGTCCCCTCCGGATAGGGAACATCGTCGCCGGGGCCGAGGATCGCGGTCGGGTTCGAGAAGTAGAAGACGGGGATCTCGTACCACTCCCTCGGCACCTCCGCGCCGCGCTGCCTGCGTGCGTTCGCGACATGCTCCTCGAACGCCATGAAGTCGCGCACCGACGGTGGATGGAGGACAGGAGGGCGCAGGTCGACTTCGGAGAGCGCGTATTCGGCGTGCTCGCGTGCCGCGCCGCCGCCGGTGAAGAGGGACTGCAGCGTCTGGGCGGCGAGCTGAATCACCTTGTCCCCTTCGATGCGCCCGGGCCACCCGCGTTCGAGCGCGAGCTCCCTCGGCGTGAACATGCAGAGCTTCACGGCTCCGTATGAACTATCACGTCGGCGATGTCGGGACGCTCGCGACGGATCTGCTCCTCGATCGCGCTCGCGCGTGCATGGGCGTCGTCGAGCCGGCTCGTGCCCGCAAGGCCGAGCGTCAGAAACGCAACGAGACCGGCGTCGGTATTGAGGAACCGCAGCGCGCGCAGCTCGCTGCCCGTCGCTTCTCGCACGATCCGCCGCACGACCGCCTCGGCGTCCACGGCTACCTCACGCCCTTCCGTCACCTCGGCGAGCGGCTCGAGATGTGTCTGCACCCCCGCAATCTCCGGCACCGCGGCGCAGATCGCCGCTTCCAGCTGCTCGGCGATGTCGTGCGCCTCGTCCAGCGAGAGATCGCCGGGCAGCTTCAGGTGCAGCGACAGCTCGGTGCGACCCTCGACGTCGACGAGGGTGAGGTTGTGCACCTCACGGATCCGCGGCACGCCAAGCGCGGCGGCATGCGCGCGCTCTCGCACCGTCGTGTCTTCGGTTGGCTCGACGTGCACGACGATGTCGGCGTTCGGCAGGGCACGCTCGACGGCGGCCTCGACCTCATCAGCCGCGGCGTGCCCCTGACCGACCACAGCGCTCGGCGAAACACCGATCACCACATCGGCGAACTGACGGCCCCCGGCGCTCCGCATCCGCAGCCGGCGCAGCTCCACCGCGGGCCGTATCGCCTCGATCGCGGCGAGCGCCGCCGCTTCCGCATGCACGGGAGCGCGGTCCATCAGCACGTCCACGTTCACCTTGATCAGCCGGGCCGCTGCGAGCAGCACGAGAACACCCACGAAGAGCGCCGCAATCGGATCGCCCGACTCGTGGCCGAAATGTGCGAACAGAAGGCCGGCGAGGACGGCGAACGAGCCGGCGAGATCGCTTGCGAAGTGGAGCGCGTTGGATGCGAGCGCCGCGCTCTTGTACCGCCGCGCTGTGCGCCAGGAGACGAACATGCGGCCGGCGTCGATCGCGATCACCACGGCGAGGACCGCGAACGCATACCAGGTGGTGTGCACGTTTCCGTGGGTCGCACCCGTGAGCCGCTCGATCGCGCGTGCCGAGATGAACAGGCTGACAAGCGAGAGAATCGCTGCCTCCGCGAGCGCCGACAGGTGCTCGGCCTTGCCGTGGCCGAACTGATGCTGAACGTCGGCCGGGCGCGACGCGACGCGGACCGCAAAGAAGGTGAGCAGCGCAGCGATGAAATCGGTGCCCGAGTGCGCCGCCTCCGAGATCAGCCCGAGACTGTGCGTCGCCAGGCCGATGCTCAACTTGAGCACGACGAGCGTCGCGGCGGCTGCCACCGACATCAGGGCAGAGCGGCGTTGCGGAGTCATAGGGCCTCGACGTTCGGGAAGGAAAGGACGGGCGTGACTAGAGATTGCCGCGAAGCGCTTGTTCGCGCTCGATCGCCTCGAACAGCGCCTTGAAGTTACCGTCGCCGAAGCCGCGGGCGCCGTGGCGCTCGATTACCTCGAAGAAGAGCGTCGGCCTGTCTTGCGCCGTCTTCGTGAAGATCTGCAGGAGATATCCGTCGTCGTCACGGTCGACCAGGATCCGCAGCCGCCGAAGGTCGTCCCAGCTCTCGTCGATCTCGCCGACACGTCCGGGCACGTCGTCGTAGTAGGTCTCCGGCGTCGTCAGAAAGCGCACGCCGCGACGTTGCAGCGCTTCCACCGTCTTCACGATGCTCGACGACTGCATCGCGACATGTTGCGCACCGGGCCCCTCATTGAACTCGAGGTACTCGTCGATCTGACTCTTGCGCTTGCCCTCCGCCGGCTCGTTGATCGGAAACTTGACCTTCCCCTGGCCGTCGGTCATCACCTTCGACATCAACGCCGAGTACTCGGTCGAGATCTCCTCGTCGGAGAAATGGATCATCTCGGTCATCCCGAAGACCTGCTCGTAGAAGTTGACCCAATGATCCATGCGGCCGAGCTCGACGTTGCCGACGATATGGTCGATCGTGAGCAGGCCGACGCCCTCGCCGTCTCCGTTCGCAGTCGAATCCGCCACGTAGCCGGGCAGGTATGCGCCCTCGTAGCCGTTACGGTCGACGAACGTGTGCACGACGTCCCCGTAGGTTGCGATCGTCGAGCGCTCGACTCGACCGAACTCGTCCTCGACGACGTGCGGCTCGACGACACCCTCCGCGCCGCGGGCAACGGCTTCGCGATAGGCCGCCTTCGCATCCGGGACGCGCAGGGCGATGTCCTTGACTCCGTCGCCGTGGGTGAACGCGTGCCGGCCGATGTCGCTGTCGCTGCGAATTGCGCTCGTGAGGACGAAGCGGATGTCGTTTTGCTCGAGCACATAGCTCACCCGGTCGCGCACACCGGTCTCCGGGCCCGCATACGCCACGCGGCGGAAGCCAAATGCGTGCTCGTAGTAGTAGGCCGACTGCTTGGCGTTGCCAACCCAGAGCTCGACGTGGTCCCACCCGTCGAGGGGCATGAAATCGTCGGTCATGCCCCGCTCCGGTGCCGAAAGAGCCTCCGCCTCATGCACCCGAGTCTACTCCGGCCGAAGCGTGCGTTTCCGCCAAGCCCGGCCTACCCGCCCGGCGGCTCGGGCGGCATGCGCAGCGAGCGCTCGACGATCACGGCGGTGAGGATGCCGACCCCGCCCACGACCTCCCAGCGCGTCAGGTGCTCGCCGAGCAGCACCAGCGCGAAGATCACGCCGAAGACCGGCTGCACGTTCGAGAAGAGCGACGCGCGCGACGGCCCGACACGGCTGATCGCCGTGAACCAGAGGATGTTCGTGAGAAACAACGGGCCGATCACGGCGAAGGCGAAGCAGGCCCACATCAGCCAGCCGAAGTGAAAGCTCTGACTCGCGGTCTGCCGGGTGCCGGCGATCGCAAGCGGGACCCAGCCGGCGGCCAGCACGAGCGAGCTGATCCGAAACGGCGAATAGCGGCGCATCAGCGGCGTGATCAGGATGGAGTACCCGGCCCAGGTCGCCGCGGTCATGATCGCGAGCGCGTCGCCGACGAGCCGGCCCGAGAAGCCGCCCGAACCCGACGCGACGAACCCGACACCGACGAGGGAGACGAGCGCCGCCGCCCAGAAGCCCCGGCCCATCCGCTCGAGCCCGATCACGCTGGCGAGCACCCCCATGAAGATCGGCGTCATCCCCAGAAACAGGGTCACCGTGGCCGCCGACGTCTTGTCGATCGCGTAGATGAAGAAGAGCTGGTTGACGAAGATGAAGGCCGCGGCGAGCAGCACGAGCCGCATGTCGCGGAGCGCGATCCGGAAGCTCCGCTCGCGCAGATACGTGAAGCCCCAGAAGAGCACGGTCGCCACCCCGTAGCGGATCGTGGCGTAGGAGAGCGGCTGGAAGCCGTGCGTCAGGACGTAGCGCGTCACCGTCGAGTTGAGCGCCCACAGGAGCACCGTGCCGAGGAGCATGAGATCGACGGCACCCGGGACCCGGCTCACTCTGCGCACCGCTCGACAGTAGCGCTAGGCTCTTGCCCGATGGATCGCGAGCCGACCCGCGACGACGTCGACACCCTCATGGGGCCTGCGACGCCGCACTTCGCCTACCAGCTTCGCGCCCGCGTGCACGAGCTCGTCGCGGCGCTGCCGGCCGGGCACGAGGTGCGGCGGTACGGCGAGGCCCAGATGGAGCGGCTCGACCGGCTCGGCCACGCCTCCTCGAAGGCCGACGAGGGCCCGCGCGAGTCTCCTGCGCGGCTCGGGTGGGACGAGATCCCCTCGTCCGCCCCGGCGGACAGACCGCTTCCCGGCCGGGCGTGACCGTCTTCGTCACGGGAGGCTCGCGCGGCATCGGCCGGGCGATCGCCCTCCGCTTCGCCGCGAACGGGGCGAAGCGCGTCGCGATCGGCTACCTGCGCAACGACCGCGCGGCGGAGGAGACGGCCGAGGAGCTGCGCGCGCTCGGAACCGAGGTCGTCCTGGTCCGCGGCAACGTCACCTCGGCGCGGGTGCTCGAAGAGGTGCGCGCGCTCGGCCCGCTCGACGTGCTCGTCCACAACGCGGCCACAGGCGTGATCCGCCCCGCGCTCGAAACGGAGGACAAGCACTGGGACTGGACGATGAACGCGAATGCGCGCGCGCTGCTGCAGCTCGCCCGCGTGGCCGCGCCGCAGATGAGCGAGGGCTCGTCGATCGTCGCGA
>Ga0307373_10007554_pt1 | contig 16922 bp, 13 predicted proteins | sample OX2MG_FD_202534 | JGI IMG/M metagenome (GOLD analysis project Ga0307373, IMG submission 202534) | Soil microbial communities from Risofladan, Vaasa, Finland - OX-2 | ecosystem: Environmental > Terrestrial > Soil > Coastal area > Acid sulfate soil | place: Finland: Risofladan, Vaasa | collected... | reverse complement strand
CCGGAATCGCCCGCCGGGACGGCGCTCGACGCCGGCCGGCTGGATCGTTCCGAAGCTCCCGTGGCCTCTGGCTTCTCGCTCATCGCCAAGTCCCTTGCTCTCGTGGTTCCTCGTGGTTCCTCGTGGTGCTGCTCCCACTCACCGACCGCCCAAGAAGAAACCCCCTGGCCGTGGTGGCACAGGGGGCGGGCTCGGCGAGCGCGTTGTGGCGCTCGCCGTCAGGTAAGAAGCAGGTCGTCAGCGAAAACGCGCACACGCATGGTGCCCCCCATGCTCGCGAACCGGGCGGCGCCGGTCAAGCACCACCCCGGGGACCCGTCGCCGGGGGCGTCAGAAGCATCTACGCTCGGGCGCCATGCGAGGCGTCGGGCGGGCAGTGGCACGGGTGGCTGTCGTTGTAGCCGTCGGCGCCGGGGTGGTCGCCGCGGTCCGCGCCCTGCTGGCCCGTCTGGCCGGAGAACCCGGGGCGCCGAGCCTCCGGGGTAGCTTCGACTCGTGGCCCGCCGTCCCGCAGGCACCTGACCGTGGGGGCCCGAACGGCTCGAGCGCGGCGGCCGGGAGTGGCACGGGAAGCTGACGCCGGGAGTGGCGCCGGGACGCGACCCGGGGAGCCACACGGTGGGCCGTCGACGCCTACAGGGACGTGGTCGTGAGGACGCGGCACCCGGAGGAAGCCGTCACCACCGCCAGCCGATGCGAGGCGACGGCGCTGCCATGCCCGCCGGTGGCGGGGTTGAACACGTAGACGAGACCCGGGTTTCCCCGGTACAGGACCGAGGCGAGGAGCTGCAGGGTCCGATCCGATCCCGCGGCGCCGACGGCGGCCGACAGGCAGCGCTCGAACGGCGCGCTGGTCGTGGCGGCGCGGTACCCGTCGGATTCCGCCGCCCCGCCGGAGTGGGCCGGAGGTGGGGACGTCCCCGGGCGTGCGGCGTCCGCCTGGTCCGACAAGGAGGCCATGATGCGAGACCGCAGCGCGCCCCGGGTGTCGATCGTGCCGAGGACCACGCCGGCGGTGGCGGCGTCCGGCTCGGCCCCGTCGGACGCGAACGCACCGCCACCGGCCGCCGACGGCTGGTTCTGCGCAGACGACATCGGCTCCGTGGCGCCTGTTGACGACTGCGATCGCGGCGAGCTCCTCGGGGCCGTAGCCGGGGTCGCCGCAGAGTTCGGCGAGGAGTGCGCCGAGGAAGCCGTCGAATGGCCCGATGGGCCCGACGACGACCGCGCCAACGGGGCCCCGATGGCAACGGCCAGGGCCACGACTGCGGCGGCTGCTCCGATGACGACTGGCGGACGGCGGTACGGGCGGATCCGCGCCGGTGCGCGCTCGGGCGCCTTGCGGTGCCTGATCTGGTCGCGGTCGGTCCCGGCAGCGTCGTCCCGAGGAGAGTCGATCCCGGCGGCGTCGACGATGGCGGCGATCGAGGCTGTCCGTACGTGCGGCGCCACGGGCGTTACCACGGCCCGGACCCGATCGCGCACCAACTCGAGGGCCACCAACCGGCCACGGCACGCCGCGCACCCCTCGAGGTGCCGACGATCGACTCGCGGCGTAGCGCTCTCGCCGTCGAGGTATGCCGACAACTGCTCGACGCCGAGGTGCCCGGCGGGGCGGTGCCCGTCGCTCAGGTACACGTCGATCATTCGCTTCGCTCCTCCTGCTCCGCCGGTTCGCAGGAGAGCGCCTCCCGGCTCGCCGGCGCACGGTCCTTGCTCGTTCTGACGACGGGACCGGCGGCAGAGTTCCCGGCTGCCACCTCGCCCGCCGGACCGTTCTGGCCCGCAGTCTCCGAGCCCCACATCGCAGCCAGAGACGCCCGCCCGCGGGCGATGCGCGAGCGCACCGTGCCGACCGGCACGTCGAGGATCGCGGCGATCTCGTCGTAGGGCAGGTCGCACACGTCGCGGAGCACGACTGCGGTGCGGAACTCGATCGGGAGTCGACGCAGGGCGACGTCGACGTCCATCCTGGCGGAGACCGCGTCCGCCGGGTCGAGGTCCGCCCCAGGTCCGGCCCCGCCGACGCCCCCGCCGACGCCCCTGCCGACGCCCCCGCCACCCCCGCCACCCCCGCCGCCGACCGACGCGCCGCCCTCCGACCCGTGTCCCTCCAGGAGACCCGGCAGGGGTCGGGGTCGGCGTCGGCGTCGGCGCAGCTCGTCGATGCAGGAGTTGGTGGCGATGCGGTAGAGCCAGGTGCCGAACGAGCTCCTGCCGTCGAACCGGTCCAGCGCCCGGATGGCCGCCACCATGGCGTCCTGCGTGGCGTCGAGCGCGTCCGCCTCGTTACCCAACATGCGGCGGCACAATGCGTGCACGCGGTCGTATTGGGCCGTGATCAGCGCTTCGAGCGCCTCGGGGTCACCGCCGCGCGCCGCATCGAGATCGCCTTCGTGGACCACCGAAGCGCGCGCCGGGGATCAGACGCAGGTGATCCGGTGGATGTCGAGGATGCCGTCGGTGGCGCGCAGACGGGCGAAGGTGTCGTCAGGGATGGCCTGGTCCGTGGACAGCACCATGAGGGCCGTGCCCTCGGTGCGTGACGGGTCGACGTCCATCGACGAGATGGACACGCCCGCCTCTCCGAGCGCCATCCCCACGACGCCGATCATCCCGGGCCTGTCGTCGTTGCGCACGATGAGCATGTGCTCGGCCGGGGGGACCTCCACAGTGTGATCGTCCACCAGGACGATGCGGGCCTCGGAGCGCGCCCCGGTCAGCGTCCCCGCGATGGAGTGCTCGGGGGAGCGCAGCGTGACGAGGTTCACGTAGTCCCGGGCCGTCGACGTCGACACCTCGCGCACTTCGAGGCCGCGCTCGGCGGCCAGCTGCGGTGCGTTCACATACGAGACGGGCTCCTCGGTCCCCGCCGCGAAGATCCCCTTGAGCACCGCCAAGGTCAGGATCGACGTGTTGGTCCCGGCCAGTCCGCCCTGGTACTCGACCTCGAGGCGCTCGGGCAGCCCGTCGTTCAGGCAGGCGAAACACCGGCCGAGCTCCTCGGCGAGGCGGAGGAACGGGCGAACGGTCTCCGATACCTCGGTGGCCGCCACGTTGACTGCAAAGGGAACGAAGTCCCCGGCGAGCGCCAGGTTGACCTGCTCGGCGATGGTCACGCCCGCCTTGTCCTGCGCCTCCGCCGTGGACGCCCCGAGATGCGGCGTGACGACCACGTTCGGGAACGAGAACAGCGGCGACTCGGTACAGGGCTCCGAGGCGAACACGTCGATGGCCGCCCCCCCGACGGTTCCCGCGCGCAGCGCCTCGGCCAGAGCGTCCTCGTCGACGATGCCACCCCGCGCCGCGTTGACGATGCGGATGCCGGGCTTGGCCTTGGCCAGCAGGTCGGCGCCGATGAGCCCTGCCGTCTCCGCCGTCTTCGGCAGGTGGATGGTCAGGAAATCAGACTCGGCCACGAGCTCGTCGAGCGGGAGCAACTCGACCCCCATGTGGCGGGCCCGGTCGGGCGAGACGTACGGGTCGTAGGCGCACAAGCGCATCCCGAAGGCGAGCGCCCGCTGGGCGACCAGCGCGCCGATCCGGCCGAGCCCGACGACGCCGAGTGTCTTGCCGTGCAGCTCCACGCCTTCCCACTTGGTGCGCTCCCACTTCCCCGCCATCAGCGCGGCGTGCGCCTGCGGGATGTTGCGTGCCTGAGCGAGGAGCAGCGCCATGGCGTGTTCGGCCGCCGAGAGCACGTTCGACTCGGGTGCGTTCACGACCATCACGCCGCGCCGGGTGGCGGCTTCCACGTCGACGTTGTCGAGACCGATGCCGGCCCGCCCCACCACAGCCAGATCGGTGCCGGCCTCGAGCACCTCGGCGGTCACCTGGGTCGCCGAGCGGACGATGAGGGCGTTGGCGCCGACGATGGCGCCGAGCAGCGTTTCGGGCGTGAGGTCGAGCTGCACGTCCACGTCGTGCCCCGCCGCCGCCAACTGCTCGAGCCCGCGGGCCGCGAGCTTCTCGGTGATCAGTACTCGTGCCATGTGTGTCCTTCGTGCGCTTACGGCTCGGCCGTGGCGAAGAGCTTGCCGAGCCTGGTGACCCCTTCGACGATGGCGTCCTCGCCGAGTGCGTACGACAGCCGCAGGTATCCGGGAGCGCCGAAAGCCTCACCCGGGACGACAGCCACACCGACCTCGTCGATGGCCACCTCGGCGACGTCGGACGAGGTCGACATGGGGCGCCCCGCCACCGTGCCGCCGAGCAGTGCCTGCACCGACGGGAAGGCGTAGAAGGCGCCCTCCGGCTCGACGCACGTCACCCCGTGGCAGTCGTTGAGCAAGCGGTGGATCGTCACGCGACGGCGGTCGAAGGCGGCGCGCATGCCGGCCACGGCGCTGAGGTCCCCCCGGAGAGCCGCCAGCGCGGCGCGTTGCGAGACGTTCGAGACGTTCGAGGTGGCGTGCGACTGCAGGTTGGCGGCGGCCTCGACGACGTCGGGTGGCCCGATGAGCCAGCCCACCCGCCACCCGGTCATGGCGTAGGTCTTGGCCACGCCGTTGATCACGATGCACCGGTCGACGAGCTCCGGCACGGCCGACACGATCGAGGTGAAGACGTTGTCCCCGTAGACGAGGTGCTCGTAGATCTCGTCCGTCACGACCCACAGGCCGTGCTCCGCCGCCCACCGGCCGACGGCGGCCACCTCGTCGGGCCCGCACACCGCGCCGGTGGGGTTGTTGGGCGACACGAACAGGACGACCTTGGTGGCCGGCGTGCGTGCCGCCTCGAGGGCCTCCACCGTGACGTGGAACCCGTTGATCTCGGCCGTCGGCACCGCGACGGGCACGCCGCCGGCCAGAGCGACCGCTTCGGGGTACGTCGTCCAGTACGGCGCCGGCACGAGCACCTGGTCACCGGGGTCGAGCAGCGTCGCGAACGCCTCGACCACCGCCTGCTTGGCGCCGTTCGTCACCAGGACCTGGGAGGGGCTGACCGACAGCCCGGAGTCGCGCTCCGTCTTGGCGGCGATGGCTTCGCGCAGCACGGGGAGCCCCGCGGTCGGGGTGTAGTGGTGGTTGGCGGCGTCGCGGCAGGCCGCCACGGCCGCCTCGACGATGTGCTCGGGCGTCGGGAAGTCCGGCTCGCCGGCCCCGAACCCGATCACGTCCGCCCCCCCGGCCAGCATCGCCTTCGCCTTGGCGTCGACGGCCAACGTGGCCGACGGGGACACCGCCGCCACCCTGGCGGAGATGCGCTTTTCGCCGGAGGAGACCATGGCTGCCATGCTTGCACACGTGACGAGCGCCGCTGCCACCCCCCACGCACCCCTCCCCGACATCCGGATCCCCCACGCCTTGAAGCCGTCCGACGGGCGGTTCGGCAGTGGCCCCTCGAAGGTCCGCCCGGCACAGGTCGAGGCACTGGCCGCGGCCGCGACCACCTACCTGGGAACGAGCCACCGCCAGGCTCCCGTGAAGAAGGTGGTGGGCCGGCTGCGGACCGGGCTCCGAGACCTGTTCTCGCTCCCCGACGGGTACGAGGTCGTGCTCGGCAACGGCGGGACCACCTGCTTCTGGGACATCGCCACGTTCTGCCTGATCGAGCAGCGCAGCCAGCACCTGTCGTTCGGCGAGTTCTCGTCCAAGTTCGCGGCGGCCGCGGCGGCGGCGCCGCACCTCCTGGACCCCCAGGTCATCGAGTCCCCACCCGGAACCCATCCCGAGGCGGCGGCGGCCGACGACGTCGACCTGTACGCGCTCACCCACAACGAGACCTCGACCGGGGTGGCCATGGAGATCCGCCGCCCGGCCGGCGCCGGGGGGTCCATCGTGGCCGTCGACGGCACCTCGGCGGCGGGGGGGCTACGGGTCGACCCGGCGCAGTTCGACGCCTACTACTTCGCGCCGCAGAAGTGCTTCGCCGCCGACGGCGGGCTCTGGGTCGCCCTGCTCTCACCGGCAGCCCTCGAGCGCGTGGCCCGGATCGATGCGGGCGGCCGGTGGGTGCCGGCGTTCCTCGACCTCACCACCGCCATCGACAACTCCGCCAAGGACCAGACCTACAACACCCCTGCACTGGGGACGTTGCTCCTCTTCGCCGAGCAGGTCGAGTGGATGAACGCCGGCGGTGGGCTGGAATTCGCCGCCGGCCGGTGCGACCGCTCCGCCGAGATCCTCTACACCTGGGCCGAGCGGTCGGACTTCGCCGTGCCCTTCGTCGGCAAGCCCTCCGAGCGCAGCCACGTCGTCGGGACGGTGGACTTCGTGGAATCCGTCGACGCCATGGCGGTGGCCGCGGTGCTGCGGGCCAACGGGATCGTCGACACCGAGCCGTACCGCAAGCTCGGGCGCAACCAGCTGCGGGTGGCGATGTTCCCGGCCATCGACCCCGAGGACGTCGCCGCGCTGTGCGCGTGCATCAACCACGTCGTGGGGGCCCTCGCCTCCTGATCAGGTGGCGGGGCTGACGGAGCTCATGTTGAAGTCGGCCACGCGCAGGGCGGGCATGGCGGTGCGGTTCATCCACTCGCCCCACTCACGCGACAGCGCCCGCTCGGTGCACCCGGCCTCGACCGCCTTCGCCAGGACCTCCAGCGGGCTCTCGTTGAAGCGGAAGTTGTTGACCGCCCCGACGACCTCGCCCCGCTCGACCAGGTAGACCCCGTCACGCGTCAGCCCGGTCAGCAGGAGCGTCACCGGGTCGACCTCCCGGATGTACCAGAGGCAGGTGAGCAGGAGCCCGCGCTCGGTCGAGGCGATCATGTCCTCGAGCGTGCGGCTGGCACCGGGGAGTGTCAGCACCAGGTTGCCGACCGGCGGGGCCGGGTCGACGCCGGCACGCCCGGCGGCGGCCCGGTGGTAGCGCAACCGGCGCAGCGTCCCGCGCTCGATCCAGCGCGTGGCCCCGACGGGCAGGCCGTTGTCGAACACCGACACGTCGGTCCCGGACGCGCCCGTGGTCAGGAAGGGCGAACACTCCAGGCCGGGCTCGGCCGGGTCACCACGCAGCTCGAAGGGCATGGGGCACAGGGGCTCGCCGACCTTCGTCCCTCCCCCCGCCGCCGAGAAGGGGCTGCGGCCCTCCTCGGCGTCGCGCCCCGACATCGCCTCCGACAGCGACACCATCAGGTCGGCGGTGGCGTCGGGCGGCAGGAGCACCTCGTAGCGTCCCGCCGGGAGCTCGACCTGCCGGTGCGCCCACCCCAGGCGTCGGTCGAGCCGCTCCTCGAAGGCGTAGACGTCGATGTCGTCGAACGACGAGCTCCCCGCGCCCGACCACACCGACCGCCGACCGTCGGCGCTGCGGGCGACGAGCTCCATGGTCCCAGCCGGCTGGACGTGGCGGCGACGAAGCCCCGCGCTGGTCCCGAGGTAGACGGACTCGACGCCGTGGGTGGCGAACCCGGCGATGAGGTTCCCGGCGGACCGGGCCCGGGCGAAGGCGTCACCGAGCCCTCGGATCACGCCGTCGAGGACGGCCGGCGACGTCAGCACCGGGGGGTCGTCGAACCCGCCCCCGCCACCAGGGGGGCCGGAAGGGTCGACGAGGGGTGCGGCGTCCGGGGCGGGCCCCGCCCGGGCCGCCTCGCCCTCGCTGGTCCGCACCAGCTCCTCGACGTCGACGTCGCCGCTGGCGCTGGCCACCCCGACCGCCGTGGGAGCGGCGCCGACGGGGGCGGCGGGAGCCCCGGGCACCAGGCGGAAGCTCACCACGACCACGCGCCGGTCGCGACGCATGCCGTTGGTGGTGGTGGTGTTGTTGGCGAAGCGGACCTCGGCCTGGCTGACGTCCTCGACGATGACCGTGCATCCGTCGCTGCGGCTGGCCGCCAGGGCCCGCTCGACCACCTCGTGCGGGGGCGACATGCTCACCGCGAGGCCTCGTCCCGGGTGTTCAGCACCCGGATCCCCCGGAACAGCGCCGACGGGCACCCGTGGCTCACCGGCGCCACCTGGCCGGGCTGCCCCTTGCCGCAGTTCATGGCCCCGCCGAGCACGTAGGTCGAGGCGCCGCCGACGGCCTCGAGCGAGCCCCAGAACTCGGTGGTCTGGGCCTGGTAGGCGACGTCCCGCAGCTGGCCGGCCAGGCGCCCACCCTCGATGCGGTAGAAGCGCTGCCCGGTGAACTGGAAGTTGTGGCGCTGCATGTCGATGGACCAGCTCTTGTCCCCCATGACGTAGACGCCCCGGTCGACGCCCGACACCAGGTCCTCGGTCGTCGGTCCCGGCCCGGGACCGGGAGCGGGCTGCAGCGAGACGTTGGCCATGCGCTGGATCGGCACGTGCAGCGGTGAGTCGGCGAACGCGCACCCGTTGGAGCGGGGGAACCCGTTGTCGACGGCCATGCGCCGGTCGAGCTGGTAGCCGACGAGGACGCCGTCGCGCACGATGTCGAACGACTGGCCGGCGACGCCCTCGTCGTCGTAGCCGACCGTGGCGAGGCCGTGGGGCGTCGTCCGGTCCCCCACCACGTGCATCACCGGCGACCCGTACCGCAGGGAGCCGAGCTGGTCGACGGTGGCGAACGAGGTCCCGGCGTACGCCGCCTCGTACCCGAGCGCCCGGTCGAGCTCGGTGGCATGGCCCACCGACTCGTGGATGGTGAGCCACAGGTTCGACGGGTCGATCACGAGGTCGAAGGTGCCGGCCTCGACGGAGGGGGCGGCCATCTTCTCGGTGAGCAGCGAGGGCAGTTGGTCGAGCTCGGCGTCCCAGTCCCATCCGGCGCCGGCGGTGTACTCCCAGCCGCGCCCGACCGGCGGCGCCAGCGTGCGCATGGACTCGAAGGTCCCCGACCCCTCGTCGACCCCCACGACCTCGACCACCGGGAAGACGCGCACCCGCCGCTGGGTCGTGACCGTGCCCGTCAGGTCGGCGAAGTGCTTGTCCTCCACCACCGCCAGCACGCGGGCAGCCACGTGGTCGACCCCCGGGGCCCCGAGCAGCCTCCCGCTCCAGTCGTCCAGGAGGGCGACCTTGTCGGCCACGGCGACCGTCGTCGGGTCGACCTCGTAGGGCGACGACCACTGCACCTCGCCGTGCGGCGGCTCGTCCGCCAGCTCCACGGGCCTGCCGAGGGCGGCCGCGGTGGCGTCGGCGAGCCCGGCGGCCTCGTCGGCGAGCCCGGCGGCGGCATCGGGATGGAGGTCCACCGTCGCCGCGAACCCGATCGACCCGCGGCGCACGACCCGGAGGCCGACGCCGACCTCGGTGTCGTCGACCGTCGTCTCGACGCGGCCGTCGCGCAGAGCCACGAACTGCGAGCGGAGCCGCTCCACCCGCACCTCGGCATGGCTGCACCCCAGCGCCGCGGCCCGTTCCAGCGCGGCCGTTCGCACCTGCTCGAGCGGCAGGTCGCCCAGCTCGGCCGGGCCGCCCCCGGACACCACGCCCGGGAGCCTCAGCCGCCCGAGACGTCCTGGACGCGCTGGCGGCCCGCGCTGATGAAGGGCATCATGGCGCGCAGCTCGGCGCCCACCTTCTCGATGGGGTGCACGGCGCCCTTGGCCCGCAGCTCCTCGAAGCGCGTGCGACCCGAGCGGTTCTCGGCGATCCACTCCTCGGCGAACGCCCCCGACCGGATGTCGTCGAGGATCCGGCGCATCTCGGCCCGGACGTGCGCGTCGATCACCCGGGGGCCGCGGGTGAGATCGCCGTACTCGGCGGTGTCGGAGATCGAGTACCGCATGCCGGCGATGCCCTGCTCGTACATGAGGTCAACGATGAGCTTGAGCTCGTGGAGACACTCGAAATACGCGGATTCGGGTTGGTACCCGGCGTCCACCAGCGTCTCGTAGCCCGCCTGCACGAGCGACGTGAGCCCCCCGCACAGGACGACCTGCTCGCCGAAAAGGTCGGTCTCGGTCTCCTCCTCGAACGTCGTGTCGAGGACCCCGGCACGCGTGGCGCCCAGCGCATAGGCGTACGACAGCGCCAGGTCGTGCGCCTTGCCCGACGCGTCCTGGGCCACCGCCACGAGCGAGGGCACGCCGCCGCCCTCGGTGTAGGTGCGCCGCACGAGGTGGCCGGGGCCCTTCGGCGCCACCATGGCGACGTCGACGCCCGGCGGCGGGACGATCTGGCCGAATCGGATGTTGAAGCCGTGGGCGAAGAGCAGCGCGTCGCCCTGGCGCAGGTTCGGGGCGATCTCCGCCTCGTACACCGAGCCCTGCTCCGTGTCCGGCAGCAGCATCATGATGAGGTCCGCTTCGGCGGCCGCGTCGGCCACGGAGAGCACGCGCAGCCCGGCCTCCTCGGCCTTCTGCGTTGAGGACGACCCGGCTCGCAGCCCCACCCGCACGTCCACGCCCGACTCGGCGAGGTTGAGGGCGTGGGCGTGCCCCTGGGACCCGTAGCCGATGATCGCCACCTTGCGACCCTGGATCAGGCTCCCGTCGGCGTCGGACTCGTAGTACAGCTTGGCCATCTCAGCCTGCCTCTCCCTGGTGAGCCCCGGCGACGCCCCCCAGCGGGGTCGTGTCGCCCACCGGGGCGGTGCGGGGCCCCAGCTTAGGCAGGGCGACCCGGCCCGTCCGCTGGAGCTCGACGATCCCGAAGGGCCGGACCGTGTGCTCGAACTCATCGATGGCACCGGGAGTGGCCGCCAGCATCACCGTCATGCGGTCGCCCGCGGCGCCCCCGCCCTGTCCTGCGCCGTCGAGGACCGTGCCCCCGAACCGGTGCACGAGCGCGGCCACCTCGTCGCGCGCCGCGGCGCCCGCCTCCACGGTGACGAGGAGCATCTCGCGCTCGACGGCCTCGTCGGGCGCCAGCTCGGTGATGGACACGACGTTCACGAGCTTGTCGAGCTGCTTCATGATCTGCTCGAGCGGCGCGGACTCCACGTCCACCACGATCGTGAAGCGGCTGAACCGCTCGTCGTCGGTCGGGGCCACCACGAGCGAGAAGATGTTGAACCCGCGCCGGCTGAAGAGGCTGGCGACCCTGGTGAGGACGGCGGGCTTGTTCTCGACGATGGCGGTGACGATGTGGTGCCGGGGCGGGGCGCCACCGCCGACCGCGGGGACGGCGGCTGACGGGACGGGGCCGGCGCTCATCGGCCGCCCTCGCCCTCGGACGGCCGGACGATGATGTCGTCGTTGGACGACCCCGCCGGCACCATCGGGTACACCTTCTCGAAGGCGTCGGTGCGGAAGTCGATCACCACGGGGCGGTCGTCGATCCCGTTGGCCTTCTCGATGGCGGGCGCCACCTCCTCGGCGGACTCCACCTTGAGCCCCACGCACCCCATGGCCTCCGCCCACTTCACGTAGTCCGGAAGGTCGGGCGACAGGTACACCTCGGAGTAGCGCTCCTCGTAGAACAGCTCCTGCCACTGGCGCACCATGCCCAGGTAGGCGTTGTTGAGGATGGCCACCTTGATGGGGATGCGCTCGGCCGACGCCGTCACGAGCTCCTGGGCCGTCATCTGGAAGCAGCCGTCGCCGTCGATTGCCCACACCATCTTGTCGGGCCGCCCCACCTTGGCCCCGATGGCGGCCGGGACGGCGAAACCCATCGTGCCCGCGCCACCGGAGTTGACCCACGTGTAGGGGTTGTCGAACTTCCAGTACTGCGACGCCCACATCTGGTGCTGGCCCACGCCCGCCGCCACGATGGTGTCGTCGGGCGTCATGTCCCGCAGGGTCTCCACGACGAACTGGGGCTTGAGCGCTCCGCCGTCCTCCTGGGTGTAGGAGAGCGGGAACTGCTCCTGCCAGGCGTGCACCTGCGCCATCCACGGGCCGAGGTCGCGCCCTTCCCCCCCGTCGTGCGCCGACGTGGTGCCACTCACCGGCGAGCCGGTCGAGGGGCCGAGGCCCAGCGTCTCGAGCGCCCGGAGCAGCTCCTCGATCACGACCCGGCAGTCGCCGGCGATGGCCACGTCCGGGCGGCGGACCTTGCCGAGCTCGGCGGGGTCGATGTCGACGTGGATGACCCTGGCGTCGGGCGCGAAGGCGCTCACCTTCCCGGTCACGCGGTCGTCGAAGCGGCTGCCCAGGGCGATCAGCAGGTTGGCGCGCTGCATGGCGGTCACGGCCGTGTAATTGCCGTGCATGCCGGGCATGCCCAGGCACAGGGGGTGCCGGTCGGGGAACGCGCCGCGGGCCATGAGCGTCGTCACCACGGGGATGCCGGTGCGCTCGGCCAGCTCGCGCAGTGCCCCGGCGGCCCTCGCCTTCAGGATGCCGCCCCCCGCGTAGATGACGGGCCTGGTGGCGCCCAGGATCAGCTCGGCGGCCCGGCGGACCTGCTCGGGGTCTCCCTCGGTCTGCGGGTGGTAGCCCGGAAGGTCGAGGTCCTCGAGCCCGGCCGGCCAGTACCAGTCCATCTGCGCGTTGGACACATCCTTGGGCACGTCGACGAGAACCGGGCCGGGCCGGCCCGTGGTGGCGACGTGGAAGGCCTCGGCGATCACCCTCGGCAGGTCCTGGGCGTCGGTGACGAGCCAGTTGTGCTTGGTGATGTCCATCGTGACGCCGGTGATGGGGCACTCCTGGAAGGCGTCGGTGCCGATGGCGGTGGTGGCCACCTGGCCGGTGATGACCACGATCGGGATGGAGTCCATGGCCGCGTCGGCCAGCGGGGTCACGATGTTGGTGGCGCCCGGCCCGCTCGTGACCATGGCCACGCCGGGACGGCCCGTCACGTGGGCGTAGCCTTCGGCCATGTGCCCCGCCCCCTGCTCGTGGCGCACGAGGACGTGTCGGATCGACGAGTCGAGGATCGGGTCGTAGACCGGCAGGATGGCCCCGCCGGGGAGGCCGAAGATGACCTCCACGTGCTGCATCTCGAGGCTCTTGATGAGGGCCTGGGCCCCTGTCAGTCGCATGGCCTTCCTGTCTTTCGTGTCTTGTGCCGGTTCGGGGTTCGGGGTTCGGGGTCCGGGGTCCGGGCGGGAACGGCCCCGGAAATGAAACGACCTCCCGTGGGGGAGGTCGAAAGGCGCAGGGAGCCGCGGGCGCGGCGCCGTGCGCTACCGGAGAACTACGAGGGTGATGTCGGGCGTGGCGGGCTCTCCGTACATGGTCCCACCAGTCTTGCACGGGTCGGGGTGCGCGGCAACCCCACCGGAATGGGCGCCTGCGACGCACCCCCATAGGGTGTCCCCTGTGGACGAGCTGACCGCACGGCGCGCCAAGTCCTTCGGGCCGGTGGCGGCCGTGTACGACCGGGTACGCCCCGGCTACCCCCCCGACGGCGTGTCGTGGCTGCTCGAGGAGTCCTCCGGCACCGCCCGGACGTCGCGGCGGCGCGTGCTCGACCTGGGTGCGGGCACCGGCGCGCTCACCCGGGACCTCGTGGCCCGAGGCCTCGACGTCGTGGCGGTCGAGCCCGACCCGCACATGCGGGCCGTGCTCGAGGAGCGCGTGCCCACCGCCGACGTGCGCGGCGGGACGGCCGAGGAGCTGCCGCTCGACGACGGCGACGTCGACGTGGTGCTGGGCGCGCAGATGTGGCACTGGGTACAGCTCGACCGGGCCACCGCCGAGGTCGCCCGGGTGCTGCGCCACGGCGGGACGCTCGGGCTCCTGTGGAACCTGCGCGACGAGCGGGTGCCGTGGATGGCGGAGCTCGGGGCCGTCTTCGGCGGCGAGGACGTTCACGGCGGTGCCGCCCGGGTGGCCCTGCCGCCAGGGGCCCCCTTCACCGCCACGGCAGCACGCGACTTCCGGTGGTCGCAGGAGCTGGCGCCGACCGACATCGTCGATCTCGTGGCGACCCGCAGCCACGTGCAGGTGCTCGCCGATGACGAGCGCAGCCGGGTGCTCGCCCGCGTCGGGGACTTCGTCGAGAGCCATCCCGCCGTCGCCGGCCGGGGGCGCATCGTCGTCCCGTACGTCACGAGCTGCTGGCGGGCGACCCGGGCGTAGCCGGACACGGCTGGCCCGGTGGGCGATCCCGACCGGACCGGGCACGGCCGGGAGGTGACCCGGGCCCGACCCGGGCCCGACCTGTGGACCCGGCCCGGGCTCAGGGCTCGGTGACCGCCCCGCGTTCGGCCCCGGTCACGAGGCGCGCGTACTTGGCCAGCACCCCAGTCGTGTAGCGGGGCTCGGGCACTTTCCACTGGGTGCGCCGGCGCGTCAGCTCGGCGTCGTCCACCCCGAGGTCGATGCGCTTGGCGGTGACGTCGATCACGATGGGGTCGCCGTCGGCGACCAGGCAGATCGGACCACCGTCGACGGCCTCGGGGGCGACGTGGCCCACGCAGAACCCGTGGGTCCCGCCCGAGAACCTCCCGTCGGTCACGAGGGCGCAGTCGCCACCTCGTCCGGCTCCCTTCATCGCACCGGTCACCGCCAGCATCTCGCGCATGCCGGGGCCGCCCTTGGGCCCCTCGTAGCGGATGACGACCACGGTGCCGGGATCGATCTGCCCCGCCAGAATGGCGTCGAGCGCACCCTGCTCCCCGTCGAACACCCTGGCCGTGCCCTCGAAGCGCGGCGAGTCGATGCCCGCCACCTTCACGACGCCGCCGTTGGGTGCCAGCGAGCCGCGCAGCACGGCGATGCCACCGTCGGCGTGGATGGGCGACGACAACGGGTGCACGACCTCGCCGTCGGGCGCCGGAGGGTCGAGGGCGGCGAGGTTCTCGGCCACCGTTCGGCCCGTCACCGTGAGGCAGCCGCCGTGCAGCAGCCCCGCGTCGAGCAGCTCCCGCATCACGACGGGGACACCCCCCACGCGGTCGATGTCGACCATGTGGTATTTGCCGTGCGGCTTGGTGTCGGCGATGTGGGGCACCCGCGTGGCCACCCGGTTGAAGTCGTCGAGGTCGAGCTCGACGCGCGCCTCGTTGGCGATGGCGAGGAGGTGCAGCACGGCGTTCGTCGAGCCTCCGAGGGCCATGACCACCGCGATGGCGTTTTCGAAGGCGGCCTTGGTCATGATGTCGCGCGGCCGGATGTCGCGTTCGAGCAAGCCGATCACGGCGCGGCCGGTCTCGTAGGCGAAGGCCTGACGCCGGGGGTCGACGGCCGCGGGCGAGGACGAGCCCGGCAGGGACATGCCGATGGCCTCGGCGACCGACGCCATGGTGTTGGCGGTGAACATCCCGGCGCACGACCCTGCCGTGGGGCAGGCGTTGTGCTCGATGAGCGAGAGCTCCTCGTCGGAGAGCGACCCGGCGGCGTGTGCGCCCACCGCCTCGAACACGCTGACGATGTCCAGCGACTCTGCGCCGGGCCTGCCCGGGATCGACCCGGGGAGGATCGACCCGCCGTAGAGGAAGACGGCGGGGAGGTTGAGCCGGGCGGCGGCCATCAGCATGCCCGGGAGCGACTTGTCGCACCCCGCGAACGTCAGCAGGGCGTCGAAACGCTCGGCGTGCATGACCGTCTCGATGGAGTCGGCGATCACCTCACGCGACACGAGCGAGGCGCGCATCCCCTCGTGACCCATGGAGATGCCGTCGGAAACGGCGATCGTGACGAACTCGATGGGAAAGCCTCCGGCCTCGCGCACACCGTCCTTGGAGCGCTTGGCCAGACGGTCGAGCGGCATGTTGCATGGTGTGACCTCGTTCCACGACGACGCCACGCCGACCTGCGGCTTGGTCCAGTCGTCGTCGGTCATGCCGATCGCCCGCAGCATGGCCCGGGCCGGGGCGCGCGTCGGGCCGTCGGTGACCTCGAAGCTGCGGATCTTCATGCCGTGCGGCCCCGGGGGGGCGGTGGGATCGTTCCGGTCGTCAGCCATGGGCCGACAGGTTAGGGCCGGCCGAGGGCCCGGGCGGCGGCCGGGTCCACCTCCACATCGGGGCCGAGGCCCTGGCGCACCACGTCGACGAGGCCCGACTCGAGGGCGTCCACCCCGATGTCGACCCGCCGACCGGCGGCGTCCTCGAGGACGAGGGCGCGCCCGCCGGAGCCGGGCCCGCCGAACCCTCCCCAGCCGCTGAATGCGAACCCCGGCACGGGGCCGTCGTCGGCCAACCGCACCACCCGGACCTGGCCGAGGTCGACGACGCGCCAGCCCCGCAGGATCCTGACCGCCACCCACCGGGGGCCGGCGGCGACGGCGGCGCGCAGTCCCACACCAACGGTCAGGACCAGTCCCGCCAACGGCAACGCGGCGAAGAGGCACCCCACGACGCTCCACGCCACCGGGTGGCCGAAGGCCCACACGAAGAAGAGGGTGAAGAGCGCGACCACCGCCAGCATCCCGAGGCAGGCGACGGCGATCGAGCGGAGCGCGCCCCGCACCAACCGGGACTGCCGCAACCGCCACACCACATCGGGGCGTGCGGCCCGTCCGGTCGGTACGCCGCCACCGGAAGCCGCCTGTCGTACGCGCACGACCTCCAGGCTAGGGCGCAGCACTCCGGCACCGGTCCGCGCCCATGCCACCCCGGGCGCCCTGCGCCCAGACCACGACCGAGATCAGCCGGTGTCGAGCTCGGAGGGTGGGTTCCACTCCCACCTGACCGGGCCGCCCGTCAGCGTGTAGCCCTCATAGGTCTTGAGGGCGTCGTGGTAGGCGCACACCCTCGCCAGGCGGGCGAGCGCCATCGGCTCTCCGTCGGCCTCGGGGGTGTCCACCTGCACGATCTCGAGGTCCCAGGCCACGTGGCACTCCGGCACGACGCACCGGGGATCGCGTCCCACGAGCGCGTCCCGTACGTGCTCGGGCACTCCCCACCCCGCATGGCACACCGAGACGACGTCGAACCCGTCGGCCACCAGGAGCTCGAAGAAGGACCCGGGGATGAGTGCACGGGCCGTGGCCACGGGAACGGGTCCCACGCCGGGGATCTCGCACACCTCACCGCGCTCGACATGGCCTCGTCGCAACGCGGTGGCGTCCACGTGCAGGTGGACGATGGTCGTCCCGGAGTCGTCGGACGTGGCGGTTGCGCCGAGCGGGTGGGCACCTTCCGGCGTCGTGGCTGGGCCGGCGCCCCGTGTGACGAGGTCGACCAGCGCGTCGGCCGCGCAGGCGGACACCGAGTCGCGCCGGCCGCCGCGG
>Ga0307373_10007552_pt1 | contig 16934 bp, 16 predicted proteins | sample OX2MG_FD_202534 | JGI IMG/M metagenome (GOLD analysis project Ga0307373, IMG submission 202534) | Soil microbial communities from Risofladan, Vaasa, Finland - OX-2 | ecosystem: Environmental > Terrestrial > Soil > Coastal area > Acid sulfate soil | place: Finland: Risofladan, Vaasa | collected... | reverse complement strand
CCATTACTCCGCGCGCACAGTGACCAAGCGCGAGCTAAGGCTCCGTAAATAAATAAAGGTACCAACCAGGAAGCCCCTCGAGTATGCTCCTGAGTAGTGAGCACCGTTGCCGATTTGAAACGCAAATTTCGTCCTGCGTGGCCGCATTTGGACGAGCGAACGCGACGCATCATGGCAGCTACTGAGGCAGTGAGCTTGGGTTACGGCGGAGCTTCTCTGGTGAGCCGCGCCTGCGGTCTGTCGCGCAAGGCGATCCGCAAAGGCATTTTGGAACTTGAGAGCCGAGGCAAACCGATGGTGGGCCGCGTGCGTCGCCCTGGAGCCGGCCGCAAATCCATCACGGAGTCTGACCCGAAGTTGGTTGCGACGCTTGAGTCATTGATTGATGAGCAAACGCGCGGTGATCCGGAGTCGGCACTGCGTTGGATTTGCAAGAGTACGCGGGCGATTGCCGCAGAACTGGTCGAGCAAGATCATCCGGTCAGCCATATGAAAGTGGCGCAGATTCTGCACGGCCTGAACTACAGTTTACAGGGCAATCGCAAGACCGAGGAAGGTGAAGACCACCCCGACCGCGATGCTCAGTTTCAACACATCAATGCGGCGGTAAAGAGATGCGTGGTGCAAGGCGTGCCGGTGATCTCGGTCGATACGAAGAAAAAAGAACTGCTGGGCGAGTACCACAATGCCGGTCAGAAATGGCTTCCCGCCAAGCATCCCATCCCGGTCCAAGGGCACGATTTTCCCGGCCCCGCCGTCCCACGCGCCTATCCCTATGGCATCTACGACATTGGCCGCAATGCCGGCTTTGTCAACGTCGGTACCGACCACGACACCGGCGCCTTTGCGGTAGCCTCCATTCGCGGCTGGTGGCGCTCGGAGGGAAGGCGACTGTATCCTGAGGCGCAATCGATTCAGATCACGGCCGACGGTGGCGGCAGCAATGGCTGGCGTCTGCGGCTGTGGAAATTGGAGTTGCAGAAGCTCGCCGATCAAACCGCTTTAGACATTTCGGTCTGCCATTTTCCGCCAGGCACCAGCAAATGGAACAAGATCGAGCATCGCCTCTTCTCCTTCATCTCCTCCAACTGGCGCGGTGAGCCACTGCGCGACTACGAGACGATCGTCAATCTGATCGCGGCGACCACTACGGCGAAGGGCCTGAAGGTGATCTGTCGGTTGGATCGGCGCAAATACCCGATCGGGCGCGAGGTGACGAACGCTCAGATGAAGGGCATCAACTTGGAGAGGAACAAGTTTCATGGCGAATGGAACTACAAAATCCGCCCAACCGGCAAGTCAACTTGATACCTTTATTTATTTACTAACGCTAAGGTGCAGACGGCTGGGCCGAGAGAGGGTCTGATCCAGTAGTTGTCCGCGCAAGGGCCTGAGGGCCGTTACAGGCAGCCTTAAAATTAAGGGTCATCGTGGAAACGTGTGGGTAGCTTTTGATCATTTTTTGATCAAATCCGAGGAGGCATGCAGGTCAAGATCTTCAATCTCGCGGTCGTACCAGCTCCAATGCAGGCGCCCCGCCCATCGCACGGGGTGTTTTTCCCTGCCAAACCAGGCGAATGAGGCGCGCTCGCGGGTCGCCAACCTGCCCGAAGCGCTCTGCAGAGGACGGAAGCTGGCGAAGATATATGGGTCGGCAGCCGCGCCGCGAGACGGTCTTGGGCATCTGGAAGTCATGCCAAAAGTTGCGACCCGCTTCCTGCACAGGAAGCACCGAGGGTGAGGAGGGACTGGAGGCGAGCCTCATGCGCCCGGGACTCAACATCCGTGGCATTCGCTCGGGCCGGGTCGGGGCCGCCGCCGCGAAGGAAAACCTGAGACTCCAGAATCTTTGGGACGGGGTTCAGGTCTATGCCGCGATGATGGGTGCGCTCAGCTGGTGACTGCATCCGTGCGGGACCCGGCACTCGCTGCGACGGCAAGACCTCGAGGTGCGCCCCTTAATGCGGTGGATTGTTGATCTTGCTCCAGAACTCTTCCCGGTCGTTGGTCCTGGGAAAGGGGGTGTCGGGAACGGGCCGCTCGAGAAAGCGGCACAGGGGCTCCCAGCCTTCACTGACCTGGTAGACCAGCAGGCGCGCGGCCGGGATGGTGCGCTTGACAGCGTCGTTGTGCGCACCGAATGTCCGGATAATTCCGGCCTTGTCAGCCTGCGCACTGAAGCCGCTCATCGTGACGACCCCGGTACCCATCTCGAGGAAGGGTCGGGCCTCAGCGGGTGCGTGTTCAGCCGCCCCCAGGAGCGTGAAAATGGTCGCCGAGAAGCTCTCGTACCAGCGCTCCGGGTCGCGCGTCGTCAGGACGAATTTCGCCTGCGGGTAGGCGCTTGCGAGCTGCCGCCAGAATGCGGCGGTCGGCCAGTCGACGGCGCAATTGTAGCCCGCGTAGATAGCGCTCCAATCCGGCTGTCCGCGCACGGCGGCGCTCCACAGTGGAATCTGTTCAGCGGGTTGGCGCAGGACTTCTTCCATGTGATGGCACGGCCCGAGGCCCAATTGCTCCAGGGCCAGCTTCAGCGAATAGGTTCCGGTCCGACCGAGCCCTGCGCCAATGACGTGCAGCCCCATCTTTGTTCTCCTGGCATTACTGGCGGATCGAGCCTTGGGAGCATCCGTCATGCTCGCGCCGACCGCAAGCCCGAGCCCGAGCCCGGGCCCGCGGCAGGTCATGGTATCGTTCGAGGATCTGCGGGGCGGCTTGGACTACTAGTCGATGGGATCAGCGCGGAAGAAGACCTCGAGGACCCAGGCCCGCCCCGGTGCTGCGCCCAAGCGCAACCGCGGCAAGCTTGCTCCCGGCCACGGGGCACGCGGGCTCGAGGCGGCCGACGTCGCGATCGCGTTGGACGATCCCGCCATCGCGGAATTGGCCGCGTTCGTCCGTGACGCCGGTGGCGCTCCCATCGGCTCCTACCATGAGCCGCTGGGCGGCAGGGCGCTGCTGCTCGCCTGCGTGCCGCTCGGCGCCGTGCAGCCGACTCCCTTTCAGCGCGACCTCTCGCCGGCGCATACCAGGCGGCTGGCGGAGAAGATCGATGAGGCCGCCGCCTATCTCGACCCGTTGATCGTGGTTCGCGGTGAGGACGGACGGCTGTGGACGCCGAACGGGCGTCACCGGCTGGCGGCCGCCAAGATCCTCGGCCTGCGGCAGATCACGGTGCTGATCTCGCCGGACGAATCGCTCGCCTATCGAATCCTCGCGCTCAACACCGAGAAAGCCCACAACCTGCGCGACCGCAGCCTGGAAGTCTTCCGGATGGCCCGCAGTCTGGCGAAGCGGCACGCGCAGGGGCGGGAGACACAATTTACGGCCGAGTTCGAGGCCGCCGAGCTGCTCACGCTCGGGATCGCGTACGAGCGCTCGCCGCGCTTTGCCGGCGGCGCGTACAGCGCGTTCCTGAAGAAGGTGGATCGCTTCAGCGAGCGCACGCTGGCGGCCAGCCTGCGCGAGCGCGAAGGTTTTGCGGCCCGGCTGCAGGATATCGACACGCAGGTAAAGAAAGTCATCGCCGGCCTGCAGGCGCGCGGTTTCAAGTCGCCGTATCTGCGCAACTACGTCGTCGCGCGCATCAACCCGGTACGGTTCCACAAGGCGAAGAAGGGCGAGTCCAAGCCGCCGATGCCGCTGGCGCAGGCGCTGACGCGCATGGCCGCGGCGGCCAGGGCATTCAAGCTCGAATCGGTCTCCAACGCCGATCTCGCGTGGGTCGCGGTCGGCGCGGATGCGCAGGGGCAGGAATGAGCTGGCGCGCGTCCTGGCAGGCCCGACGCGGATGATCCGCAATTTCTCCGACCATGCGGCGAACGAGCGCACCTTTCTCGCCTGGGTGCGTACCGCGATAGCGGTGATGGCGTTCGGATTCCTCGTGGCGAAGTTCAACCTGTTCCTGAGGATCGCCGCGCAGTCGCTGGCGGGCAGCCGTGGGCCTGTCATGGCGGTGCCGGGCGGAAGGTTGGGAGATGTAGCCGGACTGGTGTTGATCATCGCCGGCACCGTGATGGTGGCGGTGGCGGCGGTGCGCTTCATCCGCACCGGCCGGGCGATCGACAGCCATGAGCAACGGGTTGAAGGCGCGCGCACGGATCTCGTGCTGGCTGCTCTCATGGTGGTTTTGGGGGTCGCGCTGGTGCTGTACCTGTCTGAGGCGCTGCTGACGGGCCTTGCTCGATGAACGACAGCCTGAAAGGCAAGGTTGCGTTGGTCACCGGCGCGTCGCGTGGGATCGGACGTGCGGTCGCCGAGCGGCTCTGCCGGGATGGCGCCGTGAGCTGGTGCGGCAGCGGATCGACGACGGAGGTGTGTACGGCCAGTACCGGGTGCCGCTCTCAGGGCCGGGAGGCTTCAAGCAACGCGATGTGACGGCACGTGCCTTCGTCGATCTCTACCACGCGCAAAGCGCCGAGTTCCCGCCGGAATGTAAGGGAGGCGACTACGAGAAGCGAATTCAAGCAGCCTTCCCGATTCATCTCGAGATTTTCGATCGTCTCGATACCGATCGACGATCAGCGCGTTCCGGCACCGCTCGTACGTTTTGGCGCACTGACTGCAACGTGCAGGATGTATAGTCCGAGCGCGATCAGCACGAACGGCAACAGCAGTCTTCCCCAGCGCCGGATCGGCACGCCGAGCCGCGGGTGGCGGACCAGGTAGCAGGCCGTGGTGCACCAGATGGCCGTCATGGCGGCAAATGCGATCACGATGAGCGCCACGCCCGCGCGGGTACTGATGGCGAACATCGGTGTGTAGACGCCCAGGTCCTCGCCGCCGTTCGCAATGGTGACGGCGGTGACGGCAATGGCCTGCGCACTGCGAGTTCGGACGAAGCCGGCGCGGCTTCCGGGATTGGCCAGCGCGGGATCGGCCAGCGCGCCGGCGTCGCCCGATGCACCGCCATCTGCTCCGGCCTGGCGCGCGCGCCAGGCGGACCACAGCCTGCCGGCGCCGATCGCGATCGGTACCACTCCCAGCAGCCCGACAAATCGCGGCGGAATGACGAGCGCAACCCGAGCACAGAGCAGGCTGACGGCGACCAGCACCGCGATCCCCGCGAACTGGCCGGCGACGACTTCGCGGGCGCGGTAGGCCGGATCGGAAAAAAACCCAACCAGCAGGAACAGGTCGTCGATGTTGGTGGCGGCGAACGCGATCGCCGCGGACACGAGCAACGCCCACACTACGGCGGCCTCGCCCGGCGGGCCTTCAGGCCCGGTGCTGCCCCGTCGCCCCGGTCCCGGTGCCCTCGCCCTGGCCCTTCACCGGCTCGAACTTGCCCTTGTTGATCGCCTTGCGGTAGGCCTCGGCGCCGGTGATGGTGCCGGCATCGAGCAGCTGCTGGATCGCGCTGTCCATTGTGCGCATGCCGAACTGCGCGCCGGATTGCATCGCATTCTCGAGCTGATCGAGTTTGCCCTGGCGGATCAGGTTGGCGGTGGCCGGAGTGTTGATCAGGATCTCCAGCGCCGCCACGCGGCCGCGGCCGTCGGCGCGCTTGAGCAGCTGCTGCGAGATCACCCCGCGCAGCGAGGTCGACAGCATGGTGCGCACGTGCGGCTGCTTGTCGGCCGGAAACTGGTTGACCAGGCGGTCGACCGTCTGCGCGGCGCCGTTGGTGTGCAGTGTGCCCATCACCAGGATCCCCATCTCCGCCGCCGTCACCGCGATGCTCATGGTCTCCAGATCCCGCAACTCGCCGACCAGGATCACATCGGGGTCCTCGCGCAGGGCTGAGTGCAGCGCCGCGGCGAAGCTCGGCGCATGCACGCCGATCTCGCGCTGGCTCACCAGGCAGTTGCGGCGCGAATGCACGAACTCGATCGGGTCTTCGACGGTGAGGATGTGCCCGTGCAAGCGCTTGTTGATGTCGTCGATCATCGACGCAAGAGAAGTCGACTTGCCCGAGCCGGTCTTGCCGGTGACCAGGATCAGCCCGTTGGTCGCGCGGCATAGCTGCCGCACCGCCTGCGGCATGTCGAGCTGGTCCAGCGTCAGCGCCTGCGACGGGATGGCGCGAAGCACCGCGCCCATACCGTTGAGCTGGCGCATGATGTTGACCCGGAAGCGGCCCTTGCCCGCCAGGCTGTAGGCGAAGTCGGCGCCGTCCTTGCTCTCGAAGCGCTCGATCGCCTTGCGCGGCATGATCTCGTACAGCGTCGTCTTGACGAACTCGGCCTGCAGCTGCGCCTCCTGCAGCGCTGAGATCTCCCCGTGCAGCCGGATCCGCGGCGGATCACCTGCGATGAAGTGCAGGTCCGAGCCGCGCCGCTTGACGATCTCCTCCAGGAACTGATCGATCTGCGCCATGCTTTATTCACCGCTCGCCTGGCGAATGCCGCTGTTGGTGCCCGTGTTCGCGGCTGGGTCCAGCCGCGGCAGCATGCTGGTATCGGTGACGTACTTCTGGAACGCCCGCTTGTCAGTGGCGTGCACATAGGCGTCGTCCGGATCGATCTCGCGCGCATTGATCGCCTGCTGCAGCGCCTGGTCGAACAGTTGCATGCCGTACTCGCGCCCCATCTGCAGCTGGCTCGGAATCTGATGAGTCTGGTCGCTCATGATCAGCTTCGCGACCGCCTTGGTCGTGATCATGACCTCGACCACCGCGCGCCGCCCGCGGTTGTCGGCGGTCTTGATCAGGATCTGTGTCACCACCGCGAGCAGGCTCTGCGACAGGAAACTCTTGGTCTGCTCGCGCTCTTCGGCCGGCAGCGCGTCGATCAGCCGATCGATGGTCTTGACCGCACTGGTGGTGTGCAGCGTGCCGAGCACCAGGTGCCCGGTCTCCGCCGCCGTCATGGCCATGCGGATGGTCTCCGCATCGCGCAGCTCGCCCACCAGGATCACGTCCGGGTCCTCGCGCATTGCGGCGCGCACGCCCTCGGCGAAGCTGGGGATATGCGTGCCGAGTTCGCGCTGGATCACCTGGCTCATCTTGCTGCGATGAACGAATTCGATCGGATCCTCCAGACTGATGATGTTGAGCCGGCGCGTGGTATTGAGCAGATCGATCATCGCCGCCAGCGTCGTGGATTTGCCGGTGCCGGTCGAGCCGGTCACCAGGATCATGCCCTGGTGGTAGTCGCACAGCTTGGTGACGATCGGCGGCAGCCCGAGCGAGGCGAGCGTCGGGATATCAGATGGAATCGCCCGGAAGGTCGCGCCGATGCCGGTGTCCTTGCGAAATACGTTGACGCGGAAGCGTCCACCGTCGGCCGACACGTAGGAGAAATCCAGGTCCTGTCCCCGCGCGAAGTGCTCCGACTGGCTCGGCAGCAGGATCTCGCTGATATAGCTTTCCAGCTCCGTATCACGCAGATCGCGGAACTTGATCGGTACCAGATCGCCGTGCAGCCGCAACATGGGCGGCACCCCGACGGCGAGGTGAATGTCCGAGCAGCCCTGTTGGGTACCGAGTTTCAGGAACGCATCGATGCGCGCCACAGTGAATCCTTCGTGATTGCCCTGTCGTCGGCGCGGCCCGTCGGCTCGCGCAACTGACAGCTATAGCCGCTGGTTTTTGTTAAATCAAGGGCTTGTGATCAAAAATTTGAACTGACGCAAGCACGGCGGCGCCGCCGTTGAGCGGCCGCGTCGCGACGGCCGGGCTGCGTCGAGGTCGCGCGGCGCTCGCCGCGGCCGACGGCCGGCGTGACGGCCGGCCTGGCGGTGTGCTACTGGAAGCGCTCCAGCGCGCCGCGCAGCTCGTCCATGGTCTGGAAGCGCTTGGCCTTGTCCACCGACATGGCCTTGCTGATGACCTCGGCCAGATTGCCCGGCAGCTGCGGGTTGACCTCCTGCGGCGCGCGCGCCTTACCCTGCACGTGCTGATACATGACGGCCATGTGATCGCCGCGTGAGTAGGGCGGAATGCCGGTGAGCATCTCGTACATCAGGATGCCCAGCGCGTAGACGTCCGCGCGCTCATCGACTTTGCGCCCCAGAATCTGCTCGGGCGCCATGTACTTGGGTGAACCGATGACGTAGCCGGTCTTGGTCAGGTGCGTGTCGCCTTCGCGCTGCGCGGCGGCGACGCCGAAGTCGACGATCTTCAGCAGTCCCTCGTCGTTGATCAGAACGTTGGCGGGTTTGAGGTCACGGTGCACGATCCCGACCTGGTGCGCGACCGCCATGCCGGTGGCGATGTCGATGCCGAACTGCAGCGCGCGCTCGAGCGCCATCGGCTTCTCGTTGACGATCTCCGCGCCGAGCGTGTGCGACGGGAAGTACTCCATCGAGATGGCATAGTTGCCCTGGATGTAGAGGAAGTCATAGATGCGGATGACATTGCGGTGCGTGATCTTGCGCGAGTAGCGCAGCTCATGCACGAAGCGCTTCATGATCTCCTCGTCCTGCGCCACGCTCGGGTTCAGGAACTTCAGGATCAGCCGCTCCTCGACCACCGTGTCTTCCATCAGCAGTACCGTGCCGAAGGCGCCGCGGCCGATCTTCTCGATGTAGCGGTAGCGGCCCTCGATCACGTCGCCGGGGTTGAGGGTGGAGATGTCCAGGCGCGCGGCCGCAGCGGCGGCAGCCTGCTGCACGACCTGGGCTACCTCGCGCTCGGGGATCAGCAGCGTGCGCCCGGCGCGCGGTGACTCACCGGGGCGGCGCGATTCGGCGCGACTCGGCTCGGGGTGGCTCGGCTGGGTGCCGCTGATCAGCCTCAGCGAGGTCGGCAATCCGGCGCCGGAGGAGAAGCGCACCTCCAGCTCTGTCAGCGCCCGCACCGCCGCGCGCGCCACCGTCGGGTCGGATTGGTCCGCCTGTGCCTGCAGATGTGCGCGGATCTGGTCGGCGTGCTGCTCGTCGGTGAGTCGCGAGAGCGCCTGGATCGCCTCGATGCGCACATCCTTCTCCGGATTGGACAGCAGTGGCGCCAGCAGCTCCATCGACTTCGCGTCCCCGAGCTTGCCAATGGCACGCACCACGATCGGTAGCGCGCGCGCATTACCGCTCCTGAGCATCTCGTACAGCCGCGGCACCGCGCGTTTGCTGCCGATTTCGGCCAGCGCATCGACCGCGCGCTCGCTGACCCACCAGTCCGCGTCGCGTGTGGCTTCGATCAGATGATTGATGGCACGCTCGTCCTTGGTCTGGTTCAGGATCTCGATGGCCGCGCGGCGGATATCCTCGTCCTGGTCGCGCACCAGCTCCAGCACCGCGTCGATGACCTTCGGTCCACCGATCTTGCCGAGCGCGTCCCCGGCGCGGCTGCGCACCCACCAGTCGTCGTCCTTGATGGCCTCCAGCAGGTACTTGACCGAGCGCGCGTCGCCGACCTCGTTGAGCACCTCGACCGCGGCGCGGCGCGCCTGCTCGTTCTCGTCCTTCAGCACCGGCACCAGGTGCTGCACGGTTTGCGGGTCGCGGGCGCGTGCGAGCAGCTCCACGGCGCGATTCTGCACGTCCAGCTCCGGATCACGCAGCAGCGCGCACACGCGCGCCACCTCGATCGGCCCGTCCATCTTCCCCATCGCGGTGAGTACCGCGATGCGGATCATCTTGTTGTTGTCGCCGAGTTGCTCCTGCAGCACCCGCTGCACCTCGGGCTTGTTGAAGCGCGCCAGGACATTGATGATGTGCAGCCGCGCGATCGGATCCTTGCCCTGTACGCGCCCGATCAGCTCCGGCAGCGCGCTATCGTCGGCGACCTCGCCGATGATGCGAAACAGCGCAGCCTTCTCGTTGGGCTCCTGCGCATACGCGGCCGCCAACAACTCGCGTACCGTAAAGCGCTGCCGCTGGCCATTGATCACGTCGAGCAGCGCCGAGCGCGCGATTCCCGGTGTCGCCAGCACGTCGAGCAGCAGGTGCGGCGGATAGCCGCGACTGCTGGTCAGCGCCCAGGCCACCCCGGCGATCACGCGCGGGCTGCCCTGCACCAGCGCCTGCACGTACAGCGGAAAGGTCTTGGCGCTCGCCAGGGCCGCCAGCACGTCCACGAACGCGACCGTGGCGTGCTTGTCCGCCTCCGGCAGCGCGGCAATCACCTGTTCGATCGCCCCCGCTCCCGCCTCCTTGAGCTTGGCGATTGCCTTCTGCGTCTCCGGCGCCATGACGTTGGTCGACGCCCTGATCTGCAGGATCAGCCGGTCGACGCGCAGGGAGGTAAAGAAGCTCATGCCACCTTGCCGACGTGGTTTGCGGCAGCGCTCATCGCTGATGGGTCCACGCCCGCCGGGCCCGGCCGGAAGTCCGCCTTACGCTCACGATTGCCCAAGATTGCCAACGATTTTGTAACGTTCCGTCCAAACCCGCAGGCTCGCTCACGAGCCGACGATTCCCTGCTATCGTCCCGGGTTGTTTCTAGTACCCGGATTATGCCATGTTTGCCTACGTTAACGGCCGTTCATGCAATCGACTGCGGGAGGGATTCCATGGCGATCTCGGAAGAGCGCGTGCGCGCGTCTCTGGAAAGCTACGTCGAACCCTATCTGCAGCAGACGCTATCGCAGGCCGGAGTGCTGCGAGCACTGGAAGTGAGCGGCGAGCTGGTGCGGGTCAAGCTGGAGCTGGGTTTCCCGGCCATGGGCTACGCGCACGTGCTGCAGGCGGCGCTGCAGCGGCAGCTCACGGCGCTGGACCCGGCTATCGAGCTCACCCTCGAGCTGACCAGCCGGATCGTGCCGCATGCGGTCCAGCGGCACTTGAAACCCATCGGCAAGGTCAAGAACATCGTCGCGGTGGCCAGCGGCAAGGGCGGCGTCGGCAAGTCCACGGTGGCCGTCAACCTGGCGCTGGCCTGGGCTGCCAGCGGGGCGCAGGTCGGCATACTCGACGCCGACATTTACGGGCCGAGCCAGCCGCTGATGCTGGGACTGAGCGGCCAGCGGCCCAGCTCCGCCGACGGCAAGCACATCCAGCCACTGGAGGCGCACGGCCTGAAGGCGATGTCGATCGGCTTCCTGATCGACCCCGAGCAGGCGGTGGTGTGGCGCGGCCCGATGGTCACCCAGGCGCTCACGCAGCTGCTGTCCGATACCGACTGGGGCGAGCTCGACTACCTGGTGGTCGACATGCCTCCGGGCACCGGTGACATCCAGCTCACACTCGCGCAGCGTGTGCCGGTGGCCGGCGCGGTCATCGTCACCACCCCGCAGGACATTGCGCTGGCCGATGCGCTCAAGGGACTGGTGATGTTCGAGAAGGTCTCGGTGCCGGTGCTGGGCATCATCGAGAACATGAGCGTGCACGTTTGCTCGCACTGCGGCCACGTCGAGCACATCTTCGGCGAAGGCGGCGGCGCGCGTCTGGCCGCACAACATGGGGTCGCGCTGCTGGGCGAGCTGCCGCTCGATGCGCGTATCCGCGAGGAAGCCGATAGCGGCCGACCGAGCGTGATTGCCGAGCCTGGCAGCGAGCGTGCGCAGCGCTACATCGAGGCTGCACGTCGCACCGCCGCCGCGCTCTCGCGCCGCACGCGCGATCACAGCACGGTATTTCCGAAGATCGTGATCGAGGACACCTGAGGCGACAGGGCTGGGACGATGAGTATCAAATCCGATCATTGGATTCGGCGCATGGCGCAGCAGCACCGGCTGATCGAGCCGTTCGAGCCCGAGCAGGTGCGCGAAGGCGTGGCCGGCCGGCTGATTTCCTACGGCACTTCCAGCTACGGCTACGATGTGCGCTGCGCGCGCGATTTCAAGATATTCACCAACATCAACTCCACCATCGTCGACCCCAAGCGCTTCGACGAGAAAAGCTTCGTCGACGTTGCCGCCGACGTGTGCATCATTCCGCCCAATTCGTTCGCGCTGGCCCACACGGTGGAATATTTCCGCATCCCGCGCAACGTCCTCACCGTGTGTCTTGGGAAATGCGTGACCGGCGATACCCGCGTGGTGGATGCCGAGACAGGCGCCTATGTTCCCATCACGCAAATGCAATGGGGCCGAAGCACCCTCGCAATGGACGGTTGGCGAATTCGTTCGGCAAAGGTGTCCGATTTCATTCCCCAGGGTGTCCGCGAGGTGTTCGAGCTGCGCACCCGGTCCGGCCTGCGCATCCGTGCCACGGCCAATCATCCCTTCAGGATGTTGGGCGGCTGGGTGGCCCTGAGCGACCTGAAAGTCGGCGACCGCATCGCTGTGGCTCGGGAGATCCCGGTCTTTGGCAAGACCCCGCTGCCCGACTGGGAGCCAACCTTGCTCGGGCTGATGATCTCCGAGGGCCAGTGCGACACGCCGGGGCACAGTCCGACGTACACGACCGCCGATCCCGCGCTGGTCGCGTTGCTCGAGGCCACGGTGGCGGCCTCCGGCCTGGGTGAAGTCACCTTCAAGGGTCACTATGGCTATCGGCTGGTCAACCATCAGGGCCGAGGTGGCACGCCGGAGCACAACCGGGCACACCGCTGGTTGCAGCGTTACGGCTTGAACGTCGGGGCGGCCCAGAAATTTGTGCCGCAGGCGATCTTCACGGCCCCGGAGCAATCCGTTCGGCTGTTTTTGGAGGCGCTATTCAGCGGCGATGGCAGTATCTACTACGCTGGTGATGCTGTGTTCCTGGAGTACTATTCGAATTCAAGACGTCTCATCGAGGACGTGCATCATCTGTTGCTGCGATTCGGGATCTTTGCGCTCATCAGAGAGAAGACCACGGCGATCGGTACGCGTGCGTACCGGATCCAGATCACGGACAAGGAGCAGATACGGCGCTTTGCAGAGAGCATCGGCTTCGTCGCCGGGTCGCTCAAGCAGAATTTGCTTGAGACCGAGGTGCTTCCACGGCTGCGCGAGCAGCCGCGCTGCAAGAGCAATTTTGATACATTGCCGGCTGAGGCATGGAGCCTGCTCGGCAGCGCCGCGCGCGTCGGCGGCACGAGCATGAGCGCGCTGGGAATCCACACCTCTCAACAATCCGTGCCGTTCGCTGCGGCGGCACGCGTGGCGCTGGCGACCGGCGATCCGTACGTGAGTCCGCTCACCGACGGGCCGGTCTGGGACGTGGTGGAAGCGATAGAACCAGTGGGCCCGCAGGAGGTGTTCGATATCTCGGTCCCCAGGCTGCACAATTTCGTCGCCAACGGTCTCATCGTGCACAATTCCACTTATGCAAGGTGCGGCATCATTGTAAACGTAACGCCCTTGGAACCCGAGTGGGAAGGGCACGTCACGCTCGAGTTCTCCAACACCACGCCGCTGCCGGCGAAGATCTACGCCAACGAGGGCGTGGCGCAGATGCTGTTCTTCGAATCCGACGAGGTCTGCGGCACCTCGTATGCCGATCGGCACGGCAAGTACCAGGGCCAGCGCGGCGTCACGCTGCCCAAGGCGTAGCGCGGCCGTCCCCGTCGGCGCGACTCATCCGCGGTGCTTCACCCGCGGCGCCGCACGTGGCGGCCCACCCCGGCGGCTCACTGGATCGTGAGCGACTCGATGCGCATCGTCCACTCGACGCTATCGATGCGCTTCTGCTGCGCCTGCATCGGGATGAAGTTCTTGGACGGGGCGCACCAGAAGCGCGTGGTGCGCGGTGAGCCGGGGTGGTGGATGGCATACACGATCGTATCGATGGAGCCCAGTGCCGTGTCGAGGGTCTGCTCGCCCTCGCGCCGGTAGACGTACTCGCGTACCGCGTCCTTATTGATCTCCAGCGCTTTGTCGGGCGTCTTGCCTGCGAGCAGTTGCACCAGCAGTGCGATCTGCACCGACAGATCATCCTGTACGCCGGCCTGTGTCGGCATGTCGACCTTCGCGCCCTCGTAAGTACCGGTGATGCGGCCGGCGTCCCAGTCGAAATCGACATGGGCGTCGTGACGGCGCCCGCTGCCGGTGGCCACGAAATGCAGCGGCTGCACGCCCTGGGCGCCGATGCGCATGATGCTTTGCAGATGCGGCCGCATCGGATAGAGCCGCCCGATGCCGCGCGGCCCGGTCGAGGACGTATAGGCCCAGATGTCGTCCTGGCGATGCGTCAGCTCGAGGCTCGACAACGCCACCGTCGCGCCGTGCCACACCCACACATAGGAGACCTGGAACGGCCGCAGCTCAGAGGCGGCGGCGAGGCTGCCCGCCAGCGCCGCACCCAGGGCGAAAACGCCCATCAGCAGCCAGCGCCGCGCCGCGGATGTCGCGGGTGTCGCGGGCGCCGCGGATGTCGTGGGCGCCGCGGAACTCGCTAACGTCGCGCGCGCTGCTGGCGTCGTGGCCGTCGCTGGCGTCGCGGCAGCGGTGTCGCTGAGGCAAGCGGTGGCGCCGTGGCGATCAAGCGTGGGCGTTGGGCGTGGCATCGTGTTCGTCCTCGAGCAGCGGGGCCGGTAGCGGCTGGCCATCGAGCAGCACGGTGGCACCGGCCAGCTGCAGCCGGCCCGCCGCGATCAGGCCGATGACCGCCGGGTAAATCCGGTGCTCGAGCCTCTGGATGCGTGCCGCCAATTGGTGCTCGCTGTCTGGCGCACCGACCTGCAATCGTGCCTGGCAGATCACGGGGCCGTCATCCAGCTCTGCAGTGACGAAATGCACGCTGACTCCATGCTCGCGCTCGCCGGCCTGCAGCACCCGGCGGTGCGTGTGCAGGCCCTTGTATTTTGGCAGCAGCGAGGGATGAATGTTCAACAGGCGGCCGGCATGGCGATGTACGAAGCGCGCGGACAGCACTCGCATGAAGCCCGCCAGCACGATGAGCTCGGCACCGTGGCGCTCCAGCGCCGACTCGAGCGCGCCTTCGAACGCGGATCGATCCGGGAACTGCGCCGTGGTGATGGTTTGCGCCGTGAGCCCCAGGCTGCCTGCCAGCGCGATGCCGGCCGCGTCGCTACGATCGGCGATGACCTGTACCACCGTGGCGGCGATGCGCCCTTCGGCACAGGCGTGCGCGATCGCTGCCATGTTGCTGCCCCGGCCGGAGATCAGGATCGCCACCCGAAGCCTGCGGCCGGCGCTCGAGCTGATGTGAGCGCCGTCGCTGACCTGGGCGCCGTCGCCGGGGCCGGCCGTGCTCATCGGTCGATGACGACGCCGCGATCGCCGCTGCGAACCTCGCCGATCAGCAGCGCCTGCTCGCCCAGCTGCGCCAGACGACCCACCGCCTCGTCCGCGCGCGCCGACTCGACGATCACCACCATGCCGATGCCGCAGTTGAACGTTCGATACATCTCGGCCGGGTCGATCGCGCCGGTACGCTCCAGCCACTCGAATACCGGCAGATGCGGCCAGCGGCTTCGCTGCAATACCACCTCCAGACCTGGCCGCAGCACCCGCGGAATATTGTCCGACAGACCGCCACCGGTGATGTGCGCGCAGGCGCGCACCGGCAGCTCGGCCATCAGCGCCAGCAGTGCCTTCACATAGATGCGGGTCGGCACCAGCAGCTGCTCGATCAGCCCGCGTCCCGCCAGTTGCGTGTGCGCCGTGGCGCCGTCGACCTGCAGCAGCTTGCGGATCAGCGAGTAGCCGTTGGAATGCGGACCGGAGGAGGCCAGGCCGATGACGGCGTCACCGGCGCACACGCGGCTGCCATCGATGATGGCCTCCTTCTCGACCACGCCGACGCAGAAGCCGGCCAGATCGTAATCCTCGCCGTGATAGATGCCGGGCATCTCGGCGGTCTCGCCGCCGACCAGAGCGGCGCCGGCCTGTGCGCAGCCCTCGACGATGCCGCTGACGACGGCCGCGGCCACCTCGACATCCAGGCGTCCCGTGGCATAGTAGTCGAGGAAGAACAGCGGTTCGGCTCCCTGCACCACGATGTCGTTGGCGCACATGGCGACCAGATCGATGCCGATGGTGTCATGCCGACCGCTCTCGATCGCCAGCCGCAGCTTGGTACCCACGCCGTCGGTGCCGGACACCAGCACCGGGTGCCGATAGCGTCCCGGCAGTTCGACCATGGCGCCGAAGCCGCCGACGCCCGCGAGGACTTCCGGACGCCGGGTGCGCTGCACCAGCGGCTTGATGCGCTCGACCAGGGCATCGCCGGCGTCGATATCGACACCGGCGTCACGATAGGTGTAGCGGCGGCTGGTACTGTGCGGCTTGGTCATGGTAAGTGCGTCATCGCCGCGCGCGCGGCGTCCCTGCGGGCACGCTATAGTAGTCGACGGAGCCCCTTCAAGCATGCATCGAACGCGTGGTATGGTTTGGACGCTGCTGGCGGCAGTATTGGCGATGGCCATGCCGGCTGCGCAGGCCGTACCGATGCCGTCGCTGTACGTCGTGATCGTGCCCGGCGCAGATCCCGCGCAGGCGGCGCAGGAAGCGATGCGCGTCGAGCTGGTAAAACTCACCGGCACGCGCGCAGCCGCCAGCGATCCGGCGCTCGCGGGGCTGATCGATAACGCCCGCCAGTACGTGCAGCTCGAGCGCGCGACCACGACCGGACAGACCCAGGTGCTGTTCCATGAAGCCGAGCTCAACGCCGCGATCGGCGCCGCCGGGCGCACGGTGTGGGACGCGGATCGGCCGCTGCTGTGGGTGGCGCTGCCGCCGCAGGACGCCGCCACCACCGCGGCGCTGCACATGCGGCTCGCCGCGGCGGCTGACGCGCGCGGGCTGCCCATCACGATCGTGACCGGTGCTGCGCCGGCAGCCGGCTCGAGTGCGCCCGTGCCTGCCGCCGCGCCGCCTGCGCCGATCAACGCCCAGCAGATGCTGGACACGGCGCTGCGGGCCGGCGCCAGTGCGGCGCTGGTGGCGCAGGCATCACCCTCGAACCCGAGCTTGCTGCAATGGACACTGATGGCGCCGACCACGAGCGGTCAATGGACTAGCGGACCGGAGCTGGCGATCGATGAGGCCACCGATACGCTCGCCAACGCCACACGCGTGCTCGAGCAGGCGCCGGTCGCGCAGTATGACTGCCACATCACCGGCGTGAGCGATCTGGCCAGCCTGGTGAACGTGCTGTCGGCCGTGCAGGCCAGCCCGGGTGTGACCCAGGTGGCGGTCAGCGACGTGCAAGGCGACGCGCTGACACTG
>Ga0307373_10007550_pt1 | contig 16938 bp, 10 predicted proteins | sample OX2MG_FD_202534 | JGI IMG/M metagenome (GOLD analysis project Ga0307373, IMG submission 202534) | Soil microbial communities from Risofladan, Vaasa, Finland - OX-2 | ecosystem: Environmental > Terrestrial > Soil > Coastal area > Acid sulfate soil | place: Finland: Risofladan, Vaasa | collected... | reverse complement strand
CAAGCGTCTTCCAGGTTCATCTCCAGGACCTCCCAGCCGGCGGGCTTGAGCGATTCGACGACCTCCCGCTGGGGATCGCCGAAGTTCACGATGACGAGCTCCAGCCGGCGGCCCGCTTCCCGGGCGCTTACGAGTCCCTCACAGCCGGGAAAGGCCGGCGGCTTTCCAGGAAACGTGAGGACCACCTTGCGGACGCTTTCCATGAATTGGGCCGTCGGGCAGTCGACGCGCAGCACGCCGTCGACCAGGATGCCGATGCGGTCCGCGACGCGCTGCACGTCCGAGATGATGTGCGAGCTGAAGAAGATCGTCCGCCCCCCGCGCTGAATGAGCTGGATCATCGACACCAGAAACTCGCGGCGGGCGACCATGTCCAGGCCGGCCGTCGGGTCGTCGAGGATGAGCAGGTCGGGATCGGGGGCGATGGCCAGGGCCAACGACACCTGGGCGCGCTGGCCGAACGAAAGCCGGCGGAACTTCTTGCGCGGAGGCAACGCGAAATGGTCGAGAATCCGGTCGAGCAGTTCCTGGTTCCAACGCGCGGCGTGGAAAGCGCGGTGGAACTTGACGGCTTCGGCGACTGTCATCCACCCGACCAGCGGGTGCCCCTCCGCCAGAAACGCGATGCGGCCGCGAACCTCGGGCGGAAGCGCGCCGATCTCGTGCCCGAGCAGCTCGACGCGGCCATAGTTGGGCCGCGTCATTCCCAAGAGCATGCGGATCGTCGTCGACTTGCCGGCGCCGTTTCGCCCCAGAAAGCCATAGACGCTGCCCACCGAAACGCTCAGATTCAGGCCGTTGACGACGCGTTGCGACCCGTAGAATTTCGTAAGCCGCTCGGTCACGATCGCCTCGGTCATGGAGGGCGTTCCTTCACTTGGAGCCTTGCTTGGCGGGGCCCCATTGAAATTGCCGCGACCTGGCGGAAACGAGGCGCGACACCTCATCATCCGAGAAGCCGAGGTGAACGGCTTCGGTCAGCAACCTGTCGATGAGCTCGAGCAGGCGTCGCCGGCGGGCGAGCTTCGTCAAATCGGCCCTCGACTCGGCGACGAACACGCCCACTCCCTGCCGGCTGTAGAGAATCCCAAGGCGCTCGAGCTCGGTGTATGCGTGAACGACCGTGTTGGGGTTGATCACAAGAATGCAGGAAAGCTCGCGCGACGAAGGGAGCTGCTCGTGCGGCGCGAGCCACCCCTTGGCCACGCCCTCGCGCACCTGTTCGGCGATCTGCCGGTAAATCGGTTCGCGCCCGGCCGGGTCGATGCGGAATTCCATAAGGGCTCCATGAACTGCACTAGTTATACTAGTTCAGTTGGTTCGCGTCAAGTGCGACGGAAGAAATCCTTTCGTGCGCGCGATTGGGATGGATTATGAGATGGGAGGTTCGCACGGTACGAGACGCGGAGCGTCCAAGACAGCCCGTTCCCACGCGGAGCGTGGGAACGAGGAGACGGTGGCTGGGACAGAGCCCGTGGGACAGGTTTCTAACCTGCCATAGCGATGTGTATGGCAGGTTGGAAACCTACCCCACGAGCCGGGGCATCGCTAAGGCTCTGCCCCAGCCACCACCCCGGTCTCGTCCCACGTCAGGGCGGTTGGTGCGAGGTGCCCACGCTACGGGTTGCCCACGACCTTGACGTGCAGCGTCGACGGGTGGCCCGCCAGGTCCATTTCGATCGGCTCGGCGCCGGAGACCGGCGACGTAGTCAACGCGACCGCCAACGTCTCGGAGCGGATGTAGTCGGCGAAGTCGTGAATGGCCTTGAGCAACTCGGCCGATTCCGTGGCGACGCCCACTTCGATGCGGTCGGTGTACTTGCAGTCGAGGTCCTTGCGGCGGCCCTGGATCGCGTGCGCCAGCTCGCGGGCCAGGCCCTCGGTCTGGAGGTCCTCCGTCAACTCCGTGGAAACGATCACGACCGCCAGCGGCCCTTGCGCCGCCGCCCAGCCGGGCTTGGCCTGCAAGCGCACCTGGATGTCGTCGCCGTCGAGCGCAATCGGGCCGTCGGCCAGGTCGAATGTCACCTTTCCCTCAGCTTCGAGCGTGGCCAGCAACGCCGCCGCGTCGGCCGCCGCCAACGCTTGCTTGAGCGCGGGGAGCCGTTTGCCCAACCGGGGGCCAAGCCGTTTGAGGTCGGGAAGGACGCTATGGCTGATGTACTGGTCGGCCCTTGGGATGAACTCGACCTGCTTGACATTGAGCTCTTCGCGAATCAAGCCGGCGTGCGCCTCCAGCCAGGGCTGGTGCTCGGCGCGCACCAGCACGATCTCGACCTTCGCCAGCGGCTGGCGGACCTTGAGCCTGGCCGTCATCCGGGCACCGCGCCCGAGCGAGACGATTTCGCGTACGACGTTCATTTGTTCCGAGAGCGCGTCGTCGATCTCCGCCGCGTCACCCGTGGGAAAGTCGCAGAAGTGGACGCTTTCCAAGGCCCGGCCTCCGGTGGCGGCGACCGCCAGGTTCTGCCAGAGCGTTTCGGCCAGGAAGGGCACGAACGGAGCGATCAGCTTGGCGGTGGTCAGGAGGCACTCGTAAAGCGTCCAGTAGGCGTCGCGTTTGTCGGCGGTTTGCTCGCCGGTCCAGAAGCGGTCGCGGCTGCGGCGGACGTACCAGTTGCTCAGCGCGTCGACGAAGGCCGTGATCCGGCCGCAGGCGGCGAAGTTGTCGTAGGCGTCCATCCGCTCGGTGACGGCAGCCGCCGTGCGCGCCAGTTCGCTCGCGATCCAGCGGTCGAGCTCGCCACGCTCGCCCAGCGGCCGGTAGCCTTGGCCGCGGGCCAGCACGTCTGGGCCAAGTTGACCGAGGTCGCCGGCCGGCAGGCCGCCCGGATCGAAGCCGTCGATGTTGGCGTAGATCACGAAAAAACAGTAGACGTTCCAAAGCCGCAGCAGGAACTCGGGAATGCTGTCCTTGATCGCCTGTTCGCTGTAGCGGATCGAGGTCCAAGGGGCCTGGTTGGCGAAAAAGTACCAGCGCAGCGCGTCGGCGCCGTAACGGTCGAAGATTTCGTTCGGCTCGCGGTAGTTCCGTTTGCTCTTCGACATCTTCTGCCCGTCCTCGCCAAGCATCAACCCCAGCACGATGCAGTTGCGGAACGGGTGCGGGTACTCGTGCTTCGGCGCGGCCGCGTCGGCCGCGGTTTCGCCGCCGCCGAACAAAAGGGTGCTGATCGCCAGTTGGCTGTAGAACCAACCCCGCGTCTGGTCGAGCGCCTCGCTGATGAAGTCGGCCGGGAATTGCGAGGCGAACTGCTCGCGCCCCTGGTGCGGGTATCCCCACTGGGCGAACGGCATCGCGCCAGAGTCGTACCAGCAGTCGATGACTTCGCTCACGCGACGCATCCGCTTGCCGGGCGCTCGGGGCGAGTCGTAGGTGACGGCGTCGATATAGGGCTTGTGGACCTTCAAGTCGTCGGGCAATTGGGGGTTTTTCCGCTTGGCCTGGTCCCAGACCTCGGTCCCTTGCACGCCCGGCCTGGCCAGTAGCTCCGCGTAACTCCCGACCGCTTCCATATATCCGGTCTCTTCGCAGACCCAGATCGGCAGCGGCGTGCCCCAGTAGCGTTCACGCGACAAGGCCCAGTCGACGTTGGTTTCGAGGAAGTTGCCGAAGCGGCCGTCGCGGATATGTTCCGGCAGCCAGTTGATGCGAGCGTTGTTGGCCAGCATTTCCTGTTTGAAGCGGCTGGTGCGGATGAACCAACTGCGGCGCGGGTACTGTATCAAGGGATCGTCGTCGGCCCGCCAGCAGAACGGGTACTCGTGCAGGTACTGCTCCTGGTGGTACAAAAGGCCGCGGCGGCGCAGCTCGCGGCTGATGTCCTTGTCGGCCTCCTTGACCCAGCGGCCTTGGTAGTCGGGCGCTTCGTCCGTGAATTTGCCGTCCGGGCCAACGGCACAGATCAGTTCCAGGCCTGACCCCGAAGCGAAACGCTCGCGCTCGCGTTGCAAGACGTCGAAATCGACCTCGCCGAACGCCGGTGCCTGGTGGACCACACCGGTGCCGCTGTCGGTCGTAACGAAATCGGCCGCCACGACGCGCCAGGCGATGTGTTCCTTGGGATGTATGCCGTCGACGAACTGGGTCTGATCCGGAGATCCCTTGAGAAAAGCCGTAACGTGTCCCTGATTCTTGTAGTAATAGTCGAACGGCGGCGCATATCGTCGACCGATGAGCTTTGCACCCATGATCTTCGTTTCGACCTTGAGCTCGCGACCCACCTTGCCGGCGATGGTTTCGACCAGGGCCGAGGCGACAATCAGTTTTTCGCCGGCCTCGCCGTCGGTCACGACCGAGTATTCGAGCTGGGGGTGTACAGCGGCGAACTGGTTGCTGGGCAACGTCCAGGGGGTCGTGGTCCAGACCAAGAGCGCGGTATCCGGCTGGTCGACCAGCGGGAAGCGGACGTAGACGCTGGGGTCGGCCACCTCGCGGTAGCCCTGACCAACCTCACCCGAGCTGAGGGCCGTGCCGCCTTGCGCCCACCACCAGACGATTTTGTGCCCCTGGTACAACAGGCCGCGGTCGAACAGGTTCTTGAGCGACCACCAGACGCTTTCGACGTAGCTCTGATGGTACGTGACATAAGCATCGTCGAGGTGAATCCAAAAGCCGATCCGTTCGGTGAGCCGCTCCCACTCGCGCATATAGCGCCAAACGCTCTCCTGGCAGCGGTGGATGAATGGCTCGACGCCATAGGTCTCGATCTCCTCCTTGGAATGGATGCCCAGTTCCTTGCAGACTTCGACTTCGACGGGCAGGCCGTGCGTATCCCAGCCCGCCTTGCGTTGGCAACGATAACCCCGCATGGTCCGGTAGCGGGGAAAGAGATCTTTGATGGCTCGCGTCAGGCAGTGGCCCGGGTGGGGCATGCCGTTGGCGGTGGGCGGGCCTTCGTAGAAAATGAACGGCGGCGCGTCAGCCCGCCGCTCCAACGACTGCTCGTAGGTCCGCCGCTGTTTCCAGAGCGCGATGATCTCCGTTTCGAGGGTGGGAAAACGGGGGTTGGGTTCAACGGGACGAAACATGATGGCCCAAAAGGTCGCAAGGACTGTCGGCGGCGAAAGGGAGAGTAGACCGCGCCAAACGATTATTTTCAACGTCCTGCCCGTGGGGCGGGTTTCCAAGGTGCCATGAAACGAACTACGGCAACTTATCGTGGCTTGGAGATGTTCAAGCCAGAACGGCCGTCATTTGATGACGTCCAGCAGCAATTCCTTTAGCTGCTTTAGCTGCGGCCGTGGCTGCTCTTTCTTCACGACGAAACCCAGAACGCTAGCTCGGAGTCGTTCTCCAGGATGCAGGTCCACGATGAGTCGATCCCATTGGGCCGTTTCGTCGTCGGTGAGAACCAGGTACGTCGCCACATAGTCGGCTAACGCTCGGTCGCGTAACAAGACCTTCCCGAAGTGTTCTATCTGAAACGCCGAATTCGGATCACTCCAGATGGCGTAACAGTACGTCGGCAAGCTTCCGCCGTCGTCGATCGGCTGAAGCCAACGAACCCGTTCGTGTTGCTCGTCCCACTCGCCGTTGGTCGCAAACGGCCGCTCGACCGTCGCCAAAGCGAGCTTGACTTCGTCGTGGTCCCAGGCGAACTTCCACCCCAAAAGTTGCTTGAAGATGATTTCCAAGAAAACCTCGTCGGGCGTGGGACGTGGAGCGGTGGGTGTCGTCGTCTTCGTTTCTTCCCAGGTACGAAGCAAGTCTTCGTATTCGTTCGTCCGTTCCAAGAACCCGTTCCACGATTCGCGAACCCGGTTGGGATCCGACAGAAAATCAAACGCGTGAATTGCTTCTTCGTTTCCCAAACCCGCCTTTTTGGCCACCAGTGTAGGAAGGAGTTCCGCTAAAAGGCGCGAGCTGGACCCGCCTTCCAACGCTTTGATCCAATTGAAGAGCTCTTCGGGTTCAAAGTAACCACGTTCGCTGAAATACTGAGCGATCCGGGCGGTGTGATCGACGTAGGGGGCGAACGAGTCCCACTTGTCGTTCGTCGGCTTGTCGCTGGGCTGGCTCGGCGGATCATCGGCCGTGACTGCCTGGGCTCGCCAGAAGTAGAGGCTGAGATTGTGTAAGTCGCGACGAAAATCTTCGGTGAGAAACCGATGAACCTGAGGCCAGTTGCGATCCTGGCCCATTTGGCTCTCAAACCACTCATCAACAAGAATTGCCAGGCGCTCGGCCACCTTGCCACGCTGCTCGAATTGTTCGACGAGATCGTCGTTGCCGCGAAACCGCTCGCTATAGATTGCAATCGACCCCATCGGAGCTTCAAAGACCGTGTAAGTACCGGCACCACCGACATCTTGAGGCATTTTTCCGGTAAAGCGTCCGTCGAAGCGAAATTGCTCAGGCGCCGGTTTGGATGGCGGCCGGCCATAGATCTTCTCGGCTAAGGCTAGTTGCTCAGCGGGAAATGGCAGCTTGCCCCTCCGCCAGCAAGTCAGTTGGCGTTCGACGCCATCGGCATCGGGCGTAAGTTCCAGTTCGTAGTGATTGTCGTGGCCGCAACCACTCAAGAGAACGGTGATTGGGACCAAGAAGAGTGTCAATCGGTACTTCATAGCAGTTGGGCGTCAGTAGGACTACGAGCTTGGCAAGGGGATTGGCCGTGCAATCAGCATGACGCGCCATTGAACGGTAGGCAAGAGCGGGAGCTACGCTTGATGCGACCCGCTGCGCGGATGCCCCTGCAAAATAGAGCTTGTCCTACCCGTCCCACCCTGCAATTGCTGATCTAGCGGAAAGCGACTGCCGTTGAACGCAGTTCCATCGTTAGCGCGTATTCCACAAACCCGGCGGCTCGCCAAAAGGCAATGCCGTCTTGGTTGCCGAGCAACACTTCAAGGGTGACAGCCAGTCACCCATCCGCTTTTCGAGTTCGGCCGCCGTCATGCGGTTGCGATGTCGTTCGTCCGCGATCAGCCGGGCATTCATCGCGGCTAGCAGCGGCACGTCGAACTTCGACGCAAGCCGATGGTTCATCGAATCTCCGGCAATGATGCCGGCCCTGGCCATCCGCGATGCAAGTCCCTTATTCCGCCTCTTTTTTCCTGGTCGCCTTCTTCTTCTTCGCCTTCTTCGCCGTCTTCTTCTTGGCGGCCCGTTTCGGCGCGGTCTTCTTGACCGGAGCCGAACGCGCCGGGCCCCTACCGCGCCGGCCCGCTTTTTTGCTCGGACCCAACGCCGCCCGCTCGGCTAACAGGCCGACCGCCTGGTCGAACGAAAGCTCTTCGACGCTTGTTCCCTTGGGCAACGACGCGTTGGTCGTCCCGTCGGAAACGTACGGTCCGTAGCGTCCCTGCATGAGCTGAATCGGCTGCTTGGTGACCGGCGATTCGGCAAATGTCTTGACCGGCGTCCGCGCGGCGCCGAAGCCGCGCCGCATCTGCTTCGGCTGGGCCAGAAGGTCGACCGCCTGCTCGAGCGTCACGTCCAGGGGCGAAACATCGGCCGGCAGTGACCGTGTCTCATCGCCGCATTTCACGTAGGGACCGAAACGGCCGTTGTGGGCCAATACCGGCTTGGCGGCCAGCGGCGACGCGCCGTCGGGGTGCGGCCCCAAGTCGCGAGGCAGCGAGAGAAGCTTGAGCGCCGTCGCCAGATCGACGTCGCTCGGCTGCATGCCCTTCAATAGCGATGCGTTCTTGGGCTTTTCCTCGTCGTCGGCCGTGCCCCGTTGCACGTACGGCCCGAACCGCCCGATCTTCAAGAACACCGGCTTTTGCGTGTCGGGGCAAATCCCCAGGGGCTCTTCGGCCTGGCTCGATTGATCGAGCATCCCCAACGCCGCCACCATCGTCAGCTCGTCGGGCGGTGTGCCGTCTGGAATGCTCGCCCTCCGCTCGCCTTGTTGCAAGAAGGGACCGTAGCGCCCAACGCGAACGTAAATCGGCTCGCCCGCCTCGCCGTTGGCCGATGGCCGGCCGATGAGCACCTGGCTCACGTCGCGTGCGTCGATCTCGTCGACCTTGTGCGCCAACTGCTGCTTCAAGCCCGCGTGGCCGTTGCCGAAATAAAACGAGCGCAGGTAATCGACCCAGCGGGCCTCGCCCCGACTAATCGAGTCGAGCTCGTCTTCCATTTGGGCCGTGAACTGGTAATCGACCAGCGCGGGCAAGTGCCCCTCGAGCAACTGCGAGACGGCGAAAGCGGTCCAGGTCGGCACCAGGGCGTTGCCTCGCTTGAAGACATAATCGCGGGCCAGGATCGTGTCGATGATCGCCGCGTACGTACTCGGGCGGCCGATCCCCTTTTTTTCAAGCTCTTTGATCAGGGTGGCTTCGGTATAACGGCCCGGCGGCTGGGTCGAGTGCCCCTTGGGCTGCATGTCGAGACAAGCCAGCGCCTCGCCGACCTGCACGGAAGGCAAAACCGTTTCGCGGTCGGCCAATTCGGCTTGAGGGTCGTCGGAGCCTTCAACGTACGCTCTCAGATACCCTGGAAAGTCGATTGCCTTGCCGCCGACCCTGAACTCCGCCCCTCCTCCTTCAATACCGATCGAAAGCCGGCGCATGCGCGCATCGGCCATCTGGCTGGCGATCGTTCGTTTCCAGATCATATCGTAGAGCTTGAATTCGTCGACCGAAAGGTTCGGCCGCAGCGATTCGGGCATGGCAAAGGGAGGACCGGCGGGGCGAATCGCCTCGTGCGCTTCCTGGGCGTTCTTGACTTTATTCGGATGCACCCGCGGCTCGGTCGGCACGTACTCCGGACCATAGAGCGATGCGATCAGCGTGCGCGCGGCATCGACGGCCACCTTGGCCAAGTTCGTCGAATCGGTGCGCATGTAGGTGATGTGGCCGTTCTCATACAAGCTTTGCGCGGCCTGCATCGTCCGCCGCGCCGTGAAACCCAGTTTACGGTTGGCTTCTTGTTGTAAGGTGCTGGTGGTGAACGGCTCGTAGGGTCCGGTCTTGTACGGTTTGTCCTCCAGCGAGGCCACACGAAACTCGGCCTGCCGCAGCTTGTCGCTCAACTCCGCGGCTTGCGTTTCGTTCAACAACAGCAGGGCGGGATCTTTGACCTTGCCGGTGGCCGCGTCGAAATCCTTGGTGGCCGGTATCGAACGCCCCTCGTAGCTCACCAGCCCCGCGTCGAATCCGTCGCCGCCATGTTTGGCGAATGTCCCCAGCAGGTCCCAAAAACTCGCCGAGACGAAGGCCATCCGCTCCCGCTCGCGTTCGACCACCAGCCGCACCGCCACGCTTTGCACACGGCCCGCCGACAACTTAGGCCGCACTTTCCGCCACAGAAGCGGCGAAACCTCATAGCCGAACAGGCGATCGAGAATCCGCCGGGCTTCCTGGGCCCGAACCAGGTCGTCATCGATGTCGCGCGGGTGGGCCAGGGCCTCTTGAATGGCTTCCTTGGTGATTTCATGGAAAACCAACCTGCGGACGGGCACCTTGGGCTTGAGGATTTCGCGGAGGTGCCAACTGATCGCCTCTCCTTCGCGATCTTCGTCCGTCGCCAGAAACAGCTCTTTAGCGTCTTTTACCAAACCGCGCAATTTGCGCACTTGTTCCGTTTTTCCCGGCGGAATCACGTACACCGGGGCGAAGTTGTCGTCGACGTTGACCCCCAGATAGGCCCATTTCTCGTTTTTGTATTGAGCGGGGATCTGCTTGGCCCCCTGCGGCAGGTCGCGGACATGGCCAATGCTGGCTTCGATCACGTAATCGCGTCCCAAGAAGCCGCCGATCGTGCGGGCTTTCGCCGGCGATTCGACGATGACCAGCGATTTACCGCGGCCGGTAGGTGTTTTCTTAGCCATGCTGCGCGTGCGGGAGCCAGGGGTTGAGAAACGGCATACTTCCCGTTTGGGATTGCATTTACGTCGATGCAATTTAGAATTTATGGCCGTCCGGGGTCAATCGGTTGGCTTTCTCCTTAATATCTGTAGCACTCGGCTGTCAAGGCATCTTCCCTTCTACCGGGTGTCCTTTCGGCAAGGATAGATCACGATGGCATCTCCATTTACCGTCTTTCGCAAGAACCAGCGTGCCATGATGGCCGTGGTTGGCATCCTCTGCATGATCGGCTTCACCATTGGGGGCGTCGCGTCCAGCATGATCGATTCGCGCGCGCCGGCCGGCAGCGATCCAATCGTCGTTACCACCGTCAATGGTCCGATCCGCGAAATGGAGTTGCGGCGCATGCGCGAATCGCGGCGGATGCTCAATGTGTTCATGCTCAACGTGATCGTGACCGCGAAACCGAAGCCGTACGAAGCGGAGATCTGGGCGCTCCAAAACAACATCTCCTTGAAAGATCAATTTGGTCCCGATACCGAGGAAGACGTGGTGCAAACGGCCGTCCTCGCCGACCGCGCGAAGCGAATGGGAATCGTCATCAGCGACGAGGCGATCTTCGACTTTTTGCGAGAGCGCACGGAGAACAAGGTGTCCAACGCGCAATATAGCGAGATCGTCAAGAAGCTCAACTTGAGTGAGCCCGAGGTGTTCGAATGGCTGCGGACCGTCCTGTCGGCCAGTCGCCTGGCGCGAATGACGTTCTTCTCGACGCAGGTGACGCCGGCCCAACGTTGGGACTACTACCGGCGGCTCAATCAGCACGCCGAGGCGGAGGTGCTGCCGTTGGACGTCGACGATTATATCGTGCAAGATTCCGACCCATCCGACGAGGATCTGCGGGCATTCTTCGAAAAGAACAAGGAGACCGAGCCGGATCCTCAATCGCCCGAATTCGGCTTCAAGGTGCCTAGGAAGGCGGCCTTCCGGTACTTCGTCGCCCGGTACGATTCCTTCGTCGACGCGGACGACGTGACCGAAGAGGAAATCACAAAGCACTATGAGGAAAACAAAGATCGGCTTTATCGCTTCACCGATTTGGGCGACGACGACGTCAAGCCGGCAAGCGATGCGCCCCAGGGATCCGAAAGCAAGGATGAACCTGCCGAAGAGTCCGAGTCGCCCAAGGAGAAAACAGATCTTCCGGCCTTGCCCGGCGAAACACCCGCTGACGAAACACCCGCTGAGCAGACGCCCGGCGACACAACGCCCCCGGAAGGGCAGCCCGATGCCGAGGCGCCGAGCGAACCTGAGGCCCAATCGCAGTCGTCGAATTCGCCGCGGGCCGAAACGTGGATTTCGTTCCGAGGATCCGCCGTAGCTCGGAATTCATTCCGTGGCGCCGCCGCTCCGCGTCAACCTGGCCTCGGAACGGATTCCGAGCTGCCTATCGGCGACCCATTTGCGTACTTTGCGGTAAAAGACGACGAACCTCTCGAGGCGAAGGAAGATAATCAGCCCGCCGACGAGGAAAAACCGCCAATAGAAGCGGCAGTAAGCGATTCGGCGGACGATGAGGACCTCGATCCTGAAACCAGCGGAGAAGCGCCGTCCGGCGAACCAGGCGATCCGGCCGATTCCACCGAATTGCAAGCCGACGAAGCCGCGCCCGGCGAATCGGCCGAAGCGGAGCCCCCGGCCGCCAGGTCCGAAAAACGCAAGCCTTCCAGCGAAACGCAGAAGGTGCCCGCTCCGCCGCCGCCGCAGATTTCGAGCGACCTGCTCTTGATCCGCGACATCCGACAGGGGCCGAAGCCCAAGTACGATCCGCAGTGGAAGGTCGAAGCTTCGATCCGAAAGGAATTGGCCGGCCAGAAGGCGGTGGCGAAAATGAAAGCGAAGTTGCAGTCGATTCAAAAGGAGTTCCGTCATTACCTCCGCAACCTGGACGACGAGGATGACCAGCAATCGTCCGGGCCCGACTACGCGGCCTTGGCCAAGCAACATGGCCTGGAAGCGCACACGACTGAGCTGCTCGCGAGGTACGAGTTCCAAGCCGAACATCCCGACCTGGCCGGGGCGACCTTCGATCAGGAAAACCAGATGGCGGCGCGCCGCTTCGGCGACGAAGCCTATGTCATACCGCTGAACCAGAGTCATTTCCTGCGTGATATCGAGGGCAATCGCTTTCTGATCTGGAAGACCGAGGAAGTAGAAGCCTACGTGCCCGAGTTCGACGAACGACGTGAGGAGGTATTGAGAGCAGTGAAGCTCAAGCAGGCCCGCGAGCTGGCGCTGGAGGAGGCGCAAAGGATGGCCGAAGAGGCCGGCGAGGCGCGCAAGCCGTTGGCCGACGTGTTCGACGAACGCGCCAAGGAAGTCCGACAGACCGGCCGCTTTTCGTGGTTGACTGCCAGCCCGATGGACATGATGCACCAAGGGAGGGCGATGCCGCGTCTGAGCGAGGTCGAGGGCGTCCAATCGCCTGGCGCCGAATTCATGCGAACGGTGTTCAGCCTTGAGGCGAGGGGAGTGGGCGCCGCCTTGAACCATCCTCAAACGATGGTCTACGTCGTGCGAGTCAAGAACTTCGTGGAGTCGGAGAAAGTGCTTCGCGACCTGTTCATGATCGACAGCTACGACAAGTACGTACAGGCGGGGGCCGACGACCAGCTTCGGGCGTACAAAGATTGGCGCGAAGGGATCGAGAAGGAAGCCAAGATCGAGTGGAAACGCCCGCCCGACCAGCCGACCGTCAGGACCGCCATGAAATAAAATGTGGGGCAGGTTTCCAACCTGCCATACAGCGTCAATGGCAGGTTGGAAACTTGCCCCACCGTATTTACGGTGTGATGTTCTCCCACAATTCCGCCGCCACGTAGCGGGATAGATGAGCCACATTGAACGTTCCGATCACGATGGAGGCCACACCAAGCGTAAGTGCCTGCGCGGCGAGGAGCACGTCGGAGTCGAGAGAATAGTTGCTGGCCGTTTGTTGCCCTTGCTGCCGGGCTTGGGCCCAAAGTTCAGCCGCTCGACGTACCGCGGCCGTGGTCAAGGGAACGTATTCGAGTTGAATCGCCAATTGGTCGAGATTAGCCAGACCACGTTGGCTTTTCACGCGGAGTAACTCACGCCGCACTTCATAATCCGCGATCTCGGGAACGATGATTCGCAATCCGGCGCCGCGCAACACAGCAAGCCTCTGACGCGCGGTTACCGTCGCAACCGTCGTCTTTGGGTTCGAGAGGACACCGAGAGGACCCGAATCGAGCAGCACTGTCGCGCTCACGAAGCCGTTCCTTCGCGTTCCAGGCCGAAGAGAGGCCTTCGATCCCCAGAGAAAAGGCGGTTGGCTTCCAATGCCTCCGGAAGATCGTAATCGCTATCTTCGACGGGCGCCGTGTCCGCCGCCGCGATCCACTCATCCAGGGTTCTCGCCGCACGAATCCGCGCGACGTGCTCGTCTTCGTTCTGCGCTGGTGGAAGGCTCGCGTTCCGGACCAGCGTGAGCGCCACGGTTTCTCCTTCCGTCAAGAGAAGCGGTTGCGTAGGCCGCAATACGCCATCTTGGTAAATCGCAAAGATCGTCGTGGGCATTTCGGTTTCCTCCATTCGGCGTCTCACGATTCTAACATCAAGTGCGATCCTCCCACAACCTTTTCAGGCGTTCCCTACGAAATCAGCGCCGTGGCTTGAGTATCACCGTCGCCAGGGGCGGCAAGGTCAACTCGATCGAGAACGGCCGGCCGTGGCTCGGCTGGTCGCCGGCCATGACGCCGGGCCCGTTGCCAAGGTTGCTGCCGCCGTAGTACGTCGAGTCGCTATTGAGGATCTCTTCGAACCAACAGCGTTCCGAAACACCCAGCCGGTGCGTCAGCCGCGGTACTGGCGTGAAGTTGCTGGCGATTACCAGGTAGTCGGCCGGGTCCTTGGCTTTGCGGATGAAAGCCAGCACGCTGTCGTGGTAGTCGTGGCAGTCGATCCACTCGAAGCCGTGTCCCTCGAAATCGACCTGGTGCAAGGCCGGCTCGCGACGGTACAGCTGGTTTACGTCCTTGACGAACTTCTGCAGCCCTTGGTGCGACTCCCACTGCAACAGGTCCCATTGCAGGCTCGTGTCGTAGTTCCACTCGTTCCACTGGCCGAATTCGCCCCCCATGAACAACAATTTCTTGCCGGGGTGCGCCCACATGTACCCGAACAACAGCCGCAAGTTGGCGAACTTCTGCCAAAGGTCGCCGGGCACCTGGTCGAGAAGCGAACCCTTGCCGTGGACGACTTCGTCGTGCGACAGCGGGAGCGCGAAGTTCTCGGTGAAGGCATAAATCAGGCTGAAAGTCAGCTCGTCGTGGTGGTACTTGCGGTGGATCGGCTCGTGACGCAGGTAGCGAATCGTGTCGTTCATCCAGCCCATGTTCCACTTCAGGCTGAAGCCCAGACCGCCCAGGTACGTCGGCCGCGACACGCCCGTAAAGGCCGTCGATTCCTCGGCGATCGTCAAGACGCCGGGGTACTGCAAGTGCGACTGGATGTTGAGCTCCTTGAGGAAGTCGATCGCCTCCAGGTTCTCACGCCCGCCGTACTGATTGGGGATCCATTCCCCCTCCTCGCGGCTGTAGTCGAGGTAGATCATCGAGGCCACGGCGTCGACGCGGAGGCCGTCGATGTGGTACTTGTCGAGCCAGAACAGGGCGTTCGACAAGAGGAAGTTCCGTACCTCGTGGCGGCCGTAGTTGAAGATCAGCGTGCCCCAATCGCGGTGCTCTCCCTTTCGCGGGTCGGCGTGCTCGTAAAGGGCGGTGCCGTCGAATTGCCGCAGGCCATGCCCGTCGCGCGGGAAGTGGGCGGGCACCCAATCCAGGACCACTCCCAGGCCGTTCTGGTGGCAATGGTCGACGAAATACATGAAGTCCTGCGGCGAGCCATAGCGGCTCGTTGGCGCAAAGTAGCCAACCGGTTGGTAGCCCCAACTGCCGGAGAAGGGGTGCTCGTTGACGGGCAACAGCTCCAGGTGCGTGAACCCCATCTGCGTGGCATAGTCGACCAGGTCGTGGGCCAGTTCGCGATAGGTGAGCCAGCGGGTATGGTCATCGCCCGGCCGGCGCCAACTGCCCAAGTGGACCTCATAGAACGCCAGCGGCGCGTCGAAGGCGTTGGCCTGCGGCCGTTGCGCGAGCCACTTGTCGTCGTGCCAGTGGTACCGCTCGAGGTCGGCCACTTTACTGGCGGTACGCGGCGGCAATTCGGCGGCGAAGCCGTAGGGGTCCGACTTTTCAAACACGGCGTCGCCGTGTTTGATGGAGTACTTGTAAATCGTCCCCTCGCCGAGGCCGGGCACGAACAGCTCCCAGAAGCCGCTTGGGATGTGCTTGCGCATCGGGTGCCGGCGGGCATCCCACTGGTTGAAGTCGCCGATCACGCTCATGGCGGCCGCGTTGGGCGCCCAAACGGCGAAATTCACACCTTCCACCCCGTCAATCGTCCGCAACTGGGCGCCGAGTTTGTGGTAGCTCCTCCAGTGCGTTCCTTCGTTCAAGAGGTGCAGGTCGTATTCGCTTAGCAAGTGCGGAAAGGCATAGGGGTCGTGCATGGTCGCTCGTTGGCCGTGCTGGTCGGCAAATTGCAGTAGGTAACGTTTCGAGCCTTCATTCTCGCCGAGCGGGCAGATCGCTTCGAACAAGCCCGCCGGATGAATCCGACGCATCGGCCGCGGCGCCTCGGTATGCGCCTGGTCCAACACCCAGGCTTGGGCCGAATGCGGCAGGAACGCGCGTACCGCCACTGCGCGCCGGCCCGTCTCGACCACCTCATGTGGACCCAGTAGCTCGAATGGGTTTTCGGTACGCCCTTCCACCAGGCGACGGATTTGATCCAAGGGAACTGCGGTCCGCACGTCTCACCTCCTTGCCGAACTCATTTCCAGGAGCACGAAATTCATTCCGTTGCCGACAGTAGAACGGAATTCATACCGTTGCCGACAGTAGAACGGAATTCATACCGTTGCCGACAGTAGAACGGAATTCATTCCGTTTCGTGTTATTGTGGGGTATATGGGGCGGGTTTTCAACCGGCCGTCGCCTTCATCCGATCCAAGGTTTTGGCAGGAAACAGGTTCCGAGCTGCGAACAGCGCAGTTTCCAGGTCTCGATTCCCTCTTTTGCGGCCCGGCGGACTCGTGCCGCGGCCCAATTTAGCCCGTGCCATCGTGCCCGGCGACGCCCTATGGGCGGTAGCGGAGTTCCTGAGAGCTCCGATCCTGCCCCAGAAACGTCGGAATCCTTTCGAAGCCCGCGACATTCCGCGGCCGTTAGCCCAACTCGGGAGAGTTGCGATCTTGCCCGCGACACGTCGGAACTCTTACGAATTCCGCTGCTCCGCGAGCCCCGCCGCGTCGGCGCGTGGGCCTTATCGAGCCGCCAGCCGCGGAACTCGATGCGATGCACGGCCAGCGCCCGGTCGAGCCGCCGCCAAAGGTCCTGGTTCTTGACCGGGACGATGGCGCCGAACCGTTCCCAGGTCCAATCGCTGGCGCGCCAATCCTCGAGCCCATGGGCGATGCCTCGATTGACGTACCTGCTCGGCGTAAACAGCGTCACGCGCGACGGCTGGTCGAGTGCCTCGAGGCCGCGGACCACGGCCAGGAGCTCGAGCCGCTCGCCCATCGTGCCGGGCTCCGCGTCCGCGGCTTCGAACGTTGCCGATCCATCGGCCGCTTGCAGGACAAACCTCCACTGGCCCTGCCGATTTTTCCCCCGTGCTTCTGAGAACAGGAGAAAGTGCGGTGCTGGAATGTTCATCGCGTCGTGATTCGTGGCTCCAGGAGGAAACGGCCGGGCGGCAAATCACCACCCCGTCTTATCCTATCGGCACACTCGACGCGGTTTCCGTAATTTAACTGGCTGGACTTCGACAGCGACGAAACTCATTCTGTCAGGGTCCCTCGTCGGACGGCCGACATAGGCCGGACCATTCATGGTCCCACACTGGCCCGCAGCGCAAGCAAGGCCCAGAGTCCGGTGCGTGCTTCCATGCAAGCCATCCGGCAGTTACAACGTATCCTACTGGTGTTGAAGGGAATGGGCGCGATGGCAATCCTGTTCGGCGCAAGTTTTGCGGCGCAGCGGCCCCGGGAATTTAATCGCCGACTGAGATCAAATCGAGTGAATTCGGCACGCA
>Ga0307373_10007549_pt1 | contig 16943 bp, 14 predicted proteins | sample OX2MG_FD_202534 | JGI IMG/M metagenome (GOLD analysis project Ga0307373, IMG submission 202534) | Soil microbial communities from Risofladan, Vaasa, Finland - OX-2 | ecosystem: Environmental > Terrestrial > Soil > Coastal area > Acid sulfate soil | place: Finland: Risofladan, Vaasa | collected... | reverse complement strand
TAGGCGGCCGTGCCGTTCCCGAGCGACGCCCGCACCGATGCGCCACGGACGTCGGGACCGGCGGTGAACGTCAGCTTGTCCGCCGCGGTCGTGCGGATCGTGAGCCGCAGGTCGGGGAACCCTGAGATTGCCTTCTGCAGCAGCACCTGCGGGTATACGGCGATCACTACACAACCCAGAAACTCGCGGCGGCGCGCGGCGAGACTATCTGGCACCGTGGGCGTCCTGTACACAGGCAGCGCCTCCCCATAGAGCTGTGCGCCCGGCGAGGACGAGTACCCGAAGTCGATCAAACGGCCACTGTCGCGGGTCTGGTCCAGAGTCGGCAGCCGGCGACAGATGTCCAGCGCCCCAAGAGAGCGCATGCGCGCTGTCAAGCGCAGCCCGACCATCGTGACGAGCGGGCAACCACGGACATTGCTCGATGCCGGCCGGATCACCGCGAGCGAGACAAGCTCGGGGTAGCGCCTAACCATCCCAACGTCGGCAGCCCAGCGTTCATACGTCCGTGAGTCGACCTGTCGATGCTCCTGCATGAAGGCACCGGCAGCTTTCAGAAGGTCGGTCTCGCGCTGAACCTCCAACTCCATGCTCCCCTCCACCTGCGCGGCCGCCAGCCTGAAGGATTCGCGTGAATGCTGGGCGGCACTGCGTGCCGTTGCCCGCGCGCCAAGCCACGAGATGCACACTCCGGCGAGGACGAGCCCCAGCACGGCGGCGTACCGCGGGCGTCGCAGTGAACTGCCCCGGACGGCCCCGGCCCTCGTGGCCGTGCCCCGGAGTCGTTTCGTGACTCGCATACAAGGGTCGTCGGCACGACCGGGCCACTACCGACACGTAGTTTCCCGCACAGATGGCGCGCGTACCCCCGCTGCCTGCTGGCGCGAGCATCAACGTCTAGCCTCGCGTGTCGTGCACCGCTGGCTCGAAACCGAACGCGCGGCGAGGATCTGTGCGCTGCTCGGCGCGCTTGCGATCGCGTGGTCCAGCATCCTCGTGAAGCTCAGCCACGCCTCGCCATCGACCGCCGCGATCTTCCGCTGTGCCTACGCGGTGCCGGTGCTGCTGGTGCTCGCGCTGATCGAGGATCGCCGTTATGGGAGACGCTCCTGGCACGATCGCCGCGCCGCGATCGCCGCGGGCGTCTTCATGGCGGTGGACCTGGTCATGTGGCACCACTCGATCGAGGACGTCGGCGCCGGGCTGGCGACCGTGCTCGCCAACATCCAGGTTGTGCTGGTGCCGCTCGTCGCCTGGGCGGTGCTCTCAGAGCGTCCCGCCAGGCGTGTGTTGGTGGCGCTGCCGGTCACGCTGCTCGGCGTGCTCCTGATCTCGGGTGTCGTCGAGCACGGCGCCTACGGCAGCGACCCGCGCGCGGGCGCGGCCTACGGCGTCGGTGCCGGGGTCGCGTACGTCGGTGTGCTGTTGTTCCTGCGCCGCGGCGGCGTCGATCTGCGACGGCCCGCCGGACCCTTGTTCGACCTGACCCTGACCGCCGCGATCGTCGCGAGCGTGATCGGCGTGGTCGTCGGCGATGCGAAGTTCGTTCCAGTCTGGCCGGACGCGGCCTGGCTGATCACACTCGCGCTGACGTCGCAGGTGCTCGGCTGGTTGCTGATCACAATGTCGCTGCCGAGGCTCCCCGCGGCGCTGACGTCGCTGCTGCTGATGATCCAGCCGGTCGGCTCAATGATCCTCGGCGCGATCATCTTCGGCGAAAGCCCGAGCGCACTTCAGCTGTTGGGCGTGCTCGTCGTGCTGAGCGCCGTAATCTTCGCGACCCGGCGCCGCGTCAGCGAAATAGGTCCCGCGACCGTTCCCGAAGCAGCGGGCTGATCCCGGGACCGTCGTCACTTGTGACGTGACGCTGGGCGCCGCGGATCAGCACGACCGGCTGGCTTGCGTCCTTGCTGCGTGCGAGATCGGCGGTGCCCGCGAGCAGGTCAGCGACGGCGATCACGGTTGCACGCATCTCGCGGCCGTTGGCGTCCTCGCGGCCGCGCCAGTCCTCCAGCGCCACGACCCCCGCCAGCCCGATTGCGACGTCGCTCTGCCCGGTGCGCCAGGCTCGACCGAACGAGTCGGTGATCACGATCCCCAGCGCGACACCCGTCAGCTCGCGCAGCCGCGCCCTGATCGCGCGCGCCGACGCATCGGGATCCAACGGCAGCATCAGCACGGTGTCGTCGCCGGGCACGTTCGACTGGTCGACGCCGGCGTTCGCGCAGACAAATCCGTGATGCGTCTCGCAGACGACCACGCCGGCCGCGGCACGCACGACCTCACGGGCCTCGTCCAGCACGACCTGAACCAGGCGCGGGTCCTTGTCGCCCGGCTGAGCGAGCCGGGTCGCGCGCTCGCTCGGAACCACATCGGCGAGCGACCGCACCCGGCCCTCGGCCTTTGACACGACCTTGTGAGCGATCACGAGCACGTCTCCGGCACGAAGCTGCTCGGCGCCTGGCGTGCTCGCCAGGCTGATCGAGATCGCCTCGGCGAGGTCGGCGCCCGCGGCGATCTCCGGCAGCCCCCGCAGCGGGACCGCCGCGATCATTCCGCCTGGCTGCGCATCATCTGGCTGAGCATGCCGCGCGTATGTGCGGCGCCGCCACGTGTGGTCCGGAAGCGCTCCAGCAGCTCCTCGAGATCCTCAGGCGTGTCGACGTCCAGGCCAAGTGAGGGCACCTCGACAACCTCCGGCGTTGAGCCCTGCGCGACCGCGAGATCGATGTGACGCTGGCGGCTGCCCTCGCCGAAGGCCGGTGTCAGCGCGTTTGGCGGGGTCAGCAGCAGTGCGTTGGTGCCATCGCCGTGACGGTCGGGCACGATCACCGCCGAGCGTTCCGAGACAGGGTGTGCGAGCAACGCCTCGAGCTCGACAGGATCGAGCAGAGGGCAGTCGCCGGGCACGACCAGAGCGCGTCGCGCGCCGATCTCGACCGCGCGGGCGATCCCAAGCTCGGCGGCATCGCTGTGGCTGTGGGTGGTGTCGTCGAGCACGTCGGCGCCGTTCCCGCCAGCGATGCGTCCCGCGATGCGGTCGGCGGTGACCACGATGGTCCGGTCGATCGCGGTCGTGCGGCGGAGCGCGATCAGCGAATCGGAGAACATGGCCTCGACCAGCGCGGTCCGATGTCCAAGCTGGAACGCGGGCGCCAGACGCTGTTTGGCGTTGTCGAAGGACTTGGCGGGCAGGATCGCGACAGTGTTCATTCGGCGCGAAAGCTACTTGGTCGGACACCTGGGGCGAGCGTGAGCGCGAAATCGAGCGTCTCGCGGGCGAGTCGGCGCCGGCCTGCGGGGCCGTCCATCAGCAGGTTCGTCTGCAGCACGGGGAGGGGCCCGGCGGCGTTGATCGGCTCGTCGCACACGAGCCCATCGATCAGCCCGTCGTATAGCTGCGCAAGCCCGGCTGCCGACGCCTCGACCCCGCGGTGACGCATGAAAGCGGCGGTCGGGCCCTTGAGCACCTTGCCGCCCACGACGGGGCTGACCGCGACGATCGGAGCGGCACACGCGACCAGCGCCGCACGAAGCTCGTCGATTGCGAGCATCGGTCCGATCGAGATGACGGGATTGGAGGGGCCGATGACAATCGCTCGTGCGCGGGCAATCGTGTCCAGGACCTCCGGCGTAGTGCCGGCCGCGCGCGCGCCGCGGAACTGCACGTCCTCGACTTCGCCCTGTCCGCGCCCGCGGATCAGGAACTCTTGCAGCGATGACCAGTGCCCACCGGACAGCACGCGCGTGCGGACCGGGCGGTCACTCATGGGCAGCACCGTGGCGCGCACGCCGAGCCGTTCGCCGAGCGCCTGGTGCGTGTCCGTCAGGCGCCGCCCGCCGGCGAGCGCCTGTGCGCGCTGAATCGCGATCGCGAGGTCACCGTCGCCGAGGTTGAACCAAATCGGCTCACCGAGCGTGCGTAGCGCCTCCATCACGTGGAAGCTGTCACCGTCGAGGCCCCAGCCGCGCGCGTCGATGCGGTCGGCCAGCCAGAACGTCACGAGGTCGGGATCGGGTGACACGTGGGCGCCGTAGATCTCGACGTCGTCGCCCGTGTTGGCGATCACGCTCAGCCCGCCGGCACCGACGACGTCGAGCATGCCGCGTGCGAGCTTCGCGCCCCCGGTCCCGCCTGCAAGGACGACAACAGATGGTGTCTCGGACAAGGCTCGAGAGTCTAAGGTTCTGACCATGGCGCAGCTCCCGCAGAGCGTCCGCATCCGCGAGGTCGGTCCGCGCGACGGCTTTCAGAACGAACCCGAGGTGCTGCCCACGGACGTGAAGGTGCGGCTGATCGAGCTGCTCGCCGCCACCGGTCTTCAGCGCATCGAGCTGACGAGCTTCGTGCGCCCTGAAGTAATCCCTCAGCTCGCTGACGCCGGCGCCGTGCTCGAGAGCGTCACGTTGCCCGACACGGTCAGCGCCAGCGTGCTGGTCCCCAACGAGAAGGGGCTCGACAGGGCGCTCGAGCACCGCACGAAGTTCCAGGAGATCAACGGCTTCATGTCGGCGTCGGAGACGCACAACCAGAAGAACGTAGGCCGCTCCGTGGCGGAGTCGCTCGACGGACTGCGACGCACCTTCGCCCGCGCACGCGCCGAGGGCCTGCGCTGCGAGGGCGTGATCTCGACCTCGTTCGGATGCCCCTACGAGGGGCACGTGCAGCCCGGCCGGGTGCTGGCGATAGCCCAGGAGTTGGCGGAAGCGGGCGCCGAGGAGGTTGGCTTCGGTGACACCACGGGCATGGCCAACCCGCTGCAGGTCCGTGACTTCTTCGCGCAGGCTGGACTGGCGCTTGCCGACGTCGAGCTCACGGCCCACTTCCACAACACGCGCGGCCAGGGCCTCGCCAACGTGCTCGCCGCGCTGGAGGCCGGAGTCGAGTCGTTCGAGTCGAGCTTCGGCGAGCTCGGCGGCTGCCCGGTGCCCGCCGGCGCGACCGGCAATATCGCGAGCGAAGACCTAGTCTCGATGCTCGAGGAGATGGGCATCGACACCGGGGTCGACCTCGGCGCGCTGCTCGACGCATCACGCGCCGCCCAGCAGGCGCTGGGGCGGCCCCTCGGCAGTCATACGCTCATCGCCGGTCCGATCGACTGGCGATAGGCTCAGCCACAGTGACGACCGTTGACGACTCCAGCGCCGCCCTGCAGAGTGCCGCCCTGCAGAGCGCCACCGAGCGCGCTCTCGCCGGCGGTCCCGAGCGCCACCGAGCCAAGTCCGCCGAGCAGGGCAAGCTGCCGGTCCGCGAGCGGGTCGCGCTGCTGCTCGACGAGGGCTCCTTCACCGAGGACGGGCTGCTGAGTCACTGGGACGTGGACGGAGAGGGCGCCGACGGCGTCGTCACCGGCGTCGGTACGGTCGACGGCCGCATGGTCGCGGTGATCGCCAACGACCCGACCGTCAAGGCCGGCTCGTGGGCGCCCGGCACGGTCGAGAAGATGCTGCGGTTGCAGGAGCGGGTCGCGTCGATCCGTTGCCCACTGGTCTACCTGATCGACTCAGCCGGCGCCCGCATCAACGAACAGGTGAAGATGTTCCCGGGCCGGCGCGGCGCCGGCCGCATCTTCTACAACCAGGTGCGACTCTCCGGTGTGGTCCCGCAGGTGTGCGTGCTGTTCGGCCCCAGCGCGGCAGGCGGCGCCTACATCCCGGCGTTCTGTGACGTGGTGATCATGCGCGACGGCAATGCCTCGATGTACCTGGGCTCGCCGCGGATGGCGGAGATGGTGATCGGCGAGAAGGTCACGCTCGAGGAGATGGGCGGGGCGCGGATGCACACCTCCAAGAGCGGCTGCGGCCATGCCCTGGTCTCAACCGACGCGGAGGGGGTTGAGTTCGCCCGCCGCTACCTCGGGTGCCTGCCGACCAACTTCGAGGACGCTCCGCCGGCTGCTCCCGCTGTCGCGCCGGCGTCGGCCACAGCCCTGTCAGAGCTGATCCCGCTCGACGAGAACAAGCCGTTCGACATGCACGACGTGCTTGATGCGCTGCTCGACGGAGACTCGTTCCTTGAGATCCACGCGCGCTGGGCCAAGGAGATCATCGTCGGCCTCGGGCGGCTCGACGGCAGCGCGGTCGGCGTTGTGGCGAACCAGCCGAAGGTCAAGGGTGGCGTGCTGTTCGTCGACTCGTCTGATAAGGCGGCGCGCTTCATCCAGACCTGCAACGCGTTCAACGTGCCGCTGCTGTTCCTGGCTGACGTGCCCGGTTTCATGATCGGCACGCAAGTGGAGCGGGAGGGCATCATCCGCCATGGCGCGAAGATGGTCAGTGCCGTCTCCGAGGCGACCGTCGCCAAGATCTCCGTGGTGCTGCGCAAGGCCTACGGCGCCGGTCTGTACGCGATGGCCGGCCCGGCGTTCGAGCCCGACTGCTGCATCGCGCTGCCGAGCGCGCACATCGCCGTGATGGGCGCGAGCGCTGCGATCAACGCCGTGCACTTCAATCAGCTGCAGGCGATCGACGACGAGGCCGAGCGCGAGGCGCGGACGGAGGAGCTGCGCGCCGAGTACGCGCGCGACATCGACATCCTGCACCTCGCCTCCGAACTTGTGGTCGACGCCGTCGTGCAGCCCGAGGATCTGCGCGAGGAGCTGATCCGCCGCTTCAAGATCGCCGTCGGCAGGCAGCGCGAGTGGCCCGCCAAGCACAACTCGATCACGCCGGTCTGAGCCGATGGGCTCGGCAGACGCCGCCATCGAGGCGGAACTGCTGGAGGTGGCGGTCGAGGCGGCGCGCGCCGCCGCCGCGGAGTTGCTCGCGCGCTGGCGCCGGCCACTCGAGATCGGCACCAAGAGCACCCCGACCGATCCGGTGACCGCGGCGGACGTCGCCGCCGAACAGGCGATACGTGACGTGCTGGCGCGCCGCGGGCCGGCGGATTCGATCCTCGGCGAAGAGGGGGGAGAAACCCCAGGCCTGGCCTCCTCCGCCCCCTCCACTCGGAGCGAAGATGAGAATGATTCTCATTCTCATCTTCGTCATCCGGAGACATCCCACAAGCGCTGGGTCGTGGACCCGCTCGATGGGACCGTCAACTACATGTACGGGCTGCCGACGTTTGCCGTCAGCGTCGCTGTCGAGGACGCCGACGGCACGCTTGCCGGGGCCATTCTGGACCCGGTGGGCGACGAGCTGTTCACCGCGACCCGTTCGCGCGCCGCGCTGTGCAACGGCGCGCCGATCTCGGCGTCGAGCTGCGACAACCTCGGGCGCGCGCTGGTCGCGACCGGCTTCGGGTACGAGGCGACGGTCCGCGCGGCCCAGGCTGAGGTGGCCGCGCGTGTGATCCCGCTCGCGCGCGACATCCGCCGCGCCGGTGCGGCGGCGCTCGACATGTGCAGCTGCGCGTCCGGACGCCTCGACGCCTACTTCGAGCGCGGCGTCAAGGCCTGGGACACGGCCGCCGGAGCGTTGATCTGCGAGCGCGCCGGACTGGCGGTTCGCGCGCTTGAGCCCGACGGCATCCTGCCCTCCGGCATCGTCGTCGCGCCGTATGCCCTGATCGACGAACTCACAGCCCTAGTTGGCGGCGGGTGAGCCGCAGCGCGCATAGACTTCGCATCGCAGCGCCGCGGTGATGGAACGGTAGACATGGCGGACTCAAAATCCGCTGCCCGCAAGGGCGTGGGGGTTCGAATCCCCCCCGCGGTATAAGAGAAAGCCCTGCTACTGGAAGAGTTCCGGCGTCCCGACCGTTGTCTCCAGATAGCCCGTTGAGCGGGGACACGCTGGGGACACATTCTGATCGTTCACCTTGTAGCGCGGTGAGGCGCCAGCAATAGTGCTGGGATTGCGCCCCGGGCTGCGGGCTCGTCCCACTGATGGTGGGTACCCGCAGCAACGTAGTGCGGATCCGTTCTGGGCCGCTCATTAGCCGGCGCCGATCGGAGCGACGCGGGGATTATCGAGGGCTGCTGGGGCGAACTCGACGAGCGCGAGCCGGGTTGTGATTTCGACGGCTTTCGGATGTACGTTCGCATCTATGGGTTATTCCGAGCTCCAGGAACTGATCCGGGTCTATGCTGACCGTCACGAGATCACGGTCGACAATGCCTCTCGCCTGCACCTCGGCGGCCCGTCCGCTGACGGACGAGGGGTTTCATAAACACTTTGGGGACCTGCGCTCCGGGCCGTTGTGAGCCCGATGCCGGCTTCAACTCGTCGGCGCTTGGGCTTCGCCGTGGCGTTGTCGCCGGCCATAGCCCTTCTGGCGAGGGGCAGGGCGCAACCCTGTGCGGAGATCGAGACCTGCTTCCGAATAGGAGGGCAGCCGGGTTCGTCTTCGCCAGACCTGCAGTGCCCGCCGGGACGCTGGCGGGCAGGGCACTATGCGGCGTCGCTCAGGTCCTCATCTCGGTCTGTGAGGACGGCCGAGTAGCGGTAGCCATCGCCGAGATCGTCGGCCTCGTCCAGTGACACCGTGTAGTGAAAGCCCTCACGACCAACGGCGCGCTCAAGCATTGTCAGCACGCTTTGCGGATCGTCGTAGGGACCGTTGATGTAGTGCGGCTTGCCGTCCATGCCGAACGTGATCGCGCTTGGTCCAGCCCAGTTGCCCAGCGCCGGGCGGGCGCGCCGGAAATCCGGGTGCGGCTGAAAGCCGAGCCCTTGCGAGAACTCGACAGCACCCAGCACAAGGTCCTGTGCGAGTTCGAGCGGGACGGCGATCCCACACGAGCGCCATGGTGCGTAACACTCGCGCCTAAATGACGATAACTCGCGGGTCCGCATCCGCTTAGGGCCGATCACATTCTTGACGCCGAGGCACCATGTGTCGACCAGGAAGGTGCACATCTCCAGCCGGTCATGTCCGACGGGGGTTGCGATCATGACTATGGCGACGCCACTGTCACTGGCCTGCGATGGGGCGCCAGCGTCGCCAGGCCAATGATCGTGCCCGTCGACCCTGAGCCGATGACACCAACCGGGGTTCACCCAGCACCGCGCCTCATCGCCGGCCTCGCCTGCGGCGGCGGTTTCCGACTCGACTGCGACCGCCCTGACCAGCTCCGCGGCTTCGCTCTTGCTGATCGCCAGCGCACGCGCGATTTCGGCTGGCGTGTAGCGCTGCGCTCGCAATTCGCGAACCATGTTTAGTAAACGCTCGTCGCTCACGATCGCGGTTTGTACGCCACGTAGCGGACAGAAAGCGTCCCCTGCGATCGATCGTGGTGATGGCCGCGTACGCTTCGGGTCATCGACCAGGACGCTGGATAGAACGTGGCGAAGTCCAAGCGCAGGCGGCAGAAGCGCAGCCGCCGAGCGGGCGGCAATCCGGCTGGGCGGGTGCCCACGCCGGCGCGCAGGTCCGTAGAGGGGGAGACGGAGCGGATCGCGGAGTTGGTGTTCGCCGAGGCTCGTCGGCGGGCGGAGGAGGCGCTATCTCCGGCCACGCCGCCGGAGCGGGTCGCTGCGTTGGTGGTGCACGAGTTCGAGGGTCTGCCCGCGCCTCCGGGGTTGGCGCTCCGGCTCAAACGTGACGGGTCGGAGGAGCGTGCGAGGGCTGTGGCGGCCGAGGTGGCGCGTTTGGCGCCCGGGAGCGTGACGGCGCTGACGCTCTCGGCTGAGGTTGCTGGTGAATTCGACCACGACGGTGCCGGTGTCGAGGAGTTGCTCGATGAGGCGCTCGATGCGTACGTCGATCCGGACGGGGCGGTCTCGCTTGCCCAGCACATGCTCGGGGCCGGCAGGCAGCTTGACGCGCTCGAGCTGGTGCGCGAGGTGTTGCTCGAGGAGCCAGAGGACGAGGACGCCAACGAGGTCTACGGCTTGTTGCTTGAGCAGTTGCAGCGGCGCATCGCCGCCGGTGAGAAGCTGGGCCTCGCCGAACGCGACGAGCTCGCGCGGTTTGCGGAGCGCGGAAGCTTGTACGCGCTGCGGGACGCGATGCGGAGTCTTGTCGAGGAGCGCAGACCGGAGCTGTTGGAGCCGGTATCGGCGAGCGTCCGTGACTGGATGGAGGAGTTGCACGCCGCCCGTGGCGACACTTCCGAGGATCTGTCCGGCTTGGAGTTTGGGGACGAGCGCTCCGAGGCGCTGTTCCGGTTCGCGATGGAGCACGCATGGCTGATGGCGCCAGACGACGACGCTGAGGAGCAGCCGCGCGAGCTGCCGTTCGACAGCGGGCTGGCGCTCGAGGAGTCCGGCGCGCCGCTTGCGCTGCTCGTGAGCGACCCGGACGTTTCCCTGGAGGTCTCAAGCGCGGCGCAAGACTGGCTTGAAACGGTCACCTACGGTCTATGGCAGGTCGCCGACCCTGTGCCGGGGCCGGGCCTGTGGCTGACCGACATCCTCACCGGTGCTCGTCGGTATGCGGCGATCCCGCCAGAGCAGCTTCCAGGAATGAGCTGCTGGAGCGTGCTTCTGGGAGCGTTGGTGTCGCTGGACGGCATCTGGCGGAGCACCGGCGCGGTGGTGCTGTTGCGCCCGTCCGAGGGTGATGGCGCGGCCGAATGGGTGCATGATGCGAGTGCCGCGCTCGCGAAGGCGCTGGCCGGCAAGCGCGTGCGGCCTCCCGGTCGGCGTCGCGAGCCGAAGCCGCACGGGGTCCTTGTCGACGTCGCAGAACCAATGGACCCGAGTGACGCGGCTTTGATGAGCCCTGTGCTCGGCAGCCTGCTTCCGGGGATCCTCGGTGAGGTGTGGCGCCGGCGCGCTGCCGGTCCGAGGCTCACGAACACCGACGGCCACCGCCTGCGGATGATCACCGCTCAGGTGACGGTGAACGATCCCGCGACAGTGACGCGCACGCTTGCGGCGCACGCGGACTTCCAGACCGAGGGCGACGGCGGGCTGAGCTGGTGGGGACGCGAGTTGACCGAGGGCGAGCGTGCTGGCGCGCTGGCGCAGATCCACTCGCTTCTCGGCGGCGACGAGCCGATCGAGAAAGCCGACCAGCCGCAGCGCTGGCTGCGCGGGCGGCTCGAGCCGCGGGCGGACGGCTTCGATGTATCCGTCAACTCCGATGAGCGATTGGAAGCCCTTGCTGGGCTGCTCCACCAGCTCGGGGCCCAGCCCGAGATCGGGCGACAAACGGTGATCGACCCGGCACAGGACATGCCGCCGATCCAACTCGGGACACCGATGCCGTTCGGCGCCTCCCAAGACGCGGTCGATGCTTGGCAGTCGCTCTGGCCCGATGAGCGGGTGCCAGCGCTCGGCGGCGCAACGCCGCGCGCCGCCTCGCGCCGCGCAAACAGCCGGCCCCTACTTGAAGCGGTACTCCGAGAGTTCGAGCACGACTCCTACCCGCTGGCGCAGGCGGATCAGCCCGCTCCCGACCTCGACCAACTGCGTATCGAACTCGGCATGGACGCCTGGTGCGAACCACCCACACACGCGCACGAGAAAGCCTGAACACGACGGCCGCCTATGCCGGCAACGTCAGCGGGTTGCCGCAGACCGCCCGCCAACAGCTATTTCGATCCGTCGCAGACGACGGCTAATGTCGGTGCGTGGATCGGCGCAAATTACTCGCACGACTCGCCCGCGGCTCGGTCAAGAACGTCGGCTTCGCGGATCTGCAGAACTTGGCCGAAGGGTTCGGGTTCGAGCTGCGACGTGTCAGCGGCAGCCACCACATCTATGCTCATCCCGATGTTGGGGAGCTGCTGAACCTGCAAGAGGTGCATGGCCAGGCGAAGCCCTACCAGGTCCGGCAGCTTCTTCGCCTCGTCGAGCGCTACGGTTTGAGCTTGAGGAACGACGCATGAGCGACTACCACATCAACGTCTTCTACAGCGAAGATGACGGCGGCTACGTCGCCGACATTCCCGATCTCGATGCCTGCTCGGCGGTTGGCGCTAGCCCGGAGGAGGCGCTCTCTGAGGTCGAGCGTGCCAAGGACGCGTGGCTAGCGGTCGCCCAGGATATGGGCCGTCCGATTCCCAGGCCGCGCTACCGACCGGCGATCTACTCGCGCTGAATTATCGCTGGGCTCGAGGTGGGCCCAGTCTGGCAACCAGTGGGCTCGGCGTCAGTTCCGGTGGGCCCGTGCGACTCGGGGTCCGACCTCTGTGGCTCCTCGAGGTCTGAGGCGTCTTTGATCGTGTTGAAAACATCCTCGATCCGGAACTCCTGGCGCCGGTTCTGTCCGGCTCTTTTGGCGTGTCCCGAAACGTGTCCCGAACTGCCGAAATCCGACCGCAACGCAGCGCAACTGAGCGCCTCGAATTGCTTGTAAACACTGGGCTTAGCAGGAATGTCGGCAACTCAAAATCCGCTGCCCGCAAGGGCGTGGGGGTTCGAATCCCCCCCGCGGTATAGGCTCGAACAGGTCCGGCCCGTGGCGCCCCGTGGGCGCGCGAGGTAATTGGCGCTCCCGGTTGGTCTCAGGCGTCGCGTGCTCTGAAGAGTGCGAGGATGCTCGCGGAGACGACTACGGCGTAGATCACGAGCATCAGCAGGGCGTGGGAATAGGTGGCGTCGCTGTTGCCGCCGTGAGCGAGCGCGACGAGCAGATGGTTAGGCAGCCAATTCGACCCGCCCGACCAGATCGCGCCGGTGATGATCGCCTCGATCGGGAGGAAGTACGCGACTGCGACCGGGATCGATACCGCTGGCGAGCGCAGCAGAACGCCGAGGGCTGCCCCGAACACCCCGTAGATGACGGCCGCGAGAAACGTGTGTAGTACCGCCTGGAGCATGTCGTTGATGCCCGTGCTGCTCGTCCAGGCACCGGTACTGATGCCCTTTCCCGGCGCGAGGGCGAAAGCGATTGCGACTGAGATGCCGATCGCGATGACGACGATCAGTCCGATGAAGAGCACGAGTGCTAGAAACTTGCCGGTCAAGAATCGGGCTCGGCGCGGCTCGCGGACGAGCAGGTTGCGCAGCGTCCCTTGGCTGTATTCGAGCGAGAAGGCGGCTGCGAACAGGCAGAGCGCGACGAGTCCGATCAGGCTGCTGACGTCGGTAACGCCGTGGACGAGCCCGGTTGGCCGCTCGAGCACCGCGTAGCTGACTCGGATGCCGTGACGGCCGGTGAAGATGGGGTGGCGTTCCGCGCGCTCGATCGTGAGGATCGTCGCGAGAACCGGGAAGAACAGGCCAGCGCCGAAGCCCCAGCCGAGCATGCTGCGCCGCCGGAGCTTCACCCACTCGCTTGAGAACGCCCCCCACATCAGACGCCGTTCTCCTCGACGGGGCCCTCCGCGGCCGCCTGGGTGCCAGCGTCGGTGATAGCGAAGAAAGCCTCCTCGAGTGTCGCACGCGTCACCTCAAGCCCGCGCAGCGTGATACCCGCACCAAAGGCCAGGCGGTTCAGCTCGGCGGCCCAGTCCTCCTCAGCGGTGACGCGTAACACCTCGCCGTCGATGCGCGCGGGCTTGCCGGCCGCGACACACAGCGCGACCAGCTTCTCAAGATCACCAGAGTGCTCCGGCCTCGCAATCAAGCCGGTGTGCTGCGCGTCGAGCAGCCCGCCGATAGGGCCCTGAAACACGATCCGGCCGTGGTCGATCATCATCAGGTGGTCGCAGATCGCCTCGATCTCGCGCAACAGGTGGCTCGAGACGAGCACCGTGATCCCGCGGTCCGCCAGGCCACGCATGACGCTTCTCATCTCCCGGATGCCTGCCGGGTCAAGCCCGTTTGTCGGCTCGTCGAGGATCACGAGCTCAGGGTCGGGCAGAAGCGCCGCAGCAACGCCGAGCCGCTGCTTCATGCCGAGCGAGTAGGTCTTCACTCGATCGTTAGCGCGTTCGGTCAGCTCGACCAGCGCGAGCACCTCAGCGATCCGCGACTTGTCGAGCCGACCGAGCCGCGTCAGCACCTCGAGGTTGCGTCGTCCCGAGAGCGCCGGGTAGAACGACGGCGACTCGATCAGGGCTCCCACACGCCGCAGATAGCGCTCGGGATGCTGGATCGACTCGCCGAGCACTGTTGCGGTCCCACCGGTCGGGTGAACGAGGCCAAGCAGCAACTGAATCGTCGTGGTCTTGCCGGCGCCGTTCGGGCCCACGAAACCACCGACCACCCCACCCGGTAGGTCGATATCGACCGAATCGACTGCGAGCACTTCCCGGTAGCGCTTGCTGAGCTTCGAGGCCAGGATTGGCCCGATAGCGCTAGTCGCCTGCGCAGAGGCCGCGGTAGTGTGAGTGGTCTCGGCAGTCATCGCGTCATGAAAGCACCCTTGTGTCGCGACCACCTCCCGCGACCAGACTCAAAGAATATAAGCCTCTCGGCGGTGCGGGACGAGCATCCTGGAGCGGTCTGCGGCTGACCTGCAACACGCGGACAGATGCAACTGTGGCTAAGCGATCTCCTGGGCAGCGTGTCTGTATATGGCTTTCTATCGAGCTATGGAGTGTCCATAGAAAGTCGTAGAATCCTGCTGGATGCCGGCGATCAGCCGGAGCTCGCTGGCTGTCGCGAGCGGGGCCGTTAGGCGCGACGGTTCATGCGCTGAGCGTGTGAAGGGCGCGCCGAACGCAGCCTGGTGCTTCGTGCCATACGAAGTGTCCAGCTGCCGGAACGATCGTCAAGGTTGCAATCGGTGAAAGCTCGGCGCTGCTGCGGGCGGCTTGGCCCCACGGGATCGGGCTCGCCCCGCCGGCAAGGACGCCACAATGCACCGGACTGAGGGCCAGCGCGGCCGCAACGTCCGCGAGGTTGTCGGCCATCTCGGCCGCAAGTGGGGTGAATCTTCCAGGCTCCCGAGGCGTTCTCGACACTGATCGCGAACTGGCTCCGCCTTCACCTCTGAGTCGGCGGGTAGCAATCGCCGGACGCTTGCGGGCCCTATCCTGTCGCGGCGATGCAGCGACGCCGGCGCCACACACAGACTCGCGTCGCGACTGCCGGCGTCGTATCAGCCCTGGGGACGGCCGGCGTCGTGTTGACCATGGCGCTGACGGCGGCGGCGAGCACTTCAGCACCACCCGCGCGTGCCGCGGCCTCGGTGGCGGTCACCGTGAGCCGGTCAAGCGTCGGTCCGCCGGTCGCAGCCGGGTTCGTCGGACTGGCAACCGAGTACTGGGATGTCGAGAAGGAGGTCGGCACCAACCCCGCAGACCCGGACACCGCGTTCGAGCAGGTGGCGCGCAACCTTGCTCCGTATGGCGGTCTCGCCCTACGGATCGGCGGGGACAGCACGGACTGGACGTGGTGGCCTGTTCCCGGCGTGAGGCAGCCGTCCTGGGTCCGGTGGACGATGACGCCGACGTGGGCGGCGGTGACAAAGAGACTGGCGGACGATCTGCGCGCACATCTGATCGTCGGGATCAACATGGAGGCTGACAGCGCCCGTGTCGCGAGCACGGAGGTACGCGAGATCGCCTCTCAGATCGGCAGCTCCGTGCCGATCACCTACGAGATCGGGAACGAACCCGAGCTCTACTCGAAGTTCACCTTCTACCACGACAGACACGGCCAGCCGGTGCTCGGCCGGCCGAAGGGCTACTCGCTTCTGGACATCACCGCGGAGTGGAATCGGCTCGCGGACGCACTGCCTCACGTGAGGCTCGCAGGTCCGGGTTACTCCGCGCTCAGCGCACTGCCCGGCGTCGGCCAGTTCCTGGACAGCACTCGGAAGCTCTCGCTGCTCACCGTGCACAGCTACCCGCTCAAGTCCAAACGTTGTGGCGGCGGGAACCTGCAGGAGAGCCAGCTGTTCCAGCCCACGTCTCTCCAGCAGTTGGCCGCCGAGGTCAGCGCATGGACGAGCCTTGGGCGCCAGCGATCGATCCCCGTTCGCGTCGACGAGATCAACTCGGTCACGTGTGGCGGGATGCCCGGCTTCAGCGACACGTTCGGACCGGCACTGTGGGCGCTGAACATCCTTCCGCTCTACGCGGAGGCCGGCGCGGAGGGAGTCAACTTCCAGACTCGGCCGTTCACCGCCCAGAACCTCATCCAGACCGGTGACACGCACTCGGGCTGGAGTGTGCGGGTCCAGCCGGAGTACTACGGACTGCTGGCGTTCGCGCAGCTGACACCGCCGGGCTCGCGCCTGCTGCAGGTTTCGTCGATGCCGGCAGGCCTCTATGCCTGGGCGGCGTGGACCCCGCGCGGACAGACAAACGTCGTCGTAACCAATGTCTCCGCGGCCACCACCGGTGTCCAGATCCGAGCCGCGGGCGCACGCGGCGCCGCGACCGTCGAGTTCCTGCGGGCCGCGTCCGGCGGCCTCCGGAGCGCAGGACGCGTGACGCTGGGCGGTCAGGCGCTCTCCCCGAGTACGGGCCAACTCACCGGCACGCCCGTCACGACGACCGTTCACTCGTCACACGGGACATATGACGTGAAGGTTCCCGCCGCGAGCGCGGCGATCATCACCTTCGCGCACTAGCAGGCACGCCCGCCCAGGACACGCGTCGCTGCCTGCCTGGCATAGTCCCCCAGGTAATTCAGGCTCTCAGACTTCTCAAAACCGCCCTACTCGCAATCGCTGTGTCCATCGCGGCGCTGGTGGCACCGAGCCCGCCGGCCGCCGGCGCGGCGACACGCGTCGACGCGCACGGCAGCGCCGAGCAGGTCTACGCGACGGGGCTCAAGCCGCACGCCGTCGCCGCGCTGCTGGGCCCGGCCGGCCACGTGGTCGCCAGAAAGCGCGCCGACGCCCTGGGCGGGCTGGTCTACCGGAACGTCAGGCCCGGCCGTGGATACCGCGTCCGGCTCGCTGCCGGCGGCGGCGGGTCCGCGCCGGTGATCGTCCACTCCGACGCCGCCCTACCGTGGGATCCGAGCATCTACAAGCAGAAGATCACCGACCACGGCTACCAGTACCTGACCACGCGCGACGGCACCAAGCTCGCGATCTACGTGCATCCGCCGTCGCACCCGGCCGGCATCGCCTCGCTCCCCAATGGGATCTCGCTGCCCAACAGCTACTCGCAGCCGCCCTACCCGACGGTGATCGAGTACTCCGGCTACGGGTACGCGGACCCCGCGGGCCCGGACAGCGGGATCGCCGTGCTCGCCAACCTGATGGG
>Ga0307373_10007548_pt1 | contig 16945 bp, 15 predicted proteins | sample OX2MG_FD_202534 | JGI IMG/M metagenome (GOLD analysis project Ga0307373, IMG submission 202534) | Soil microbial communities from Risofladan, Vaasa, Finland - OX-2 | ecosystem: Environmental > Terrestrial > Soil > Coastal area > Acid sulfate soil | place: Finland: Risofladan, Vaasa | collected... | reverse complement strand
CTGATTGGCGCCCCCGGCAGGATTCGAACCTGCGCACACGGTTTAGGAAACCGATGCTCTATCCCCTGAGCTACGAGGGCAAATATGGGTTTCCATCATCTCAAACTGAGGATCTGTGTTCCCAGCACAATCTCAGTACAACATTCCAATCGAACTTCACCGCACTTCTCGATTGTTCCCCACCATTCAAACACGCTTGCGCGACCCGGGACCGAACTCGACGTTGCCTCAGGCGAAGTATTGGGCCGTCCCAAACGCCCTCAGCGACGAACGCTGGTATGAGATGACTGGGCAATTGAGGACATCACCTCGATCTGAGCCATACGCTTCCAAATTTCGCGCTTGTCGTTGGCGCCGGAGTACGGCGCATCCTCACGAATCCCCCTCGCTCCCCTCACAATGTGCCGTCAACCAAGGTGGTGTTGCAATGACCCCGTGAATCCGCCCAATACATGTCCAAAGACTTTCGCGCACTGTGTGACGTCAACGGCATTCTCCAGTCGGTTGGACGCACGGGGTCATGTCACGATAATGCGGTCGCCGAAAGTCTGTGGGCGACGATGAAGCGCGAGTTCGTTCATCGCTACCGCTTCGCCTCGAGGGGCGACGCTCAACGAGCGATTACCGGTTGGATCATTCGCTACAACGCAGTTCGACAGCATCCGTCGATCAGTGGCATGACGCCGATCGAGTGGGAGTTACAATTCGCTCGACGTCGAATTCAGGCGGCATAGAAATGTGTCCGGAATTTGGGAGGAAGGCCACACGTCACCATCTTGGTCACGCGAAACCGCCTGGGCGGAGTTGGTTGTAGTCATTGGTCTTTGGTGTCACTTGTCTCGCCCTTATGAAATGGAAATTCTCAGCGGGTGTCTCACGCGGGCCTGACGGTTAGGGAAGCTTGAGACCGCAGGCGCCTCACATACGACGAACTTGCGCACGAACAGTTTCAATAGCCTTTTCTGGAGCAGGTCCTGGATCAACTTCGCCAACAGCGGCGACAATACGGTCGAACGTTTCGTTCACAACATCTCTCGCCTCGATCTTTGTAAGTCCCCACGATTGCATCTCAACTGCGAGTCGCAGCCGAGTCATTTTTTCAATCTGATTATCGCCTGCTATTGCAAGCGCTGTAGTTCTTGCAGAGACGAAAGCCGTCGTCGGGGCAACGTCATAGATCGGAGCGAATGATAGGGAGCCACCTTCGATTAAGAATGAGTGATTTCGTGCGTGCCCGTCGGTGTTCCCCAACGCGACTGTGAGGACCATCGACGCACCTAAAGCTCGAAGTTCGATCGCCGGATCAATTGCATGGTCCGAGATCACCTTTGCTAGTGCCTCGTATGACGGCCCGCGATGACCCGCGCGTTGATATTTTTCTCTTTCGGGATCAAGGCCGAGAGACTGACAGCCGTCTTCTTGGTGAACTCGGGTGGTGACTTCTCCGATGACACGTCGATCGAATCGCTCGACGATGAGAACCTGACGCTCTCCTATTATTTCGAATTCAACATGAGCTACGTTCAGTCCCGCTTTTTCCGCAAGCTTCATGGAGTAGAACTCGGAAGCAACCAATCCCGGGAACTCGACCGGATCAGGCTTAAGAATGTGAGTTGTGGGCACACCCAATGCGGGGCGCTCCCACCCGTCTGCGGTGCGACGCAAGAGCAATTTGGCTTGTAAACCTCCGAGTGAAACCCTCACTTCCTCGTTTACGCCAAGCGGTTGCGAAGGTAGGTCCTCGATCGCCCGAGCAAGGTCTCCGTCGGAGAGCCGCCTCGACGAATTGCTTTCACTACCCAGAAACGATTCTCCCACTATTGAGATTGCGCCTGCGCAGTCATAACCGATTGCCGAGAGAAGCCCGAACGAATCACCTCTCGAAATGTTGAAGCGACGTTCGATTTCACTGAGTGTTTCTCCTTCTGGCAGGATTCCTCGGACCCAATAATCGACAGTTTCGGTGCTGAAAGGCTCTTCTCTCACTGGAAGAGCGACGGACAAACACAATGAGCCAACACCGACCTCCTTCACCAGAGAGGGTTCGTAAGTCAGTCCGAGTCCCCGCTTAGTTTTTGTAAGAGTCGCGACTCGTTGCCCATTCAGCCAAATGGCAAGTTCCTTGTCGTCCTTAGCCACCGGCGTTTACGGTTGCGAGGCAAGTACGTCTTGCTCAGGAGTCTCAGCCGTCTCGACAGTAACTACCGCATTTCGAGGTACCGCGATGAGGTCGTAACCCGCAACGGAAAAAGCATTGACAAATCGTGCCATGTTCTTGTTGCTGCCATTTTCCATACGAATTACTGTTGTTCGGTCCACGTGCAGCTTTTCCGCGATGTCAGCCTGAGTCAGATTGCATTTTGCGCGAACGCCTATAAGTGCTCGCTCCAGGCCTGCAATATTTCTGATACGAAACCACATATCATCCTCTCAATGTTGTAACAATACTACTTAGAGAGAATTATACATGAAAGTAGTAAATTCGCAACATATGTTCACTAGAGCAAGAAAGTCGTAGATTTACAACATTGGAATAGTATCCCACTTTGAGCAGAGTTACTTTGCGGAACAAGATTTTGACTTAGATCTGCTCCAATTTTGCTCCATTATTTCTCAATACCATTAAGCGATTACCTAAGCAGACCCAGCAATTGACAGTATTTTCCAGCGTTGCCAATCCATTGCCACACAAATCTTCGGATTAGGAAACCGATGCTCTATCGCCTGATCTACGAGGGCAACTACTTCACCATCAAATTAATACTGCGCGTAATGCCAATTTGAATCATCAATGCGATAGCGGTGGTGCGTCTTCTACCGACAAACGACCACCACCCACTGTTCAAACACGTACAAAACAACCGAAAAATTGAAATTCGGGCATCGATTTTCCCGACATTCGAATCTGGGGTGCTGAAATTCACGCTCGCTGCTCATCGAGCAGATTTGAAACGATCCCCTTTCACCGGGTCCTTCGTCAACGACTCAGACCGCGAGCTAAACATCGCGGTCGCAAGACCAGTGGCGCCTCCTTCGAGTCACGAACCACCGAACGTCTCTAGGCTTAGTGGTGCTCGACGAAAAGGATTGAAAATGGCAATCGCGAAAACGATGGGCGTCGTGGTTCTCGTCTTAGTGGCGTTGTGGCTAATTTTCGCACTCGTGGGCGTCTTAACCGCAATCATCAAGTCAGTGCTCGTCGTGCTCATCGTCGTGGCAATTTGTTACGCGGTCTATCACCACTTCAAGAGGCGCTAGCGCAGTCCCCACCAGACCCGAGGGCTCCACTGTTGAGTGGCCTTGGCCCAACGCGCGCGAGAAGACTCAACTCCGAGATGGATTTGCACCTCGAAACACTCTTGCCAGCGAACGTCTAGTGAACGCTCACCAGCGTGCCTATGGGCGTACGCGGCCAGATTGAGGCGGCACTGTTATACGTCATTTCGACGCAGCCCAAACTCTGGGGATACCCGTACGAAGAACGGATAAACCCGTGTAAGGCGTCGCCGCCGTTGAAGTACGACACCCAGGGAATACCGGTGTCATGGTAAGTGGTGCCATTGGGCTCGGTGCCCGACATGGTTGTCGTGGTGTAGCGAAGGTACACCGGGTACGTGCCAGGCGCAGTGGGGGCTTGCGAGATGCCCGTGTTGACGAGAGTGGTGTACACGAGTCGACCGTTGGCGTAGAGCCGGGCCTTTTCCGGCGACGACTGGGTGACGTACACGAGGTTGTACGTTGAGGGATTGGGTCGGTGCCTAAGCACCGCGTTCACCAATGTCCTCCATGTCGTTCCGTCCATCGCACCCGTGGTGGCCAAGTTGTGCACGGATTGGAAGCGCATCAACGCGCCCTTCAAAACCACGTTGTTGGTGCCGACGCGCCACTGCGATCGAACAGACCTGGGGAGTTCCGGGAAACGCCATTTGAAATGGCCGGGCATCAGTTTCACTGGGCTCACCGCCGGGCGCTTTTTAAGGGTGGTGGTGGTCGTCGGCAGCGAAGTCGTCGTTGACGTACTTGTCGTTGACGTGCTCGTCGTGGGGTCCAAGGTCGTCGTCGTAGTCGACGTCGTCGTCGTCGTCGTCGAGGGAGGGTGAGGTACGGTCGGCTCGAACGCGACTGGCAAATACGACAGGTCGGCGAGGAGTTGATCTTCGAGCCGGACCGAGTAGGCCGGAATGGCCCTCTTGACTGTCGCCTGGGCGACGTGAGCGACCGAAAGTGTGCCAAGCGCGAAAGGCAACACCGCGGCGAAGCATCGCACCGAACGTCTATGGATCTTCACACTCCGAGGTTACTTTGCCGTTCAAAATTTAATGTCGCACCGCGGCCGACGGATTCATGAGATCAAGCGCCCCGGGGCGAGACGGAGCCATTACATTGAACGAGTGAAGCCCTCTCGGTCCCGCTGGCGATCGGGAGCGGCGGTAGCGGCCCTCGCGTTGGCCACTTCCCTCCTCAGCCCGCTTCTGAACTCCCCTTCCGCCATCGCGTCACCGCCGACCACGACGACCTCGACCACGACCGGGTCGACGACGACCACGACACTTCCCAGCTCTTCCACCACTTCCACGTCCCTTCCCCCTGGCTCGACCACGACGACCACGACCACTACCGGGTCGACGACGACCACGACTCTGGTGGCCCGAAAACAGACTTTGCTCGCGTGGCCAAAAATGGGTAGTGCGGCAGTTTCAATCCCGCAACTCGACGTCGCGGCCGCGTCGCCAGGTGATCGAACTCAGCCGATCGCCAGTCTCACCAAAATGATGACCGTCTGGATCGCGCTCCAGCAGTTTCCACTGCGTGGTTCGAACCGAGGTGCCTGCGAAAGAGTGAACGCGCACGACGTCGCTCTCTACCAACAAGACGTCGCCCAAGGGCAATCGGTGGCCAAGATCGTATTGGGCCAATTCATCTGCGAGCGGACACTGCTTCGAGGGATCATCGTGCACTCCGCGGGAGATTATGCCCAGTTATTGGCACGACTCACCCGACGAAGCACGCCGAACTTCGTGCGATTGATGAACCGCGAAGCGAGAGGGCTCGGGATGCTCCACACCCACTACGTCGATGAAACCGGCATCTCCTCCGGTGACGTCTCGACGGCGCAAGACCAAGTCAAATTGACCGAAACCCTGATGATGCACGAGCCGATCGTTCGCAGCATTGCCGTCCTGACTCAGGTGTGGCTTCCCGTCGAGGGCGTCGTGGGCACCTTCACCCCTGATTTGGGACGAAACGGCGTCGTGGGCGTCAAGTCCGGATACACCGAAGCCGCTGGCGGCTGTGACGCGATGGCAATCAATCTGCGGTTGAACAACAAGATCATCACGACCTACATCGTGGTGTTGGGCCAACAGTCCAACACCGCCCTCGCGCTTTCGGGACAGGTGGCGCTAACGCTCTATTACTCACTTCGGCCCTCCATCGCCCGAGAGATGACCCCGGCGGGTATTGAGATTCAGTGGATCGGCTCGGTCAGCGACGTGGTGTCTCCGACCACCTTTCCCAAATAGTCACCGTCCCAACGACCGAGGCGAATCAACTCGGCGGTGTCCGGATGTCTGGAGGGTCAACACGGCCACTTTGATTGAGGACATTACGTGAGGCGTAGCGACCACCTAACCTGAGGGTGCGTGAACGGCGCGCTGTACCATCAACACTCGATAACGCAAGGGCTCGAAATGGACCACGGCGATACCTTCGGCGAGCGCTCCGGCACCCGGGCGACTCTTTCCCCGAGCACTCCACCCAGCGATCGCGTGGTGTCGCTGCGTGGTCCCGAAGTGGCCAGTATCGAACGCCAGGTTTGGCACCGGTTCGTCGCGGTCGCACTCGCCTTGTCGTTCGCTGCCCTCATCGTGAACGTTGTCTCCACCGCCCACGACAACTCTCGTATCGAGCGAATGAAAACTCACGGCATCGCGGTGAGCGTCACCGTGACTCGCTGCATCGGCAACGTCGGAGGTAGCGGCAGCAACGGAGCCGGCTACAGGTGTCACGGCGACTACTCAATCGCCGGCATCACGTACCACGAATTGATTGGATCGATGACGACCTTCGCCGCCTCGGGAACGAAAGTCAACAGCGTCGCGGATCCGTCGAAGCCCACGACGGTGATTTTGGCGTCCGCGCTAGAAAAGTCAACGGCCTCGTCCGCGGCCTACGTCCCGGCGGGGCTTTTCGCCATCGTGCTCGTGGCCTTGAGCATGGTGTTCGTGAGGTCTACGCGGCGCCCACGCGCCAAACTTCCGCCGACGTCGTAAGCCAGCCTCGGCCGGCAACCCGTGGTCCACCGACCGACGGGGTTAGCCGAGGGGAAGCTTCGAAGCGTTTTCTTCGAGCCAACGCTCGAACGTGTGGAGGTCGGGGTTGAGCTTTCGAGTGGCGTCAAGGTCGCGACGCGCACAGTACTCGTCGGAGAATTCGGCATTGAACTGGAACATGTTGCCGAGTTCCTCGGCCGCGGGAAATCCAAACGACCGATAGGCGTCGGGGCTCACCGCGTTGTATCGCACCTCTTCGCCGAGCGCACTGGTGAGGGCAGCGGCCATCTCGGCGCCGTTCAAGTGCCCGCCCGCGATCGAGACGGTCTGGTTGATGAACGCGTCGCCCGCCGCAAAGATCCCGTACGCGCATCCGCCGATGTCCCCGGCCGCGATGCCCGCGAGTTTGGCGTCGCCGAGGGGAAAGGTAATCGCCAGTACGCCGTCTTCACCGCGCTGGGGCCCCATGCCGAAGTAGATCAGATTCTCCCAATAGAACGACGTGTTGAGCAGCGTCGTCGGCACGCCCGCGTCGGTGAAGAAGTGGTTGGCTTCACCCTTGGCGTCAAAGTGGGGAACCTTGTAACGCTCCATGATGGTGGGCATACGATCGTCGCTGAGCGGCACGTAGTCACGTACGTCTTCGAGCGTGGACCAGATGACGTGGGAGACGTCCGCCGACTTCGCCGCGCGAGCAAGTTTGGCGGCCTGTTCGATCTCCTTGTCGGGCGAAAAGTGCTCCCAGAAATTGGTGATGCAGTAGGCCCCGTAGGCGCCAGCGAATGCTCGGGCGAGACTTGCCTCGTCGTCGAGGTCCGCTTTGACGACCTCTACCCCGAGTGCTTCGAGCGCCTTAGCTTTTTCCGAGTCGGGGTCGCGTGTAATGGCTCGGGCGCTAAAGCCCCCTTGCGGATGAGCCAGGATCGCGCGAATGAGTCCGCCCCCTTGGGCACCGGTCGCGCCGGTGACGGCGATGATCTTGGTTGCGGTTTCGTTCATCGAATGCCCTTCGTTTGGCTGGTTCGCCAGCAACTCATTACTTCCCAGGCGAGACCTTCGCCGGGCTGATGTTTAGATTAACTTAACGGACGTTAATGATGACTACACATTCCGGGACCACTGGAATTCCTCCCTGGCTAACGCCACGTCCCTAAAAATCGCGGCCGAAACGTCCCCTGCCCGGCTCGAATTCGAAAGTCCCTACGCCGGTCCCATCAAGTCGTGGATTTTTATGCGTTGGTCCAACCGGCGACCGGCCGTCCCTCCGAGGACCGCGACGCCGCGTCACGAACGTCAATTCGCCGCGAAATTCGCGCTCTCGAGTGCACGCCCGGTGCGCTCCACTTGGTCTACGACCGAGGGCGCGCCAGGTCGGCCGCGAACACGACGTCATAGAAACGCCGGTGCACCCAGGTCCGCTTGCCGGGAAGGCGCACTTGGCTCCACAACGAACCAGAAAGGGGACCCAGCTGGGTCGATCGCGCGAGGCGCTCGACGACGACCGTGGGAATCGTCGGTCGCCAGCGTTGGGCGCCGCACACCACGATGGCTCGATCCGTGACGGCAATGACTCGGTAGCTACTAAAAAAGAAGGCGAAGTACGAGAGGAAGACCAAGTTGGGATTGGGACCCGATTGCGCCAAAAACACCTCTTCGACCTGCTCGCCAGGCGCCAGCATCGGCACGATACGCTCGCGAAGTTTGTCTCGTAGCGACGCCACGAGCGCGAGTGTAGCGCTGGGACGTCCTTCGCAACTGGTCAGTACCGACCGAGCGATATGCCTTGAACTAACCCTCGTCGCCGCATTCTCTCGCCTCGCCCCGTGCGTTTTCTCTCCAGGCGCACCCTCCTCGCCCACGTAGAGTTTCGGTCTCGTCACGGGTCACTAACGTGGACGGCCCGTGGCCATACTCGTCGACCTTCAAAACATCAGCGTGGCGGGTTCGGATCGCACCCTGCTCGAGGATCTCAGCCTCACGATCGCCACGGGGGACCGAATTGGCGTCGTGGGAATCAACGGCACCGGCAAATCAACGCTTCTAAAGGTCATCGCGGGAGACGTCGCTCCCGACTCGGGCCAGATCGTTCGCGCGCGCGGCGTGCGCATCGCACGACTCGAGCAGATTCCCGCATTGGCGAAGGGCAGCGTTCGTGAAGTCATGGGCACGGGATGGGAAGTCGACGCGACGCTCGACCGCCTCGACATGCTCGACGCGAGCGACACTGACACCACCCAACTCTCGGGTGGCCAGCGAAAGCGCGTCGCCCTCGCCCAACTCTTCGTCAAGACTTTTGACGTATTGATTCTGGATGAACCCACGAACCACTTGGACCTTGACGCCATCCGATGGCTCGAGGCTCAGATTCAAGATTTCCGCGGCGCCATCGTTCTCGTGAGCCACGACCGCTTCTTGCTTGATCAGGTCACCACGCGAATGGTCGAGATCGACCGAGGGAAGACGTTTCTTCACGCGGGCGGCTACGCCCACCTTCTCGAAGCCCAGGCCGAACGCGAAGACCAGGCCGCCTCGGCCGAACAGACGCGTCAGAATCTCGCACGCACTGAATTGGCGTGGTTGCGCCGGGGCGTGAAGGCCCGCTCGACCAAGCCCCAAGCCCGGATCGACGCCGCGCATCGCCTGCTCGCGGCGCGGCCCCAGAGCGCAGCGCGAGGAGCGTCACTCGACCTCAATCTCGAGACGCCTCGCCTCGGCAAAACGGTCATCAAAGCCCACCGCGTCGGCTTCGCCTACCCCGGCGCGCACGAGGTTTTGCGAGGAATCGACCTCGAGCTTGGCCCGGGCGATCGGATTGGAATCGTCGGGCCCAACGGCGTGGGGAAATCGACCTTCGTCAATCTCCTCGCCCGACGTCTCGAACCCACCTCGGGCACGATCAAGTACGGCCCGACGGTCGCGACGTCGTACTTCGAACAAGGCGACGGTGACCTAAACCTCGACGCGACCGTCCAAGAACTCGTCGCCGGACCAATGGGAACGCCCGGCTCGCCCGCCGACGTTGCCTTGATGAAGAGATTCTGGTTCAGCGGAGCGCTCGCGACGGCGCGGGCGAAGGACCTCTCGGGCGGCGAGCGCCGGCGCTTGCAGCTGATGTTGGCGCTGGTGTCGCGACCGAACGTCTTGTTCCTCGACGAACCGACCAACGACCTCGATCTCGAGACGATCCGCTTGATCGAGGACTTCTTGAGCCAATGGTCCGGCACCCTCGTCGTCGTCTCACACGACCGAACCTTCCTCAGTCGAACGACGGACCGGCTGCTCCAAATAGGCCGAGACGGCACCGTGGCGGACGTCGCGGGTGGCATCGACGCGTGGATCGCGTCGTCGAGTGGCGCTCACCTTCGCGACGACCGCCCCATCGTGCCGGGCGCTCCCGTGCTCAGCGTGGCGATAGGTCGACGAATTCGTGACGCCGAAAAGGAGATGACCCGCCTCGAGCGACGTCGCGCGGCGCTGAACGACAAACTCCTCGCTTCGAGCGACCACGTGGAACAGACGCGTCTGGGGAGCGAACTCGCCGACGTACAAAAATCGCTGACGCTCGCCGAGGAAGCGTGGCTCGCCCTCATCGACGAGTAAGTCGTTGCTATCGGAAGTCTCGAAGCTCATCCCCCAACGTCGGGCGGTTTCGCTGCGCGACGGCCACGTTGACGTCCATCAGGTCGAGAATCTGCAGGACCTGTTGTTGGCCAACGGGCAGAGGATTCGCTTCGTGGAATCCGCGCACCTCCGTGGCCAGTTGAGCGTCGACAAAGCTCGCGGCTCCCGAGACCATGCCCGCGTACGCCATGGAGGGAAAGCGCTCGAGCGCCTCGTCTTGTCGAGGCGCGTAACGGCGCCAGACTTCGCCGCCCACGTCGCGATTCCTCATGAGGGCGCCAATGAGGTAGGGCGCGTCCTGGGTCCGCACCTCGTCAAAGCAGCGTTCGAATGCCGTCAGGACCACGTCGCGCTCACCCGAGGTGGCACTCGCGAAGAGGTAGCGCTGCTCTTCTTGGGGCGACGACGCGTTTCGCCGACGCTCGTCGCAGACCGCACCGTCGCCGGGACGACCCCGCCCCAAGGTGATAGACACGATCGCGTCAGCCAGGTCGCCGCTGACCTGACCAGCGTCAAAACGTCTGGTCGCCTCGGCGATGACGTCCACGTCGCGACCCTGGTGACCAAGAACGCCCACGACCAGGGCACGAAGCTCGCTCGTCTGCGCCGACTCGGCGTCGATCGGCTCCCAGCCCAGGCGGGCAAAGACCGGCGCGTAGAGCGTGCGCACCACGGCGGCGAGCGTGACGCGGCCCTCTTCGTCCAGCAGCCGGTCCGCGAGCGCGACCCCGCGACCCACCACGTCCCACGCCGAAGGCTCATTGAAGTGGGCCATACCCCGCGCGAGGGTGAAGAGGTCGCTGAAACGCGAACGTCCGACGAGAACCGACGACCAGGTATCCGCGAGCAAAACCGCGCGCTCGAGCGCGTCGAGCTCACCGAGGCGCGTGGACAGTCTGAGGAGTTGTTCTGAGGCGTAGGTCGTGCGAAAAAAACCCCAGCCCCCGCCGTTGACGATCGTGACGCCCGTGGTGGGTATCGTCGCGCTCTCACCTTCAAGTAACTGCGAGGTTTCGCTGCCCTCATCCAAGGAACGCAGACGCATCGGCACCTTCCAGGTGGCACCGATTGCTGATTCGCCGCTGGCCGGGGCGTACATGAAGGGCACTTGGCGCACGGTGTCGCCCTCGACGCGCAGCAAGGGATAACCACCTTGGAGAATCCAGGTGTCCATGATCGCGCCGACCGGCTCACCGGACGCGGCCTCGAGGGCGCTCCAGAGGTCGTTCGTGACGGCGTTCGCGTAGGAGTGTTGACGGAGGTAGGCACGAATCCCGTCGCGAAAGGTCTCGGCCCCGAGAAACTGCTCGAGCATGCGCAGCACGGCGCAACCCTTGATGTAGGTCAACACGTCAAACATGCCGCGACATTCGTCGGGCGAAACGACCCGATATTCGATGCTGCGAGTCGAGTGCTGGGCGTCGACGGCGAAGGCCATCTCACGCGAGGGGTGAAAGCGCACCCACTTTTGCCATTCGGGTCGGAAGTGATCGGTGCAGATCGCCTCCATGAAGGTAGCGAAGGCTTCGTTCAACCAGATCCCCTCCCACCACTGCATCGTGACGAGGTCGCCGAACCACATATGCGCTAACTCGTGGTTGACCACCAGGGCCACGCGCTCGAGCTCTTGAATGGACGCGGTCGCGGGATCGATCAAGAGATCGGTCTGGCGAAAGGTGATGAGTCCGAGGTTCTCCATGGCTCCCGCCGCGAAGTCGGGAATGGCGATGAGATCGACCTTGTCACCGGGATAGGGGATGTCGAAATACGCACAGAAGAACTCAAGGGCGTGCTGGGCCGCTTCGAGAGCCCAGTCGATGAGGTGGGCGTTGCCAATGGGATAAATCACGCGCAGCGTGGTGCCAGCGACGGGCGTCTCGGGCGACGCCTCGAAGGCGCCCACCACGAAGGCCACCAGGTAGGTCGACATCACCATTGACTCGGCGAAGACCACTTCTCGGTGCCCGTCACCGAGTGAAGTAGAGGACAACTCGCGAGTGTTGGCGAAGGTGGCCAGCTGCTCGGGCACGTCAAGGGTCACTTGGAAAGTGGCCTTCACCGCGGGGTCGTCCCAGCAGGGAAAGGCGCGTCGAGCGTCGGTACTGGCGAACTGGGTCGTCGCGATGACGTGGGTGACGCCTTCGCCGTCTTCGAACGTGGAGCGATAGAAACCGCGAAGTTGGTCGTTCAACACGCCCGTAAAGGAGATGGTGAGCGTGGCGAGACCGAGTGGCAAATCGCCGTCGAAAGCAAACGACGCGGTCTCCAACTCTTCGTTCATCGTCGTCGCCGCGGAAGTCCACGTTCGCCCCCCGGCGCGAAGCGTCGCCGCGCCCAACTCGAGCTCAATGGCGTTCAAGGAGATCGTCGACACCGGCTCGACGACCTCGACGTCGATCTCCACCGATCCCGCGAAGCTCGAGCGTTCGAGGTCGGGGCGAAGGCGAAGGCGGTAGGCCCGCGGTACGACCACGGGGTCGATGCGGTAAGGATTCTTGATCTGCTCATCGTGGACGGTCACGAACTGCACTTTATGACAGTGGCCCCGACGCAACCTTTTTTGGCGCGCCTCTCGAACGCGCCGCCTCGTCGACTAGCGACGAAAGCGTCCGCCATTGACGAGCGGGCGAAAGAGCGCCCGGCGAGAGAGAAAACGAACGAACTCGCTGAGCACGCCACCGAGCACGAACCACCCCAAGAGGGTGATCGCGGCGCCCAGCACCAACCCGACGACCACGTCGCTTGGATAGTGCGCGCCCACGTAGACGCGCGCGAACGCGATGAGAATCGCCAGCACGGTGCCTGCCTGCGCGACCCGACGCACGACGCGCGGCGCGTATCGCGCCACGACCCACAGCCCCGCCGCGGCGGCCCCCGCCGCCATCGCGTGATCGGAAGGGAACGTATAGTCGTGCCCCTTGGCCACCAACACTTCGACGTGCTTCATTGACCAATACGGGCGCTGTCGTTTCACCGCGTGAATGATCAATTGATTGATCCCTACCGCGAGCACCGTGGCGATCGCGGTCCAGCCAGCCGCCGCGACCCCTCGAACAGAATTCTTCGAGAAGCGCGCGTCCCACCAGGCGTAGAGAACGAGCACCGCGAAGAGACCTATCGCGTAGATCGCCACGAACTTCATGAAGGGATGCGCCCACGCCGTACGAATCGCGAATCGGTTGATCTCTCGGTAAAGACTCGCGTCCATGGCCTCTCCTTCGTGCGCGACGACGATCGCGAGACCCGAGGGGCGAAGCGAACGATACGCAACGCAACGCTACCGCCCGAGCGCGGGCAAACCTAGTCGTGCTCGGCGAGAAAGGACTCCACGACCTCGAGGTAGCGATCGGTCTCTTCGACGAAGGGCATGTGGCTCGAGTCTTCGAAGATCTCCCATCGCACGTCAGCAATCGCGTCGAAGAAGGGCTGGACGGTCGCGGGCGTGGCTTCGTCGTAGCGCCCCGAGATCAAGAGCGTGGGCGCGACAATGTGCTGGACCTCATCGACGACCGACCAGTCGCGCAGCGTACCAACGCAGAAAAACTCGTTGGGGCCGTTCATAATGTTGTAGACCGTCGAGTCTTCCATCATCCACTCGAACGTCCGGACCACCTCGGGAGGATTCGGCACGACGCGACAGACGTGCTCGTCGTAGTACACCATCGTCGCCTCGAGGTATTCGGGGTCCTGGATCGTGCCGGCGGCCTCGTGGCGGTCGAGGGCGTCTTCAACGGCCCGCGGCAGCTGCGCGCGCAGAATCTTTGCCTCGCTCGCCCACAACGCCATCGAGGCGGGTGAGTTCGACAACACGAGCGAGCGAAGGCCCGCGGGTTGGCGAATCGCGTGTTCGGCACCCAACATGCCGCCCCAGGACTGACCGAGAAGGTGATAGCCGCCGGCGATGCCGAGGTGCGCGAGCAGATTATCGAGCTCGTCGAGGAAGAGTTCCACCGTCCAAAAATCCGCGCCGCGGTCGCGAAGGTGCGTCGAGCGCCCATTGCCGAGCTGGTCGTAGTGAATAACGGGCCGACCGGCGTCGGCGAGCTGGGCGATTGCCAGTACGTAGTCGTGAGTGCTGCCGGGCCCACCGTGCGCGACGACCAGGGGCGTGCGTGGCGACGACAGGTCGCCAGTGACCCGGTACCACGTCTGCCACGCGCCAAAGGGCGCGAATCCTTCTCGAACGTTCAATGTATTCATGGCCGCGATGGTACGCGAAGAACGCAGCGGAGAATCACTTACTCAGCGGAAGAGCTAATTGTCCCCGAAAGAAGCGGACTCGCCGGACGACGAGCCGTTCTCCGTCGACGAGTCATCACCCTTGTAGTAGGTCACGATGGGCTTGGCGTTAGCGGCGGTGGCGACGTTCGTCGCGGGGGTTCCCGGCGACGCTGACCCGCTCGGGGCCGAAGCGCTCGGGGTCGAAACGCTCGGCGTCGACGCGGTCGCGTTCGACGTCGACACCGGCGTCGCGTGATGCGTCGCCACGACGATGCCCGCGCCCAGGGCCACGGTCATAAGGCCCGTCACGACCCAGGAGGCGAGGCCTTTGAGCGGGTGTAGGGCATTACTCATGACATCAATAATGCCGTGGCGACCTAAGAGAAGACTAAGACACGAGACGAAGCACGTTAAAGATTGGCGAAGACTTGATGGGGTAGCCTTACTGCCCTTATGGGTCTCACCATCGGCATCGTCGGGTTGCCCAATGTTGGTAAATCAACGCTCTTTAACGCGCTCACTAAGAACAACGTGCTCGCGGCGAACTACCCCTTCGCCACGATCGAACCCAACGTGGGCGTCGTCGCGGTGCCCGACGAACGCTTGGGTGTCCTGGCGCAAATCTTTCACTCGGAAAAGCAAATTCCCGCCACGGTCACCTTTGTCGACATCGCTGGCATCGTGCGCGGCGCGTCCGAAGGCGAGGGGCTTGGCAACCAGTTCTTGGCCGCAATCCGCGAATGTGACGCGATCTGTGAGGTCGTGCGGGTCTTTCACGACGATGACGTGATCCACGTCGATGGCCGAGTTGACCCCGCGAGTGACGTCGCCACGATCGAAACCGAGCTCATGCTGGCCGACCTGCAGACACTCGAACGCGCCGTCACCCGCCTGGAACGCGACGCCAAGCGAGGCGGCGACGCCGCCGTCAAACTGGTTGAGGCCAAGCGCGCCCAGAGCGCCCTCAACGATGGTCGCGTCATCTCCCAACTCGGCAAGGAACTCGACCGTACCCAGATCCGCGACCTGCACCTTTTAACGGACAAGCCCTTCATCTACGTCTTTAACGTCGACGAAGAGGCCATCCAAGATCAGGCGCGAAGCAGCGAATTGGCCAGCTCGGTCGCGCCGTCGCCGAGCGTGGTTCTCTGCGCCAAGGTCGAGGCCGAACTCTCGGGACTCGACGACGACGAAGCGCTCGAACTCTTACAGTCCTTCGGCCAACAAGAGTCCGGACTCGCGCAGTTATCGCGAGTGGGCTTTTCAACCCTCGGCCTGCAGACGTTCTTGACGGCGGGCCCCAAAGAGGCCCGCGCGTGGACGATTCACCGCGGCGAAACCGCGCCCGAGGCCGCCGGCGAGATCCACACGGACTTTCAAAAGCACTTCATCAAGGCCGAGGTCGTGGGCTTCGATGACCTCGTCGCGGCTGGCTCGATGGCGGCGGTTCGCGCCGCGGGCCGAGCTCGGATCGAGGGCAAGGAGTACGTGATGCGTGACGGCGACGTGGTGGAGTTTCGCGTCGGCGTTTAAGTCCAAGCACTACGATGGAACCAGGCGTGAGCGACAGAGGTCGGCGCCTGCAACATTCCCATCCTTGCTAAGGAGCATCATGACCTCTGCCCTCACTGACTTCAAAGTGGCCGACCTCTCCCTCGCCGCTTTCGGGCGCGCCGAGATTGAACTCGCCGAGCACGAAATGCCCGGTCTCATGGCGATGCGCCAGGAGTTCGCCGCGACCCAACCCCTCAAGGGAGCGAGGATCGCGGGTTCCTTGCACATGACGATTCAAACCGCCGTGCTGATCGAGACCCTGGTCGCCCTGGGCGCCGACGTTCGATGGGTGTCGTGCAATATCTTTTCGACCCAAGACCACGCCGCCGCCGCGGTCGTGGTGGGCCCGCGTGGCACCCCGACGCGTCCCGAGGGCGTACCGGTCTTCGCCTGGAAGGGCGAGACACTCGAGGAGTACTGGTGGTGCACGGAACAACTGCTGCGCTGGCCCGGCCACAGCGGGCCGAATCTGATTCTTGACGACGGCGGCGACGCCACCTTGTTCGTCCACAAGGGCCTCGAATTCGAAAATCTAGGCCTCGTGCCCGCGCCCGAGAGCGCCGACTCTGAAGAGTACGGCGTCATCCTTCGCCTGCTCGACCGGCTCGTCAAGTCCGGCGAGAACCTCTTTGGCCCCATGGCCGCGGGCATCGTCGGCGTGTCCGAGGAGACCACGACCGGCGTGCATCGTCTCTACGAGCGCGAGCGCGACGGAAACCTTCTCTTCCCCGCGATCAACGTCAACGACGCGGTCACCAAATCCAAGTTCGATAACAAGTACGGCTGTCGCCACTCGCTCATCGACGGCATCAACCGCGCCACCGACACCCTGATCGGTGGCAAGGTCGCCGTCGTGTGTGGCTACGGCGACGTCGGCAAGGGCTCAGCGGAGTCGCTGCGCGGGCAAGGCGCGCGCGTGATCGTCACCGAAATCGACCCGATCTGCGCGCTGCAGGCCGCCATGGACGGCTTCCAGGTCACGACGCTCGAAGAGGCGCTACCGATCGCCGACATCATTATCACCGCCACGGGCAACCGTGACATCGTGACCGTGGAACACATGCAGATGATGAAGCACCAGGCGATTCTTGGCAACATCGGCCACTTCGATAATGAGATCGACATGGCGGGTCTGGCCGCGCTCGCGGGTGTCACGCGCACCACCATCAAGCCTCAAGTGGACAAGTGGACGATGCCGAGCGGCCGCACGATCATCGTGCTCTCCGAAGGGCGCCTGCTCAACCTCGGCAACGCGACCGGGCACCCGAGTTTCGTCA
>Ga0307373_10007547_pt1 | contig 16945 bp, 11 predicted proteins | sample OX2MG_FD_202534 | JGI IMG/M metagenome (GOLD analysis project Ga0307373, IMG submission 202534) | Soil microbial communities from Risofladan, Vaasa, Finland - OX-2 | ecosystem: Environmental > Terrestrial > Soil > Coastal area > Acid sulfate soil | place: Finland: Risofladan, Vaasa | collected... | reverse complement strand
GCATCGGCGTGCCTGAGGATTACTTCGGTGCCGGCCTCGACCCGGAAGTGAAAGCGAACGTCGAGTCCGGCATCGCGCTGCTCGAAAAACTCGGCTGCCGCCGCGTTCCGCTGAAAATGCCGCACACAGATTATGCCATCGCGACCTATTACATCGTCGCCACGGCCGAGGCCAGCTCCAACCTCGCCCGCTATGACGGCGTCCGCTACGGCCTTCGCGTTCCCGGCGCCACGCTCACCGAAATGTACCGCCAGACTCGCGACCGAGGCTTCGGTCCTGAAGTGAAGCGTCGCATCATGCTGGGCACCTACGCGCTTTCGGCCGGCTATTACGATGCCTATTACTTGCGGGCGCAGAAAGTCCGAACGCTGATCGCCCGCGATTTCTCTGATGCGTTCCAACAAGTCGACGCTATCGTGACGCCCACCGCTCCCACGCCCGCCTTTCGCCTAGGAGAAAAAACGGCCGATCCGTTGCAAATGTATCTGGCCGACATTTATACGGTCACCGGATCGCTTGCCGGGGTCCCCGGCATCTCGGTTCCTTGCGGGAGCACCAAGGCTGGCCTGCCGGTTGGCATGCAAATCTTCGGCCCTCATTTCGGCGAATCGCGTGTGCTGCAAATCGCCCGCGCCTTCGAAAGGGAACTCGGCGCCGCGAATTAATAGCGAAAATCATCGGGGCGCAATCCCTCCGTTAAACTGTAGAACTCTTCCGCCGGTAAACAGGTGGTTCCACTTTGGTGCAATTGATTGAACTTCCCTAGATTCGTCTTCCAAGGACAGGGTTCTTCAAGTCGAGCTCTTTGAGCAGTTTACGAGCGCATGGGAAACTTTCGATTGCTTTCGCTGGTACGGAACTGCTATTGCTGAGGACCATGTCAAGGCTTAACGTGGGTGGTATCGAAAGCCAGACTGAGAGGCCAGGAATGGTCCGAGTCAAAACCAGTCAGAAGTTCTTTACCGAGGAAGAAGTCTCCCGCTTGACGGGCATCTGCCGCGAGCATCTCCGCGGCCTGGCCCGCAACAAGCACCTCGGCACGCTCGCTCGCGTGGCAGCCGAAGCGGTCGATCCGGAGACGTGGCTATTCTCGCACACCGATCTGATGATCATGAACCGCCTGCAGCCTCGCTGCGAACACTAGCCGCGCACGTCTCGCCACACAGACCGGCCCACGCTGGGCTCCGTTAGCTTTTTCCCCGAACCCACCAGCAAGTTTGCACCTTGCCCCCTCACAGCGCTAATCTGTGCTTATCCGAGCCGTATGGCCCGGCGCTGTATCCTAACTTACGCGAGGGGGATCGGCTATGCGCAGCAGATGGCAATCGGAGAGGTCGTTTCCGGTAACGCTGATCGCCTGCACTGCGCTGTTGTTTGCGCTGCTCTTCCCGTGGCTTGCGCCCCCGCAAGCCAATGCGAGCTCGAATCAATCCGCGAGCAACGCTAATCCGCCCCCTTCCGGCAAGTTCGTTTCGCCGCTTCCCCGCGGCACCAAACTAATGCTAAAGGACGGAAGCTTCGAATTGGTGAGCGAATATGACGTTCAGGGTGACCGCGTCCGGTATTACGACGTGGACGCAGCGCAGTGGGAAGTGATCCCGACGTCGATTGTGGATTGGGAGGCAACGAAGAAAGAGGAGGGGGATGAAGAAAAAAGCCAAGATTCGTTGCTGAAGAAAGTGGAGAAGCAAGAAGACGAGCAGCGCTCCGTCCCAACGCTCGATATCGACGCCAGCCTGGAAGTGGCTCCGGGAATTTTTCTACCTCCGGGCGAGGGGCTTTTCGTTTTCAACGGCAAATCTGTGACGCAATTGCCGCAAGCGCAGACTTCGTCGCAGCTATCAAAAAGTCACTTCGTGGAACGCATTCTGGTGCCCGTGCCGATCATCCCCTCGCGCCACACCGTTGAAATCCCAGGAGAGCACGCCAAATTCCGCGTCGAAACCCAACAACCGGAATTTTACCTGCGCACGAAAGCCGCCACCGAACCTGCCGTGCTTCTAATTCGCGCGAAAATTCGCCGTGGCGAACGGCAGATCATGAACCTGGATAGCTTGATGGGCCAAGAGCGAAACAGCAGCGATACTCTGCCCATGCAAACCTGGGTGGTCGCCAAGGGCGTATATCGCTACACGCTGGCCCGGAAACTTCCGCGGGGGGAATACGTGATCGCGGATATGCTTCCCAATCAAGGCATGAGCATGTACGTGTGGGATTTTGGCGTGAATTAACCTACCGGACCAATCAGGCGGAATCTTGCGACGCAAACACAATTTGCGCCGCTACTTCTGCAACAACTCTCGCATCAGATCCGCAAGCGCGCCGATGTGAAACGGTTTTTGGAGAAGCTGCGCGCCCTTCTGCCGCAACGTATCGGAAAACGCCGAATCAACCAGATCTCCAGTCATGAAAACGAAATGCGGCAGATGCACCGTTCTGCGGTCGGTCGAGAGGCGCTCGAACAATTTGTCGCCGCGCATGCCGGGAAGATTGAAGTCGCAGATCACTACGTCACAGGAATTACTTTCGAGATACGACATCGCTTGCTCGCAGCTTTCCACGGCATGCACGTTCATACCGCGTGCGGAAAGTCCTTCCTGGATAATTTCGCGAATGCTCTCTTCATCGTCCACTACGAGGACCACGCGTCCTGCCAGCGGCTGCGAACTCTTTGGCTTGGATACTGCGTCCGGAGATGAAGTTGATTGCTGAGCCTGTTTGATCTCATCGCCGGCGGCCGGCAAAAACACATGAAAAGCGGCGCCCATTCCCGCAGTCGAGCTAACTTCGATGGTGCCTCCATGGTCTTTGACCACCGCCAGACAAATCGTAAGACCAAGACCGCTTCCTCCGCCGGGCCGCTTGGTGGTAAAGAACGGGTCGAAAACTTTCGAAAGGTTTTCCGGCGGGATTCCGGAACCGTTGTCGGCGATCGTTACGCACACGCGGCCTTCCACATCGCGAAGCACAATTTCTATGGTGCCGTGGTCACGGCTGGCCGCAACCGACTGCTCGGCGTTGGTAATCAGATTCGAGAACACCTGAGAAAGCAGCCGGCGGTCGCCCTCGACCGACGGCAGCGCGGCGGGCGCAGCCGCGAACTTTACGTCAACCTTCTTTTGAGCGAGCGAGGCGCTTTGCGCGCGCAGCACCTCGTTTAGCAATTCTTCCAGGCGAAGTTTTGGCCTGCCCTGCGCCGTAAACCGGGAAAACGCCAGCAAGTTCTGAATGATCCCGGCGGCGCGGCGCGCCTGCTGCAGAATCAGATCGATCTGGCGGCGGGTGGAATCATCCGTGGCTCGTTCGCGCAACAAGTCGCTGACGCCCAAAATCGCCGTAAGCGGGTTATTAAGTTCATGCGCTGCTCCAGCCATCATTTGGCCCATGGCCGCAAATTTCTCTTTTTGAGCGGTCTTTTGACCGGCGAGATTCAGTTCCGTCACGTCTCGCACAGACGCGACCACCCCAGCAATCTGCCCCTGTTCATCGAACATGGGACTTGCCGTAGTGCGGAGCGTCCGCCAGGATCCGTCCTTATGGCGGACGCGGCTTTCGACCTGCGAAAGCTCGCTTGTGCCGCCAACGATGCCTTGCACCATGCTCGCGAGCTCTGGCTGATCGTCAGGATGTGTTGCGCCTCCGATTTTTCGACCGAGGTATTCCTGTGGCGAAACTCCGAGCATTTCTCGCGCGCGCTGGCTCAAATATGTAAACCGGCCTTCGCGATCCAGAACTGCAATCATATCCGGAAAACATTTGACTAGCCGCCGAACGAATTCCTGCTCGCGATGGAGCTGACCTTCAATTTCATGTTGTTCGGTGACGTCGCGGGCCCATCCGGCGATCACGGCCGGTTGTCCTTCTTCCGGCACAGTCTGCAACCAACACTGGAAGTAACGCGGTTCTGTGACGCTTTTCAGGCGGACCGCTACTGTTGCCGACCAGAATCCTTTGTGCAGAAGCGCCGGAACGGCGCGCAGCATCTCCGACGGAGCAGGCGATTCAATGAACTCGCTCAGTTTGTGCCCTATCAGATCCTGAAATGACGCTCCTAGAATTCGCGATAGCCGCAGGTTCGCAACGCGAATCTCTCCCTCAAGAGACAGTGTGAAGAGGGCCTGGTCCAGGTTGTCGATGAGTTCGCGATAGCCGCGCTGCGAACGCAACATCAGTTCCGTGAGCTTATCGATCGATGGTTCGGCGGGAACTTCAGCACCGAGCGTATCGTGGTGGCTCTTCTTGGACATTTGTCCGAACAGCACCCGCGCAACTTATTATGCCGGGGCGCTCATTAGAAATTTTACTAGCGAGATCGAGGCTGCGGGGAAATAAAGCCGTTCCGTTTGCCAATCTATTCAACATCCCTAATAACAAAACAGGCGGGCTCTGGAGGTCCAGAGCCCGCCCTTTGACTTCGATTTCACGTAAAGAGAGATCCTCCGGTCGAGTTGCCCCCTCGGGATCACGCCGCTGATCGGGAATCGGGCGGTTAGCTTTCGGCGACCGCGTCCGCATCCTTCCGCAAGAAATCCAGAGCTGCGGCTTCTTCCGGAGTAAGTTCGGGTTCGACCGGTTGCGGCTCCTCCTTGGGAATCTCGGTGAGGAGCTGGATGTTGCGGTAGCGGTCGAGTCCAGTGCCCGCAGGAATCAGCCGGCCCATGATGACGTTTTCCTTCAGGCCGCGCAGATAGTCCACCTTTCCGGAAATCGCCGCCTCGGTAAGGACACGAGTGGTTTCCTGGAAACTGGCTGCGGAGATGAACGAGTCAGTGGAAAGCGACGCCTTGGTGATTCCGAGGAGCAGCGGACGCCCTGTTGCCGGACGGCCTCCCTCGCGAATGATTCGGTCGTTTTCCTCGCGGAAGCGGAACTTGTCGACCTGTTCTTCGAGAAGGAACGTCGTATCACCAACATCCTCGACCTTCACCCATCGCATCATCTGCCGCACGATGGTCTCGATGTGCTTGTCGTTGATATTGACGCCCTGCAGCCGGTAGACCTCTTGAATCGAGTTCACCAGATAAGCCTGCGTGTACTTTTCGCCCAGGACGGCGAGAATGTCGTGCGGGTTCAGCGGCCCGTCGATAAGCGGCTCGCCAGCCCGGACGTGTTCGCCTTCCTGCACGTTGATGTGAATGCCGCGTGGAATCGAGTATTCCTTGATGGTGCGGCCGTCCTCACTTTCCACGTAGATCTTGCGCTGGCCCTTGGCGATTTCGCCGTACTTCACCACGCCGTCAATTTCGCTGATGACCGCGGGATCGCGCGGCTTCCGCGTCTCGAAGAGTTCTACGACGCGCGGGAGACCGCCGGTTATGTCCTTGGTCTTGGTGGTCTCGCGAGGAATCTTCGCGAGCACGTCGCCCGGCTGCACCTCGTCGCCATCCGCCACCATCAAGTGAGCGCGTGACGGCATGAGGTACTTTTTACGGGCGCGTCCCTGCGAATCGCGAACCAGGATAGTGGGCTGGTGCTTTTCGTCGCCAGGCGGCAGCGTGACCACCAATTGCGAAAGCCCGGTGACTTCGTCTACCTGCTCTTCGATCGTGATGCCGGGCTGCAAGTCCTTGAACTCGATCGTTCCAGCCGATTCGGTGAGGATCGAGAAGGTGTACGGATCCCACTCGACCATGGTCTGGCCCGTGGTAACCGGCTGCCCATCCTCGACCTTGAGTCGCGCGCCGTAAACAACGTGGTGCCGCTCTTTTTCTCGGCTCTTTTCGTCCACGACGGCGATCAGGCCGGAGCGGTTCATGGCTACGATGGTCTTGCCGCGGCCTTCAACCACGTTCAGGTCGATGAACTTCACGAACCCGTTGTTGCGGGCCTCGACCTTGGACTGTTCGGTGACTCGCGTCGCCGTGCCGCCGATATGGAACGTGCGCATGGTGAGCTGCGTGCCGGGTTCGCCGATCGACTGAGCGGCAATCACGCCGACAGCCTCCCCCATTTCCACGAAGCGGCCGGTGGCCAGGTTGCGGCCATAGCAGCGTCCGCACACGCCGCGCCGGGATTCGCAGGTGAGCACGGAGCGAATCTTCACCCGCTCGATGCCCGCCGCCTGCATGGCATTGGCGAGCTCTTCCGTGATCTCCTGGTTGATCTCGACGATTACGTTTCCCTCGTAATCCTTGATCTTTTCGAGTGAAACACGGCCAATGACGCGGTCGCGCAGAGGCTCGACTTCGACACCGGCTTCCAAAATCGGTTCGACGAAGATGCCGTCGGCCGTGCCGCAGTCGAACTCATTGATGATCACGTCTTGAGCCACGTCCACCAAACGCCGCGTGAGGTAGCCGGAGTCGGCGGTCTTCAAAGCGGTATCAGCCAAGCCCTTGCGAGCGCCGTGCGTGGAGATAAAGTACTGCAGCACGGTGAGGCCCTCGCGGAAGTTTGAAGTGATCGGCGTCTCGATGACTTCGCCAGAAGGCTTAGCCATCAGTCCGCGCATCCCGGAAAGCTGCCGAATCTGCTGTTTGGAACCTCGGGCGCCGGAGTCCGCCATGACGTAGATCGGATTGATCACGCCCTGCTTATCCTGTTCCTCGAGGGCCTTGAACATTTCATCGGCCACTTTTTCGGTGACGTCGCTCCAGATGGCGATCACTTTGTTGTAGCGCTCGCCGTTGGTGATGGCGCCATCGAGATACTGCTGCTGAACCTTGACGACCTCGTGCTCGGCAGCGCCCACCAGCTTCGCCTTCACGCTCGGGATCACCATGTCGATGATGCCGATCGAAACGCCGGCCTTGGTCGCATAGAGGAAGCCGAGTTCTTTCAGGCGATCGAGCACCTGCACGGTTTTGTCCAGGCCATAGCGCAGGTAACAATACTGCACCACGGACTGTGCGCCCTTTTTCTTGAGCAAGCCGTTTATGAACGGCATATCCGACAGAAGGTGATCGTTGAAGATCACGCGGCCCACGGTAGTGTGCAGGAACTGCTTGTTTAGGTGTACCGGTTCGGTGTGCGATACGTCCTGATCATCGAACGCGTTGGTCAGATCGATCACCTCGCCCGTGTAGCGCAGTCGGATCGGGGTGAGAATTTCCACCTCGCCGGCCTCGAGAGCCATGAGCACTTCCTCGGTGGAACCGAAGGCTCGTCCTTCGCCCTTTGCCTGTGGCTTGGACTTGGTCATGTAGTAGATGCCCAGGACCATATCCTGCGTGGGCACGGCCAGCGGGCCTCCGTTCGCCGGAGACAGAATGTTGTGCGAGCTGAGCATCAGCACGGACGCTTCCACCTGTGCTTCGGGCGAAAGAGGAATGTGCACAGCCATCTGGTCGCCGTCGAAGTCCGCGTTAAACGCGGTGCAAACGAGCGGGTGAATGCGGATGGCTTTGCCCTCAACAAGCGTGGGCTCGAACGCCTGAATGCCCAGCCTGTGAAGCGTGGGAGCGCGGTTGAGCAAGACTGGATGCTCGCGGATCACGTCCTCGAGGATGTCCCACACGATCGATTCTTGCGCTTCCACCAGTTCCTTGGCCTGCTTGATGGTGGTGCAATGCCCCGCAGCTTCGAGCCGGTGATAGATAAATGGCTTGAAGAGCTCAAGTGCCATCTTCTTCGGCAGACCGCACTGGTGAAGTTTCAGTTCCGGGCCAACGACGATGACCGAACGACCGGAGTAGTCCACGCGCTTGCCGAGCAGGTTCTGGCGGAAACGGCCCTGCTTTCCTTTGAGCGTATCGGATAGCGACTTCAGCGGACGGTTGTTGGTTCCGCGCAGGACGCGTCCGCGGCGGCCGTTGTCAAACAGCGCGTCGACGGCTTCCTGCAGCATGCGCTTTTCATTGCGCACGATCACGTCGGGAGCGTGCAGCTCCATCAGCTTCTTCAACCGGTTGTTTCGGTTGATCACGCGCCGATAGAGATCGTTCAGGTCCGAGGTGGCAAAGCGGCCGCCGTCAAGAGGCACCAGCGGGCGCAACTCCGGCGGAAGAACCGGAATCACATCCAGAATCATCCACTCGGGCTTGTTGCCGCTCTTGCGGAACGCTTCCAGCACCTTCAGCCGCTTGGCGAACTTGATCCGCTTCTGCAGGCTGGGATCGACTTTCATTTTTTCGCGCAGTTCTTCGCAGAGCTTGTCCACGTCGACGCGGCGCAGCAGTTCCTTGATAGCCTCAGCGCCCATGCCTGCGTGGAACTTCCCTGGATAATCGCGCTGCAGCTCGCGGAACTTTTCTTCGGGCAGAATTTCCTTTTCGCGCAGCGAAGGAACCTCGCCCGGATCGATGCACACGAACGTCTCGAAATAGAGAATGTGCTCCAGGTCGCGCATGGTGATGTCGAGCAGGTAACCGATGCGGCTGGGCAGGCCCTTGAAGAACCACACGTGCGAGCAGGGCGAAGCCAACTCGATATGGCCCAGGCGTTCGCGGCGTACTTTGCTGAGCGTCACTTCCACACCGCACTTATCGCAAATCACGCCACGGTGCTTCATGCGCTTATATTTTCCGCACAAGCATTCCCAGTCGGTGACGGGGCCGAATATCTTGGCGCAGAACAGGCCGTCGCGCTCCGGCTTGAAGGTGCGGTAGTTGATGGTTTCCGGCTTGGTCACCTCGCCATGCGACCACGACCGGATCTTTTCAGGACTCGCCAGGCTGATGCGAATGGAGTCAAAATCCGCGATCTGGCTGGCACGGTCATAAGGACTAGAACGATACAAGGGCTGCCTCCTCCCCGGCTATGCCAGGGTTATAAATCTCAAAACTTGTGTGACGCCGCGGAGCGAAACATCCGTGCCGCGCGCAGCTAATCGGCCGCCTCGGCTTTCTCCAACTGCGGCTTCTGACGCTTCATCAACTCCACATCCAGGCACAGGGACTGCAGCTCGCGCACCAGGACGTTGAACGACTCGGGCACTCCAGGCTCGATTCCCGGCTCGCCCTTCACGATGGCCTCGTAAATCTTGGCGCGGCCATAGACGTCGTCCGATTTGGCGGTGAGCAGCTCCTGCAAGATGTGCGCTGCGCCGTACGCTTCGAGCGCCCAGACTTCCATTTCACCGAAGCGCTGTCCGCCGAACTGGGCCTTGCCGCCGAGCGGCTGCTGCGTGATCAAAGAATACGGGCCGATGGAACGAGCGTGGATTTTGTCGTCAACCAAATGCGACAGTTTGAGCATGTAGATGTAGCCGACGGTGACCGTCTGAGCGAATTCGTCGCCGGTCATGCCGTCGTAAAGCGGGATCTTGCCGCTCTCGGGAAGCTCCGTAAATTTCAGTAGGTGGCGAATATCGTTTTCGCGAGCGCCGTCGAAAACCGGCGTTGCGAACGGCACGCCTTCGCGAAATCCATGCGCAACTTCGAGCAAGGTCTCGTCGTCCAGCTCGGAAATCGTCTTCCATACCGAGGTGGGACCAAACGCGTCCTTGAACCACTTGCGCACCGATTCGGCGCGCGCGCCTGAATCGATCAAAGCGGACACGCGCTCGCCGAGCTCCTTCGATGCCCAGCCAAGGTGCGTTTCCAGAATTTGACCGACGTTCATACGCGACGGAACGCCCAGCGGGTTGAGTACGATTTCCATCGGCGTGCCATCCGGCATGTACGGCATATCTTCGATCGGAACGATCCGAGCGATGACGCCCTTGTTGCCGTGCCGGCCGGCCATCTTGTCGCCCACGGAAAGCTTGCGCTTCATGGCGATATAGACCTTTACCAGCTTGATGACTCCCGGCGGAAGCTCGTCGCCCTTCTTCAGCTTGGCCACGCGCTCGTCGGTGATTTTGCGCAGCACGTCGATCTGCCGCGAGGTCATCTCCTCGATTTCATCGATCTTCTCGATGAGCAGCGGATCTTTGTCGTTCAGGCGCAAGCGCTTCAGATTGCGGGTCGAGATTTTCTCCAGGATGTCGCGCGTGAGCTCCGTGCCTTTGTTGAGCAGGCGTTTGTTGGTGCGCTCATCGTGCAAGTCAGCCACCAGCTCTTTGCCTCCCAGCAAGTCGTTCAAGCGCTTCAGGCGCTCGTCGGTGAGAATGCGAATCTCGTCGGCGAGGTTCTTTTCGAGCTTGGCCACGTGCGCTGCTTCGATGGCCTTGTGCCGCTCGTCCTTCTCCGCGCCTTTGCGGCAGAAGATTTTCACGTCGACGATGGTGCCCTCAATGCCCGGCGGGCAGTAGAGAGACGCGTCGCGAACGTCACCGGCCTTTTCGCCGAAGATCGCGCGCAACAGCTTTTCTTCCGGCGTCAGCGTGGTTTCGCCCTTGGGTGTAACTTTGCCTACAAGGATGTCACCAGGCTTGACCGTCGCGCCGATGCGAATCACGCCGCTTTCGTCGAGATTGCGCAGAAAGCTCTCGTTGATGTTGGGAATATCGCGAGTGATTTCCTCGGGACCGAGCTTGGTATCGCGCGCCTCGATTTCATATTCCTCGATGTGAATCGAAGTGTAGTAGTCCTCCTTCACCAGCTTTTCGCTGACGAGGATGGCGTCTTCAAAGTTGTAGCCGCGCCACGGAAGGAACGCCACCAACACGTTTCGGCCGAGAGCGAGCTCGCCGCGATCGGTGCAAGGACCATCGGCAAGCACCTGCCCCTGTTTCACGCGGTCTCCCGCGCGAACCAATGGCTTTTGGCTGACGCAAGTGTTCTGGTTCGAGCGCTTGAATTTCGTAAGCAGGTAAATATCCGACCCAACTTCGCGGCTCAGAACGCCCGACTGATCGGATTCCACGCGCACGATCACGCGCTCAGAATCCACCTGATCGACGATCCCGTCGCGCCTGCAAACGATCACCGCGCCTGAATCGCGCGCGGTGACGCGCTCCATCCCGGTGCCGACCAGGGGAGCTTCGCCCTTAATGAGCGGAACGGCCTGACGCTGCATGTTCGAGCCCATCAACGCGCGGTTCGCGTCGTCGTTTTCCAGGAATGGAATCAGACTCGCGGCCACGGAGACGAGTTGCTTCGGCGAAACGTCGATGTAATCCACTTCATCGCGGCTCTTGAGCACGAAGTTGCCGGCCTGACGGCAGTTCACCAGGTCAGTAGTGATGCGCAGCTTCTCGTCGAGAGGCGCGTTCGCCTGCGCGACCACGTAGCGATCTTCCTCCCATGCCGAGAGGTAGAAGGCGTGCGGCTCGACCACCACGCGACGGCGCTTCAGCTCATCGTTGATGTCTTCGACTTTTTCGCGCTCGACGATCTCGCCAGCTTTGAATTCGCTGTCACCGGCGTTGACGATCTGCACGTAGTCGATCACGCGGCCGCCCTTTACCTTGCGGTAAGGCGACTCGATGAAGCCGAACTCGTTGATCTGCGCATAGCACGAAAGTGAGCTGATCAAGCCAATGTTCGGGCCTTCCGGCGTCTCAATCGGGCAGATACGGCCGTAGTGAGTCGGGTGCACGTCGCGCACTTCGAACCCGGCGCGCTCGCGCGAAAGTCCGCCTGGACCAAGAGCCGAGAGCCGCCGTTTGTGGGTGATTTCGCTGAGCGGATTCGTTTGGTCCATGAACTGCGAGAGCTGCGAACTGCCGAAGAATTCGCGAATCGCGGCCATGACTGGCTTGGCATTGACCAAATCGTGCGGCATGGCCGTGGACATTTCCTGATACACGGACATCTTTTCCTTGATCGCGCGTTCCATGCGGACCAGGCCGATGCGGAACTGATTCTCGAGCAGCTCGCCGACCGCGCGGACGCGGCGGTTGCCGAGATGATCGATATCATCCACCGTTCCAACATTGCGGCGTAGTTTCAGCACGTATTTGATGGAGGAAACAAAGTCGCCCGGGTCGAGGGTGCGCTTTTCGAGCGGCGTCTCGATGCCCAGTTTAATGTTGAACTTCAGGCGGCCAACCTTGCTGAAATCGTACTTGCGCGGATCAAAGAACATGCCATTGAAGAGCGCGGTGGCGGTTTCAAGCGTCGGAGGATCGCCGGGGCGCAGCTTGCGATAGATTTCGATCAGCGCTTCCTTGGGCGAATGAATCGAATCCTTGTCGAGAGTGCGTGTGACGATATTGCCCACTTCGTCGCGGTCCGGGAAGCAGACGTCCACCTCCGTGATGCCCGCTTCGGCAATCGCCGCCCAAATTTCAGCGGTCAGCGGCTTGTTGGCTTCCAGCAGCACTTCGCCGGTCTGCCGATTCACAAGCTCGCCGACGGTCACAGCACCTTCGAGATCGGCAACGCCAATCTCAGCCTGCGTGACGTGCGCCTTGCCAAGCTCGTTAAAAACCGCCTCGCTGATGCGCTTGTGCGCGGCGACAACCACTTCGCCGTTCCGCGGGTTCTTGATCTCGCGCGAAAGTTTGCGGTCGATCAAGCCCTCGCTAACGTTCCAGAACAACTCGTTGTCGCGCAGAAAAATGCGCTCCACCTGGTAGAAGGTGCGCAGAATCTCTTCGTTGGTCTTCATCCCCAGGGCGCGCAGGAAAATCGAGCCCAGGAATTTGCGCTTGCGGTCAATGCGAACGTAAAGGATGTTTTTGCTGTCGTACTCGAATTCGACCCACGATCCGCGGTATGGAATGATCTTGCCGAGAAAGTAGCTGCGATTGTTGGCCGTTTCGTAAAATACGCCCGGCGAACGGTGCAACTGGCTGACGATCACGCGCTCCGTTCCGTTGATGATGAACGTGCCGTTCTCGGTCATCAGCGGAATATCGCCGAAGAAGACTTCCTGTTCCTTAATGTCGCGAATGGACTTCGCGCCCGTGTCCGGATCCTTGTCGTAAATAGTCAGCCGGATGGTGACTTTGAGCGGCGCGGAGTAGGTCATGCCGCGCTCCTGGCACTCGTTCACGTCATACTTCAGTTGCAGAGTGACCGGATCGCCGCACTTATTGCAGAAAGTGGGCGTATTCTTGTTGAACGTACCGCACTTGGTGCACAGCACGTCGCCCGTCTTATATGGGTTGGTCACAACCGACGCGCCGCAATTCCGGCAGGTGGCGCGCAAGTGATGCAGGCCGCGCAGGTGGCCGCACTTGCACTCCCAGTTGCCGATCGCATAATCCACAAAATCCAATTGCGAAAGCCCGCGAAAATCCTGAATCGGAAACACGGAGGCGAACACGGACTGCAGGCCGGTATCCTCCCGCTCGCTAGGCAGCAAATCCATCTGCAGGAAGCGCTGATAGGATTTTTTCTGCACATCGATCAAGTTCGGGATTTGCACCGCCGTCTTGATCTTGGCGAAATCCAGGCGCTCTCGCTCCCGAATCGCGCGGTTACCGTTACGATTACTCATGGACAATCCCCTTCAGTTCGATAATGACGACGGAAAGGCGGAGCGGAGAGACACCCGCACCGCCGGTCCGGATAGGACGTTTTTTGAAGTGCCTTGGCTCACAGGAGCGCGTAAAACGCGAATTCCTTCGCAGTCCAGCTGGCCGCGAATGCGGACTGCACTACTTGATCTCGACCTTCGCCCCGGCCTCTTCGAATTTCTTCTTGATCGTGGCCGCCTCGTCCTTATTCACCCCGTCTTTTACCGTCTTCGGGGCACCGTCGACCAGATCCTTGGCTTCCTTCAAGCCCAGGCTGGTAACTTCGCGGACAGCCTTAATCACGTTAATTTTGTTGGCACCAACTTCGGTCAAGACGACGGTAAACTCCGTCTTTTCCTCAGCCGGCGCGCCTGCCGCTCCTGCCCCTGCGCCGCCCGCCATCACCACGGGAGCCGCAGCAGCCGCCGAAACGCCGAAGGTCTCTTCCATCTTCTTGACCAGATCGGCAGCCTCAAGCAGCGTGAGGCCCTTGATTTCCTCTAAAATTCCCTCAACTTTGCTTGCCATCGCCTTCTCATCCTCCTCGAAAATGAAAAACCGTAAAATCGACGAATTGCCCGATTACTGCGTAACCTCAGCCGCCGGCGCGCTTTCAGGCGTCGGACCGCCAGATCCAAACTTGTTGGCCTTCACCGCTTCACTGGTGACCACCGCCAAATTGCGCGGCAGAGCGGCCACCGCCGAAGCCACGCGCTGCGCCGGAGCATTCAACATGAACATGATTTTGCTGATCAACTCTTCCTTGCTGGGTAGCGTCGCCAACTGGCCGATTTCCTGGATCGAAATCACGCGGCCTTCCACCACACCCGCGCGGAACTGGAACGCCGGCACTTCTTTCGCAACTTTGGTCAGAATCTTCGCGAGCGTTACCGGATCGCTCTTAGTGTACGAGATCGAATTGGTGCCCTTCAAATTCTTCAGCAAACCCTCAGCAGGAGTTCCTTCCGCCGCGCGCTGCACTACCGTGTTTTTCACCACTTCGTATTTGCCGCCAGCCGCTTCCACCGCGCGCCGCAGCTGCGTATCCTGCTCGACGGTGATTCCCTGAAATGTGGAAAGAATCACGGTTGAGACAACCGCGAGCTGCTTACGAAGTTCGTCCGCCTGAACCTTCTTTTCGGCTTTCTTCTTCATCGTTGACCCTTTTCGTTACGCGGCAACTGCTGTAGCCGCTTCCGCTTCCGTGTGATCGATGGCAACGCCAGGCCCCATCGTGGACGTCAGCGTGATCTTTTTCACGAACTTGCCCTTGGCCGCCGCGGGCTTCGCCTTGATTACCGCGTTCAGCAGAGCCTGCGCGTTTTCCGCCAGGTTTTTTGCCGGGAAGCTAATCTTGCCGATCGGCGAATGGATAATGCCGGTCTTGTCCAACCGAAACTCAACCTTGCCGGCCTTGATTTCCTGCACCGCACGCGCGACTTCAAACGTGACCGTCCCGGTCTTCGGGTTAGGCATCAAACCGCGCGGTCCAAGCACTTTGCCAAGCTTTCCGGCCGATCTCATCATGTCCGGCGTGGCAATCACCGCTTCGTAGTCCGTCCAGCCTTCGGAGACTTTCTGGACCATGTCATCGCCGCCGACGAAATCCGCGCCGGCTTCCTGCGCCTCGCGAACTTTTTCGCCGCTGGCGATCACTAGCACGCGCTTCGATTTGCCCAGCCCGTGCGGCAGCACCACCGTGCCGCGCACCATCTGGTCCGACTGTTTGGGATCGACGCCCAGATTGATCACCAGCTCAACCGTCTCGTCGAATTTGACGAAATGCGCCTTGCGAAGCAGCTCCGCCGCCTCTTCCAGATGATAGACGCGCGGCTCCACCAGCTTGCGGGCGCGGTCGATATTCTTGCCTCCAACTTTTGCGCTGCGGCCCATCGATGTCTCCCCTGCCCTTCGTTAGTTCCGCCGTAAATTCCGCGAGGTTATTCCGCGATCTCGATGCCCATGCTGCGAGCCGTGCCCATCACTGAACGGATGGCCGAATCCAGCTTCAGCGTATTCAGATCCGCCAGCTTGCTCTTGGCAATCTCTTCCACCTGTTTTCGCGTGACTTTCGCAACCTTGTTGCGGTTCGGCTCCGGCGAGCCCTTGACGATGCCCGCGGCGCGCTTCAACAATTCGGAGGCGGGCGGCGTCTTCAGCACGAACGTAAAAGTGTGATCGGTGTAGATCGTCACCAGCACCGGAATGATCATTCCATCCGGCTCTTTGTTCGTCTTGGCATTGAACTGCTTGCAAAAATCCATGATGTTCACGCCGTGCGGGCCAAGCGCCGTACCCACTGGCGGAGCCGGCGTTGCTTTCGACGCCGGCAACTGCAACTTCACGGTTGTCTGTACTTTCTTAGCCATCTCTTTAGGTCCCCTGCCGCTTCAATGTCTCGCTTACGCGACCTTCTCGACTTGCGCGAAATCCAGCTCCACGGGCGTCGAACGCCCGAAAATCGTCACCGAAACCTTCAACGTGCTGCGGTCGGGATTCACTTCGTCAACCGTGCCCGTGAAGTTTGCGAAAGCGCCTTCGTTGATGCGCACCTTCTCGCCCCGCTCAAACGACAGTTTCGGCTTGGGCTTTTCCGCGGTGGTGGTCGCGCGGTTCAGAATATTTTGAACTTCTTCCTCAGTGAGCGGCGAAGGATACTGGCCCGAGCCCACGAAACCGGTTACCTTCGGCGTGGAACGAACCACGTGCCAGGTGTAGTCATCCATTTCCATTTCCACCAGCACGTAACCCGGATAGCACATCCGCGGCGATATCACTTTCTTGCCGCCGCGCACTTCCACGACGGATTCCGTCGGTATGATGACCTGGCCAATTTTGTCCGTCAGCCCAAATGCCGCCACGCGGCCTTCCAGGCTCTCCTTCACCTTGCGCTCAAACCCCGAGTAGGTGTGGACGATATACCACTGCTTGGTCATCGAAGTTCCTTCAGTGACTTGCAAAATAATGCAGCACCCAGTTTGCCGCGCGCCCGAATACCGCGTCCGTGGCGAAGAAATATAGTCCGAAAAAAGCCACCGTCACCGTAACCACAATCGTGGTGGACCAGACCTCCTGGCGCGACGGCCAGTTCACCTGCTTCAGCTCGACCTTTACTTCGTGAAGGAACGTTCGCAGCCGCCGGGGATAGCTGGCTATTTTCCCCACTGGCTCCGGAACTGAAAACGCCCCGCTTGTTTCTTCCTTGTTCAATTTTGCCGCCTGTGCCATTTGTTGCCGGTTACCTCTTGAATCTCAGCCACGCCCCGTCTTGTCACCGGCCCGACCGCCGCTAGAACTGGCAGGGGAGGAGGGATTCGAACCCCCACATCCGGTTTTGGAGACCGGCGGTCTGCCGTTGAACCTACTCCCCTGAATTTTCGAGCCTGCGGCTCGAACCCTGCCGGGAGCCCAGGTCTCGTTCGACAATGCCTATTTAACTTCTTTATGAGGCGTATGCTTCCGGCAAGTATTGCAAAATTTCTGCGTTTCCAGCCGGTCGGAATGCTTCTTCCGGTTCTTGGTGGTCGTGTAGTTTCGGTTTTTGCACTCGCCACATTGCAATGTGATGATTTCTCGCATGTCCCTTTACCTTACTCGATGATCTCAGTGACGGCGCCGGCGCCGACGGTGTGCCCGCCTTCGCGGATCGCGAAGCGCAGCCCCTTCTCCAGCGCTACCGGCGTGATCAACGAGATCTCCGCCGTCACGTTGTCTCCC